>ERZ894240.762-NODE-762-length-27100-cov-6.135256_pt1 | contig 27100 bp, 29 predicted proteins | sample MGYA00380298_ERZ894240 | MGnify/ENA primary metagenome ERZ894240 (study PRJEB32331, sample SAMN06328419) | human gut metagenome | biome: human gut microbiome; feature: stool | host: Homo sapiens | collected 2014-06-27 ... | reverse complement strand
TGCCGAGAGGTCAAAGGTTATGGAGCAGAACCTTGAAACAATCAGAGCCGAAGAAGAAAAACAACAGCGAAAGGAGCAAAAGCGAAATGACAAATTCAGGTGACGCAGCCGAACAGGTCGTCAGGTTATCCCTTGAAGGCTTTGAAGTTGCTGCAAGACTTACCGGTTCAGCCGCAAAGAATATCGCAATTCTTCTTGCTTCCGTATTAAAACAGGAAGCAACGCAGGCGAACAAGACCAGAGGAAAAGCCCGTCTTACCAATATGATTAAATCGGGCAAAGAATTGAAAGTGTTTTCTATTTCGAATAAGGACTTGAAGAAATTCACCGAACAGGCAAAACGCTACGGTGTTCTCTATTGTGTTCTTCGAGATAAGAATACAAGGGGAGATAATGTCCCGATTGATATTATCGCACGTGCGGAGGACGCTTCTAAAATTCAGAGAATCGTTGAGAGATTTGAACTCGGTAAGGTGGATAAGGCGGCAATCGTAACAGAATCGCAGAAGGCGGTTGAAAAACGAGAAGCCGTGGAAAAAGATAAGCCGACAAAATCCAAGAATGAAATCATCACGGAGGAAGCTGTACGAAAACCACTTCAGAAAGAGGAAAACGCACAGTCAAACCCCACAACCGCCAAAACGGACAAAAACCCTCCGTCAAGGCAAAACTCAGAGCCGGAAGATATGCAAACTGATAAGGGTATTGCTGTTGACAGACAGAAGAAGCCATCGGTTAAAGAGAAACTTGACCGCTATAAGGCTCAGGCAAAACAGCAAAAAGAAGCAGAACGCAAAGAGCCGGAAACAGATAAGGCAAAGCATCCTTCTGTACCGAAGCAGACGGTACACCAACAGCCAAAAACAAAATCCAAGAAACCGAAAGAGAGGTAATTACAATGACAGAAAATTTTACTCCTGCAAAAGCAGGCGGTCAGCGACCGAGACTTTCCAAAGAGGAATATGCTGAGAAGAAACGAGCCGAGAAAGACGCTGTGTATCAGCTTGCGGATGAAGCGGCGAAAGAGATTGTATCTTCGCCGGAGAAATTCAAAGCGTTCCTTGATACACAGAGCCGACTTGACAGATATTCGGCAGTCAACGCACTTCTGATTTACAAGCAGTATCCGCAGGCGGTACAGCTTAAAGATTTTGATGACTGGAGCAAAGACAACATTAAAATTACAAAAGGTGCTAAGAGCATATCCATTCTTGAACCGGTGGAATATGCAAAGCGTGACGGAACAACAGGCATTTCCTACAATGTGAAGAAAGTGTTTGATGTGGCACAGACCAATGGGAAACGACTGCCTGCACCGACAGCTAATCGTGACCCGAAAGCACTGATTACCACAATGCTTGATTCCTCGCCTGTGAATGTGGAAGCGACAAACGACCTGCCCTATCCGAATATGGCAGCGTTTTACAACAATGAGGAGCAAACCTTGTATGTAAAACGTGATGTGGGAGACAGCGTAGCGGTTGCACAGTGCGTAGCACAGGAACTGGGACACGCACAGCTTTCCATCAACAGCGACAGTTACAGTCGTTCCGATATGGGCTTTCAGGCGGTGTGTATCGGATATATGCTTTGCAAAAAGTACGGTATTGATACACAGAATTTTGCCATTAACCGTATTCCGGATAAGCTGGCAAACAAAGAGCCGAAGGACATTCGTTTTGAACTATCCAAGACGAGAAATGCGATGACAGATATTCATTCCCGTGTGTCCGATGAACTGTATAAGAAAAAGCAGGCACGCTCAAAAGATTATGAAAGATAAGAGGTACTGATATGGCAAAAGAAGAACTTTACCATATAGCGTTGGATGATTATGAACACGGTATCGTTATCCGTTCTCTTAATGATGAGAAAACAGATTTAATGAACGAGGGGAAATCAACAGACGCTGTGGACGACCTGATTATCAAGGTCGGGACTGCCCCAAAGAAAAAATTCAAGGTTATCGAAAAGGAACGCTCCGGCGATGCGAGATAACGAAAGACAGTCTGCGATTATTCTTTCTGTCATCGGTATTGTTCCGGTTGTGTGGCTGGCACTTCTCATAGCTCCGTCAGTTAAAGGCGGATTGCCGGAGATATTGCCGAGCCTGATGAATGTATTTAACAATCCGTTTCATATAGAAGTTTGTGAGGACAGTGTGAAAACTGTCCTCATTTTGCTTTTGTGCTATGGAATGGGTATCGGGATATATTTCTCCACACAGAGAAACTACCGCAGGCGGGAGGAACACGGTTCTGCAAAATGGGGCAATGCAAGAGCCGTGGATAAGAAGTACAGACAGTCTCCGTATTCCGATAACAAGCTGATGACGCAGAATGTCCGTATCGGATTGAATGCGAAAAAGCACAGACGAAATCTGAATACACTGGTATGCGGCGGTTCCGGTGCAGGTAAAACAAGATTTTACTGTAAGCCCAACCTTATGCAGTGCAATACCTCTTTTGTAATCCTTGACCCGAAAGGCGAAATCTTGAGGGATACGGGAAAACTTCTTGAGAAAAAAGGATATGAGGTCAGAATTCTTGACCTTATCTCTATGGAAAAGAGCCACTGTTACAATCCGTTTGTGTATCTTCAGAACGACAACGATGTGCAGAAACTTGTAACTAACTTATTCAAAAGCACCACACCAAAGGGTAGTCAGTCCCAAGACCCGTTTTGGGACACTTCAGCTTCTATGCTCCTTTTGGCGTTGGTGTTTTATTTACGCTATGAAGCACCGGAGGAAGAACAGAACTTTGCAATGGTTATGGAAATGCTCAGAGCCGGTTCGATTGAGGATGAGGAAGATACAAGACCATCTCCTCTCGATGAATTATTTGCAGAGCTTGAGATGAACAATCCCGACCATATTGCTCTAAAGTATTACCGTTCCTATCATTCCGGTTCGGCAAAGACACTGAAATCCATTCAGATAACACTTGCCGCAAGGCTTGAGAAATTCAATCTTGAAAGCCTTGCTTCTTTAACTTCGGCAGACGAGTTAGACCTGCCCTCTATGGGAGAAAAGAAAGTCGCTTTGTTTGCCCTGATACCCGATAACGACTCCAGTTTCAATTTTCTGGTGTCGATTTTATATACTCAACTGTTTCAGCAGTTATTCTATGCCGCCGACCATATCCACGGGGGTTCGCTTCCCGTTCCCGTCCATTTTCTGATGGACGAATTTGCCAATGTTTCATTGCCGGATGACTTTGACAAGATACTTTCGGTAATGCGTTCCAGAGGTGTGTCGGTCAGTATCATCTTACAGAACTTGGCACAGCTTAAAGCCTTGTTTGAAAAGCAATGGGAAAGTATCGTGGGCAACTGCGATGAATTTCTGTATCTTGGCGGCAACGAGCAAAGCACGCACAAATATGTGTCGGAACTACTCGGCAAAGAAACCATCGACACGAACACTTATGGTAAGAGTTCCGGTCGAAGCGGTAACTACTCCACTAATTATCAGATAAGCGGTCGTGAGCTTCTCACTCCGGATGAGGTTCGTATGCTGGATAACCAATATGCGATTCTATTTATCCGAGGAGAGCGACCAATTATGGATTTTAAGTACGATATTTTGAAACATCCGAATGTGGCACTGACCACAGACGGAAGAGAAAAACCGTACAAGCACGGAGAAGTAACGATACCGCACTCATCTATTTCCGTACTTGCCATTGACCCGGATGAGGTTGAGGAAAGCAATTACGGAGAAACCACTTATGAACTTCTGTCCGATGAGGATTTTGAAGTAGATAACATTTTTTAATCACAGGAGGAAATTACAATGAGATTTTTTAAGAAAAACACAGAAAACAAAACAACTTCTAAATTGCCCATGACCGGAAAGGTTAAGAAAGGCTATCGTGCTTATTGTGCGGCAGTATTGGCGATGACCGTTGTACTCGGCACAGGCGTTACCGCATTTGCTGCAAATGACCCTATCACGGTTGTAAATAATCTATCCGATTTCATTTTCGGACTTATCCGTGCAATCGGACTTATCCTGCTCGGCTTCGGTATCGTGCAGGTCGGACTTTCTTTGAAGTCCCACGACCCGTCCCAGAGAGCAAACGGATTTCTTACTCTTGCCGGAGGTATCATCATTACTTTCGCAAAAGAAATCCTTACTCTTATCACAGGCTAAGAAGCAACAGTTATCACGGGGCATACTCGGCAAAACGGGTATGCTCCCATTTTTACAAGGAGGTGCGAATGAATGAGCGATAACTGGGTAGTTCAAAACCTCGAAAACGCTCTTGAAACTTGGAACGATAAATTAAGCGAGATATGGCAGCTTTTAACCACAACGCCGCAGGATTTCAAAGGCGGAAGCATATGGAATGTGATGGTAACAATCAACGGAGCAGTTCAGGCAATCGGACTTGCACTGTTGGTGCTGTTCTTTGTGGTAGGCGTTGTCCGTACCTGCGGCAGCTTTACCGATGTAAAAAAGCCGGAACACGCACTGAAATTGTTTGTTCGCTTTGCCATTGCCAAAGGTGTCATAACCTACGGTATGGAGCTTATGCTTGCTTTATTCAATATCGTTCAAGGTATCATTTCAACCATTATGACATCATCGGGATTTGGAACACCGAATCAAACGACGCTCCCATCCGAAATGGTAACAACCATTGAGGACTGCGGATTCTTTGAAAGCATTCCGCTATGGGCAGTGACTCTGATAGGCGGTCTTTTTATTACGGTGTTGTCATTCATTCTGATAATGACGGTTTACGGCAGATTTTTCAAACTGTATATGTACACGGCATTAGCACCGATACCGCTATCTACCTTTGCCGGAGAACCAACGCAGAATGTGGGCAAGAGTTTTATTAAAAGTTACTGTGCGGTACTGCTTGAAGGTGCAGTAATCGTGCTTGCCTGCATAATCTTCTCACTGTTTGCGTCAAGTCCGCCAGTGGTAAACCCAGACGCTGCGGCAGTCACACAGGTATGGTCATATATCGGAGAACTTGTATTTAATATGCTTGTTCTTGTCGGTGCAGTAAAGATGAGTGACCGTATTATCAGAGAAATGATGGGCTTATAACGGAGGTTCAAGAAAATGAAAAACAGAAACAGGACAGGTCGGCAGAAATATTTCTCTGCTGACCGTAGATGTAAAGCCTGCGTGTATAACGGCGGTAAAAGAAGGGGCGAGCGTATTTGTCTTACGGATATTTGTGTCGTGCCTTCTAAAATTCGACCGATTCGCAGAGAAAGGAAAAACAAATGAAAACAGTACAGATATATAACTTACACCTCGTTACCGGCGAGGTTGTTCAGGCGGCTGAAGATTATGAACTTAAAGGGAAGAAAACAATCGTCAGCCTTTTTCAAAGAGCAGATGATGAGGATATTTTTCTCATTACCGATTTGCTCTTAGGTTCTTGCTATATCCCCAAAAAGAATATTGCGTATATTGCAACCGGAGATGTCAGAGTTGATGCCGAACCTGACCGATTTAAAACAAATACTTGCTTGTTAAGGAGAGTGAAGAACTGTGGAAGTGAAGATTAACAGAGAAATACGAAATTACACAGAATCAATGTTTTTCGGACTGTCGCTCAGACAGTTCATTTTTTCTGTACTTGCGTGTGGTGTGGCAGTAGGGTTGTACTTCTTACTCAAACCGCATCTTGGAACAGAAACAGTATCGTGGGTGTGTATTTTGGGAGCAGCACCATTTGCAGCTCTCGGTTTTGTGAAATACAACGGAATGACAGCAGAGAAATTTATCTGGGCGTGGATTAAGTCCGAATTTCTTATGCCCAAGAAGTTGGTCTTTCACTCCACAAACACCTATTTAGAGTTGATGAAACCGAGCATTGAGAAAAAGACAAAGGAGGCTTACAAAAATAATGATTAAGACATTAAACAACATCTTTAAGCAGGATAAGGAAAAATTCGTTGTGCCGAAGGGTGTGCAGGACTGTATTCCGGTTACTGCCATCTATGACGACGGTGTTTTCAGAGTGGGCAAAGATAAGTATTCCAAATCTTTTAAGTTTACGGATATTAACTATGCGGTTGCCAGCCGAGAAGATAAGGAAGCGATGTTCCTTGAGTATTCGGAACTGCTTAACTCTCTTGACAGTGGAGCAACAACAAAGCTCACTATCAACAACAGACGACTGAACCGTTTGGACTTTGAGAAAACAATCCTTATTCCTGAAACCGGAGATGAACTTGATGAGTATCGAGAGGAATACAATAAAATGCTTCTTGATAAGGCGACGGGAGCAAATTCAACGGTGCAGGATAAGTATGTGACCATCTCCATCAACAAAAAGAATGTAGACGACGCAAGAACTTATTTTGCCCGTGTAGGTGCGGATTTGATTTCACACTTTTCACGACTTGGCAGTAAGTGCGTGGAACTTGAAACAGATGAGCGACTTCGCATTATTCACGATTTCTTCCGTGTGGGAGAGGAAACCTCGTATCACTTTGATGTTAAGGAAACCCGAAAGAAAGGACACGATTTCAAGGACTATATTTGCCCGGACTCTTTAGAATTTGAAAGTGATTATTTCAAAATCGGCAATCGTTATGGCAGAGTTATCTTTTTACGTGAATATGCGTCCTATATCAAGGACAGTATGGTGGCGGAACTTACGGATATGAACCGAAATCTGATGATGTCCATTGATATTGTACCTGTTCCTACCGATGAAGCAGTCAGAGAAGCCGAAAACAGATTGCTCGGTGTAGAAACCAACATCACGAACTGGCAGAGAAAGCAGAATATGAACAACAACTTTTCGGCTACCGTTCCCTATGATATGGAACAGCAGAAAAAGGAAATGAAGGAATTCCTTGACGACCTTACTACTCGTGACCAGAGAATGATGTTTGCAGTGCTTACGATGGTGCATACGGCGGATAGTAAAGAACAACTTGATAATGATACAGAAGCATTGCTCACAACAGCGAGAAAGCATCTTTGTCAGTTTGCGGTTCTTAAATTTCAGCAGATGGACGGACTCAATACCGTTATGCCATACGGTACAAGGAAAATTGATACCTTCAGAACCCTTACAACCGAGAGCCTTGCAGTGTTTATTCCGTTCAGAGTTCAGGATATTTACCACGAGAACGGTATTTACTACGGTCAGAATGTTATCAGTAAAAATATGATAATTGCCGACCGAAAACAGCTTCTTAACGGTAATTCCTTTATCCTCGGTGTATCCGGTGGCGGTAAGTCCTTTGCGGCTAAGGGGGAGATTGAAAATATTATCCTTTCTTCCGACGCCGATGTAATCATCATCGACCCTGAGAGGGAGTATTCCCATCTTGTAAATGCACTTGGTGGCGAGATTATCAATATCTCCGCAACATCGAATAACCATATCAATGCAATGGATATGAACAAGGACTATGGCGACGGAGCAAATCCTGTTATCTTGAAATCCGAGTTTATTATGTCCCTTTGCGAACAGCTTATCGGTGGTACAAATCTCGGAGCAAAGCAGAAGTCCATTATTGACCGTTGCACTGCAAGCGTTTACCGCACCTATCAGCAGAATGATTACACCGGTCAGGTTCCGACCTTGCAGGATTTCAGAGATGAACTTCTCAAACAGGATGAGCCGGAAGCAAAGGAAATCGCTCTTGCTATTGAGTTGTTTACCCACGGTTCGCTGAACACATTTGCAAAGCAGACAAATGTAGACACTCACAATCGACTTATCTGTTATGACATTCTCGACCTTGGTAAGCAGCTTATGCCAATCGGTATGCTTGTCGTCCTCGATAGCATTTTGAACCGAATCACACAGAACCGAGCAAAGGGTAAGCATACCTTTATCTTCATTGATGAGATTTACCTCTTGTTCCAGCACGAGTATTCTGCAAACTTCCTCTTTACACTCTGGAAGCGTGTAAGAAAGTACGGTGCATACGCAACCGGTATCACGCAGAATGTGGACGACCTTTTGCAGAGCCATACTGCAAGAACAATGCTTGCGAACAGCGAGTTTATCATTATGCTCAATCAGGCTTCTACCGACAGACTGGAACTTGCAAAGCTTTTGAATATCTCCGACCTTCAGCTTTCGTATATCACAAATGTTGACGCAGGACACGGACTTATCAAGGTGGGCAGTTCTCTTGTACCGTTTGCAAACAAGTTCCCGAAGAATACGAAGTTGTACCGCTTGATGACGACGAAGCCCGGTGAAGGCTTATAAGGAGGTGTTTTCTATGGCAAAAATTCAATTCAGAAACAAAGCACACAGAGATTTCGTCTTTGAAAATCTCGAAAAGTGCAGACACAATGACTGCTATCATCAGGCGTTTTTCTATGTGATGGGCATTTCAGAAGAAACCAGAATGAATATCGGAAAAATGTTTGATTTTAAGAACGATTGCATTGTGCCGGAGGGGATGTATGGTGGCTGGCAGACCAGTGGAACAGTCAAGGTCTGCCACCTTGCCTTTAATCTTTGGAACGGTTTTACGGAGGAGGGAAAAGAAAACCTTTTCACACCGGATGAATTATTCTGTTGCGGATATGCTCCCTACTTTATGGAGGGTATCAAACTCAGGTATCCCGAATATTGTAGAGATTTGACTCCGTCCAAACGAAAAGATATGGAAAGGTAAAGGTATAAAACGATGAATAAGAAATTAAGAATTGCGGTTATATCGCTATTAAGCGTTGTACTTGCTGTGAGTGTTGGCTTCTTGGTCAAAGACTACTGCGACTCAAAAAAACAGGCAGAACTCTATGATAACTTGATTGAAGCCATCGAGGATACAGATGATATGGAAGATGCAATGTCCTATTCCGAAGATAAGAACTTTCTGCCGGACTATCAGGAACTGTATATGCAGAACAACGATATGGTCGGTTGGATAAAAGTTGAGGATACAAAAATCAACTATCCGGTTATGCAGTCAAAAGACAATCCGAATTTCTATCTAAGACACGGATTTGATAAAGGTTACACAGTTTATGGTTGCCCGTATGTGCAGGAAAACTGCGATGTGGACGCTCCGTCAGACAACCTTGTTATCTACGGTCATCATATGAACGACAAGTCGATGTTCGCCGGATTGATGAAGTATGCCGATAAATCTTTTTGGGAAAAGCATAAAACCATTCAGTTTGATACGCTGACCGAGAAAGGCAAATATGAAGTAGTGGCTGCTTTCAAGACAGAAGTATATACAGACAGTCCAAATAGCTTCAGATACTATGATTTTGTCAATGCAGATACGGCAGATGATTTCAATGCGTATATTGCTAAGTGCAAGGAACTTGCTATATATGATACAGGAGTCAATGCAGAATATGGAGATAAATTGATTACGCTTTCTACCTGCGAGTATTCCCGTAACAACGGAAGAATGGTTGTCGTGGCAAAGAAAGTGGCTGAGTAAGGAGGATAAGCCTTGTATGATTAGTTTGATAAATTTAGCGGTGTTGTTCGTAGCTAAGGTTGCGGACAACGCCCTTAGTACAACAAAAACAATATTGGTACAGAGAAGTCGGTGGATACTTGCAGGCATTGCGGTTATCATATCCGACTTTATTTATTTTTGGATAACGAAAAGAGTTGTTTCTGCGAATAACGAGATTGCAATGCTCGTTGTTGCCGTTGCAGGTGGTGCCGGTTGTTCTCTCGCCTGCTTTATCAATGAGAAAATGTCAAAGGACAGAACCTATGTGAATGTGATTATGTCCGATGACCTTGAAGAAATGAAGCATTTACGAGATTTTCTAGCACAGCACCACATCACAAATGTTGCAAGCGACAGCTACACTCTTGACTGGAACGCAAAGACAATCTCTATTACCGCTTATCCCGAAACAAAAGCAGAAAGCCGATTGATTAACGAGTATATTGCCGACAGTTCGACAAAATTCAAGAGAGTGATTCAACCGGCTTAGAAAGGAGGTTTGATGTGGCTGATATTAAAACAAGAGATACGGTCAAAGGTACAATAAAGACTTTGGATAAAGCTGCCGTTGCCGGTCAGAAAATGAAACAGGCATATATCGCCACAAAGGACAAAGCAGAACATTCGGTAAATACAAATGAGAATACTGCGGAAGAATATGCTGCTGATAAGACGGAAGCCGGAATTGATGAAATCGCACATAAAGGTGCGTTTGCTTTTGATAAAGCCGGACGAAAAGGCGTTCAGGAAACAAAGCAGAATATTCAATCTGCCAAAGAGGGCATACAGCGTTTCAAACAGCAGAGAGCAGAAAAGGCAATGAACGCTCAGAAAACGCAAGGTAGACCTACAACGGTTGGTAGTTCTTCAGCACAGACGCAAACAACATCGGCAATCAAGACACTTGAAAAGCCGGAGAAAATGGTTAAACAATCTGCGACTTCCGCAGGAAAGAAGAATATTAAACTTGCAGGTAAGGAAGCGGCAAAAACAACGCAGAGGTCTGTTAAGACTGCCGAGCATACCGCAAGGACAAGCATTAAGACCAGTCAGCAGACGGCAAAAGCTGCACAGAAAACCGCTCAGGCGACGGTTAAGGCTTCACAGAAAGCAGCTCAGGCGGCAAAGAAAGCGGCAAAAGCTACAGCAGATACCGTCAAAACCACAGCGAAAGCTACCGCTGCGACAGTCAAAGCGATTATTGCAGGGACAAAAGCACTTGTAGCAGCAATCGCCGCAGGCGGTTGGATAGCGGTGCTGATTATTATGATTGTCGTGTTGTTTGGTGCTGCCGTAGCAATGTTCGGAGGAGGAAGTGACAGTAATTCCTACACTCCGGTAAGTGCAGAGGTAGAAGCCTATGAACCCATCATACAGAAGTATGCCAAAGAGTACGGCATTCCTGAGTATGTAGAACTTATCAAGGCGGTTATGATGCAGGAAAGCGGCGGCAGAGGACTTGACCCTATGCAGGCAGCAGAGGGAAGTTTCAATACGAGGTATCCGCACGAACCCAATGGAATTAAAGACCCTGAATATTCTATCCAGTGTGGAGTTCAGGAATTGAAAGCGGCTCTTACTTCGGCAGAAGTGGAAAGTCCGATAGATATGGAGCATATCAAACTTGCCCTACAAGGCTACAACTTCGGTAATGGGTATATTTCTTGGGCAAAAGCAAAGTATGGCGGTTATTCCTATGCCAATGCAGTGGAGTTTTCCACTCAGCAGGCACAAAGGCTTGGTTGGGACAGTTATGGAGATACCCAATATCCGGCTCACGTTCTGAGGTACTATCCGTATGGGCGAGCCTTTACTGCCGGAGGTAATCAGGCGATTGTTGAGGTTGCCTTGACGCAGGTAGGCAATCAGGGCGGACAACCTTACTGGAGTTGGTACGGTTTTGACGGTCGTGTGGAATGGTGTGCCTGCTTTGTATCTTGGTGTGCTGACCAGTGCGGTTATATTGAAAGCGGACTTGTTCCGAAATTTGCAGGTTGTGTGGACGGTGCAAATTGGTTTAAGTCAAATGGAAAATGGCAAAACCGCACTTATGAACCAAAGGCAGGAGATATTATCTTCTTTGATTGGGAAGGCGACGGTACAACAGACCACGTTGGTATCGTAGAGAAGTGTGAGAATGGCATAGTTTATACCGTAGAGGGCAACTCAGGCGACGCCTGCAAGCAAAGACAGTATGCAGTCGGAAGCAGCAATATCTATGGATACGGTATTCCGGCGTATTAAAAATTCCAGACGGTGTCTGGAAAATCGAAAAGATGGCTGCTCAGTTGAGTAGCCATCAGGTACATTATGAGAAATCGGTTGTTTCTCTGTTATTCAGGAAAATATGGTGTGTATGATAAGTGAAGCTGAAAAGCATATCGGCATTTTCTTTACTGCCGCCTAAAAAGGAAATATCATCGGCAAGGATAAAAAGAATTGCTAATAGCTTCTTGATATATCCAGTGTAGCAGGCATAATCTACATAGATGTTGGCGGTATATCCCTCGGCAAATTCTATCAGGTCAGCGTCAATTTCAAAGCTGTTGGATAACTCGTAAACTGTCTTGATAAATTTATCTTTGTCAGCAATTCGCTCTTTACTTGGAACACTTCTGCGGTTCTTCTGTATAAATTTCAAAAAATCATCAGCTTCCGTAAAGTCAGGAGTGATTGCGTTGCCAGTTCCCAAATCTGTTTTGTAATCCTCAAATTTCTCTTTTTCAAACCGATTACTGAATATTATCTTTTGTTCGTACATTCTTTTTTACCCCTAAGTTTATTCTATGGAGATTGTTTAACTTGGCTCTTGGGTTGTGATTTGTCTTTCACCATTAACAATCGTGAATTACTACTTTTATAGTATAACATAAAAATAGTTGGAAATCATTACTGATAGTTGGTTTAACTTCCTTTTGGTGCGTGTGATTTGGAATCTACTTAATCTATACTATCAGTTATGAAAACACACTAAGGGAGGTGATGTGATGAAGCTCGATACAATCGGCAAGAATATAAGAAAGTTCCGACTTGCGAGGAAATTACGCCAAGAAGATTTGGCTGAGAAAACAGATTTGACAACAAATTATATTGGTATGGTTGAGCGTGGAGAGAAAATTCCGTCACTCGAAACTTTCATAAAGATACTAAATGCTTTAGGTGTATCATCGGATATGGTTCTTACAGATGTCCTGGAAACGGGATATACAGTCAAGAACTCTATGCTGAATGAGAAGCTTGAAAAGCTTGCTCCTGAAGATAGAAACAGAATTTATGAAGTCATAGATACACTTGTAAAGCAATCAAAGCAAATACTTCCATAAAACACAGAAGTTCGTCCTAATCGACGAGCTTTCTTTTTTTCAGTATAAAAAATTTCTGCTATCGACAAATTTTTCGGGACTTCGACAGAGAGAATATGCTATAACAACAACTGTCAGTGATAGACACATACTAATAGATATAGGAGGAAGTAGAAGTGAACGACATTTTCAAACAAATAGCAAAAGAAAATGGAACAACCGAAAAAGCAGTAAAAGAGGAAATGCAGTTTGCCATTCGGGAAGCAATGAAAAGTGGTGAACCGGAAGCAGTAGCTTTTTGGAAAGCAGTTGCACCGGATGGAAAAGAGCCGCCGATAGAAAAGGTCATAGCAATGATTGCATTGAATATTAATAATAGAATGTATAATTGAGGTGCTTCGGCATCTCTTTTTTATTATTCTTTAAAAGAGTCGTATTAGGTGTTTGTAAAAAGTGACACCTTAGTGTCTGAAAGGTTACATTTCTGTTCGAAATCTTGAAATGCCTGAAAATTTAATATATAATGTTAAATGACTAACTGTAACGAAGAAGAATTATAAGATGAAGAGGTGTTACTGATGAAGATATGCTATAACAAACTTCAAAAACTTATGATTGATAATCAGATGAAAAGACAGGATTTAATGCGTGCAGCCGAAATCACATCATACGCTGCAACAAAGATAAATAAGAATGAGCCGGTATCTCTTGAAGTACTGATGAGGATATGTCAGGTGTTTCACTGCGACATCGGAGATATATGCGAAGTTATTTTAGATGAAGATTAAAACACGGAGGTAATTATAGATGGCAAGGGCGGCTAAACCAAAGAAAGAAATATCAATGGAAGAAGCACTTTGGAAAAGTGCTGATAAACTGAGAGGTTCTGTTGAGCCTGCGGAGTATAAGCACGTTGTTCTGAGTTTATTCTTCCTTAAATTTGCTAGTGACAAGTTTGAGGAATGCCGTAATAAAATCATTGCTACACACGGCGAAAAGTATGCGGATATGAAGCCGTTTTATACTCAGGAAAATGTATTCTATCTTCCTGAAGAAAGCCGTTGGAAATACATTATTGAAAACGCAAAGCAGGACGATATTGCCCTGAAGATAGATACAGCACTTTATACGATTGAGAAGAACAACCCGGCACTGAAAGGTGCTTTGCCGGATAACTATTACTCTCGATTACATATTGATACGGCAAAGTTGGCTTCTTTGCTTGATGAAATCAATCGTATCAACACGGATGATAAAGAGAACGACATTATAGGTCGTGTATATGAGTATTTCCTTAGTAAGTTCGCTCTTGCAGAAGGAAAAGGTAAAGGAGAGTTCTATACACCAAAGTGTATTGTAAATCTGATTGCCGAAATGCTTGAGCCTTACGACGGAATACTTTATGACCCTTGTTGCGGTTCGGGCGGTATGTTTGTGCAGTCCATCAAGTTCGTAGAAGCACATAGCGGTAATAAAAAGAAAGTGTCTATTTACGGTCAGGAATACACAAATACCACTTTCAAACTGGCAAAAATGAATTTGGCTATCCGTGGTATTTCTGCAAATCTTGGAGAGATGGCAGCCAATACATTTACCAACGATCAGCACAAAGACCTTAAAGCAGATTTCATTATGGCAAACCCACCTTTCAATCAGAAGCAGTGGAGAGCCGAAAATGAGCTTGTAGACGACCCTCGTTGGAATGGTTATGAAGTTCCGCCAACAAGCAACGCAAACTATGGTTGGATACTGAATATTGTTTCCAAACTCTCTCAAAACGGTGTGGCAGGTTTCCTGCTTGCCAATGGTGCATTATCTGATGATGGTACAGAGTTGAAAATCAGACAGCAGCTTATAGAAAATCACTTGGTAGAAGCGATTATTATTCTTCCGAGAAACCTTTTCTATACCACTGACATCAGCGTTACCCTTTGGGTACTCAATAAGAATAAAAAGGCTCGTGTTGTTGAACAGAATGGAAAGCTAAAACGCTATCGTAATCGAGAAGATGAAATACTCTTTATGGATTTGCGACAGATGGGAAGTCCTTATGAGAAGAAGTACATTGAATTGACAGAGGAAGATAGAGCCAAAGTTACAAGTGTATATCATAACTGGCAGCAGGAAGGCTATGAGGAAACTTATGAGAATGTGCCGGAATTTTGCTATTCTGCTTCTTTTGATGAAGTAAAGGAAAAAGGCTTTACCCTTGTTCCGAGCCGATACATTGAGTTTGTCAACCGTGATGAGAACATCGACTTTGATACCAAAATGAAATCATTGCAGGGAGAACTCAAAGAACTTCTTGCTCAAGAGGAAAAATCTAAATCAGATTTGCTTGCTGTATTTAAGGAGTTGGGATATGAAATTGAATTATGATATTTTAGGAAACCATATCCGACTGATTGATACTCGGAACAGAGAAAGCATAACAGACAGAGTTTTGGGAATTAACATAGACAAGTTCTTTATGCCGTCGGTTGCAAATGTCATTGGTACGGATTTGAGTAAATATAAACTGATAACAAAAGGAAAGTTTGCGTGTAATCCAATGCACGTTGGTCGTGATGAACGACTTCCGGTTGCATTGTATGATGAAGAAGAACCTGCTATTGTTTCTCCGGCGTATTTTATGTTTGAGGTAGTAGATAACAGCATTTTGAATGAAGATTATCTGATGATGTGGTTTCGCAGACCGGAATTTGACCGTATTTGTTGGTTACATACTGACGGAAGTGTTCGTGGTGGGATTACTTGGGACGATATTTGCAGACTGGAATTGCCTATCCCACCTATTGAAAAACAGCTTGAAATAGTGAACAGTTATAAGGCAATTACGGAGAGAATTGCTTTAAAGCAGAAGATAAATGATAATTTAGTGGCTTGACAACTGTGCTAATGCGGTTGATTGCAGTTCCTCAAGCAAGATTATTTCCTTAGTGTTTAAGGTCATTTGCTCAACAACAGCAGATAAATTGAGTTTTTCAATAACCTCAGACGGAGGAACTACGAGTTTGATTGCATCAATGAAGTTTTTACTAAGGTTGTCTTGTGCTCCGCCGTTGGAAAGTCTGCTGATTGCCGATTGGCTTTGGATAAGAGAGAAATACAAGTATGCTGCCTCCGCTTTTGAGCGACAAATCATTCCGCATATTGCTTGATTTGTAGTTGCTTCGATTGCAAGATAGCCAACCTCTCCCGCAGTAACTCCGTACATTGCCATTAAAACGGTATCTTTGGGTAGCAATTTGGTGGAGCTTTCATTCAACCCTAACTGTGTGATGTATTCCTCAGTTTGCAGAGTAATGTTGTTGTGAACTTCGCCGGATTTTACCCAAGAAATCGTTCCGTTTTCCCAATACTTATTGTTTGTTCGGGATGGAGTGGAGCCGGATTTAGTATCAATACAGAAATCCGAAACGGTTTGAACTAAAAAGCCATCCGGCAAGCACAGTCTATCCATTTCTGCTTCGGTAAGGTTTATCAATGCTCCTCTGCCGACGTTCTTTTGGATAGAAGCGACACCCACCGCCACTAAATTATCATTTACGATAGAACTCCCATCAGTGGCGGGAGTTAAAACAAGGGACTGCCACTGGTAGTCGTTCTCTTAAAAAATAAAAGGAGAGTTGACTATGAAACAGAACCTAATCACAGATGTTATTCAAGGAATGTTACCTTACTTGAATAATGCACAGACAGAAAGATTGCAAGAGGTGTTGCAACATACACTTTTTGATTATGAGGTAACAAAGACAGAAAGAGATAAGGAACTTTCAGAACAGAATTTAGTAGAGTCTTTCCTATCGGCAAAGCGTATTGAGGGCTGTTCTGAGAAAACCTTGAAATACTATAATGCAACGATACAGGCAATGCTTGATGGCATTGGAAAGGGCATCAAATATATTGTGACCGACGATATTCGTTGTTATTTGACAGAGTATCAAGCTAAGAAAAAATCCAGTAAAGTTACGATAGATAATATAAGACGAATACTTTCCAGTTTTTTCTCTTGGCTTGAGGACGAGGATTATATTTTGAAAAGTCCGGTCAGGCGAATACATAAGGTTAAGACCGGAACGAACATTAAGGAAACCTATTCAGATGAAGCACTTGAATTGATGAGGGATAATTGCACGGAACTCAGGGACTTGGCAATGATTGATATGCTTGCTTCAACGGGTATGCGTGTCGGCGAAATGGTGTTACTAAATCGTGAGGATATAGATTTTAACGAAAGAGAATGTGTTGTTTTCGGCAAAGGCGATAAGGAGCGAATTGTATATTTTGATGCAAGAACAAAAGTACATTTGCAGAATTACTTGAACAGTCGCAAGGACGATAATCCGGCACTTTTTGTATCATTACAATCTCCGTATAATCGAATGAATATCGGAGGTATTGAAGTGAGGTTACGGCAGCTTGGAAAACGATTGGGACTAAATAAGGTACACCCTCATAAATTCAGGAGAACACTTGCGACAATGGCAATAGACAAAGGAATGCCAATAGAGCAGCTTCAGCAACTCTTAGGACATAGAAGAATAGATACGACATTGCAATATGCAATGGTTAAGCAAAGCAATGTGAAAATTGCTCATAGAAAATACATTGGTTAAGGTGGTAAGAATGAAAGAAGGATACAGAGTTCTTGGGGAGTATATACGACAGGTAGATATTCGCAACAAGGAAGGAAAAAAAGAAAATCTCTTAGGTGTTTCTGTACAAAAGCAGTTTATTCAGTCTATTGCAAATACTGTAGGGACAGATTTTACAAAATACAAGGTAGTTAAAAAGGGACAATTCACATATATACCAGATACTTCTCGTAGAGGAGATAAAATCGCTATTGCATTGCTTGAAGATTATGAAGAAGGGCTTGTAAGTAATGTTTATACAGTATTTGAGGTAATAGATACAGAGAAACTTTTGCCGGAATATTTAATGTTGTGGTTTAGCCGTCCTGAATTTGATAGATATGCTCGTTTTAAATCGCACGGCAGTGTACGTGAAGTAATGGATTGGGAGGAAATGTGTAAGGTAGAACTTCCAGTACCAGATATTGAAAAGCAGAGAAAAATTGTGAAAGCCTACAAGACAATAACCGATAGAATAGCTTTGAAACAGAAGATAAATGATAATTTAGTTCAAGCCGTGCAGACACTTTATAAAGCTATGTTCATAGAACCTGAGTGCAAATATCCAACCGTTCCTATGGTCGAGTTGTGTAGCAAAATTGGAAGTGGAGCAACGCCAAAGGGTGGTAAATCAGCATACTGCGATGAAGGCATTTCTCTAATTCGTAGTACTAATGTGTTTGATTACAATTTTGCATATACCGATTTAGCTCATATATCAGATGAACAAGCGAATGCCTTATCAAATGTAGTAGTCGAACAGAAAGATGTTCTCTTTAACATTACAGGCGTATCGGTTGCCCGTTGCTGTATTGTTCCTGACGATGTACTCCCTGCGAGAGTAAACCAGCACGTAATGATACTTAGACCGTATAAGGGTAAGCTAATGAGCTATTTCATTATGGCAACACTCTGTTATACCGAAAACAAAGCAAAATTACTTGGAATTGGACAATCCGGCTCGACCCGTGAAGCAATCAACAAGCAGGAAATGGAAAGTTTTCAAATCATAGTTCCACCTGATAATATGATTGAAGATTTTGGAACTAAGGCAGAGCAACTTTACAATATGATTTGTTCAAACATCCAAGAAATTAAGCATTTAGAGTCAATGCAACAACTTATTTTAATGCAACTTTCAAGCCGCTAAATTATCATTTAACCGAAAGGAGATGGAACAGTTATGGATACATATAAATTTTATTATGATGAGTCAGAACACAGTAGAAAAATCAACTATAATACCGTAACTGCTCCAAATTATTACGATAATTTTGTTACGGTTGTAGTTGGTTGGGCGAAAGGAAAGGAAAAAGAAGTTTTCAAGAAATATGAGGATTTTGAAAATAAATATGCTGACCGTAAAGATAGAAACGGAGAATTAAAAAGCACAACTTTGAAGCAAAAGAAGTTTGAATGTGGATTTGCTTCACTCGATAAAGCCAACACACAGTTTATAATGGACTTCTTATCCATTTTTGATGAAAGTATCAAGTTGTATTTTTCTGTTGCGAGTAAGATAGAATATTTGGTTTTGCAGCTTTTTATAGGCTATCATAATAACTTCGTTATAGATGCAGATGCAGTCAAGTATTCCATTACAAAGGCTCTTGTTGCGTACCGTCCGCAGAATGTTATCAAAAGAATTTATGATAATCCGGAAGAATTTGTAGAGGAATTGAAAAGATTTTTTAGAGAACGAATTGAATGTAACTGTTCAAATATGAGTCTGAAAGAGCAGGAGAATGAAGCCTTTGAAAATATACTGTATATTTTAGACAATAATTCAGCTATTCCGGAATTTCAATGGGATTATCGTATGCCGTTTAGTGGTTTTGCGAAATACTTGCAGGAAGAACAGATTAAGAATTATACCTTAGTTTTAGATAAAGAGGGAGAGAAGAACGAAGACAGTAGAACAATGCAGGCTGCGTGTGAAATGGGACTGTCTAATGTAACAGAGGAAAATTCAAAAGATAGTTGTGGCTTGCGTATGGCGGATATGATGGCGGGTATCATTTCAAAGCTGTTAAAAGCCTTGTGTGATGAATTGCACTATCATTCCATTGCAGAGGGAGCAGAGAAAAAACTGTTAAATGCAAAATGGTTTCAGCTTAATGAAACTCAACTGGACTTATATAAAAGGTTATATAAGATAATTTGCGAATGGGATAATGTTTGGTATAAGTCGTATGCAGGAATTTATTCCGATGACTTGGTATGCTTTATAGGACTACTTGGCTATATGTCTCATTTTGAGAACAAAGAACAGATTATCAATGAGAAACTTGAAATGCAGGGCGAATATTTTAATGGATATGTTTGTCAGCAGTTATCTGATTATTTTAACCGCAGGCGAAGCAAATTACCGATAGACTTTATTGATAAAAATGATGAGGAGTATTTCCTAAACCGTCGTGGAGCGAAAGTTTATTTTGATATTACGAAGCAACCTGTTCTTGAAATTGCCGAAGGCAGTCAAACGGAAATGGTTTTATCTGTTGGAATGGATAAATCGGGTATTCCGTTGATTACGATTTCAAATGATGGCAATCCGATTTGTTATCGCTTGCCGGAAGAATTGAGTGATTGGACATATACGGCTATTGGAATGGCGAATATGGGAGAAAATTTATTCCCGTCACAAGTTGTATTTACTAAAGAGAAGAACAGATATTTTGCTGATATTTTATAAAACACAGAGCGTATAAAAGGAGTGAACGCAATGGCAAATTTTAATGAACACGCATTGGAAATGTCAATAATGGAGTTGTTCAAAGACGAGGGGTACACCTATGTCAGTGGCGACCAGATACACAGAGAAAGGACAGAGGTTCTGCTTACGGACGACCTAAAGCAATACCTCTATAATCAGTATGCGAAAGACGGTATCACACCGAGTGAGGTGGATAGTGTCATTCTAATGCTGCGTAATATTTCCGGTACGATTTATGAAGCAAATAAAGCTGTATTCAAGTTGCTATGCGATGGATTTATTCTTAACCGTGAGGATAGAACGCAGAAAGACCTCTATATTGAACTTATTGATTTCGACACTCCCGAAAACAATATCTTCAAAGCGGTTAATCAGTTTGAAATTGAGGGCGTAAACAACCAGTTGCGTATTCCTGATGGCATTGTGTTCGTAAATGGTATTCCTGTCGTCGTTCTTGAATTTAAGAGTGCGGTACAAGAGAATACGACCATAATGGACGCATATAAGCAGCTTACAATCCGTTACCGTAGAGATATTCCGGAGATTTTCAAATACAATGCGTTTGTTGTTATCAGTGACGGAGCAAATAATAAATATGGTTCTTTCTTCAGCCCGTATGATTTCTTCTATGCGTGGAGAAAGATAAACTCAGACGATAAAGAACTGGACGGTATCAATTCTCTTGTAACAATGATAAAGGGACTTTTCCGAAAAGACCGTTTGCTTGAAGTTATCAAAGATTTTATTTATTTTCCGGATAACTCAGATAAGGATTTGAAGATAGTGTGCCGTTATCCACAGTTCTTTGCGGCAAATAAGTTGTATGAGAATATCAAGGCTCATCTTCGCCCTGAAGGAGATGGTAAAGGTGGTACATACTTTGGAGCGACAGGCTGCGGCAAGAGTTATACAATGCTTTTCCTTACCCGTATGCTGATGAAAAGCAAATACTTTTCTTCTCCGACTATTCTCATTATTACGGACAGAACAGACCTTGACGACCAGCTTTCTAAGCAGTTTGTCGGTTCAAAGAAATACATCGGAGATGAAACTGTTGTAAGTATTGAGTCCCGTGAGAAACTTCGTGAAGAGCTACAGGGACGAGAGAGTGGCGGTGTTTATTTGACTACCATTCAGAAATTTACAGAGGATTTGCAGCTTCTTACAGACAGAACGAACGTTATTTGTATTTCTGATGAAGCACACAGAAGCCAAATCAATCTCGACCAAAAAGTTAAGATTACAGAGTCAGGTGTTCAGAAAACCTATGGCTTTGCCAAGTATCTGCACGACTCTTTGCCAAATGCAACTTATGTTGGATTTACCGGAACTCCGGTTGATGGAACAATCGAAGTCTTTGGTGGTGTTGTAGACGCATATACAATGACGGAAGCTGTTAAGGACGGTATTACAGTTAATCTTGTTTACGATGGTCGTGCAGCCAAGGTTATGCTCAATCAGGATAAGGTAAGACAGATTGAAGAATATTATGCTCAGTGTGAACTTGAGGGGGCAAATGAACATCAAGTAGAAGAAAGTCAGAAAGCAGTTGCCAAAATGGAAGTTATTATTGGCGACCCTGATAGACTTCGTGCTGTTGCGGAGGATTTTATCAAGCATTATGAAACCCGTGTGGCAGAAGGTGCGACCGTAGCAGGAAAAGCAATGTTTGTATGTTCCAACCGAAATATAGCATACGATTTCTATAAGATAGTAAAGGAACTCAGACCGGAATGGACAGAAAAGAAGATTTGTGATGACGGTGTTGTTCTGAGTGAGAAAGATAAAAAAGAGTTGAAGCCAATGGAAAAAATCAAGTTGGTTATGACTCGTAATAAAGATGATGAAAAAGAGCTATTTGATATGCTTGGCACAAAAGAGGATAGGAAAGAATTTGACCGTCAGTTCAAAAATCCGAAGTCGAACTTTAAGATTGCCATTGTTGTAGATATGTGGCTGACTGGTTTTGATGTGCCGGAGCTTGATACGATTTACATTGATAAGCCTATTCAGCAGCATACCCTTATTCAGACGATTTCACGTGTAAATCGTGTATGCGAGGGCAAAGATAAAGGTTTGATTGTTGATTATATAGGTATCAAGAAAAATATGAACACTGCCCTCAAGAAATATACGAATTTTGAGAGCGAAGAATTTGAAGGTGTGGAGCAGTCTATCACGATTGTAAAAGACCAGTTAGAAGTTCTTGGTCAGATGTTCCATAACTTTAACAGCAGTGATTTCTTCAATGGTTCGCCTACCGAACAGCTTGCCTGCCTGAACCGTGCGGTTGAGTATGTGCAGTTGTCTGAAGAACTGGAAAGAAGATTCATGGCAGCAGTCAAGAGAATGAAACAGGCATTTAACCTTTGTAGTTCAAGTGAGAAATTCTCCGATGAAGATAAGGATTATATCCATTTTTATTGTGCTGTCCGTTCTATCCTTTTCAAGTTGACAAAGGGCGACGCACCGGATATTGAGCAGATGAACGCTCGTGTCCGCAAAATGCTTGAGGGTGCAATTCAATCCGATGGTATTGAGGAATTATTTGAAACCGGAAAGCATATATCGGTGGATATTTTTAGCGATGAGTATATGGATAAGATAAATGCTATTCAGTTGCCGAATACGAAAATCAAGATACTTCAAAGACTTCTTTCTCAGGCGATTGACGAGTTTAAGAAAGTCAATAAGATTATGGGTGTGGAATTTGCAGACAGACTCAAGAAAGTTGTTGATGAGTATAATAACCGACGTCGTGATGAAGCGTATGCCAACGAAGTCCTTGATGATGTTGCGGAGCAGCTTGCACAGTTATTGTCTGAACTGAAAACAGAAAAGAACTCCTTCAAGAATATGGGTATAGATTATGAAGAAAAGGCTTTCTATGATATTTTGAAAGCAGTTTCCAAGAAATTTGAGTTTGAATATCCGGACGATAAAATGATTGAATTATCCAAGAGGATAAAGCTGATTGTTGATGATAAATCACGCTATACCGATTGGTCTGCCCGTGATGATATTAAGGCAAACTTGCAAGTGGATTTGATATTGCTACTTGATGAGTTCGGCTATCCGCCAGTAACCATTGATGATGTTTACAAGGAAGTTCTTGAGCAGGCAGAGAATTTCAAGAAGTATGCACAGTAAATGAGAGGTGTAAATGTAAATATGTTTTATGACGATTTAAATACAGAAGAACAAGTATCATACCTTATTAAACCAATCCTTCAAGTCCTTCAGGAAGCAGGTGGACAGTTAGAGCGTTCTGAAATTAGAGACAGAATTAGTGAGTTAGATGAGCATATTGCTGAATTTGAACAGAAACTATATACATCTAATAAAACAGGAAATCAGTACAAAAAATTTGATTTTAAGTTTAATTTTGCTATTAAAGAGCTTAGTTATGTCGGACTCATATCTTATGTGAAATTCAATCCAAAGATTACACTTACTCAAGATGGAGCAAATGTAGATTTAACAGATTTTGATGTTAAGACAGAAGTAAGGGATAAGGCTCGAAGCTATTGGGAGGAACATTCGACTAAGAACAAATCGAAAAACAAGCCAGTAGAAACACTGGAGGTTGAAGACGAGGAGAATGAATCCACAGATGACGAATTGTTAGATGATTTCAAGGTAAAACTTCAGAGTGCAATCGCTAATATGTCTCCAGCAAAGTTTGAACAATTTTCACGAGCACTTCTTACAAAGATGGGAGTGGAGTTTACCAACAAAGGCGTTCAGGTGTCAAATGATGGTGGCATTGATGGTTATGGATATCACGTAGATGCCGATGATTTTAGAACAACCAGAGTGGTTATTCAGTGTAAAAGATTTAATTCAAATCCAGTGAGTGAGCCGGATATCAATCAATTTCTTGGGGCAATGAACAAATATCAAGCCGATTATGGAGTATTTATTACTAATAGCCGATTTACCAATAAGGCAAGAGAGGCTGCGAGAGAAGGTACGCCGATAACACTGATTGACGGAAATGATTTAATCAGACTGGTTATTAAATATGAATTGTATATAACACCAGTCACAACATATGTATTGGATGGTTTTTATACCGAGGATTGACACTAACGATAGCATAATTTACTCAAAGGATTTTTAAAAGGGGGCATAGAATGATGGCAAAGCAAAAGACCTATATCGCAATCGACCTTAAATCATTCTATGCTTCTGTGGAGTGTAAAGAACGAAATCGTGACCCATTGACAACAAATCTTGTGGTTGCAGATAAGAGCAGGACAGAGAAAACCATCTGCCTTGCGGTATCTCCGTCATTAAAAAGTTATGGGATACCCGGCAGACCACGCTTGTTTGAAGTCGTGCAAAAGGTAAAAGAAGCTAATAATACCCGAAGGTGGAAAGCACTAAATCGTACATTTACTGGTTCGTCTGATGACAGTACAGAATTAAATGCGAATCCGGCATTGGAGATTGATTATATCGTTGCACCACCTCGTATGGCATACTATCTGGAATATAGTACCAAGATTTACAGTGTTTACTTGAAATACATTGCTCCGGAAGATATTTTCCCGTACTCGATTGATGAAGTATTCATAGATGCAACCAATTATCTGAATACCTATCAGATGACTGCAAGGGAACTTGCCATGACGATGATACAGGATGTTTTGAAAACAACAGGAATTACGGCAACAGCCGGAATCGGCACGAATATGTACTTGTGTAAGATTGCAATGGATATCGTGGCAAAGCATATTGAGCCGGACAAGGACGGTGTGCGAATTGCCGAATTGGATGAAATGTCTTACCGCAGACAGCTATGGAATCATAGACCGCTTACAGATTTCTGGAGAGTTGGTAAAGGCTATGCAAAGAAACTGGAAGAACATGGACTTTTTACTATGGGAGATATTGCAAGGTGTTCCATCGGAAAGTCGAATGAACTGTATAACGAAGAACTGCTCTACAAGCTGTTTGGAATCAATGCGGAATTGCTAATTGACCATGCTTGGGGATATGAACCTTGTACGATGGAGCAGGTCAAAGCCTATAAGCCGGAAACCAATAGTGTATGTTCAGGACAGGTACTTCACTGCCCGTATGATTACGAAAAGGCAAAGTTGATTGTAAAAGAAATGACCGACCAAATGGTGCTTGATTTGGTGGATAAAGGACTTGTAACTGACCAGCTTGTGTTGACAATCGGCTATGATATTGAGAATTTAAGTAATCCGAACCTAAAATATCAATACAAAGGCGAGGTTACGATTGACCGATATGGACGCAAAGTTCCAAAGCACGCACACGGAACAGCGAATCTTGAGAAAAAGACTTCCTCTACTCGATTGATTACCAACGCCGTGATGGACTTGTATGACAGGATAGTTGACGAGCATTTGCTTGTACGCAGAATAACAATCACAGCGAATAAACTTGTTGATGAAAAATCCGTCAAGCAGGAAGATGAATACCAGCAACTCGACCTCTTTACCGATTACGAAGCACAGAGGAAGAAGCAGGCGGAGGAAGAAGAAAAATTAGAACGGGAAAGGCGTATGCAAGAAGCAATGCTGAGTATCAAAAAGAAGTTTGGCAAGAATGCTGTGTTGAAGGGAATGAACCTTGAAGAAGGTGCAACCGCCAAAGACCGAAACGAGCAAATCGGCGGTCATAAGGCTTAAATAAACTGAAATTTGAGGAATAAAATATGGGCATATTAGAAATAGTTTTTAATTCAAGAAAATTTGATTTGAATGATGATGTGCTGATGGGATTTGATAATTACTTTGATAAAAAAAGTAAGGATTATAATAGTTTTTGTTTAGACGAAGAAGATATTAATCCTTTACAAAACTTTGTAGCACAGATTAAGTCTGCTGACTCAGATAGTGTAATTTATGTATCTACTTATGGCTATGAAATCACAAATAGTAAAGGAGAAAAATCAACATACGCCGATGCTCTTTGGATTGACACAGTTTTACCTATTTCCCAAATAGAGAGATATATTGAAAAAAGTGGTGTTGCTGAACCAAGTAATATTTCTTTTGTTGGAGATAGTGATGAATGTGGAAACTATAAAGTATGGATTATAGCTCAGGAAGAGAATAATCCTCATATTATAGAGCTGACTGACCGCAAGAAGATAGACCATATGATAATATTATATTGGGATTGATAAGTTATAAAATTCAAGTTTGAAAGGAGTGTTAAATATGAAATTCCCATTTTATGATGCACCAAATACAGCTACAATAACCTGTTGCCACATATTAGAGAATGGAGAACCTATTTTGTATGTATCACATGATGAAGATGATGGAATGTGGCAATTTCTATGTGGAAAAGCACATGAAACAGACGAAGCAAAGTTAGTATCCTTAAAATCAGTATTCGACTTAGATAATTCTGTTGGTATTCTAAAGGATATGCCTTGCGGTTACTATGCTGAAAGAAAAGCTCAAGATGATGAATGGAGTGTTAGAAAACGGTAACTATCAGCTCGGTCAATTCAAGTTTGGAGAATTGAGAAAATCGGAAGTTATGGAGGTACTTTATGAACGAGAGAGAAAAAATTATCCGATTATGGTTTGATATGTGGATTAAGAAAGCAGATTTAGGAATTGACAATATTTTTACAGATGATGTTGTATATACTGAGAGTTGGAGTCCTAAATATGAAAACCGCAAAACGGTAAAGCACTGGTTTGACGAATGGAATACACGCGGAAGTGTTCTTGTCTGGGAGATTAAGCAATTTTTTCATCAAGGCAATCAAACAATCGTGGAGTGGTATTTTAAAAGCAAAATGAATAATGGAAATGTTGAAGAATTTGACGGAATATCTTTAATTGTATGGACACAGGATAACAAAATAAAATCATTAAAAGAGTTTGGTTGCAATCTTCATAATTACAATCCATATCGAGATAGTGATATTCCCGTATTTCGAGAAGAAAAAGCAAATTGGTTTTGAGGAGATAAAAGATTGACAAAAAGTAGACCTGAGTTTGATAAAATCACATCGTTTGATG
>ERZ894240.755-NODE-755-length-27273-cov-171.189397_pt1 | contig 27273 bp, 21 predicted proteins | sample MGYA00380298_ERZ894240 | MGnify/ENA primary metagenome ERZ894240 (study PRJEB32331, sample SAMN06328419) | human gut metagenome | biome: human gut microbiome; feature: stool | host: Homo sapiens | collected 2014-06-27 ... | reverse complement strand
TAAACCACATGCTCCACCGCTTGTGCGGGTCCCCGTCAATTCCTTTGAGTTTCATACTTGCGTACGTACTCCCCAGGCGGATTACTTATCGCGTTAGCTTGGGCGCTGAGGTTCGACCCCCAACACCTAGTAATCATCGTTTACGGCGTGGACTACCAGGGTATCTAATCCTGTTTGCTACCCACGCTTTCGCGCTTTAGCGTCAGTATCTGTCCAGTAGGCTGGCTTCCCCATCGGCATTCCTACAAATATCTACGAATTTCACCTCTACACTTGTAGTTCCGCCTACCTCTCCAGTACTCTAGTTTGGCAGTTTCCAACGCAATACGGAGTTGAGCCCCGCATTTTCACATCAGACTTACCAAACCGCCTAGACGCGCTTTACGCCCAATAAATCCGGATAACGCTTGCGACATACGTATTACCGCGGCTGCTGGCACGTATTTAGCCGTCGCTTCTTCTGTTGGTACCGTCACTTTCTTCTTCCCAACTGAAAGCACTTTACATTCCGAAAAACTTCATCGTGCACACAGAATTGCTGGATCAGACTTTTGGTCCATTGTCCAATATTCCCCACTGCTGCCTCCCGTAGGAGTAAGGGCCGTGTCTCAGTCCCCTTGTGGCCGTTCACCCTCTCAGGCCGGCTACCCATCATCGTCTTGGTGAGCCGTTACCTCACCAACTAACTAATGGGACGCAAAGCTCTCTCGCAGCGCATATAGCTTTCATAATTAAATCATGCGATTCAATCATAATATCCGGTATTAGCGTCCGTTTCCAGACGTTGTCCCAGACTGCAAGGCAAGTTCTTTACGCGTTACTCACCCGTCCGCCACCATCACCCGAAGGATCAAGTAGACTTGCATGTGTTAAGCATTCTGTCAGCGTTCATCCTGAGCCAGGATCAAACTCTTCGTTCAATCTATTTTACTCAGTTGCATAACTGATATTTACACCAATTTATTGTTTGTTGATTTTTATCATCTTTCTCTATTCTGTTGCTAATGTCCTTATTTTCTTTTTTATTTTGTCCTTTTCTCTCGCGGACAATATTTATATTATCACAAATAATATTTTCTGTCAACAACTTTTTTTACTTTTTCATAAAAAAATATCAGCATAAAAAAAGCTGATAAATTATATAAAATCTATCAGCTTGTCTCTAATTATTTTGTTTTATAAGAAGGTATAATCTCTTCCTCTTCATCATATCTTGAATCTAATGTACTTCTTCTGTCTCTATCATCAAAGTAGAAACTTTTATTTTTAGGTATTGTACAAAAAACCTTTTCACCAGGATTTACTATTTGTCCCTCTTTAATAAACACAGCTCCACTAATGTAATCAAGAATTCTTTGAGACTCTTCCTCTTTTAAGTCAAATAGATTTATATGTACTATTTTTTCCTGTTTTATATACTCTACACATTTTGTACAATCCTCAAATTTTGAAGGTTTTATAAAAACTATATCATATTCTTTATCCATGTTATCTCTCCTTTACCCTTTAATTAGAACAACTATATAATAAGAATACTATTTTATTCTATTTTTTTCAACTTTTTATTTTTTTATCTTTACAATAGCTGGAGTTATAAAATTTTCACCATCATATCTTAAAGTAGAAGCATCTTCTCCTATATACCCAGTAACTATTGCACTACCAACTAATTTCTCTTCATATCCTAGAATCTCTCCTCTATATTCAATAGGTGCTCCTAGTTTATATACTTCCATCTCTGTTCCAATTCTTAAATTACTATTAATTCCAGAGTTGATAATAATATTCCCTCCAGATTTTTTAACAACAGCAGCACTCCAAGGTGTTGAGTCAACTTTTCTAACTATCTTTTCAACTCCTTGAATTACAGCGGCTCTAAAAGCTTCCTCTTCTAAACTATTGTATGACCCATAAGTTCCTGTTCCTAAAATCGTACTAAACTCAACTCTTGAACTCCCCTCTCCAGTTTCAGTCCAAACCTTTCCATTAGTTACATCTATAACTTTTAGTTCAATTACAACTTCAGCCCTTTGCTCCTTGCTCTTAGAGATAATAGATTTATTACCTGTTGTATTAAGTGCATATTTAGTGACACTTCCAACTACAATATAATCTGTATCTAAGAATTTTTGTCTAGCTAAAAGAGATTTTTGCCCTAAAGAATCTGAGAAAGCAAGTTCTTCCATAACTGTATCTAAATCTTCTCTCTCTAACACAGTAAATCTTCCAGTATTAGAGAACTCAGATACTAAGATATCCTTTGTTGTAGAATCTGTTCTAGGAGTTCCAAATCTTGTATAATTTTTAACTTTACCTATAACCACTCTACTTTTTGGAAGTTTATTTTCTTTATAAGTGTCATACTCTCTAAGAGCTGTTATCTTATCATCTTTTCTTATACTACTCTCTATAGTTGTTTTTCCACAACCAGCAAGTGAAAAGAGTACAGTGGCTAAAATTAAAACTTTTTTATTTATCATCTTTAACACTCCCTAAAGATTTTCCATCACTATTTTTAAAATCTCTTCTGGTGGTAATTCACTTGAGAAACCAGCAGCTTTCTTATGTCCACCACCACCAAATAAAGCAGCAATTGCATTTACATCTTTATCAGTTTTACTTCTTATACTTCCTTTAATCATTCCAGGCTTATCTTCTCTCAAGAAAAGAGAGATATCAGCTTTTTCATAAGAGATTAATTTTTCAACTATATTTTCAGTATCCTCTTTTCTCCCCCCAACTTTTAACATATCTTCATTTGAAAGAAAAAAGTAAGCTAACTCTTTTTCTGGATAAAATTCCATTTCATACATAGCTTGTCCAAGAAGTTTCATAGCAGCCATGCTCTGTCTATTCCAAAATTCTTTAATAATTTTAGAGTTATTAACTCCAATATTTACTAAATCTCCTGCCATTTCAAATGTTTTTACTGTTACATTATCATGCTGAAAATTTCCAGTATCATTTACAAGTCCAACATATAGTGCTTCACCTATATTAGTATCTATTTCTATTTCACAATATTTTAAAAATCTATAAATAATCTCACTTGTTGAAGATATATTTAAAACATAATTTAAGTTTGCATATTCAGGGTTGCTAATATGATGATCTATATTAATTATATAGCTATCTTTTATTAGATCTTTCATTACTCCAGTTCTCTCAATTGTTGCACTATCCACACATATAGCTAGATCAAAATCATACTCTTTTTTACTATCATATAGTTCTGCTCTATCACTTAGTTTTAAAAATTTTACTCTATCAGGTATTTTATCTTGCAAAATAAATCTTACATCACAATCTTTATTTAATTTTTCTATTCCACCTAAAAGAGCTAATCCAGCTCCAACAGCATCTCCATCAGGATTTATATGGGCAGTTATAATTATTTTTTTGCTCTCTAGTATCTTTTCTTTTATTTTTTGCATTATTCCTCCAAACTATTCAGTCAATAGCTTTCTTTCTTCTTCTGTCATTCTCTTCAATCCTTCACGATAAAGTTTTTCAGGATCATGTCCAAGTTTAATAGCCATCAAATTCATAACTGCTATTTCAACCATAGCAGCAGCATTTCTTCCTGAAGAGATATATAAAATAAATTTAGCTATCTTATTTCCAAGAATTTCAGAAGATGTACTTTGATAATCTACTGCTGTCATATAGTTATCTCTCTCTTGCTCTTTAAGCTCAATAATAATATCTAATTTTTTATTGATTCTAACAGCACCTAGTCCATAAAGAGTTTTTATATCTATTATTCCCAACCCTCTAATCTCCATAAAATATGGAAGAGTAGCTGATTTTCCAATTATGTCTCCACTTACATCTTTAACAAATTTTACCAAATCATCTGCTACAAGTCTATGTCCTCTATGAATTAACTCAAGGGCAGTCTCACTTTTACCAATTCCACTTCTACCTACAAGCAACACTCCAAAACCATAAAGTTCTAGAAATACTCCATGTAATGAAATGCTCGGTGTAAAATATGTTTCTAAAAATCCATTAAAGTTTGCTATTATTTGAGAGGCTTTTCTGTATGGTGCTCTACATAAAATAGTATTGCTTTCCTTGATCAATTCTAAAAAATAATCTGGTACTTCAACATCTGAAGTAAGTACTATCACTGGAAAATTAAATTCAAAATATCTTTTTAAATTCTCTATTCTTTTATGTTCATCTAAACTACTTAAATATTTAAACTCTACCTTTGAAAATAGTTGTACCCCTGTATATCCTTCATCTTCGTACATATCTACATATCCAGAAAGTGCCAGTGACGGTCTATGAATGCCAGTTACTTTTACATATGTATTCTCTAGCATCTCTTCACCATGAAGAACTTTTAAATTAAATTCATCTTTTAATTTCTTTACTGGAAGTTTTTTCTCGTTCATATTATCTCCCTGTTTAGCCTTATTCGCCTTTATTATCTTTTGAGATTCTTTCATAAAATATTCAGCAGAATTTACACCCATTTTCTTTAATCTATAATTTAAAGCTGCTGTTTCTAAAATTATAGCAAGGTTTCTTCCTCTTCTTACAGGTATTACAAGTTTTAAGATTTTCTCCCCTAAAAACTCCTCATATACTTCATCTAATCCCAATCTATCATAGAACTTTTTCTCATTCCATTCTTCTAAAACCACAAGCATATCTATTCTTTTCATTTTTCTTGTAGCTTTTATTCCAAATTGAGTAGTGACATCTATCTGACTACCATCTGTATTCTGTATAAAAAAGTGACTATCCATTTGAGATTTATCAAAACGGTTGTAACCCTCTAGATCGTTTTCAGCCATTCTTCTAATGATAAGATTATTATCTGTAACAAGTTTATGTCCTCTTTCAAGTAGTTCAATAGTTACTCCAAGTTTTGCATCTTCATATCCAGTAAGAAGAACTCCTACCCCCATAATTTCAAGGAGCATATAACCATTTATCATCTTTTCCTCTGCCAACTCTTTAGACAGGAAAAATTTTAGCTCTCTTATTGTTTTAGTAGTTCTCATAGGACTTTTTAAAATTGTTTTATTATTTTTTTTAGCTCCAGCAATCATCTCATCTGTGACCTTTGTTTCTGCTGTAATAATCAATGCTGGAAATCCATATGAAAAATATTTATCCCACATTTCAGCTTTTTTTTCGTGTGGAAGAGTATCTACAAATCTTGCCTCTTTTTTCCCATAAATATGTAAATATTTATTTAACTCCTCACCTTTTTCATCAAAAAAACCTATCAATTCATACCCAACATGATATAAACTAGGAAGTTTAAGTTGAAAATCTAAATCTCCCTCATTTATAACCTCCATATTAAAATGTTTCACTAATTTTCTAACTGTGAAAACTTCTTCAAATTTTCTCATAACTTACAACTCCTTTTTCTGAGAAAAATTTTAGCCTTTTTAATTTTCTAACATTTTTACTTCTTTAAAACCGCTATTTTTCTCTTGCTTAGGTTGTTCATTTTGGCTTATATTTTCTTTCTTTACCTCTAAATTTTCTTTAGGTTTATTTACTACCCTTTCAACTTCATGAATCTTTATTTTAGGAAGATCTTCACGCTTTTTAGTAGTTTTTTCTATGCTCTCAATCTTAGTTTTTTTAACATTTACAGCTCCTTTTGGAATACTTTCATTATTTTCTTTAGTTACTGTTTTGTTAATTTTTTTACTAGCTTCTGCTTTTTTTATATTCTCTTGAATCTTAGGTTTTTCAACTATTTTTTCAATAGATTTATTATCTTTTTTCTCTTCTATACTTTCAGAAGAAGATGTTGTAACTTGTAAACTATTCTCTTTTAATTTCTCTTCAGCTAATTTTTCTGCCTCCAATTTTTTCTGTTCCTCTATAGCTTTTAGTTCCTCTAGTTTTCTTAGCTCCTCTAACCTCTTCTCCTCAGCCTCAAGACGTTTTTTCTCTTTAAAACTTTTATCTTCTTTCATGTAGTTTTTATCTAAATAGAAGTTATCCTCTCTTCTAATAAAGGAGCTTGCCACTTTAGTATACAAAGTGTCTTTTCTACTTTCCACTCCTCTTTTTACTTTTTGATACTCTTCATACATCTTATATTCATAAAATAGAAAACCAAAGAATACAATAAGCTTAATAAAAAAAGAAAAAGCTCCACCTTTTTTAGCCATTTATTTCCTCTTTAAATTTACTCAAAAGATAGAATGAACCACAAATTAGAATAATTTTTTTATTCATATTTTTTGCTTGCTCAAAAGCTTTAACTATATTATTTTCTACACTACAACCATTTTTCTCATCTATAAGTTCATAAATCTCTTCACCTACAGTTCCACGAGGATTTTCAGCCAAAGATGTAAAAATTATATTTGAAGTTACAGGTCTTAAAATTTCTAATATATTTTTTCTATCTTTATCTTTTAAAATTGAAACTATAGCCACCACTTCATTTGGAGAAAATCCCTTTTCTACAACTTTTTTAAGTTCTGTCATTCCATCAGGATTATGTGCTCCATCAAGAACAACTAATGGATTTGAACTATATCTTTCAAATCTACATTGCCAAACTGTTTTTTCACTAGCTCTTTTTATAATTTCTTTATCAATTCCAAGTTCTATAGCAGCCTCATATGCACATAGAAAGTTTTTCACTTGATACTCTCCAAATAATGAAAAGTTATACTTTTCATCACCTATTTCAATTTTAGTAACAAAATTATCAAAATCTAAGCTCCATTTTCTGTTTGCATATTTTTCTAAAACATTTACAACATGGGCTTTTTCTTCATAAATTGCCTTTAAAAATTCTGGATCACTATCAGCAACTATAACTTTTAGGGTATCTTTTATAATTCCAGCTTTTTCTTTAGCTATTTTGTAGATAGTATCTCCTAAATATTCAGTATGATCTAATGTTACATTTGTAATAATACAAAGCTCTGCATCAACTACATTTGTAGCATCAAATCTTCCTCCCATACCTGTTTCAAGTACTACATAATCAGCTTTTCTATCTTGAAAATATTTAAACATCATAGCAGTTGTCACTTCAAAAAATGTAGGTTTTACTCCTGCTCTTTCAATAGCTTTTTTTACTTCATCATAGTAATAAGCTATATCTTTGTCTGAAATATCCTCTCCATTCATTCTTATTCTCTCATTAAATTTTAAAATATGCGGAGAAGTATATTTCCCAACTTTATATCCTGCCTCAAGAAGAATAGTTTCTAATGTAGTAGCAGTTGACCCCTTACCATTAGTTCCTGCTATATGAATTATCTTATAACTTTTTTCTGGATTTCCTAACTCTTTACAAATTTTTTCTATATTTTCTAAACCTAATTTTATTCCATGCATAGAATAAGAGTAAAGCTCATCTAACAATTGATCTATATTCATTTTTGCTCCTTCATTTTAATTACTGATTATATTCTTTCTAGAATTCCTTCAATTATTGTTTTAGAATTTTTAGCAGCAAGTTTTACAAACTCTGGAAAATCTACTTTTGCATCATGGTTAGCTTTATCAGAGATAGCTCTTATAATTAAGAAAGGCATTTTAAACACATGGCAAACATGAGCTACAGCAGCCCCTTCCATTTCTGTACAATCAGCATTAAAAGTATCTCTCAGCCATTTTATCTTTTCAACAGATGCAACAAACTCATCTCCACTTACAATACGTCCCTTTCTAACTTTTTCTCTTCCAAATTTTTCAACAGCAACAGAGTAAGCAAGATCTACAAGCTCTCTATCAGCTTCAAATATATATGTATCCATTCTAGGAATTTGTCCAAGAGCATATCCAAAAGCTGTACTATCAAAGTCATGTTCTATTTGATCTACTCCAATAACAATATCCCCTATATTAATATCTGGATTTGTTCCTCCTGCTACTCCTGTAAATAAAATTTTTGATACCTTAAAATGTTCTATCATCAAAGTTGCACATATAGCAGCATTTACTTTTCCAATTCCTCCTTCAACTAATACAACCTCTTTATTTAAAAGATTTCCCTTAAAGAACTCAAGATTTCCAATTTTTTCAACTTGAATATCAGTCATAATATTTTTTAATTCTATTACCTCTTCATTCATTGCTCCAATTATACCTATTCTCATTATTTTTCCACCTCTATATTAATTATTTTTTCGTTTTTTCTTCCTTAAAATTATACCATAGGAACACTTATTACGCAATTAAGATACCCAAATTTCTAAATTTATGTTATAATAATTTAGTATAAAAATTTTATTGCAGGTGGTATTTTTTATGATATATAGATTACAATATTGGATAGTCATGATCTTTAGATTTATTCTTCTACTTTTTCCACAAAAATTGAGATTTAAATTTGCTGAATTTTTAGGTTGGTTAGGTTATGTTACTATAAAGAAGCGTCGTGAAACTACTCTTATGAATTTAAAACTAGCTTTTCCAGATAAAAGCGACAAAGAAAGAGAAGAAATTGCACTTAAATCATATAAGATTATGTTAAAAGCTTTTCTTTGCTCTCTTTGGTTTAAAGAATATTTTAAAAATAAAAATAATGTTAAGACTTTAAATAAAATAGCATTTGAAAAAGCTTATGCAAAGGGAAAAGGAGTTATTGTTGCTCTTATGCACATGGGAAATATGGAGGCAAGTGTTAAAGCTGTTGATGGATACAACCTTGTTACTGTTGCTAAAAAACAAAGAAATCCATATATTGATGAGTTTATTACAGAGAGTAGAGAGCGTGATCTAAATTTAACTCTCTTAAAGAAAAGTAAAGGAACAAGTAAAGAACTTATCAAGAGACTAAACAATCAAAATATCATTGCTCTTTTTAGTGACCATAGAGATAAAGGAACTATTGTAGATTTTTTTGGTGAAAGTGCAAAGGCCCCTACTGGTGCTGTCTCTCTAGCTTTAAAATTTGATATTCCATTGCTTTTAGTTTATAATACTTTCAACGAGGATAATAGTTGTACTGTCCATGTTTTAGATGAAATTGAACTTGTAAAAACTGATAGTTTTAAAGATGATGTTATTAATAACACACAAAATCTTATTCATAGAATGGAAGATGTTATTAGAGAGTATCCTGAACAATGGATGTGGTTCCATGATAGATGGAATTTATACAGCAAGCACTCTAAACTTCGTAAAGAAAAAAAATAATCATAAGAGGGTAAAAATGATAGCTTGTATCAAATTTTACCCTCTTTTTAACTGTAATATTTTTATTAAAATATGTTAATCTTATTTAATCAAAATACTTTAAAAGATACATAAGATTTTTATAACTTTTCTTTTCTATTAAAATATTCTCTTCTTTTCTAACGATAAGCCTATCTATTCTCACTAAAATAAAAGCTAACGCCATTTTTAAAATTCCCATATTCAATAATTCTTTTTCTTGTATAGTTAATTTACGTATACTTTCATAAGCATTTAAAAATATTTTAATATGTTCTTTTTCTTGTATAGAATTTAATTTTTTTATTCTAATCCAAAAATTAATAATAATTCCAATATCAAAAATAAAAGGAGCAAATGTAGCATCATTAAAATCCAATATTCCAACAATGTTATTATTATTTACAAAAACATTATCTGGAAAAATATCGTTGTGTACAATTCCTTTAGGAAGAGATAAAAAGTCTATATCTGTCAATTTTTTATGCAACCTTAAAATTTTTTCTCTCTCCTCTTTTTCAATATCAACACAATCTAAATTTAATTTGCTTAAGTAATAATTATCATCTATTCTAGTTTTTCTATTAATCACTTTATTTTGAGAAAATTTATGAAATTTTCCTAATAAAATTCCAATTTGTGTAAGATAATCAGGGGTAATTTTTTCTATTTTTTTCCCTTCAATATAATAAAATAAACTCATCAATTTGTCTTTATACCTTATTAAAGTCTCACCATTAACAGTTTTAAATGGAACAGTACATGGAATTATTTTACTTAATTCTAATAAAAAATCTAATTCTTCTTTTTCTGATTCAAAACTCCTATTTCCTTCTAAAACTCTTAAAATAAGCTTACCTTTATCAGTATATAATAAATAGTTAGTATTTAAAATTCCCTCTGGAATTCCTTCAAAAGAGTATACAATTAAATTATATTGTTTTGTTATATTTGCCATATCCTCAAAATTTAAGTGTGTATATACTGCCATATTTTCCTCTTTTTTTCTGAATTTTAATTTTTCTATTAAATTCTAACATTTTTATAGAAGTTTTCAAAGTAAAAATTTAAAATGTAAATAATTATTGACAAAAAAGAGAAAATTTATGCTATAATTTGAGAAAAACAGGAGATAAAAAATGAAATTTGATTTAATATTATTTGATATTGACGGCACTTTACTTGATTTTAACTTAACAGAAAAAAATGCTTTAAAAGAAACTTTTGAAGAATATAATTTTAAATTTAATAATAATATCTATGAAAGATATCATAATATCAATATTTTTTATTGGAAAGAGTTAGAAAAAGGAAAAATAGATAAAGATAAACTTGGATATGCTAGATTTGATCAACTTTTTAATGAATATAATTTAAAAGCTGATTCCAAGGAATTTAATATAAAATATAGAAAAAGGCTAGGAGAAGGTGCATATCTTTTAGAGGGTGCAGAAGAAATATGTAGGTATTTTTATGGAAAAGTAAAAATGGCAACTGCCTCAAATGGAGGAAAAGACATACAATTAAAAAGAATGAAGAAAGTTGGATTAGATAAGTATATGGACTATATGTTTATCTCTGAAGAGGTAGGTTATAATAAGCCAGATAAAAAATATTTTGATTATATATTTAATAAAATAGGAGATATTTCTAAAGATAAAATTATTATTATTGGTGACTCTTTAACAGCTGATATTTTAGGTGGAATCAACAGTGGAATAAAAACTTGTTGGATAAATTTAACTGGAGAAGAAAATATTGAAAATATTACTCCTGATTTTAAAATAACAAATATCTTACAATTAAAAGAAATTATTGGATAATTTTTTATTGGACTAAAGAAATAAGTAACTTTTTGCTTATCTCTTTAGTCTTTTTTATTCAATAAATTTCAATATAACAAAAACAGCCCTATAAATAGAGCTGTTTTAATTACTGAATTATTATTTTGCGTAGTTGAAGAATCCTTCTCCAGTTTTTCTACCAAGTTTTCCTCCTCTAACCATTTTTCTTAGTAATGGATGAGGTCTGTATTTAGAATCTCCAAATTCATTGTAAAGAACTTCCATGATAGCTAGACATACATCTAGTCCAATTAAGTCTCCAAGAGCTAGAGGTCCCATTGGGTGGTTAGCTCCAAGTTTCATTGCATTGTCGATTCCTTCAGCTGATGCAACACCGTCAGCTAAAATTCCAACTGCTTCGTTGATCATAGGGATTAATACTCTGTTTACAACGAATCCTGCTGCTTCTTCTACTTGAACTGGTACTTTACCAATTTCTTCAGAGATAGCTTTAATTTTATCAACAACTTCTGCTGGAGTGTTAAGTCCTGCAATAACTTCTACAAGTTTCATAACAGGTACTGGGTTGAAGAAGTGCATTCCGATAACTGGTCTGTTAAGTCCTGCACCAATTTCAGTTATAGATAGAGAAGATGTATTAGTTGCAAATATTGCTTCTGGTTTGCAAATTCCATCTAGTTCTTTGAAAGTTTGTTTTTTGATTTCCATGTTTTCTAAAGCTGCTTCAATTATTAAGTCGCAATCTCCACAAATATCTTTAGTTCCAGTAGTTATTTTTGCTAATACAGCATCAACAGTAGCTTGATCCATTTTTCCTTTAGCTATCATTCTTTCGAATCCTTTAGCTATTTTAGCTTTTCCTCTTGCTGCGAATTCAGCATTAATATCACAAAGTACTACTTCGTATCCTTCTGTTTGTGCAAATGTTTGTGCTATACCAGAACCCATAGTTCCTGCACCGATTACTCCTACTTTCATTTTACATCCTCCTAAAATTTCATTTGATCTTATATAAATCCGAGGGTAAGATTATCCTCTAAAAAAATTAGATTCTTAAATTATTTATTTTGGAATCCTTCAACTTTTCTTTTTTCTAAGAATGCTTTCATTCCTTCTTTTTGGTCTTCTGTTTCAAAACAGCTTCCAAATAGTTTTTCTTCTATAACGATAGCTTCATCCATAACAGCATCTAATCCTTCATTGATAGCTTTTTTACAAGCACGAACTGCTATTGGAGCATTTTTAGCTATTTTTCCAGCTAATTTTTTAGCTGCTGGCATTAATTCTTCTAAAGGATAAACTGCATTTACTAATCCTATTCTATAAGCTTCTTCAGCTTTAACATTAGTTGCTGCATATATCATTTCTTTAGCTTTTCCAACACCTATAATACGAGCAAGTCTTTGAGTTCCTCCAAATCCTGGAGTAATTCCTAATCCTACTTCTGGTTGTCCGAATACTGCGTTTTCAGAACAAATTCTGATATCGCAACTCATAGAGATTTCACATCCTCCACCTAGAGCAAATCCATTGATTGCTGCTATTACAGGGATAGGGAAAGTTTCAAGTTTTCTAAATACATCGTTTCCGATTTTTCCGAAAGCTTCTCCTTCTGCTTTAGTTAAAGTGCTCATTTCTCCAATGTCAGCACCGGCAACAAATGATTTTTCTCCAGCTCCAGTAAGGATAAGAGCTCTTGTAGTTTCTAAGTTAATTCCATCTAAACAAGCATCTAGTTCTTTTAAAACATCGCTGTTTAAAGCATTTAATGCTTTTGGACGATTGATAGTTATTACACCAACAAAACCGTCTTGTTCATATGTTATGAAATTCATTACAATTACCTCCTAATAATTCAGTATTATCAGTATTAAGGGTGGGGAGTTATTCCCCACCAAAAGTTATATTCTATCTTACATTAAAGGAATAAAATTAGTCTCTCTTAACGATAGTAGAACATCCCATTCCACCACCGATACAAAGTGTAGCAAGACCTGTTTTAGCATCTCTCTTAGCCATTTCATGAAGAAGAGTTACTAGGATACGACATCCTGAAGCTCCAACTGGGTGTCCAAGAGCTATTGCTCCTCCGTTTACATTAAGTTTAGAAGTATCAAATCCTAAATCTCTTCCTACTGCAAGTGATTGAGCTGCGAAAGCTTCGTTTGCTTCGATAAGATCAAAGTCTTTGATTTCCATTCCTGTTTTAGCTAATACTTTTCTTGTAGAAGCAACTGGTCCAATTCCCATGATTGATGGATCTACTCCACCTAATGCTCCTGCAACCCAAGTAGCCATTGGAGTTACACCAAGTTCTTTAGCTTTTTCTTCACTCATAACAACTATTGCTGCTGCACCATCGTTGATACTTGAAGCGTTAGCTGCTGTAACCATTCCATCTTTTTTGAATGCTGGTCTTAATTTAGCAATTCCTTCAGCAGTAGTTCCTGCTCTAGGTCCTTCGTCTTTAGATACAACGATATCCCCTTTTTTACCTTTTATAACAACTGGAACAATTTCATCATCGAATTTTCCTTCTTCTTGAGCTTTAACAGCTTTTTGTTGACTTGCTGCTGCAAATTCGTCTAATTGTTCTCTAGTTAATCCCCATTGATCACAAATATTTTCTGCTGTAATTCCCATATGATAGTTATTGAATGCATCCCATAGAGCATCATTTACCATTGAGTCTACTAATTCAGCATTTCCTAAACGGTATCCATAACGTCCTTTTCTTAATAGATATGGTGCTGCTGACATGTTTTCAGTTCCTCCAGCTACTACGATATCAGCTTCTCCAGCTTGAATCATATTTGCTGCCATATTAACTGCATTTAGTCCTGATCCACAAACTACGTTGATTGTTACTGCAGGAGTTTCAATAGGTAATCCTGCTTTTAAAGATGCTTGACGAGCCACGTTTTGTCCTAAACCTGCTTGAATTACACATCCCATAAGTACATGATCAACTTGATCTGCTGCTACTCCAGCTCTGTTTAAAGCTTCTTTTATAACTGTTGCTCCTAAATCTGCTGCTCCAACTCCGCTTAGAGCTCCTCCCATAGATCCAATTGCTGTACGACATGCCCCTGCTAAAACTATTTTTTTTGCCATAATCTTATTCCTCCGTTCCTTAATCTTTATTCTTAAAAACCGAAATTCCAAAGATTTGAAATTTATTGTAGTTTTGTCTATAAATTAATATTATCACAATGTTTTTTCAATTGCAATAGAAGAAGTTAAAATTTTATTTTATGAATCATTTTTTATGAATTATGAACATTTTTTCAACAACTTACCTTTTATTCACAACTGATTTTCTTTATTCTTCTTTATTCTAAAGGAAAAATTATTGTATTCTCTCTTTAAAAAACATCTTTTTACTATCTTTAAATTTTAAAAATTCATTTTCTATTAAAAAAAGCGAATTAAAAATTTATTCAGCTAGAAAATATGGTTACTTTTTTACCACTTAATCTTTTTACTCTATATCAGTCTTATAAAGGATATGATTACCATTTGGGTTAAAAATAAATCCAGTTACTTTTTTATTCATTCCTATTATATAAGTTTTGTAATCTAAAGGCAACAACGGAACCTCATCTCCTATTATTCTATTTACCTCTACATAATTTTTCTCTCTTAATTCTGAATCAGAAGTTTTTCTAGCCTCATCTAATAATCTATCTACCTCTTTATTATTATAAAAGCTTCTATTTCCAACAGCTCCTGCTGAAGTTGAGTGTAAAAGTGGATAGAATCCATAATCAGCATCTCCAGTACTTACATACCATAATCCTATCAACATATCATGTTGTCCATTAGCTGAAAATTGTAGAAATGATGATAATTCTAACACTTGAATAGATATATTTATTCCAATATCTTTTAAATTTGATTGAATAATTTGAGCCATTTGCATTCTAGTAGGTTCTTCATATATCCATAATTGATAATTTAATTCTCCAGTTACTCCTGCCTCTTTTAAAAGCTCCTTTGCTTTCTCTGGATTATAATCTTTTATCTTTGCATCTTTATCATATCCAAAAACACTTGGGGCTAAAAGTGATGGGGCAATCTCTGTCATTCCTTCAAATACAGCTGTTGCTATATCATTTTTATTTATTCCAAGTTCAATAGCTTGTCTTATTCTTTTATCAGTAATCTTTTGAGTATTAATTGAAACAAAATCTGTTCCTAAAGATGATTTACTAATAAATTTTAGATTTTCATCTTTTAATAATCCTTTTACATCTGTTGATGATATATCATAAGCAATATCAATCTCTCCAGTTTCTAAAGCTATAAGTCTATTTGAGTTTTCTGGAATAGTAATAAATGATAAATTTTTAATCTTAGCCTTCCCTTGAAAATACTTGTCAAAAGCTTCTAACTCAACTTTTTCTCCTATTCCCCATTTTTTTATCTTATAAGCTCCCGTTCCTACTAAATTAACTCCCTCTTCATTTGGAGTTACCTCTTTTACAATAGCTATTGATGAGTGAGCAAAATTATGAAGAATAATTGTAGGAGCATTTTTTTGGACAATTTTAACTTTATATTCATCTAAAGTTTTTACATCTTCTATCGCCTCTACTAAAACTTTACTTATAGGAATATTCATATTTCTTTTTAAACTATTCTCTACATCTTTTGCTTTTAATTCACTTCCATCATGGAAATATATATCTTTTCTTAAATTTAAAATAATTGAGTTGTCCTCTTGAATTTCATAACTTTCTACTAACTCTGAAATAAGTTCTCCATCCTCAGTAAGAGCAAACAGATTATTATAAATCTGCTTAGTTACTGCTAAAGTAGAACTGTCTGTATGTCTATGTGGGTCAAAAGAACGTGGCTTATAACCAAAAGCAACCTTTAAATCTTTTTCAATTTTAGGTGTTTCAATATTTTTCTCCTCTGTTTTTTCCATACAAGCTGGAAAAAATAACGAAATAAATAAAATAAAAATATATTTCACAATTCCTCCTAAATTTATATTTGATATTTTTATTAAAAAAAGGATTGTATAAAATAATGTTAAAATATCACTTTATACATTCCTTTAGTTAAAACTATTTAAAATAATATGGATGTTCCGCAGCTATATCATCAAATTTCTCTATTAGTCGATTTAAATGTGCTTTAAGAGTTGATATAACCTCATCTTTTTTCTTTTCTTTAATAATATTAAAAAATTCCTTATGTCCTTGAAAAACAAAGTCATCTCTAATTTTATCTACACAAAACATTACACCCATTCTTTGATAATCCAGAAAACCATCTGTCATAAAAGTAAATAGATTTTTATGTCCTACTCCCTCAAAAATTAATTGATGAAATTCTAAGTCCACATTACGAAATTCTATATAATCTCTTGAAGTCTTCATAATATATCTTTGTTTCTCTAAATTTTTTTCAAGCTTTTCTAAATATTCATCTGGAAAAAAATCACAAGCTTTCAAAAGTATTTTTTCTTCTATAGCCATTCTCATTAATGTTCCATCTTTAAATTTTTCTTTATCTATTTTTGATACATAGGTTCCATTTTGAATATTTTCTACTAATCCTTCATGTTTTAACAAAATAAGAGCTTCTCTAACTGGAGTTCTACTCATCCCTAAAGTAGCCAATAATTCAAGTTCCTTTATCTCTTCTCCAGGTTTCATATCAAGTCTTAATATATTTTCCTTTAATATTCTATATGCAAAACTAAAACTTGTTTTTCCCATAATATGATTATAAATTTTCATACTTATTTTACCTCTCTTTAATAAATATAACTTTTATTCATTATAACATATCTCTTTAAAACAGACAATTATTTTAAAAATTTTCTATTTTTTCAAGAGGAAATAAGAAAAATTTTTCAGAATTATATTAATAATTATTATAATCTTTTACTTAATAGTAATAACCTTTTTATTTCATTGAAAAAAGGCTACAGATAACTAAATCTATAGCCTTCTTTTTATATTATTGCTTTATTTATTTTAATTAAACTAATTTTTTTAATTCATCAGCAACAAATTCAACTTGCGGTCCAACAATTACTTGAACTGCAGTTTGACTTGGTTTTAATACACCAGGTACATATTTTTTAATTTCAGCATCTCTAACTATTGAACTATCTTTAACTTCAAGTCTTAATCTTGTAGTACAGTTGTCAACTATTACGATATTTTCTTTTCCACCTAATAATGGAAGTAAAATAGCTGCTAATTGTGCATTATCTGATGCTCCACTTACTTCAACTACATCTTCAACATCTTCATCTTCTCTTCCTGGAGTTTTGATATTGAATTTAGCAATAGCAACACTGAAGATTAAGTAGTAAAGTACGAAGAATACTAATCCTAAAATGATTAACATATATGGACTATTTGCATTTGGATTACGTAGAGATAAGAAGAAATCAACAAATCCTGCTGAGAATCCAAATCCTGCCATCCATTTGAATGTAGCTGCTATAAATACTGCAATTCCTGTTAAAATTGCATGAATTAAATATAGTCCAGGTGCAACGAACATAAATGCAAATTCGATTGGTTCTGTAACTCCTGTAAAGAAACTTGCAAATCCTGCTGCTAGCATGATAGATTTGATTTTTTCTCTATTAGCTGGTTTTGCAGTTTTAATAAATGCTAAACAAGCTCCTAATAATCCGAACATCATAATAGGGAAGAATCCAGCTTGATACATTCCTACATGATAAGTTGCTTTTACAGCTTCTGGTAATCCTTCATAAGCTGCTGCTTGAGGTCCCCAGAATCTTCCTATATCGTTGATTCCAGCAACGTTAAACCAGAATACTGAGTTTAGTGCATGGTGTAATCCTACTGGAATTAGTAATCTGTTAAAGAATCCGTAAATTCCTGCTCCGATTGGTCCCATTTTAGCAATACTGATTCCGAATCCTACAAGACCACTGTAAATTGCTGGCCATACATATAGTAAGATAAATGATACTACTATTGCCACTACTGAAGTAATAATTGGAACAAATCTCTTTCCACTAAAGAATGAAAGGAATTTAGGTAGTTCAAGAGTATGGAATTTATTATATAATTCTCCAGCTATAACCCCACATAAGATTCCAACAAATTGGTTATTGATTTTTCCAAATGCTGGAGATACTTGGTCAGCTGGAACACCAGTCAATTGAGCTACTGCCCCTGAAGAAAGTAAAGTTGTAACAACTTGGAATGCTACTAGCCCGGCTAGAGCTGCAGCTCCATTTTTGTCTTTAGAAAGTCCAAAAGCAACACCAATTGCAAACAATATAGGCATATTATCTATAATTGCAGCTCCTGCTTTTATTAAAAATGCTGCTAGTTGGCTATTAGCTCCCCACCCAGTTGGGTCAATCCAATATCCAATTCCCATTAAAATTGCTGCTGCTGGTAGTACTGCTACTGGTACCATCAAAGCTTTTCCTATTTTTTGAAGATAGCTAAACATAAGTTTTCCCTCCTTAAAATGTTTTGTTAATTTTTTTTTAACAAACTTTTCACACAAAAGAATTTATATTTCATTCTTGAACTAATTATAGCATAAGAATAAGATTATTACCACTATATTTTTTATTTTTTTGTTCTTTTTTCTAATTATTTTCACTGTTTATATACATTATTATAAAGACATATAACCCTATTTACTATAAACTTCTTTAATGCATAAAATTCAATTTTATTTTCATTAATAAAAAAAGAAAAAAAATCTTTTCTTTTTTACTTCTTATTATTTTGGTATATAGAAAAGACTGTAAATAAATTTATCTTATTATCTACAGTCTAAATTTTTTTTATGATAGCTTTTATGAAATATGAAATAACTTTTTAAAAAATCCTTTTTTTACAGGCTGAATTTTTTCCGATATTTTAACTTCATCTTCTAAAATTTTATAAATATTTTTTTCAGCATCTCTAATAAACTCCTCTTGTGAATTTATTTTTCTTTCACTTTCTGAGCTAGAAACAGTTTTGTACTCTCCGTTAGGCTCTAATATTCTAGCCTTTTGATTATCTTCTAAAATAGTGTTTATTTGAGAATTTATTCTCTCTTTTATATCATTATCAAGAACTGGACAACCAACTTCAACACGATGCTCTGTATTTCTTGTCATCATATCTCCAGAGGCTATATAAAGTATTTGTTCCTCTCCTATTCCAAAACTATATATTCTTGAGTGTTCTAAGAATCTTCCAACAACACTTATAACCTTTATATTTCTTGTCTTTCCTTCTATTTGTGGAACAAGACAACAGATTCCTCTTACAATAAGAGTTATTTTTACTCCTAAATCAGATGCATCTGCTAAAGCAAGGATAAGATCTTTATCAGTAAAAGAATTGCATTTTATAACTATTTTACCCTCTTCTCCTCTTTTAGCTTTTTCTATCTCATTATTTATATTTTTCAAGATATTTTCTTTAAAACTAGAAGGTGCTACCCATAATTTCTTATATACTCCCATAAGATTTCCTAAAGACATATTTTTAAAGAAGATATCTGCATCTCTTCCAATCTCTATATCTGAAGTCATAAGAGAATAATCAGTATACATTTTTGAAGTTTTTTCATTGTAATTCCCTGTTCCAACTTGTGTAATATGTTTAATCTCTCCATCTTTTCTATAAGTTATCATACATATTTTTGAATGAACTTTAAATCCGTCTGTTCCATAAATTATATGACAACCTGCCTCTTCCAACTTTTGAGCCCACTCAATATTATTTGTCTCATCAAATCTAGCTCTAAGTTCCATTAAAACTGTAACATCTTTTCCATTTTCCACAGCATTTATCAGATATTCTGCTAGCTTAGAGTCCTTTGAAATTCTATATAAAGTAATCTTTATAGATTGTACATCTTCTCTTTCTGATGCCTCTTTTATTAAGTTTAAGAAAGGTTTCATACTTTCAAATGGATAGAAAAGTAGTAAATCTTTTTTCTCTATAAAGTCTATCATACTATGTTTTTTATCTGCTATTGGATGAACAACAGGTGAAAAAGCACTATAAGAAAGTTTTGTTGTTATATTTGGTGGTAAAAAACTGCTGATATTAAATAGGTAACTTAAATTTATTGGACAGTTAAAAGTAAATACTTGTTCCTCTGAAAGATTCAATCTTTGTAGTAAAGCATCTAAAAATTTCTCACTAATTCTAGATTGTATCTCCATTCTAAGAGGCTCTAATTTATTACGAGTTTTTACAATTTGCTTCATATATTGTCTATAATCAAGGTTTTCATCGTAGTTTTCTACATCAGTCTCGATATCCATATTTCTTGTTACACTCATAATAGAACTTTCTTTTAATTCATACATAGAGAAAATATTTTTTACAAAATGTAAAATTACCTCTTCTAAAAGTACATATCTTCCAAGTTCTTTATCTATCATAATAACTCTCTCCATATTGTTTGGAACAGGAATCATTCCAAGCACCTCTTTTTTCTTATTAGACAGATAAACTATAACATTTAATTGTTTGTTAGGAATAAATGGAAATGGATGCCAAGTATCTATAATTAAAGGAGATAACATTGGAAATATATTATTGAAAAAGTATTTTTCCAAATATGATAATTCTTTTTTAGATAGATCTTTTATTTTTTCTTTTTTCAAATTTTCTTTTTCAAGAAGTTTCATAAGATTTTCAAAAACTTTATCTCTTTTTTGATAAAGTCTATTTGATATTTCATAAATTTTTTCAAGTTGTTCTCTAGCATTCATTCCTGTTTTTCCATCTACATAATCTGGAACATATTTTATATAATCATTCATTGTTCCAACTCTTACCATGAAAAATTCATCAAGATTGCTAGTAAATATTGCTAAAAATTTCAATCTTTCAAGAAGAGGGTTATCTTCACTAACTGCTTCTTCAAGCACTCTCTCATTAAATTTTAACCAAGAAATCTCTCTGTTTTCAATATAATTATTAGGATTCATTATTTTCTACCTTCTCTTCATCTTTTTTTATAACTCTATCAATAAAATATCCTTCCCTTACACCATTTTTACTAATTATAACTTTTTCTACTCCGAAAGTATCAATAATTTCTCTTAAAATTACTGCTCCTCCTGCAAAAGAAAATATTCTTTCAGGGATTAATCTATATAACTCTTTTGTTTCTTCACAAGTTCCACCATTTTTCAAAATATCTACAATATTATATAGTTCCTCTACAAAGAAAGATTTATCTTCTAATGGAAGATTTTTTGATTCTTTTATAATATTCATACAAGCTCTTGATGAACCTCCAATACCATAAAGGTATTTATAATTTTGTTCACGTTCCCAATTTAATTCTTTTAGAGCTTCTTTTATAATTTTTCTCATTTTTTTAATTTCTTTTTCCTCTGGAACTATATGTTTTACTACTTTATTTTGAAGATTAAGAGCTCCTATTGGAATACTTGTCAATCTTTCTATCTCTCCATTATTAAATAGAACTATCTCTGTACTTCCTCCACCAATATCAACTAAAATTCCTCTCTCAAGATTCATTCCAGATTTTGCTCCAATAAAATCAAGTCTCGCCTCTTCTTCACCAACAATAATCTCTGGTTGCATTCCTGTTGTCTTTTCAATCTCTCTTAAGACTTCTTCTGTATTTGAAATATTTCTTAAAGATGCTGTTGCAAAAACTGAGTAATTTTTTATCTCAAAATTCTCTAAACTTATCTTTAATTTTTGAAGTGTACGACATAACTTTGTTATCCCTAAAGCTGAAAGTTGCCCTTTCTTTACATAACCAGTAAGCCCTACTATAACTTTTTTGTTTGTTATAAGTTTTACTGTATTAGCTGTTTCATTATATTTGAAAATAGAAAGTCTTATTGTATTTGAACCTATGTCAATTATTCCATACTCCATCTTCATTTATCCTCCTTAAATCATATTTAATTTCAATTATATATCCATAATGTTAAAATAAATATAATTCAATGTAAATGCTGTGTAAAATTATTTTAAATATACAGAATTTTAGTAATTTATTTTTATGATTATACATTCTATAAAAACAAAAATGCTGTGAAATTTTATTCACAGCATTTCTTATAATTCATTACAATTATTAAATATATTTTAATTAGTCATCTATATAGTTATCAAAATATCCTTGAATTAAAATAATAGGTGTTCCTTTATCTCCACTTCCAGAAGTTAAGTCACAAAGTGATCCGATAAGGTCAGTAAGTCTTCTAGGAGTAGTTCCTTGAGTAATCATTTGTCCTTTAAGATCAGCATCTTTGTTTTTAATTGCATTAGCAACAGCTTTATTTAATTCTTCTCCTGTTAATCCTGCAAGATCATTATCAGCTAGATATTTTAATTTAATTTCATTAGGTGTTCCTTCAAGTCCAGCAGTATATCCTGGTGATACAACTGGGTCAGCAAGTTCCCAAATTTTTCCAACTGGATCTTTAAATGCTCCATCTCCATAAACCATTACTTCAAGATGTTTTCCTGTTTTATCAAGGAACATTTTTTGGATAGTAGCAACAGTATCCATACAATCACGAGGGAAAAGTTTGATACTATCTTCAGTTGCTTTATTTGAACCTAATAGTCCGTAATCTGCGTTGTATCCACTTCCATTATTAGAAGAAGTTAAAATTTCATCCATTCCAAATACAATTTTAGCTCCAGCTTTTCTAAGAAGTTTTCTAGTTCTGAAACGAGTATGAATATCACAGTTAAGTACACAATCAGTATATTTTAAAATTGCTGTTGGGTTGTTAGCAAAAATTACTTCTACTTCTGCACCTTGCTCTTTAATAAGTTCAGAGTAATATTCAATATAGTTCACTCCTGTAAATTCATGAAGAGGTTTTCCAAATTTTTCAGTAAATTCAGCTTCAGTAAGAACATCACTCCAAGGATTTACACCTTTCTCATCTAAAAGCTCCATATCGATAAAATGGTTTCCAACTTCATCAGAAGGATAGCTAAACATTAAAACTATTTTCTTAGCTCCTTTTGCTATACCTTTTAAACATACTGAAAATCTGTTACGACTTAAAATAGGGAATATTACACCGATAGTGTTATCTCCATATTTTGCTTTTACATCAGCTGCAATGTCATCTATTGAAGCATAGTTTCCTTGTGCTCTTGCAACGATTGACTCAGTCATAGCTACGATATCTCTATCTCTTAAAGTTATTCCATCACTTTCAACAGCAGCTAAAACAGCATCTACAACAAAATCTTCAATTTTATCTCCTTGATGAATAATAGGAGCACGAAGCCCTCTTGAAACAGTTCCAATTAATCTTCCCATCTCATTCTCCTTTAAAACTTATAAATTTTCAACAATATATTATAATACAAAAATTAAAATATGTAAACCCTATTATTGAAATAAAATATTTTATCACTTTTAAAATATGAAAATAATTTTTTATTTCATAGGTAATATATTATTTCTTCCCCTGTTTAAAATTTTTTTGAATATAAATTTAGAATAAATGTATCTCTTTTCTACTATTATACTTTATTTTTCCAATACTTGCAATAGTTTAAAAAGATAGAGTTTAAAAAAATTAAAAAAAATGTTAAAATTAATCTATACTATTTTAATAAAAAATAAAGGAGGTAGAAAATGATAGAAATAAAAGAAAAAGTAATAAAATATGTGAAGAAAAACAGTTTTATTGGAATTGTTTTAAAAAAAGAGTTTCAAAGCTTTGGGTGAGCTGGTTGTCGTGATGTAATTCAGGGTGAATTCATAAAAGATATGCAAGAATTAAAAGATAAAAATTTTGAGTATGAAATTATTGAAATTGATGGAATAAAAGTGTTTATTCCTGAATACTTAAAAGGGATTAAAGAGATAAGAATATCATCATTATTTAGTGTATTTTCTAAATTAATGATTTTAAATGTAGAAATAGATAGCTTGTAATCTCTCTAATAAAAAACATTTGTAATTTTATGTAGTAAATGGTAGAATATAGTAAAAACATTTGTAATTTTTAGGGGGAATATTTTGAAGTTTGTAAAAGATTATAATAAAACTGCAATAATTTATGATGGGAAAGAAATTAGTTATAAAGAGGCTATTATAAAATCTAAGATCTTTTCTCAAGAGTTTCCTATTGAGAATGAAGATAAGGTTATAATATTTATGGAAAATAGACCAGAGCTTCTTTACTCTTTTTTAGGAACATGGGACAAATCAGGTACTTGTGTTTGTTTAGATGCTTCACTTAGTGGAGAAGAGTTAGTTTACTATATAAATGATTCTGACTCAAAATATATCTATACATCTCAAGGAAATCTTCCAAAAGTACAAAAAGCTCTTGAAATTTCAGGAAAAACTTTAGGGATAGCTGTTGTTGATGATATAGCAGATAAAGAGTTTGATGGTGAGCTTGTAATTAATGCTCCAGTTCCTGAAAATGTGGCTCTTATGCTTTATACTTCAGGTACTACTGGAAACCCTAAAGGCGTAATGCTGAAATTTGATAATATTTTAATAAATGTTGAAGGGCTTGATAAATACAATATGTTTGTACAAGAAGATATTGTTTTAGCACTTCTACCTATGCATCATATCTTCCCATTATTGGGATCAGGAGTTATTCCTTTAGCTAAGGGAGCAACTATTGTATTTTTAAAAGAGATGTCATCTCAAGCTATGGTAGATGCCTTCCAAAAATATAAGGTAACTATGATGATAGGAGTTCCAAGACTTTGGGAGATGCTACATCAAAAAATTATGGAAAAGATAAATGCTAGTAAAGTAGCAAAAGGTATATTTAAACTAGCTGAAAAAATTAATAGTATAAGTTTTAGTAGAAAGATATTTAAAAAAGTTCATGATAATTTTGGTGGAAATCTAAGATTTTTTGTATCTGGGGGTTCTAAATTAGATCCTAAAATTACTAGAGATTTTCTTACTTTAGGCATAAAAATTTGTGAAGGTTATGGAATGACTGAAACAGCTCCTATGATCTCTTTTACTCCGTTAAATGAGATTATGCCAGGATCAGCAGGTAAGATTTTACCAGGAATTGAAGTTAAAATAGCTGATGATGGAGAGATTATAGCTAGAGGTAGAAACGTAATGAAGGGGTATTACAAGAGACCTGAGGCTACTGCTGAAACTATTGATAAAGATGGTTGGATACATACAGGGGATCTTGGAGAGATTAAAAATGATTATCTGTATGTAACAGGAAGAAAAAAAGAGATGATAGTTTTATCTAATGGTAAAAATATTAATCCTATTGAGATAGAGCAATGGATAATGGGAAAAACAAATCTGATACAAGAAATTGTTGTAGCTGAAATTGATTCAGTTTTAACAGCTGTTATCTATCCTAATTTCCAAAAGATATCTGAAGAAAAAGTTACTAATATCAAAGAAACTTTAAAATGGGGAGTTATTGATTCTTATAATGGAAAAGCTCCTAACTATAAGAAAATTCTTGATATTAGAATAGTTCAAGAGGAGATGCCAAAAACTAAGATAGGTAAAATAAGAAGATTTATGATACCTGAAATGTTAAAAGCTAAAGAAAATGATAATATTGTAATTGAAGAGCCAAAATTTGAAGAGTATACAATGTTAAAAGAGTATTTAGTTAAAGTTAAAAAGAAACCTGTAACTCCTTTTGCACATATTGAGCTAGATTTAGGAATGGATTCACTAGATATGGTTGAACTTTTAACATATTTAGAAAGTACATTTGGAATTAAAGCATCTGAAGAGCTTATAATTGAAAATTCTACAGTTGAAAAACTAGCTGTATATATTAAGGAAAATAGAGGAGAAAATAAGGTTGAAGAGGTAAACTGGAACGAATATCTAAATAAAGATATTGATGTTGAACTTCCAAAATCTAATATTGTAACAAAGATAGGTAAAGCTATTTTATGGATAGTCTTTAAATTATATATTAGAGTTAAAAAAGAGGGAACAGAAAATATTACAACTGATCCTGTTATATACGCTGGAAACCATCAAAGTTTCTTAGATGCTTTCTTATTTAACCATGTTGTTCCTACAAATGTATTAAATAATGTCTATTATTTGGCTAAAGTAAAACATTTCTCAAAAGGTTATATGAAAACTCTTGGAGAAAACTCAAATGTAATATTAGTTGATATTAATAAAAACTTAGGAGAAGTTCTTCAAACTTTAGCTATGGTACTTAGAAGTGGAAAAAGTGTTGCTATATTCCCTGAAGGAGCTAGAACTAGAGATGGTAAGATGCTAGAGTTTAAAAAAGCTTTTGCTATATTAGCTAAAGAATTAAATATACCTATTGTTCCTTTTGGAATTAAGGGAGCTTTTGAGGCATTCCCTTCAAACTCTAAATTCCCTAAATCATCAGATGTGGAGATAAAATTCTTTGAAAGAATTGAGCCAAAAGATATGAGTTATGAAGAGATTGTAGAAAAAACAAGAGATTGTATATCTAATTGGATAGAAAAATAATAATTTTTAGAATAACTCTAGTAATAACTAGAGTTATTTTATTTTTAAATAACATTAAAAATTATAGTACATATAATATTTTTATAATAAAATAGGGCTGTTCGATATTTGATTACCAAACAGCCCTTTTAACTTATTTCCTCAATATTCAACAGTTGCCTCCTATTTATGTTAAACTTTTTTCATTCCTTACCATTTTTTCTTTCAAGAAATCATCTACATATTTCCTAGAAAAACTTTTGCTCTTCCAAATATTAAAGATTTCTTATACCCCAATATCTATACCTTAAATTTTTTCCTTCATATCTTATCACTCTTATAAGTATTTTAAATATCTTGATATATTTAAACTTACTTCATAAATATATGATAATCAATTAAATTTATATTTTATCTTCAGAGCTTAAACCATCATTTCTATTATTTCTCTATAATTAGCAATGTTCTCTAACATTTCACAAAATATTTAAGATTAAATAACATATTTTAATGTTTATCTCTGTTTATTCTCTATAATTTAATTTTTTAAAATTTTTTAATATAATACAAATACAACTTGAACTTTATAAAATATCTTTTATTTTATCTTTTCATCCCTTTTATAAAACTTTTTTGATAAAATTTTATTTAAGTTCTAAACAACAAAAGCTTATTTCTACAAATACTTCATAGTTATATCTTTTTAGATAAGGAATTATCTCAAATATTTAATCTTCCATATTTCAAATACTTGGGTATATTCTCCATATATTAAATATTTGTTTATTCTCTTTAAAATTTCTAATTAATGTTTCACTGGTATCTCCTCCTTCAGATACAATTTATTGTCTAGACTGTTGTATCT
>ERZ894240.751-NODE-751-length-27384-cov-9.564894_pt1 | contig 27384 bp, 24 predicted proteins | sample MGYA00380298_ERZ894240 | MGnify/ENA primary metagenome ERZ894240 (study PRJEB32331, sample SAMN06328419) | human gut metagenome | biome: human gut microbiome; feature: stool | host: Homo sapiens | collected 2014-06-27 ... | reverse complement strand
ATTTTTTATAGCAAAAAATAACAAACAAAAACACAGGTTTTTACACGTGCCCCGATATTCTCCCTCTGAAAGAACTGATAGAAACACATTCCGACGAGCTCGCCGCACTTATCCTTGAACCGATTGTACAGGGGGCAGGCGGTATGTGGTTTTACCATCCCCGGTATTTACAGGAGGCAGCTAAACTTTGCCATGAGCACAATCTGTTACTTATCTTTGATGAAATAGCTACCGGCTTCGGACGTACAGGAAAGCTCTTTGCCTGGGAACATGCCGGAGTAGAACCGGATATCATGTGCATCGGCAAGGCACTGACCGGAGGATATATGACACTGTCTGCCGTATTGGCAACCAATGAAGTGGCGGATATGATTTCCAATCATGCACCGGGAGCTTTTATGCACGGCCCTACGTTTATGGGGAATCCGCTGGCTTGTGCCGTAGCTTGTGCTTCGGTACGCCTGTTATTAGAGTCCGGTTGGCAGGAAAATGTATACCGTATCGAAGAGCAACTGAAGCGGGAACTGGCTCCGGCACGTTCACTTCCGACCGTAGCAGATGTACGGGTATTGGGTGCTATCGGGGTTATTGAAACACATCAGCCGGTAGACATGGCGTACATGCAACGGAGCTTTGTTGAAGAGGGTATCTGGGTACGTCCTTTCGGAAAATTAGTATACCTCATGCCTCCGTTTATCATCACGCCGGAACAATTAAGTAAACTTACGAGTGGAGTTATCAAAACAATGAGTAATTGAGTAGTTAAGTAGTCAAGTAGTTAAGTAGTAAGTAGAATACATTAGGCGAGTCATTTCTACTTGACTACTTAACTACTTGACTACTTAACTACTAATCAATAAATAAGTTAAAGAATTATGACCACCATCGAACAGATGCAACAAGAGTTGCAGGAACTGAAAGAGAAAAGCAATCTACGAAAGCTTCCTGCCATTACACACGAAGGCAGAAACGTTATTGTAGACGGGCAGCGGATGCTGAATCTCTCTTCAAACGACTATTTAGGATTGGCAAACGATAGGAAACTGCACCAGGAGTTCCGGGAAACCCTGACCACGGAGACTTTTTTGCCTACCTCCTCCTCTTCACGTCTGCTGACGGGGAACTTCAGTATTTATGATCGGTTGGAGCAGCAACTTGCCGATGACTTTGGTACCGAAGCGGCATTGACATTCAACAGCGGATATCATGCCAATACAGGTATTCTGCCGGCAGTGAGCAATACACACACGCTCATCCTAGCAGACAAACTGGTACATGCCAGCCTGATAGACGGCATACGCCTATCGGCAGCAAAATGTATCCGGTACCGTCACAATGAATACAACCAGTTGGAACGTCTGTTGCAAGTGAATCATTCGGAATACGAACGCATTATCGTCGTCACCGAAAGTATCTTTAGTATGGATGGTGACGAAGCCGATCTCCGGGAACTGGTTCGTTTGAAAAAACAATATCCCAATGTACTGTTGTATGTAGATGAGGCTCATGCCTTCGGAGTACGCGGACAGAGAGGACTGGGATGTGCAGAAGAGCAGGATTGCATCAACGATATCGACTTTCTGGTAGGTACATTCGGTAAGGCGTTAGCTTCGGCAGGAGCCTATATCGTCTGCCGGAAAGTAATACGGGAATACCTTATTAACAAGATGCGTACTTTCATCTTCACCACGGCATTGCCTCCAGTGACAGTACAGTGGACCTCCTTCATGCTGGAACGTCTGGCAGGCTTCCGGCAAAGACGTGAAACTCTGCGGTTCCTTAGTAACCAACTCAGGGAAGCCCTGAAAAACAAAGGATATGACTGCCCTTCAACCAGCCACATCGTGCCGTTGATAACAGGAGAAAGCTGTGTGGCCATCCGGAAGGCGGAAGAACTACAACGCAAAGGATTCTATGCTTTGCCCGTACGCCCACCTACGGTACCGGAAGGTACCTCACGTATCCGATTCTCGCTGACGGCAGAGATCAGGGAAAGTGAAATGGAGAAATTAATAAATGAAATATCAAAAGACGAAAAGCCTGTTTAAATTTTCCTCAAAAAGAAGATGCTAAGATGCCAACTGTTACTCCCGTTTTGTCTGAATATATAAGTTTAAACGATATGGAATCCACCTCAAACAGAATCGCATTATTTTACATACAGTTTTCTCCCCAAGCCGTACGCCTTGCCCGGCTCCGGGGAGGAGGTAGCCCGGCTCCGGGGAAGAGGTTCTTCGGCACCGGGGAGCAGGCTGTTCGGCTCCGGGGAGAAAAGCGTTCCGTAAACCCTTTAATAATCAATACATTACAAAGACAGACTTTAGTATTCCGAACAATGCGACAATAGTAATATTACACAACATTATTTTAAGTATCACATCTACCTATGAACCAATATATCCATACGTCAACGAATCATAAACAAGATCGCCTTCTCCTGTTCTTCGCAGGCTGGGGAATGGATGAACGCCCTTTCATACAATATACACCCCGTGAAAGCGATTTTATGATTTGCTACGATTATCATACACTCGATTTCGACACTTCCCCGGCAGCCCGTTACTCTCATTTCGACGTTGTGGCATGGTCTATGGGAGTCTGGGCGGCCTCACAAGTACTCTCACGCATTGCACTTCCTGTCAACGGCAGTGTCGCGATCAACGGCACCCCCTTCCCTATCGACGAGAAACGAGGTATTCCTCCCGCCATTTTCGAAGGAACATTAGAGGGTTTGAACGAAGCATCCCTTCGGAAATTCCAGCGCCGGATGTGCGCCAATGGAAGTGCTTTTGACAGCTTCCGCCACATTACTCCCCAACGGTCAGTAGAAGACCTGAAAGAGGAACTCGCCGCCATTGCCCGGCAATATCGGGAACTTCCTCCTGCCAGTTTCTCCTGGAAAAAAGCCATCATCGGTGAAAACGACCGTATCTTCCCTCCCGCCAATCAACATACTGCCTGGGAAGAGACTTCCGCTTCCATCCTCCATGGTAACGAAGCTCATTATGACGAATCACTCTTTACGCAATACCTGAAATGAATATGGACAAGAATCTGATAGCCGAACGTTTCTCTAAAGCAATCGGTACTTATACGCGGGAAGCAAATATACAGCAACAGATAGCCGAAAAAATGATCCACCTCTTACAGCAATATCTCCCTCCGACCCCGTTGGGGAAAGTAGTAGAATTTGGTTGCGGCACAGGCAATTACTCCCGGCTGCTCTATCATACCCTGCAACCGAAGCAACTTCTCCTGAATGATATCTGCCACGACATGCAGACCTGCTGTGAGGACCTGCTCAATCGGGGCGTAGGCTTCCTTGCCGGAGATGCCGAAACACTCGCATTTCCCGAAGATACGGAACTTATCACCTCCTGTTCTACCCTTCAATGGTTTGAAAACCCGGAACACTTTTTTCACCGTTGTACGAACTATCTGAGTAGAAACGGGTATTTCGCTTTCACCACTTTCGGGCAAAAGAACATGGAAGAGATACGTAGTACCACCGGTCACGGACTTACCTACCGTTCGCTCCGCGACCTGAAGGCTTCGCTCGCCCCTATGTACGATATCATTTATGCAGAAGAAGAGGTACTTCCCCGTACCTTCACCAATCCGCTGCAAGTACTCTATCATCTGAAAGAAACAGGAGTTACGGGTACCGGTAAACACCATTGGACACGGCGCGAACTAAACCGTTTCTGCGAGGACTATCCCCGCCAATCCGGTAACAACCGCTCCGTGACACTTACTTATCACCCTATTTATATCATCGCAAAAAAGAAGAAACAATGAAACAGAATGTATTTTTTGTATCCGGCATTGACACTGATGCCGGAAAGAGTTATGCCACCGGTTTCCTGGCCCGCGAACTCAATAAGAACGGAAAGCGTACTATTACCCAGAAATTTATTCAGACCGGCAATGTAGGTTATTCCGAAGATATTGACCTGCACCGCCGTATCATGGGAATTCCTCATACCGAAGAAGATCGTAAAGGACTCACTATGCCGGAGATTTTCTCCTATCCGGCTTCGCCGCATCTTGCCTCGCAATTGGACAAGCGCCCCATAAACTTCAACAAGATGGAACAAGCCACCGCCGAACTCAGCCGCCGTTATGACATCGTTCTGCTCGAAGGTGCCGGCGGACTGATGGTGCCGTTGACCGAAGAGTTGCTGACGATCGACTATGTAGCCCAAAAGGGTTACCCGCTCATTTTTGTTACCTCCGGCAAGTTGGGAAGCATCAACCACACATTACTCAGCTTTGAAGCCATACGTAACCGGGGGATCCGTCTTGATACTGTGATGTATAATCTGTATCCCACAGTAGAAGATAAAACAATACAAAAGGATACGCAAAGCTTTATCAGAAAGTATATGGAGAAATACTTCCCGGACACCCGGTTTATACTTGTGCCGGAAATAAAGCTCCGGAAATAAAGTATCTTCTATGGCACACAGGATGAAACGGATGACAACGGATCATCCATTCCATCCTGTGTACCCATGAAAGCATAACACAGTTTTGATACAATTACTCCTTCGTACTACTCTCTATGGTGAAACATAATTGAAGTTTTACTTTTGCTTCTTTGCCCATTCCAACCGACGTGTATCAGGCAATTGTTTCACCTGAAAATCTTCAAAGATAGCTTCAAATCCCGTACCATCAGGACATGCTCCCATTAATCCTACCATTACCGGACAGTTATCTTGTAACCAACAGGTACGCATCATCGTATACTTCTTATCATCCAATGAGAAGAATATTTCTACGGCATCCAGCTTTCTGACAGCTTTTATCCAGATAGAACGAGGAGCTTTATCCAACTCTACCACACTCCAGTCACTTGTTTTATGTGTCACCACAGCACTCACATTCTGTTTACCATTCACATACTCCACACCTGCTTTTATCCAGTTCTCATGATCCACACGAATCATCAGTCCCATTTGGTCAAAAGTAGTCACATAGTTTCCCGTTATTTTAACTTTCGCTTCAAACTCCCCACCGTAAAGAGCATAGTAAAAAGGTGCATCATCTACCGTAAAACCATAATGGGATATTCTCCAATAATCCGTTTTCGGAGGGACTATCATTGAGACAGTACGTGCATCCCGTATCTCCCATTTATCAGGTTCATTAAACCAATTCATCTTTTCAAGACTTTGTGCCATAATTGTTTGATATTGCACAGCAAATGTCATAAACAGACCAGCTGCAAGTAAAAAATGTTTCTTCATATTCCGTTTTATCTAAAGTATTTTATTTCAGTTCGTCTTCGGTAAGTTCCCGAATCACTTTACAGGGATTTCCCACAGCAACGGCATTGGCGGGAATATTCTTTGTCACCACACTTCCGGCACCTATTATGCTATTATCGCCAATCGAAACTCCCGGAAGTATCACTACATTACCACCAATCCACACATTATGCCCTATTGCTACCGGACAGGCATACTCCCAACCGGCTATGCGCCGTGTCACATTTACAGCATGTCCTGCCGTATAAATACTCACATTAGGAGCCAACAGTACATTATCTCCAAAAGTCACCAAAGCCTCATCTAATATCGTACATCCCATATTGGCATAAAAATTCTCACCGACACGAATATTATAGCCATAATCGCAGCGGAAGGGTTGTTCGACCAGCAATTGCTTTCCGGTAGCACCCAAGAATTGCTTCAGTATTTCAGTACGTCTTTCCATGTCCGACGGACGCAAATTGTTGTATTCAAACAAAACGTCTTTTGCCCGGGCACGATCTTCTACCAACTCGTTACAAAAAGCCAGATAGGGTTCACCTGCCAGCATTTTCTCTTTATCTGTTTTCATATCTTTATACCTCCTGATTTGTGGGAAACTTGTATAGGAACAGCAAATATAAATGAATAAATAGAATAGTAACCCACATTCTCTCCCTATATTTTCTTTATTAGAGAAATATTTCTTACGTTTGTATCTGAAAGGCAAATGTATTGTTATAAAAAGAAAGAAGATAATGACCTGCCCACTGAAAGTAATGAAACGTTTTTTGCTCCTTATACTGTTAATCATTCCCTTGGCATTTACATCATGCGAACAAGAGGATTGGCCTGTAAAAACAGATCAGACCGTACTCATGTATCTTCCATGGTCCAGCAATCTTAAATCTTACTTCGAAACCAATATATCAGATTTTGAGAGTGTAGTAGAACGAAACATACTCAAGAACGAAAGGGTTGTAGTATTCTTCTGTACTTCGCCCACTGAAGCAGTACTCTTTGAGTTGGCATATGATAATGGCAAATGCATACGCAAACCCCTGAAAATTTATCATAACCCCGCTTTCACTACGGCTACGGGCATTACTTCCATTTTGAATGATGTTAAAACCCTCGCTCCTGCCAACCGCTATGCCATGACAATCGGTTGTCACGGAATGGGATGGATTCCCGTACCAACCGCACAGGTGCGAAGTATAGGCCAGAAGAAGCACTGGGAATATGAAGGCGTACTTCTGACACGCTATTTCGGTGGATTAAGTCCTGAATATCAAACTAACACCACCACTCTTGCAGAGGGAATTGCAAATGCCGGAATAAAAATGGAGTATATTCTCTTTGATGACTGTTACATGGCTTCTGTAGAAGTTGCCTATGATCTGAAAGAAGTTACCGACTATCTGATTGCTTCCCCTTGTGAGATCATGGCTTACGGTATGCCTTATGCTGAGATTGGTCCGCATCTGTTGGGTAAAGTCGATTATGAAAGCATATGTGATGCATTCTACGAGTTCTATAAGAACTACGAAGAAATGCCTTGCGGGACAATCGGAGTAACGGTATGTTCCGAGTTGGAAAATTTAGCTGCTACAATGAAAGAGATAAATAACCAATATACTCTTCCTTCCTCTTCATTATATACTATACAGACAATGGACGGATACACCCCCACCCTCTTTTTCGACTGTGGGGACTATGTAGCGAAACTCTGTACAGACGCCGGCCTATTGGCACGATTTGAAGAACAACTGGAACGCACTATCCCCTATAAAAGGCATACCGATTATTATTACACCATGAACAAGGGAAAGATTAAAATCAATACATTCTCCGGTGCAACAATCTCAGATCCAAGTACTAACTCCTATGCCACTGAAAAATATCAGACTGCGTGGTACAAAGCGACTCATTAGTTCTTTAATATACATAAATAGTCTATAAGCGTTTATAATCCCACATAGAAAAAACATTTATGCATACTTTAAAACCATTACTCATTCTGATAAAATATCCAACAAGAGTCTGGCGGAGTAAAACAACAGGATAGTTCTTTAGAAAAGTTATCATGAAGAACGTTAAAAGGGAAAAAATGTCAAACATTCCAGCTAAATTGTCATTTATATATATGCCTGACATCACTATCTTTGCAACAGTAAAAACTATAAAAAAAGAAAGTATATGAAATCAATTAAAACCTTAACTGTAATTTTTATCCTCACACTGACTTTTATAGCAACAGCCTGTGCAGGTAATAAAGACAATAAAAGTGTTTATTCTCAAAAAGAACAAAGCGATATGGAAGTAATAGCATTAACTGAAGCAGACTTTTTAAAGAAAGTATATAATTACGAAGCCAATCCCAATGAATGGAAATTTGAAGGCAACCGTCCTGCAATCATTGATTTTTACGCCACCTGGTGTGGTCCGTGTAAAGCAATGGCCCCCATTTTAGATAATATAAGTAAAGACTATGCCGGGAAAATAGACGTATATAAAATAGATGTGGATAAAGAGTCTGAACTTGCCGGAACATTCGGTATCCAAAGTATACCCACCTTATTAATGATCCCAGTAAAAGGAGAACCAAAAATTTTACAGGGAGCAATGCCTAAAGACCAGTTGATTAAAATAGTAGACGAGTTTCTATTAGAAAAGAAATAAGAGAATAGAGGTTATATTCTGCGTAGCGTACTACATGTGGTAGCAATGACTTATATAAGTTATTACTACCACAACTTTTTTTGTAAGAATTCATCAGAAAAGTAAAAGTAGCCAAACAGAGCAATAAGACTAAGAGGCAAAGGCTTCAAGTACCTTCCCCCTTGTCCATCTAATCCATTTGATTTTACATGTACGAGGGAGAGTATTCTATCTCCCGCTTTGATCAGGATTCAATGTTTTGTAGTATTTAATACGTTCTCCCCAAGGACGATATTCAAAAGGAAAAACGTGTTGTTGTTCTGCCCACCGGTTCCACTTCTTTTCCAAAGTTCTTACTTTCTCCGGGTATTGTGCTGACAAATCCTTTTCTTCAAAAGGGTCTGACGACAGATTTATTAACTCCCAGGGTGCTTTGCCATTACTTCGTACCAACTTCCATCCTTCCGAAATAACAGCACATGATGTTTGATGCTCAAAAAACAAATCACGCGGACGTAGTTTTTTATTTTTCATGGCGGGTAAAAGACTTGTTCCGGCCAGTTTCACTTTCCTACCATTAAAAGAGGAAGGATACTTCACAGACGCCATATCCAAACAAGTAGGGAATAGATCTATAATATGACTGGGGGTACGGCAAATAATACCTTTCTCTTTCACTCCGTTTTTAACATCATTGCCGTATTTTACAATCAAAGGTGAACTCGTTCCACCCTGAAAGCACCATTGCTTATAACTACGATAAGGCGTATTACTTAAATCTGCCATCAACTGCCCTAAATAACCACCTTCACTGGTTGCTCCGTTATCACTCATAAACAGAAATACCGTATTCTCGTATATGCCTTTCTCCTTTACCGCTTCGATAAGCCTGCCTATACCGTCATCCATTATCTCAATCATAGCAGCATAAGTAGCCATATCAGTAATCCATTGTTCTTGCTGCCGGAGAGATAGCTCGGTCCATGCCGGACGTTTACCTTTGAATTCCCTTTGATAGACCGGAAGTTCCATTGATTTATCAACTAACCCTAACTCTTTCTGACGCTCAAAACGCTGCTGCCGTAACACATCGTATCCCACTTTATAACGTTCCCTACAAGCTTCAACCCGCTTCTTTGGAGCATGTAACGGTAGATGCGGTGCATAATGCGCCACATACATAAACATAGGTACATCGTCAGGGTGCTTTCTTACAAAACTTACAGCAGAGTCTGATATAGCTGTCGTATAATAATAATCATCGGGGAACTGATTAATTCTTGTCAAACCGGAATAAACCGGTTTAGGAGTATAGTAACTACCACCGCCACTCAGACAACCATAATACTTTTCAAATCCCCGTTGTACCGGATAACTTCCATTAGGTTGATCGAAAGCTCCATCCACTGTCACATGCCATTTACCACTCATATAAGTGGCATAACCATTGTCCCGGAATACCTCCGCAATCGTAGGGATATCCGCTGCTATCTGTCCCCGGTAACCAAGGCGATGTTCATCTACAGCAGTCATCCACCCCATACCGGCTTCATGCTGATAATGACCGGTAAGCAAAGCAGCCCGGCTCGGACAACTTCTTCCCGTATTTTTAAACTGACTGAAACGCACTCCGTTCTCTGCCAGAAAATCAATATTAGGGGTATGTACTTCTCCCCCATAACAGGCGAGATCGGAGAATCCCATATCATCACATAATATCAAAATAATATTGGGGTGTTCCTTATCCGAAACAGTACCGGCAACTGTACTACTACCTCCTATCGAAGACAACAGTAAAGAACTTATCAAAAGCTTATTCTTCATAGTATATTACTCTTTTTATGTCTGACAAAAATATGACATTTTGGCTGCCTTATATGTTCTAATTTAGTTATTTATTATCCAATATCGTCTAAATGTCTCACTTTTTCAAAGAAATAATATACAAACAAACTTATCTGATTCTCTTTCGTAATACAAACTCTTCAAAAAAAGCATCATGATAACTATTACCAATAGCTATCTCGTGAGACTTCATAAAGATATCGTTGTTATCAAAAGAATCCTATAACTTAAACAAAACTTTTAAAGCCTCAGCAAGATTTTTCCGTATCAGTACATTGTCATTATTGAGCATATTAAACAGGAAATGCGAATTAATCTGATTCTTGAGAAACTTCAGCTCTGATTGCAATGTAGTAGATTCGAGTTAATCAATACGCTGATTATCAATCATCCAATACCGATCAAGAAATATAAAGATCAACAGATATAAATGTTTTTCTTTTATCAATTGGATATAAAAACAAAAATATTTAACTTTACCCACAAGACAAACCAAGCAGTATACATGGAAAAACAAAGTACATTAAAACAATATGTACTGCCATTCATACGTGTCAATACGTTTATGACAGGCAGTTGGATCATTCTGGTAACTCTGTTCAGGATGAGTGAGATGGAGATTCCTTCAAGTTTATCGAAACAATATGGAACTCTCATCTTGTTTGGGATCAGTGCACTCATAAGCTTCTTATGGATTTATCGTCCTCACTTCAAAGAACTGTACCGTAACTCAGAAAAGAATGACAATCTCGGATTACCTGTTGGCTCATTAGGAATGGCACTCTGCATGCTTATGTTTGCAGAAACACAATATTCTCATGCAGCCATAGCCTATCTTGCATCAATAGCTGTATTTATCCTCTTTCTGTACTGGGACTTATACAAAATGAGGCTAAGGAAACAAAAAAGACAAACAGAAAGAGCACGAAGAAACTGTATGCACACACAGAATAGAGTATCCAATAACAAAGTGATATTAGTGGAAAAAGTAAATAGCAGCGAAATTGAAATATTAGTAAAAGATTTCTGCTCCATGTACAATAAAGAAAAGGACAGAGCTATTATCAAGATACAAAAATTCACTAACAAAGCACATGTATTAAGCTTTCCTTACGATATTGATTTCGATATCTATTGCTATCTTTTCAACTATATGACTTATCCATCGAATATAGAAAGCAGACCGTTTGTCACCGGCTGGTATCCTGTTTCAAAAGAGGAAGAAGAAAGTATGTTTTATATACCCTTTAATGAAAGAGAAAAAGATTATGTCTATTATGTAACACCTGAAGGTAAAAACTACAAAGTAGATTTTGGCACAATGAAACCTTTACGGACAGAAAGTATACAACCTTATGGTCCGCTTCCCACAATGATAGAGGATTGGGTAAAAGCAGATATGGGTTAATGTCTTCCCCATATCTGCAAATGACAGATGGTTAGTATCTATTCATATCGTAAAGACCGCGCCGGTTTACTCAGAATGATATTCATCGTCTGACAAGCTACCGTGACAAAAGAAATCAGTAACATCAGTACTACCGGCAATATAAAGAACCAACCTTTCAGCTCTGTACGAAAAGCATAATGACTCAGCCAGGTATCCATACTAAACCATGCCACCGGAAGAGCAATCAGGACCGCTATCAATATCAACAGGAAAAAGCCCTTACCTAACTGAAAGAAAAGGTTAAAACGAGAAGCGCCCAAAACTTTACGGATACCCATTTCTTTAGTACGTGTAGTACAGGAAAACATAACTAACACCCACAAGCCAAGACAAGATATAAAAATAGCCAATCCGGTAAACGAGCCAATCATTACCCCAAAGGCTTCATCCTGCCGGTACTGATGATCAAAAAACTGATCAAGAAAGAAATAGTCATAACTGGAATCTTCAAAATAACGATGCCATATCTCCTCTACCTGAGATACCAGTTCTCTGGGATCACCTGATTTCATCACAACAGAAATATAACGCTGAGGTAACCAATCGATCTTATCTTTGTGGATCAACATGATAGGCGTATAATTTTTACTTAATGCCTGTTGATGATAGTCCTTTACCACCCCGATAATCTGCATAGGGGCATCTGTACACTCTACAGTCACCTGCTGACCGATAGCCTCATCATTGGAAGTAAAACCAAGGTTACGTACAGCTGTCTCGTTGATAACCAACTTGTCAACATCATCGCCATACTCTTCTGAAAAGCCACGCCCAGCTACTACTGTTAACCCGTAAGCATCTACATAATCAGGATCACATGCCAGCATTTCATACAAACGGTTTTGTTTCAACGCATCATTCGTCCGCCGATTGGAAAGAAAAGTAGCCACTTCTTCACCCGGAACAGCCCCCGAAAATGTAACTTTATGAACCAATGGCAATCGTGATATCGCCTTTTTCATCGCTTCCAGTTTAGTATTCATGCCTTCGGTATGACCGGGAAACTTTACCACTAACGTCTGCCCTGTCTTCACTCCTAATGACTGATTACGCATAAAACTGAGCTGTGCAAAGACAATCAGCGTTCCACAAAGCAAAATCATAGAAGCGGTATACTGTATCACTACCAATACTTTACGGGTACGCTCTCCGGACTTACTATGGAGAAATTTCCCCTTCAACAAAGTAATCGGTTTACGATTGAGCAGAGCCAGTGCCGGATAATAACCAGAAAGAAAGATGCCTGCAATAAATACAGTAACTAATAATATCCACCAGTATCCTGCCAACCATACAGAGAATGTCACCGTACGCCCCACCAGTTGGTTAAAGTACGGAAGTACAACCTCTATCAGTCCCACAGCCAATACAAAAGCAATAAGATTCATCAACAGTGCTTCAAACAGGAACTGTGACACAAGTTGTTTACGAAACGCTCCAACCACTCTGCGTACCCCCACTTCTTTGGCACGCTCCATAGAACGGGCTACTGCCAGATTGATATAGTTGATCCAGGCAATAGCCAAAATAGCAACAGCAGCAAAGATCAAAGCAATCATAGCTGAACGATTCCCTTTCGTTTCCGCTTCATAACCAACTTGTGGTTGCAAATGAATATCTGCCAATGATACCAGAGATACCCCCCAGATTTTATTCTTCAAGGCTTCTTCTGTCTTGTACTTCTCAGCCATGACGGGAAACTCTTTCTCTATTTCTCCCTTCCGCTGAGGATTGTCAAGCAATACGTATGTATATACTTCATGCTTGTACCAGTATTCCTGCATATATTGAGGCAAAGATTTATACGAAATCAGAAAATTATAACGGATATGAGAATTAGAAGGCATCTCTGCCATTACTCCCGTTACTTCACAAGGTAACCCACCCCCACTTCCGGTAAAGATAAGTATCTTCCCGATAGGATCTTCATCTTTAAAATACTTCTGCGCAATCCGTTCGGTAATTACTACCTGCCGTGGCATCGCAAGGCAAGTTACTCTATCTCCTTTCAGTAGTTCAAAATTAAAAAGACGAAAGAACCCCGGATCTGCATAAGCTATCTGATTTTCACGAAGGGTAAGCTCGCCATACTTCACAATCTGCTCGGGTTGAAGTAATGAACCAATCCGGGTATAATCTTCAATTCCTGCTAAATTTTCTTTCATAGCTGAAGCATAGCCAAAGGAACTGCTTGCCCAATAGTCCGTCTGTACATCGCCCTCATGAAATGTGCTCTCTACGCGGAAAATACGGTCATAGTTGGAGTGCATTTTATCAAAACTAAACTCAAAAGTCACATACGTAAGAATAAGTAAAGCTGAAGCCATACCCACAGCCAGACCGAAAATGTTGATAAAACTGAATACTTTCCGCTTCATCAGATTACGCAAGGCGCTATTCCAATAATTTCCAATCATAATACCTGATATTTAGATTCAGACTTTTCTGTCATCGGACGGTTGATATTCTCAGCTACTATTTTTCCGTCAAGCAAATGGATAACCCGGTGAGCATATGTAGCATCACGCTCTGAATGAGTAACAATAATAATCGTCGTCCCTGCCTGATTGAGCTTATCCAGCAAATCCATAACTTCCACCCCATTTACCGAATCAAGATTTCCTGTCGGTTCATCAGCTAATAGTAGTTTACAATCTGTCACAACAGCACGAGCAATAGCTACCCGTTGTTGTTGTCCACCCGAAAGTTGTTGTGGAAAATGATTGGCACGATGTAAAAGGTTTACCTGTTCTAATACCTGTTTCACCTTTTCTCTCCTTTGAGCCAATTTCATCCCCATGTAAACCAATGGAAGCTCTATATTCTCATAAACCGTCAACTCATCAATCAGGTTAAAACTCTGGAAGATAAATCCCAGATTACCTTTACGAAGTGTAGTAAGCTGGCTTTCTGTCATTTTATCGACCTGTTTTCCTTCAAAAAGATAAGAACCGGAAGTAGGTGAATCAAGTGTACCAAGGATATTCAGCAAGGTAGATTTTCCACAGCCCGATGGCCCCATGATAGCTACAAATTCTCCGCGTTCCACTTGCAAAGTAACTTCATTTAATGCTTTTGTCTGCACTTCTTCTGTGGTGAAAAGCATAGATAATTTTTCTGTCTTAATCATAATAAAAAAATAAATAGAGTAGTAAGTAGTCAAGTAGTTAAGTAGTAAGTAGTAGATAGTATGGTTACTAAGTTGTTTCATCTTATTAATCAAATAGTCATAGTATCCTACTTAACTACTTACTACTTGACTACTATTTCAGTACCAATTTTTCATTGTCTCCAAATAATTCATAACCGGATATAATCACTTTTTCACCTGGAGACAATCCTTCTGTTACCTCGTAATACTGCGGATTCTGTCGTCCGATTCTCACAGAACGTCTCGTGGCAAATTTACCACTTTCATCAACAACATACATCCATCGACCACCTGTAATCTGAAAAAATCCTCCACGAGGTACAAGAATAGCCTGAGAAGGGTCTCCTAACTGTAAATTGATATGATAAGTCTGTCCGGCGCGAATATTCTCAGGCCGGCCAGAAGTAAAATATAAATCTGTACGAAATTGCCCGTCTTTCACCTCTGGATAAGGTTTAATTACTTCCAGTTTATAATTGCCTCCGTCACGTGTAAAGTCGGCAGGTAATCCCGGTATAACACGCTCCACATAATGTTCATCAATTTGCGCCTGTACTTTCAGGTCGGAAGTGATAATCTGTCCGATATGCTCTCCCGCAGCAATAGACTGACCAATTTGCGCATCGAGATTGCCCACTTGTCCATCAATAGGTGCCTTCACTTTCAAGTTCTCTATACGCTCACGTACCAAAGAAAGGCTACGTTTCATATTCCTGATGTTCTCATCCAGACTGGTGATCTGACTTTCCCTGAAAATATTGTCCTGACGGATACGCTCATCAATCACAGCAAGTTGTTCTTTTGCTGCCATATACTCTTCGCGGGCCTGAAGAAAATCCTCACGAGCTATAAGTTGTTCCTTCATCAGGCGTTCATACTGCTCGTAACGCCTCTGCCTGGTAGTCAATTCTTTATTTACCCCAATACGTTCCTGTTTCAGACGCAATCGCTCCTGCTCCATACTGATACGTGTATTACGCAATTCATTTTCCTGATAAGCAAGGTCGGCTTCACTCTGCATAATACCAATATTGAGTAGCGGATTGCTAAGCCGTAGAATTACATCACCTGCTTTCACCATGGCTCCTTCCTCTTTCAAACGCTCCTCTACACGCCCACCCTCAATGGCATCCATATAAATAATCCGATTAGGCATCACCTGACCAATAACACGAATATAATCGTTGAACTCTGCCTTTTTCACTGTAGCAATGGTCAAACGGTCTTTCTCTACAGTCATAGAAGGAGCTGTATCTCTGAAAATAAAAAAAAGTATCAAAACAAGCAGTACAAGCCCTCCGGCAATAAGCGAAAGATACTTGCGTTTCATTCCCGGTTTTCGTTCAATAAGTGTATCCATTTTGTCTATTCTGCTATAAAAGTTCCATTTCGATAATACTGTTCCAATCTCGATAACATCTCCATTTGTAATCGTACCCGCATCAATTCTGCTTTGGCAGAAATAAAACGGTTACGCGATTCCATCAACTGAAACACAGAAATAAGTCCTTCCTCCCATTTTCGTTCAGATTCTTTCAACACTTGTTCTTCAGCACGAAGCTGTGACAATGCTTGCCGATGCTCATTATGTCCGGCATGAATAGACAATACCGTCTGCTCCACTTCGGTATAAAGTTGTTGCTTTTCGAGTTCCGCATTGTTTTGTAACTGATAAATACTCAATTTCTGTTTTCTCAGACGTGTAAGCCGCTCTAAGCCGCTCAAAAGAGGAAAGGATATGCCGATGCCAATATATTTGCCGATATTATTTTTCAACTGGTGCGAAGAGAAACCGTTATAATAGTCTGATCCTATTGTAAAACGGACATAAAGGGAAGGTGAGAATTGCCCGCCTGCCATAGCATACTCTTTACGGGCAGTACGTTGCTGCAAATCTATCACTTTTATGGAAGGTAACACCTCAACTGACCGATCATAAATATATTGTGGAGAAGAAACCGATAATACAGGAAGTATTTCTGCATTCACCGTATCCTTTATAATCAATGTGTCACAAGCAGAAACATTTATCAATTGTTTCAGATGAAGCAGAATTAATCGCGCACTATTCTTACGCGTTTCATACCGATAGATATCCCCTTCAAACCGGGCTTTTACCTCTTGTAAATCAGATTCAGACTTTAATCCCAATTCAACAAATGTTTCTGTTTGCCTGAGATAGCGTTCGCCCAAAATACTTTGTTCATAGGCTAAACATTGTAATTTCCTCTCCAATAATAGTTTATAATAAGTATCCGTTATCTGATAAGCCAGTTCATTCTGTCTATTCTTCAGTTCCCATTCAGTACGTTCGTAATTCATCTTCTCGAAACGTACCCGGTTGATACGTGAGAAACCTTCAAACAAAGAGAGAGTCATATCCAAACCGATGCTCCCTTCATCAAAAGATTCAGTGGTATAGCCATTTGTACCCGGATCTATAGAACGGCCGTAACGTCTTCCGGCAGTAACATCTACCACCCCACGTGGTAAAAAAGCACCAATAGAAGCTACATAATCGGCACGTGCTCCTTTTATTCGTAAAGCACTATTCTTTATTTCCGGATTTTGTTTCCATCCCAAACGAATACAATCATCAAGTGTCAGTTCTACCTGAGCTTGCAATGATATTGTCGAAAACAGAAAACAAATCAGAAATAATCTTTTTCCCATAATATATAGTATCTTTAAATCTATATTCACCACAGAGTTCCACCGAGTTTTATTGTGAGGAATCATATAAACAGCACTCTGCATTACCTTACAGTGGGTCTGCTATATATTACTAAAAGCAAACGATATGCCAAAATTCTTAATCTTTTGATAGTAAGAAACATATCTATAACACCATAAATTAACTGTCCAATATTTCAACATTACAACGTCCAAAAACTGGACACTGCAACTTTTATCAGCTTTAAAAATATAGCAATTGCCTTCTTTTACAAATTTTTCCTCCAAAAACGTCTAAATATTGGACAGTCATTTGCAAAGAGAATCAAAAACAAATACCTTTACCCAAAACTCAGAGACCGATAAAAACAGCTCATGGAAACAGGAACCATTCTCATCGTAGATGATAATAAAGGTGTACTGACTTCACTCGAACTTCTGCTCGAGAATGAATTCAGACAAATCAAAACAGCTACCAATCCCAATCAAATCACTACCTTGCTCTCTTCCTCCAAAATAGATGTCGTTATTCTTGATATGAATTTCTCAGCAGGCATCAATAATGGCAATGAAGGGTTGTACTGGCTGAAACACATTCACGAAATAGCTCCATCGTTGCCTGTAGTAATGCTCACTGCCTATGGTGATGTGGAATTAGCTGTGAAAGCTTTAAAAAACGGAGCTACTGATTTTCTTTTAAAACCCTGGGATAACCAAACCCTGATACAGAAAATAAAAGAAGCGTTCAACCACCGGAAACAACCCATAGGAACTACCGGGAAGGAGAAAAAGAACAATCAGAATATGTTGATTGGGCGCTCACCCGCTATGATACAACTGATTAAAATAGTAAGAAAAGTAGCTCTGACAGATGCTGATATTCTAATAACCGGTGAAAACGGAACCGGAAAAGAAATGTTGGCACGCGAAATACACCAGCTTTCTCCGCGTCATTCAGAAACCATGCTCAGTGTGGATATGGGAGCCATCAGTGAATCCCTTTTTGAGAGTGAACTTTTTGGGCACGAACGAGGAGCCTTTACCGACGCCCGCGAAAGTCGCCCGGGTAAATTTGAAGCAGCCAACGGAAGTTCGCTCTTTATGGATGAAATAGGTAATCTCCCTCTCTCTCTTCAAGCCAAGCTATTGACCGTTTTACAAAATCGTAATCTGATGCGCATAGGAAGTAACAAGATTATCCCAATTGACATTCGCCTTATCTCGGCCACCAATAAAGATATTCCGGAAATGATCAAAGAGGGAGCATTCCGGGAAGATTTATTTTATCGTATCAATACAATACATCTTGAAATACCTCCGTTACGTGAACGAGGAGACGATATACTCCTGTTTATTGATACTTTTCTACGTAAATTTGCCACAAAATATCAACGCCCCAATATACAAATGCACGAGCAAACTATTGAGAAGCTATGTGCCTATCATTGGCCCGGAAACATACGGGAGTTGCAACATACCATCGAAAAAGCAGTTATTCTTTGCGATAGCAATGTCATACGTCCTAAAGATATCTTTATAAAGCAAGCCTGGAAGCCTCAATCTATACCCATTGTCCCCAACCTGGAAGAAGTGGAACGCCAGGCTATTGAAACGGCTATCTTACAGAATAACGGTAACCTCACAGCAGCTGCCGAACAATTGGGAGTAAGCAGGCAGACTTTATATAACAAACTAAAACGGTTTAAAATTTAAATGTCATGTTATTCAGCAAGCATATCTATGTTGTCATACTCGCATATATTCTACTTATTCTCGCCATTTCGGGAGCAGGTATGTGGATGATTTTGTCAAAAACAGGAATCATTATAGGAGGCTTGCTCATTCTTTGTTCTTTCTTCCTGATAGGCGCATTAACCCATAGATTGAATACGTTTAACCGAAAGATAAGACTCTTCTTTGATGCAGTACAAGATAAGGAAAACATACTCTTATTTCCCGAAGAGAATGTCAGTCAGGAACAAAAACTACTAAACCGTTCGTTAAACCGAATCAACAGTTTACTGCTACAAACAAAAGTAGAATATCAAAAACAGGAACATTTTTATCATTCTCTGTTGCAGGAAGTTCCCAGTGGAGTATTGGCATGGGATCGTTCGGGCAAAATAGTGATTGCAAACAGCGCTGCACTTCATTTATTGAAATGTAATCAATTATCCAATAGCCAACAAGTAGAAAGATTATTGACCAATAGAGAAATTTACAATCATCTTAGTATTTCGCGTAATCAAATGACACTACAAGGAGAAGTCTTCACTTTACTATCCATCAAAGATATACAAGATGAATTAAGTGACAAAGAAAGTGAATCATGGAGTAAACTCACCCACGTACTCACTCACGAAATAATGAATACAATTGCTCCTGTAATCTCTTTATCACAAACTCTTTCTTTGTATTCGGATATGAATGAGAAGGCAAAACAAGGACTCAGCATCATTCAGGGGCAAAGTGAACGACTTATGGAATTCACTGAGTCATTCCGTCACCTTTCTTATATGTCCAAACCCGACAAGAAGCCTTTTTTATTAAATGAGTTACTACAAAAACTCGAAATCTTACTGGAAACAGATTTCAGAGAAAATCAAATTACGTTCTCAGTACAATGCCACCCGCTTTCTATCGAAATAAACGGAGATAAAAATCAATTATCACAAGTTTTTCTCAATCTATTGAAAAATGCTGTGCAGGCTCTGGAAGGAAGAACGGACGGAGTCATTAGTCTTCGTGTATCACAAACAGAGCATATACTTATAGAAATAGCAGATAACGGCATCGGTATCCCAGAAGAATTACAGGAAAAAGTGTTCATTCCCTTTTTTACCACCAAATCTGAGGGGACTGGAATTGGCCTCAGCCTATGCAGGCAAATCATCCGACAACATCAAGGGCATCTCTCTATGGGTATAAGCCAGCCGGGAGAAACAACATTCGTCATAGAACTCCCATAATCTTAAACGTTTATAGCTCCTTGGGGTTTATACTCCAGATATATGATTGTGCGCTCCAATGCTATTGGAATTACACTTCTGGCAATCATACAAGAAGGTTGTCTTTGTTTCTCCTCTTTGTCGATATGTTCAAAAGAGAATATCTGGATGGACGAAAATAAGAATCACCACCCGTGAGTTTTCTACAACCGTCGGGGTGGTGGTAATGATAGTTGTACTAACTAAACATGCTTATAATAAAGGTTCATACTTTCTATTTTCCCGGCTATATTCGTATTATTTAGTAAAGTTCCTACATAGTTGAAACCGAATCTTACGAACGTCTTATTCATCGCAATAGATTCCAACCGTGCAATGGTATAAAGCGTCGTTATCCCTTGTCGCTGCATCTCGTATTCCATCATTTCCAATAACAAACAAGACAAATGGTGACCGGCATGCGCTTTGCAGGTAGCAAAATCGGTCATTTCGGCATTCATTGCTTCGGGGTCGACCTCCGAAGAGGCCAAAGCCGCCAATTCTCCTTTGTTGAATGCTCCGAAGTACTGAACATGATCTGCCATTGTATCCGCAATGTAGTCGGGGTTGTCAAGCGGGAAAGGATAGCTCTCAAAAGTCTCTGCATAAAGCGCAGTAATCTGGGGAATATCCTTTTGATTGAGTTTCCGCACTGTATATGCAGAGTTGAGAATAAACTGCTTCTCCTTTAGGGGAGTTTGTTGAACCTCATAAAGCGTTTCCAATTGACTTTTGGGTAAACGAGAGAGCCGCTCTGCTTTCAAGAACTTGGAGAGAAAGAAAGCCCCTGTTTTACCATTATAAAATGCGGGGATGTATCCCTCAAGCATATATCCCTTGGCTAGAAACAGAGGAGCAACCGGTGCGGGAACTTTGCAAAACACTTTAGAGTAGTCGTATAAAGCCAATAGTCTTGAAATCTCATTAAAAACCAGCGTTACATCTTCTTCGGCCAATTTCATTAAATAAATCCGGTCGTTCTGCTTTCCGTGCTGAATCAAGGATCCTCGCCCGAGAGGAACGATTGAGTCGGGCTTACTCATTACGTCTTTGTATTCTTTCATTGTCTTCGGGTATTAAGGTGGTAGTATCATTGGTGTCAGACAGTAATCTTTCAATGCCAATCGTCTGGAGGTCATCGCCATCATTCTGAACAATCTGAAGCGTGCATTTCTCGCAATCATTATTACATATCGTCGATTGATAGTTATCCGGCTCTGTGTAGGTAGCTATCATTCCTTCATAGTTTCTTAAGATGAGCTTATTCACCGATCTGGAAATAACGTAGTTGGGCATTATCGGAATTTTGCCACCACCACCGGGAGCGTCGATCACAAAGGTAGGACGCGCAAATCCGCTGGTATGCCCAATCAGGCTCTCCATTATCTCAATTCCTTTTCCAACCGGAGTTCTGAAGTGCGACAATCCTTCCGACAAATCGCACTGATACAAATAATAAGGACGCACTCTATTCTGTACTAATCTGTGCACCAAAGCTTTCATTATCCGTGGACAATCATTGACCCGGGCCAGAAGAACCGACTGATTTCCTATCGGGAAGCCTCCATCGGCAAGTTGTGCCAATGCTTTGCGAGACGAACTTGTTATTTCATTGGGATGATTGAAGTGTGTATTAATCCAAAGAGGCTGGTACTTTTTCATAAGAGCGACTAATTTATCGGTTATTCGATAAGGAAGAACGACTGGCATTCTGGTGCCTATTCGCAGAACCTCCACATGAGGTATTTGACTGATTTCGGACAACAACCAATCCAGCATATCATCAGAAAGCATCAAAGGGTCTCCTCCCGAAAGCAATACATCTCTCACTTGTTTAGTGTTTTTGATGTATTCTATCCCCGCCAGCAATTGTTCTTTGGAAGGAATCGAATCTACGTCGCCCACTTTCCTCTTGCGTGTGCAATGCCGACAATACATAGAGCAGATATTGCTCACATGAAATAACACACGGTCGGGGTATCTGTGAGTAATCACCTCCACTTGGCTATCTTTGTCCTCCGACAAAGGGTCGGCACGTTCCGACTTTAGGGTTATCAACTCTTCGGGGCTTCCGAATGCCTGCTTAAAGACAGGATCGTTCCGGTAGTCTTCCGTGCGAATAAGCGAAAGATAATAGGGAGTAATGGATAAAGGAAACTTTTCAAATGTCTGTTGCAACTGTTTCTTCTCCTCTTCTTCAAATTGAATTCCCGTCAGGTATTCAAACTGCTCAAGCGTCCTAATCGAATGCCGCAACTGCCATTTCCAATTCGTCCAATCCGTGAGTCCTGATTTACTGTCTATTTTCGCTGTTATTTCTTGCTGTACCTTGTTGTATATCATACTGTTTAAGTTTTTTTATTCAGATGGACATCCATCCCAATAAAATGAATAATAATTAGTAAAAATCTTCAAGCATCTTGACTGCCTGACATTTTAGAAAGTGGTCTAAGAAAAGCTATGAGATGTCCCTTATTCCACTCCTAAAAGACGGGGATCGGAACGTTATAACTTCATATCTCTTCTTCAGAGATTTTCTCGGGTATCCAATTGCTTATGACATCCCAATGCGCATTCATCCAGAGGCGAGCCGCATCCTCCTCCGTAGTTTGAGTCGCTTCGATAGCGGACATTAGAGAACTGATTTGTTCGTTTGTCAAATGAATATTGGAAAGCAATGTGGCAGCGAAAGAATCTTTTTCGGAGAATCCCTTCCAAGCTAAGATCTTGCAATGCTCGGTTGTTCCATACACTTGTTTGGGATCTTCAAGCACTTTCAGATCAAATCGGTCAAACATCCAGTGCGGTGTCCATCCGGTGACAACAACCCACTCTTTGCGGTCTATCGCTTTCTTCAGTGAAGCAGTCATCGCAGGACCACTAGAGGTGAGCAGACTGTATTTCAGTCCATACGCTTCGATAGCCTTGTCTGTTGCCCGCATGATGCCTGCTCCGGCATCAATACCGATAATCTTATCCGAAAACTTCTTCCGGCTTCCATTCAGCTCTCCGATTGAATGGATAGTGACGTATGAAGGGACTACAAGCCCAATGCGAGCATTGTTGTAAATGGTTCCGATAATCTCTAGTTTATCACCATATTGCTTCATGTAATCATCATGCGTAACGGGCAGCCATGCATCCATAAAAACGTCCGCCTTCTTTCGAGAAAGTGAAGCGAAGATAGGTGCTATATCTGCATTCTGCAACTTTACCTCGTAGCCTTGTTTCTCGAAGATAGCTTTGGCAAGGTAAGTAAAAGCAATACCTTCGGACCAATTGGCATAGGCGAAAGTAATCTCCTTTTTAACATTTGCCGGATTACACGAAGTCAAGATGACCAAGACAAGGAGTAATACACTTAATAAGATTCTGAGTTTATTCATGTTTCTTTGATTTTTTGAAAGGCTATATCAAAGCCTCGGTTTATAATTACATATTATGCTGGTTCCTCTATAAATAGCTTAATGTCACCTCACGCCCGTCGTTTCCTTCCCTTCGCTATCCCTTGTGTGATGCGGTCGAGAATGATAGCCAGAATCACTACTGCGATCCCTCCTTCAAACCCTTGCCCTATTTTCATCTGAGTAATACCTTTCAGCACTACTTCGCCCAGGCCTCCGGCAGAAATCATAGCAGCAATGACTACCATCGAGAGGGACATCATGATGGTTTGATTTACTCCTGTCAGAATACTAGGCAACGCCAGTGGAAGTTGCACTTTGCAAAGAAGTTGCCACGGGGTAGCACCAAATGATTGAGAGGCTTCAACCACTTCATGGGGCACTTGACGAATCCCTAGCCCCGTAAGCCGAACAACAGGTGGCATGGCAAAAATGATTGTAGCAAAAGCTCCCGGCACAGTTCCTAAGCCAAAAAATAAGACTGCAGGAATGAGGTAAACAAACGCAGGCATAGTCTGCATAAAGTCCAGAATGGGACGTACAGTTTTACTACACCGCTGGCTACGTGCCGTCCATACACCCAACGGAATTCCTATGAGAAGAGCCAGACTGGTAGAAGAAAGCACCAGCGCCAGTGTCTGCATAGTAGCTTCCCAGAGTCCCATACCATAAATTAGCCCAAGCCCAAGCAATGTAAAAATAGCCGTATTCCTCCCCGCCTTACGCCATGCCAGCAAAACAAGCACAACGATCGTTATACTAGCTGGAACTTCAAAAAGTGCTTGTTGAAAACCTTCGATAAAATTTCCGACCACCATACTTAGCCCATCGAAAAAGGAAGCGAAGTTGTTTGTGAGCCAATGGATAGCTCGTTCTATATAATCTCCTATATTAATCATAAGTCTATGGCATTTTGAATAATTTCATTGATTTCTTTCTTATTCTTTCCCGTCATCTCAATAACGAGCTTCGACAGCGGGATGGTTCCCTGAAAAACACGCTGTTCATCGACCACCCAGATAGGCGAATTGGAACGAGTCAACAAAGGAAGTATATCTTCAAGAGGGGTATCGCCCGACACAGAATGTATTTCCTTGCGCACAGCCGATTGAATGGTATCAATTCCCATCTTTTGCAATTTATAAAGTTCACTCAGGCGAATTTCTCCCATCAGTATCCCCTTGTTGTCTACCACCGGAAACACACCTATGTTTCGCTCGTTCATCCGGTCAATCAGTTCATCCGGTGTATCGGTTTCCCAAAATGCTACCTCCGGATTCTCTATCAAAACAGAAGAGGCCGTAACGATTCTCATACGGTCTACATTTTCCACGAAACGCTTCACATAGTCATCTGCCGGTTCGGTCAGTATCTCTTCCGGAGTACCTACCTGTATCACTTTCCCGTCTTTCATGATAGCAATGCGAGTACCCAGTTTGATGGCTTCATTCAGGTCATGAGTAATAAAGACAATCGTTTTCTTCATCTTTTCCTGAAGAGCCAATAATTCATCCTGCATCTGTACACGTATCAACGGATCGAGAGCGGAAAAGGCCTCATCCATTAGTAGTATTTCGGGATCATTGGTCAGGGCGCGTGCCAGACCCACTCGTTGTTGCATACCGCCAGACAACTCATTGACCATTCGTTTCCCATAACCCTCCAGACCCACTTGCTTCATTATTTCCAAAGCCTTTCTTTCTCGTTCCTTTTTCTTAACACCCTGTAGTTCGAGCCCAAATGCGATGTTGTGTAATATGGAGCGGTGAGGCAACAATCCAAAATTCTGAAATACCATAGCCAATACCTTTCTACGTATCAGTATCAGTTCCTCGTCAGAGGCATCCGATATATCAGTTCCATTCACTAATACATCTCCCGATGTGCGTTGTATCAGTCCGTTGATACAACGCAACAAGGTAGACTTCCCACTCCCCGAAAGTCCCATAATGACAAATATCTCCCCCTCTCGTATAGACAGATTTGCATTATCAACGGCAACCACACATCCTGTTTCTTTCAAGATTTCCTGTTTCGTCTTACCTTTGGCTAATAGTTTGAAAGCTCGCAGCTTCTCTTTTCCGAAGACAAGACAGAGATTTTTTATTTCGATTTTATTCATAACCAAGCATATTAAAAGTAATAACCAATATTTATATTCAACCGGGCATTCCATTCTGCAGAAGGCATTCCTGCGGCAAAAGCTCCGTTCCAATCAGTGCCCAACCATGCCTGATTCTTTCCCAATGCATAGTCGATGTATGTATAGACAGGTCCCATTTTCAAAGAACACCCAGTCACGTTCATATAGCTGTCATTAAACCCTTTCTCGTATTTATGCATAAAGCTGAAATCGTTGTACACCCGAATGTGGTCGAGTATTCCTTTGTCAACGAGAAATGTGTAAGCGAGTGATGCCGTATAAGTATCGGCTTTGGACGCTATTTCATACGAAGACCCATAGGCTCCCACCACTGGCGACTGATGTTTTTCATTCGCTTTGTTTCGTGCATTTATTCGATATAGAGTATATTGAGCTTTGAAATCCCAGTTTTTGTAACTATTAAGATAATGTACAGCCAAGGCAGCGTGCGATCCCATCCGTTTGGTGTCCAGATTGTAAAGACCACCCAGCATTGCCGATGCGCCTGCTTCTTGTTTCCAGAGGTTTCCGTAGCGATATGCCACACGAATATTCCCTTGGTTGGTTTCCTTGTTTCTTCCACCTATATCATAAGCATAACGGTTGGGCGAAGGTTCGGCCCCTTCGCTAAAGTCGAGTACATCCGCATTTTTAAAGAAAGCCAGTGCCATGTCCCAGTGTTTTCCTGTATAAAGATATTTAATACCCATATCCGCGTCATCTTCTAATCCCAGATAATAGTTGATATTAAAAAAATAGCTGTTAGCCGTATATGGCATAATACCAAAAGGTACAGCAGTCAGCCCCAGTTGCACTTGATGCTGGTTGTCAAACCGGTATCCCACCCAGCCATGCTTCAACATGCCTCCTCCGGAGGAAGTGGCATACAAACGATACTCGGCATCCAGCATTATATTTTTGTATCCTCCAAGCACATTCAGGCGAAACACGTCGAACCCCAAATCGCCTCCACGCTTCTTGTTTCCTTCTTTCCAATCCGAATAATTATAATTAAACCGCACGGCTCCACCCCATTTGATTTCCGGCTTCTCTTGAGCCGAAACAGGCGATAAGTAACTTGCCAATAGCATACTGATAGAAAGTAAAATACGATGATATTTCTTCATTAATAAAAAATAAATTATTATCGAAGGTATATCACATACCTACGATACAAATGAATAATAATAATAAAGTAACGGCTATTCGATGATGTTGCTTTTCTATATACTCCGAATTCATCAGCCTGCAAACCCTCACATAATCCATACGAAAAGTAACGCTATCATCTACTTTATAATTGGAAGAGTTCTTTGTTGAGCAATTTAGTAAAACACGCTACTGTCATTGCTTCTTCAGTACCATTTTATATCTGTTGTTGAACCGTATAAACGCCTCAACAAACTCTTATTAAATTGATCGGGAAACAGGAAAAGAATGTAAAACAGCACAATGGCAATACATATTGATATAATAGGAGAAAAATCGGATAGCGAAGTCAATAATAAGACAATTCAACCTTTCAAAAACACCTGAGTCCCACCTAGATTTTTTACAAAACTATGCATCAAAGAGCTAAAAAACAAAAAACGAAAGGTTTTTTTAGCTATATTAACAGTTCGTGCCAATAAAAAACAGATTGATTCAATACAGAAATAGTTGTCAAAAAAACAACTCTATTTCTTTCGGAAGAGAGGAGTTTGAAAGAAGAAAGGAGTAATTTATTTTCTTAATTAACTGATTTGCAACAGGTATAGTCCTGACTTAATACAGTTTTACTTTACACCGTTTTAACATTATAAAAATTCATATGGC
>ERZ894240.737-NODE-737-length-28178-cov-101.803079_pt1 | contig 28178 bp, 25 predicted proteins | sample MGYA00380298_ERZ894240 | MGnify/ENA primary metagenome ERZ894240 (study PRJEB32331, sample SAMN06328419) | human gut metagenome | biome: human gut microbiome; feature: stool | host: Homo sapiens | collected 2014-06-27 ... | reverse complement strand
TGTTACTCTCTCTTTATTCTTTGACATGGAATTTAGCTGATATTTAAAAGAAATAAAGATAATTTAACTTGACTAATAATCGCAAATAACAAAGGCACTTTGTCAAAAACTAGTGATGTGCTAGATAACTGAGCTTGGTTAGATAAATTATAGTTTAGTAGAGAAAAAAATTAAATATAAAAATTTATCTTGAAAAAATATTTAGGAATGTTATAATAATTTTTTAGAACATATATATTTATAAAGGAGAAAAGACAATGGAAATCAATATAGTGCTTATAATTGGAATAGCTATTATTGTAGGAGGGATAATACTGTATAAATTCCAGCAACATGAGAATAATTTTGATATAGATGATAAGATGTGTTTTTATTATAGATTTGCTGGAGATATTGAATGGCTAAAAGTTCAATTGGAAAAATATAGATTTGAATCATTAAAATATCTGTTTTCATGTAAAAATAAAGAGGAGTCAGATTTCTATATTGCAATAGGAGAGATTGAAAATGAAATTACAGTAAGTTTTTATGCAACTGAATTTAACTACTCTAAAAAGAATGGGATATCTTTATTAGTAGAGAATTTAAAACTGAATGAAGATCAATATGAAGAGTTAATAGATAGTATGAAAGATACATATATGGAAGATAGAAAAAAAGATCATAATTTAATGGAAAAAAGTGCCTAAAATAAAAGGAAATTTTTATTGACATTTAGAATCATATAACGTATATTAATGTTTGATATAAATTAAAAACAAAGGGAGTTGATAGAAGAGAAATGAAAAAGAAACAGGTAACACTTTTTTATGCACTGCTACCAGTGGTTTTCTTGGTAGTAACACTTTATTATTCTGTTCAAGTTGCAAAACTTGATGTGCATATTCCAATTTTTATCTCAGCTATTTTTGCAGCATTTGTAGCAAAAATTTCTGGTTGTGCAACTTGGAATGAATTGGAAGACGGTGTCGTAGATACGATAAAGATGTCTATGAGAGCTATATTAATTCTAATGATAATTGGAATGGTTATTGGAAGTTGGATTTTATCAGGAGTAGTTCCAACAATGATTTATTATGGATTAAAAATAATACATCCAACTATATTTTTACCAGTTACTGTGGTTATATGTTCAATAGTATCTATAGCTACAGGAAGTTCGTGGAGTACTGCATCCACGGTAGGAATTGCATTGGTAGGAATAGGAGAGGGATTAGGACTTCCTAGACCAATAATAGCAGGGGCTATTATATCAGGAGCATATTTTGGAGATAAACTGTCCCCAATGTCTGATACAACAACATTAGCACCAGCTATGGCAGGCTCGAATCTGTTTGAACATATAAAACATATGCTATATACTACAGTACCAGCTTATACAATTACCCTTATTTCTTTTGTAATTTTAGGTTTGAAAAAAACATCAGGGGGAGAGGTTGATACTGCACAAATAAATGAAATACTAGATACTTTAGCTAATGCTTTTAATATAAATCCATTTTTATTAATAATTCCTGTTTTTGTAATAGGGATGGTAATAATGAAGGTTCCAGCAATACCAGGACTATTTATAGGGTCATTAATAGGAGCAATAACAGCAGTTTTTGCACAAGGAGCTAGCTTAAAAGAGGCTCTTTATTCACTACATTATGGTTATGTGGGTAATACAGGAATGCCAATGGTAGATGAGTTATTAACAAGAGGTGGACTTAATTCAATGATGTGGACAGTTTCACTAATCTTGTGTGCTATGACTTTTGGTGGAATTATGGAAAAATCAGGAATGTTAGGAAGAATAGCTCAAGAGATTTTGAAATTTGCTAATACTGATGGAAAATTGATTTTAGCTACTATACTTACACCTATATTTGTTAATAATGTAGCTGGAGATCAATATCTTTCAATAGTTATACCTGGAAGAATGTTTAAGGAAAGTTATGAAGAGAGAGGATTAGCTGCTAAGAACTTATCAAGAGCTTTAGAAGATTCAGGAACAATGTCATCACCACTTGTACCTTGGAACACTTGTGGAGCATTTATGATGAGTGCTTTAGGAGTAGGACCATGGGTTTATGTACCATATTGTTTCTTTAATCTTATTTCTCCAATACTATCTGTAATTTATGGATTTACAGGATTTACAATAGAAAAAATAAAGAAAGATTAAATATAAAAGAGCCGAGATTTTTTTCTCGGCTCTTTAAATATTATTTTTCTACTTGATAGATATTATCTATTTTAAATCCTAAAAATTTTTCAGCAACTTTTTTAAATTTTTCAATTTCACCACTTACAAAGAAATCAATTTTTCCTTTTTCAGTTGCTGGATTAAGAAGATTGAGATTTTTTAAAGTTTTTTGTAGCTCAATAGCAGTTTCTTTTGCTGGATCTACAATTGTTTTAGTAAATAACTTAGCTATATCTTCTCTAATAAGAGGATAATGAGTACATCCTAATACTACAGTATCCACAGTTTCAGGGAAAACTGCTATATGATTTCTTAAAATTTCTTCTCTATTTTCATATGTTTCCCAAGAATTCTCTACCATAGGACATAATTCAGAGCAACCCTCTTGATATACTGTAATGCTATTATCTAGTTTTTTAATAGCATTAGCATAAGCATTTGATTTAGCAGTAAAAGGAGTAGATAAAACTCCGATATTTTTACTTTTACTTGTGTTAATAGCTGATTTAGCTCCTGGATTTATAACCCCTATAACAGGAATATTGTATCTTTCATTGATTATCTCTAATGAAGCAGCAGTAGCTGTATTACAAGCTATAACTACAGCTTTACAATTATTACTTTTGAAAAATTCCATGATTTTTAAACATAATCTTTGTATATCCTCTAATGTTCTTTCACCATATGGAGCATTGCCATTGTCTCCATAGTAAAGAATATTTTCATTAGGTAAAGCATTTATGATTTCCTTTAAAACAGTTGTTCCCCCAACACCAGAATCAAATACTCCAATGTTAAAATTATTATTCATAATTTATTCCCCCTAATCAAGTATTTAATTTATATAGCCATTTTAATATTAAGAGAACATATTAATAAATATTGTAATTACAGCAGCGTTTGTAAAATCTATAAATAGTGCTCCAACTAGAGGAACAATAAAGAATGCTTTTGTTGAGAATCCATTTACAGAAGTAAAAGCTTCCATGTTTGCTATTGCTGTAGGAGTAGCTCCCAATCCAAATCCACAGTGTCCAGCAGCCATAACAGCAGCGTCATATTTTGTAGCAATAAAAGGAAGTCTCATAACATTATAAGTTACAAAATAAGTGTATAACATTACAAATACTGTTTGAATAGCAAGTATAACGATCATAGGGATAGCAAGAGCTGTAAGTTCCCAAAGCTTCATTGTCATAAGTGCCATTGATAAGAATATAGAAAGTGAAATATTACCAACAACATCAATTTCTTTCATAGGAAGAGGTTTTTTTATTGAGTCACAAATATTTCTCATAAGAGCAGCGATTAACATTGGTCCAATATATGCAGGAAGAGATAATCCACCTTTCATTAACCATTGAGTATGTGCTTTCACAAATGGAGGAATATAAGCTCCAATTCCCATAGCTACAGAAATAGCTACTACAGCATATAATATTTTATCTTCAGAAATAGCTGAATCTTCTTTGTTAAGTTCTTTAGTTTCAACTTCATTTTCTTCACATTTTAAATTATGTTTTATCATAAGTCTTCTGGCAACTGGTCCACCAATTAAGCATCCCATAACTAGTCCAAATGTAGCAGCAGCAATACCAGCTGTGTCAGCACCAGGGACACCTAAATCAACAATAGTTTTACCAAATGCTCCAGCAGTTCCATGTCCTCCAGTAAGAGGTACAGATCCAACTACAAGTCCAAATAAAGGATGTTGTCCCATAACTTGTGCTAATCCAACTCCAATTATATCTTGACAAATAACTAATACAGTGGCAACAGCTAAGAATATAGCAACTCCAATTCCACCTTGAGCAAGAAGTTTAAGACTTGCCATAAATCCAACAGTTGTAAAGAATGCAATCATCAAGAAATTTTGAAGAGTTAGGTCAAAAGCAATTGAGAAAGCTCCTGTTTGACGTCCTATAAGAATAAAGATAGAAAAAATTAATCCACTTACTACTGGTGCAGGAATAAAGAATTTTTGCAAAACAGGGGATTTACTTTTAATCCATCTTCCTAACATTAGTAATACTACTGATATAGCAAGTGTTTCAGCCATACCTATTTTCATTTCCATTTTTGAACCTCCTGTGATCTTTTTGTCATGATATCCTATTAATATTAATGATACTCTATATTTTTAAATAGTCAATAGTAACATAAATTGGTTTAATCAATATAAAAAATAAAAAAAATATATAATGATTGTTATAGAGAGAATTTTGAAAAAGAAAATTTAAAACTAAAAATAGATATTTTTCGTAAAAAATATATTATTTTAGTTCGAATAGATATAAAAAACGAACAATATGAAGAAAAAATATAAAATATCATTTTGAAACAAAATAAAAATATATTTTAGCATATAAAAAATATATAAAAAATATATAAAAAATATAATAAAAAAATATTATAGAATAGAAAATAAAAAGTGAAGAAAATGATCCTCACTTTAAAAATGGTTTTTATTAAAAAATTAAATTTAAGCCATTAGTAATGCAAGTAATTGTTAAAGGAAACTCTGGTCCTGGCTCTCCATCAATATCTGTTGTAATATTATTATTAGCAAAATCTTTGCAATTAACTTTTAAATTAGCAGTTTTGAAGTGTATTAAATTTGGATTTTCCTCTAAATGCTCACCTTTAAAGAATTTAAGTAAAGATGAGATAGTTGAAACTACTGACCCTGGTTTTACAATAATTACATCTAATAATCCATCAGTTATTTCACTATTGTAAGCAATATTAATATTTCCTGCTGTTTTTCCATTAAAAACAAAAAATATAAGAGCTTCTCCAAAATAATTCATCTCTTCAGATTCAACCTCTATATTTACACTTTTAAAAGTTGGTAACTCTTTTATACCACTATAATAGTAAGCTAATTTACCAAAGATATTTTTTAAATGGGTAGGTGTTTTTTGAGACACATCAGTAAATAAACCATAGCTAAATACATTTATAAAATATTTATTATTTGCTAAACCTAAATCTACAGTTTTAGGAGTACTATTTAATATTCTTTTACAATTTTCCTCTATATCTGAAGTAGCACCTATTAGCTTTGCAAAATCATTGGCAGTGCCTACTGGAAGTACAGCAAGAGGAAGGTCTAAATTATTACTTTTCATTAGATTTACAACTTGGTTGATTGTTCCATCTCCACCAGCAGCAAGAATATGATCATATGTTTTATCTATATCTATAAATGCTTTTTCTAATGGGGTATCAAGACTAATTCTAAAAGGGATAATTTGTAGATTTTTATCTTGATATAGTTTTATTATTATGTCTAAACTATTTAAAATAAGATTTTCTCCTGAAAAAGGGTTATATATAAATTTAACTTTTTTCATTAAAATTCCTCCTTAAAATAGGTTATACAGATAGTTTAGCAAATATAGTATAAAAATACTAGGACAAATTTTTTAAATTATCTTCTATTTTTTTTATAATTTCATTATTAATTTTTCCATATAATCTTCTAATAGCTTCTTTTTTATCTCTTTTAAAGAATTTAACTTTTCTATAATCTTCTAAATCAATAACTATTATTTCGTCATTTTTTACAAAGAAATTATCAAAGGATAGATCGCCACTGTAAATATCATTTTTTAAAAGCTTGGTTACTAGAAAAATATATTTTTTTATAATTTCATTATTATCTCTATTTTTTTCTAAATAAATATGTAATGGAGTTCCATGAATATTTTTAGTAACTATTTTATAATGTGAATGTGAGATAATCTCTACGGTGTTTATTTCTAATTTTTTTAGTTCTTTAGAAATAAAGAAAAAATTGTCGCCAGGATATTTTCTAAATCTAAAAAAATATTTTAATCTATTTAGAAATTTAGGTTTAAAAATTTTAATAAATGTATCTTCTTTTTCATTAAAATAAACTAAAGAACGCTTTTGTTCACTTATTATCTTCATTTATTTCCCCTCTGCATACGATGATTTAAAAAATTGATGTTTAAAAAGTATACTATAAAAAATAAAAAAAGTCTATTTTAATATAATAAGGTGAAAAAGAAGAAATAATTTGATATAATTAAATAAAAAACATTAAGAAAAGGTGAAAGTATTGAAAAAGAAATTGATTATTCATAATGGAAATATATCAATAGGTGGGCAAGAAAAAATGTTAATTGAATTTTTAAATATTTTAGATCCCACAAAATATGAAGTTTTACTTTTAATAGAAGAGAATAAGGGAAAAAATAATGATTATATAGATGAAATTCCTAAATGGATTAATTATAAATTTTTAACTTCAGAAAAGTTAATGGAAGACATAAATACATTAAAAAATAAAAAAAATATTTTTGCTAAGTTATATTATTCAATTCTTTTAAAGAAAAAGAAAAATGTAGCAATAAAAGAATTTGAAAAAAATTTAGATTTTAGTGATATAATTATAGATTATGATATGGGATTATTAAGAAATTTACATAAATTATCATTAAAAAATAAAACTATAATTGGTTGGAGTCATGCTGGAGAAGGAACTCCTCCTAAAAATAAACAAAAAAGAAAAAATATAGAAAAATATAATTATATAATGACTATAAATGATGTTATGAAAAAAGGATATGAAAAAAATTTAAAAGACCCTAAAATATTAAAAATAAATAATTTTATGAATTTTGATAAAATATTAGAAAAATCAAATGAAAAAGTAGAAGAGTATGGTGAATATATAATTTCAGTTGGATCGTTGACAGAGAATAAGAACCATATATTACTGATAGAAGCTTTTGGAGAGTTGAAAAAAGAAAAAAATATTAAAGAAAAATTGATTATAATAGGAGATGGAAAAGAAAAAGAAAAATTGAAGGAAAGAATAGATGAATTAAATTTAAATGAAGATATTTTATTATTAGGACAAAAGCAAAATCCATATAAATATATGAAAAATTCTAAACTATATGTAAGTGTTTCTAAAAATGAAGGATTGCCATTAACTTCAATAGAAGCAATGATTTTACAAAAAATGATAATTGCAGTAGAAAATAATGGTACAAGAGAATTATTAGATAAAAATTCTATTTATGGTAAATTAATAAAAAATAATAAAGAAGAGTTAAAAGAAAAACTTTATTATTATTTAATAAATAATCAAGAAAGAAAAAAATATGAAATAAAAGGATTTGAAAGAGCTAAAAATTATGATAAAAATATTGTAAAAATAGAGATAGAAAGGTTTATAGATGAATTATGAATATATTACTAATTGACAAAGAGAAGCAATATATAGAAAAAATTAATCAAAATAGAAATTTATTAAAAAATTTAAATTTAATTCAAGCTATAATATTTTGTTTTCTTAATAAAGGAAGTATTATTTATAGTAAAGAAGAAAAAACTATTTTAAATTTTTGTGAAAAAATTTTAAAAATTCCATATCTATATGGAGAAATAGAAAATATTTTAGAATTTGAAAATCATTATGTAAAAATAAAAAGATATGAGATACCAGTTTTAATGTATCATCAATTTGTAAAAGATAAAAAAGATGGAGGGAAAATAAAACTTTTTGTAACTGAAAAAACTTTTGAGCTTCAATTAAAAATACTAAGATTTTTAAATTATGAAACAATTACATTTGAAGAATTAAAAAATCTAGGACTTCAAAATAGATTTTTTAAAAAATATATAATTTTAACTGTAGATGATGGTTATAAAGATAACTATGAGATATTGTTTCCTCTATTAAAAAAATATAGTATGAAAGTAGTAATTTTTTTAGTTTCAGGTTTAAATTTTAATAAATGGACAATAGAAAGTGATAATGAAAAGAAATTTTATTTGATGTCAACAGAAGAAATATTAGAAATACAAAATAGTGGACTAGTAGAATTTGGTGGACACACTCTAACTCACTTGGATTTTCATAAGGCAGAAAAAGAGATAGCAGAAAGAGAAATAATAAAAGATAAAGAGATAACTGAAAAGAGATTAAATAAAAAATTAACTGTTTTTGCTTATCCTTATGGACATAGAAAAGAGGAAACTAAAAAATTAGTAGAAGAAGCAGGATATGACTTTGCAGTATCAACAGATACAGGAACTGGGATTTTTACTGATGATTTATATGATATAAGAAGAACAGCTATTGATAAAACGTCTTTAGTAGATTTTTTAAGAAAAATTTCACCTAGATATGCTCAATATAAAGCAAAAAAATATAAAAATAAAAGAGGGTAAATATGATACGAAAATTAAATAGAATTTTTCAAGATTATATGAGGCAAAAAAGATTAAAAATTGGAAGATATTTTTGGGATAGAAAAGAGAAAAAAGAAGAGATAATAGAGGGAAATTTTATTGAAAAAAATAATATAAAATCAATACTTTTTTTAAGATATGATGGTAAAATAGGAGATATGGTAGTTAATACTGTTATGTTTAGAGAGATAAAAAAACAGTATCCAGATATAAAGATAGGAGTTATAGCAAGAGGAGCAGCTAAAGAGATAATAAAAAATAATCCATATATAGATAAGATATATAATTATGAAAAAAATAGTAAAAAAATAAAAGAGTTGTCTAAAGAAATAAGTAAAGAAAAATATGATTTATTAATAGACTTTTCAGAAATGTTAAGAGTAAATCAGATGATGTTGATTAATCTTTGTAAAGCTAGATATAATATGGGATTAAATAGAGAAGATTGGAAATTATTTGATAAAAGTTATAGTTTTCCTGAAGGAGAATTTCATATTGTAGAAGTTTATAAAAAAGTTTTAGAAGAGATTGGAATAAAGAAACCTAATTTAGATTATGATTTGCATTTTACAGAAAAAGAAAAACAAGATGTTGAGGTGTTATTAAATAAATTTAAAGAACAGGAAATATTTGTATTAAATCCATTTGCAGCTAGTAAGCACAGAGATTTTAATAGAGAAAAAATTCAAGGGATAATTGATATAATTTTAAAAAAAGAGAATAGAATAGTCTTTTTAATCGGAGAAAAAAAGCGAGAAGAAGAAATAGAAAATATTATAAAAGGGTATTCAGAAAATGTTTTTTTTGCAAAATTGGATAGCATTATGGAAACAGCTTTTTTAATAAAAAAGGCAGATTTTATAATAACGCCAGACACTTCAATAGTTCATATTGCAGCAGCTTTTAAGAAAAAAATGATAGCTATATATAGAGAAGATTTAGACATAGAAGTGAAAAATAAAAATTTATGGAGTCCAAATTATGATGAGGCAATTCAAGTTTTTTCTAGAGATTTAGATGTAAAAAAAGGAGAAGAACCAGATATAAATAAATTTAAGTTAGAAGAGATTGATAGAAGAATAAATAATTAAGAAGAAGGGAAATAAAAAATGAATAATATAATTGAAATATTAAAAAAATTTAATTTAATAGAAAAAATATCAATTTTTGTATTGTTAATTTTATTTATTTTTGTCAATGATAAAACTTTGATAATAGGTATTCCTTCTCTTTTATTATTAATATATTCTTTTATTAAAGATAAAACTAAAAGAGAAATTATTATTGAAAATATTGGAATAGTAGGAGCAGTTTTATATTTGTTAGGTTTTTCTTTTAGTGATTACTCTAGTAATAGGGGAAGCTGTTTAATGATTTTAAGCTTTTTATTCCAAATTTTTTATAAGAAGAAAAAAATAGAATTTGGAGAAAAAAAGATAATGTATATGTTCTTTTTTATTTTAATTTTTGGTTGTATTTGGACAAGTTTTTCTTATGATGGAGTTAATAGTATAGGAAGATTTATTAAAGTAAATAAAAGATTTCTAGAAACATTTTTAATGTTAAATATTATTAAAGAGAAAAGGCAATTTATAGTAGCAGAAAAAACTTTTATACTAGGAGCTTTAATAGTTGCAATTTATTATATGCTTGATTACATATTAAACTACAATATTGCATCAACACATGTAAACTACAGATGTGAAGGATTTAAAAATGTAACTTATTCAGCAGGAATTTTAATGATGGGATCAATGTATCTGTTTGGAAAAATATGGGAGATAAAAACTATAAAAGAGATTTATTCAAAGTATATTGATATTATTTCATTTATTATTATTTTTATAGGGTTAATTTTAACAAAATTAAGAGCAAGTTTATTAGGTATAGGAGCAGGAATTATTTTTATAATAATTTTTAGTTTTGATTGGAAAAAAGTTTTATTACTTTTCTTATTAGGAAGTAGCTTAATTTTTGTAGTTCCAGATACAATTATTGAAAGAGTTAGACATATAACAATAGAAAAATCTATAAAAAGTGTTAATACTGGTTCAGATAACATGAGAAGAATTATGTGGCAAGGGAGTATTTATACTTGGAAAAATAATAAAATATTTGGAGCAGGAGCAAGAGGAACAAAATATTGGGTTCAAAAATTTGCAGATGAAAATACTGATAAAACTGGAAAGACTTTATATGGTTTTAATAGAGAGGAATTTACTTATGGTGAAGCTCATAGTATTTATTTAAATATGTTGGCAGAAACAGGGATTTTTTCAATTTTATATTTTATTCAACTGTTTATTTTTATTCCAAGTTTAGTTTTAAAAAGTTTAAAAGTAAATAAAAATAAAGGGGAAAAACTAGGAGCTATTGTAGGAATGATATCATATTATATTATATTATGGGAGCAGTTTGGAGCTTATGGGGATATTATGGTGCAGTACAAAGTATATTTCAATTCATGTTATTTATACTGATATATTTTTATTTAGAAGATTTACAAAATAAAAGAAAGGAAATTATAAAATGATGGAAGAAAAAATAAAAGTAAGTGTTATAATTCCAGTATATAATGTAGAAGATTATATTGAAAAATGTCTAGATTCAGTAGTTAATCAAACATTAAAAGAGATAGAAATAATAGTAGTAAATGATGGAACTAAAGATAATTCAATTAAAAAAATAGAAAAATATTTTTCAGATTCAAGGATAAAAATAATAAATAAACAAAATGGTGGATTATCTTCAGCAAGAAATGCTGGGTTAGAAATAGCAAAGGGAGAATATATTTCTTTTATAGATAGTGATGATTTTATAGAAGAAAAAATGTTAGAAGAATTATACAATGAAAATGAAAATGCTGATATAGTATTTTCAAATAATTTAAATTATAATATGCTTGATAATAAACTCTCAAAGGAAGAAAGAGAATTTTTCTTTAATAAGATGATTAATAAAGGTAGTTATATATGTATGTATAGTTCAGCAGTTGTATGGAATAAAATATATAAAAGAGATTTTCTAGAGAAGAATAATTTAAGATTTATTGAGGGAATAATTCATGAAGATGATATTTTTACAATAAAGAGTCACTTTTTAGCTAAAAAAGTAAAATATGTGAAAAAATTTCATTATTATTATAGAATTAATAGAAGAGATAGTATTATGAGTAATAAAGTAAAAAATAAGCATTTAGAAAATTATAAAGTTATCTATGAGCAAGTAAGAGAATTTTATGATAATTTTAATGGAACTAATTTTGAAAAACTAAGACTTTATCTATTAAAAAGTTATTATTTAATATTTAGAATGAGATTAGAAGGTAATGTGAATAAAATAGAAATAACAGATTTTGAAAATAATTTTAAAAAGTGTTATTCTGAATTAAAATTATCGAGATTAGAAAAAAGAATAATAGAAGATGATGTTAAAAGAGTATTAAAAAATAGAGAGTATAGTTATATTAATTTGCTTGATAGTTTTTATTGGAAAAATAAATTTATTAATAAAAAAATTTTTAGAAGAATTATTGAAGAAAAAATAAGAAGAATTATAAAAAAATAAATTGGAGAGTGAGTTGAAATAATATTAAAAAAAGCATACATAAGAGACAGATTAAATAGTCTAATAATTAATTTTATTTTTAAATTTTGCAAATTTGAAACAGAAGAAAATATTTTAATAAAATCTATGGATGGAATAGGTGATATTTTAGTAAGAAGTAAGCTTGCAGAATTAGTAGCAGAAAAAAATAGATTAGATAATTCTAAAGTTTATTTTTTAATGAAAGAACAATATAAAAATTTAGGAACATTTTTAGGATATAATGTTATTGGTCTTGATAGAAAAACTGAAAAAAATTTATTAAAAAGATTTTTTAAGTTTTATGAAATTAATAAAAGATATAAATTTAAAAGATATATAAATTTAGAGTTTGGAAATGACAATATTACTGCTAATATTGTAGCAAAAGAAAAAATTGGAAATTTAGATGAGAGTAAAATGACAAGTTGTTATAATAAATATTTTACTAAACCATTTAAAGTAAGTGAAAGTCATAGAAAAATTTTAAATAAAATGAGAGAACTTGGAGAAAAAATTTTAGAAAGAGAAGTATCTTTAGAAGAGATTATTCCAGATTTGAGAGATAAATTTCCTATTGATAATAAAGATATAGTAATAGCTATTGGATCAACAGATAGAAAAAAAATATGTAGTCCTTTAAAAATGAAAGAGTATATAGAAGAGATACTTAAAATTTATCCAAATGAAAAAATTATTTTAGTGGGAAATGGAGAATTACAAAAAAATTATGCTAAGGAAATATTAAAAATGATTCCTAATAAAAATATAGTTAATTTTGTAGATAAAACTAATTTAATGGAGGCATTTGAATTAGTAACAAAATCAAAACTGTTTATAGGGTTTGATTCAGGATTATATAATTTATGTTTTGTTACTAGAAAAAAAGGAATTGGATTATTTAGAGATACTTCTGTTCCTTTTGCTCATGAAGTATCTTGGTTAAAAAATATAGGACCTTCAGAGAAAATAGGTAGAAGCATAAAAGATTCAGAGTATCCAGATGAAAAGATAAATAGTATATCAGTAGAAAGTTTTAGAAATGCGTTAGAGGAATTAAAATGATGAAAAAAAATGTGATAATAAGAAGTGGTAGCCTTAGAATGGGTGGTTTAGAAAGAGTTTTAATAGAGGTTTTACAAAATATAGATAAAAAGAAATATAACTTAACATTAGTTATTGATGATGATTGTGGAGAAGATAATATTTTTGAAAAGGATATTCCTAAAGAAATACCATATTATTTTTTAAAATCTCAAAAGTTAATAGAAAAAACTAATTATTATAAATTAAGAAGAAAAAATATATTATATAAATTAATGTATAATATTTATATGAATATAGAAACATATATAAAAAGTAAAAATATAAAGAAATTAATAGAGAAATTAGGAAAAATAGATGTATTTATTGATTATGATGCTGGAGCAACTAAATATATTGAAAATATAGAAGCAGATAAAAAAGTTGTATGGATACATAATTCAATTCCTAATTTGAAAAAAAGCGAAAGTAAGATTAAAAGATTTGGAAAAAGATTAGAAAAATATGATAGAATAGTTGCTATTTGTGATGAGATGAAAGAAGAATTAAAAGATATCTATCCAAATTTAAAAGATAAGATAATAAGAATATATAATCCTTTTAACTTTTCAAGAGTTTTAAATTTAAAAGATGATATGAGTGAATTAACTGAAAAAGATAAAGAGTTATTGAATGAAGATTACTGTATTGCTATATCAAGATTAGATACAGTACAAAAAGACTATAAAACTTTATTAAAAGCTTTTAAAATTTTAAAGTCAAAAGGAATTAATAAAAAATTATATATTGTTGGTGATGGTCCTTCAAAAGAAGAGATAGAAAATATGATAAAAGAGTATGATTTGATTGAAGAAGTTAAACTTTTAGGAAGATTTAAAAATCCATATGTGTGGCTAAATAATGCAGATTTCTTTATTCATAGTTCTAAGTACGAGGGATTTGGGCTTGTATTAATAGAAGCTGCAATATTAGATAAACTAATAATTTCTTCAAATTGTCCAGTAGGCCCAACAGAAATCTTAGAAAATGGAAAGAGTGGAATTTTATTTAATGTTGGAGATAGTCAAAAATTGGCAGAAAAAATAGAAAAAATATTAAATGATAAAAATTTAAGAAGTAGATATATATTAAGTATGAAAGAAAGAAGAGAAGATTTTAAAAAAGAAAATGTTTTAAAAGAATATGAAAAATTAATAGATGAAATTTAAGGAGATTAAATTGAAATTAAAGGAAGAAAAATATTTAGATTGGAAAATATTTTTTTCACAAGAAGAAAGTAATGCTATGACTTTGGGAAAAATAATTTTAAATGGAGATTATAGAATAAAAAAAGTTTATAAAGATACTAAAAGAAATTATGTAGCACAAGTAGAGATAGGAAATAAAAACTATATTTTGAAAGAGTTTCGTTCAGAAGTTATTATTCCTCAAAGAAAAATACAAACTTTATTTAAAAAAGGTGAAGCATTAAGTACTTTAATAAATACAACAGAAGCTATTGAGTTAGGAATAGAAGAGTTAGTAAAACCTATTGTAGCTTTAGTAAAGAAAAATCTAACAATAAAGCAAAGTTATCTTTTGATGGAGTATGTTGAAGGAGTAAAAATATCTACTATAGAGGATGTTGATAAAATAATGAAACTAGTAGAAAAAATACATAAAAATAAAATATATCATGGAGATCTTAATACATCTAACTTTATAAAAAAAGGAAATAAAATAAGAATTTTAGATACTCAAAGCAAAAAAGAAAAAATAGGAAGTTTTAAAAGATGGTATGATATTTTTACTTTAGAAAATGATTTGTTAGTAAAAGAGTTAAATTATAACGTTAGAGAGAAGTATTATTTAAAAGAAAAAAATATATGGTTTTATTTAGCCTATCTATTAAAAAATTTTAAAAATACTAAATTAATAAAAAAAATAAAAGCTAAGAAAAAAGAACTTAGAAAAAAAGGATGGAAAATATAAAATGAAAAAATGGGAAAAGTTTTTCTATATAGATACACTATATAGCTTATTTATATGTTTATTGTTAGAAAATAATTTAGATAAAAACTTTTATTTTTTTTCAAGTAAATTTCCTAGAATAGTAATGAAGAATTTAAGAAACAAATTGATAATAAAAGAAATAAGAAGTATAAAAATAGTAGGTTATATAGTAAATGCTATATTATTCAGAATAATAAAATTATTTTTCTATGCTAAAACTAAAACTAAAAAATTTTATATACATGATGCAACTGATTTTACACAATATTTTTTTAATAATTTCAATAGCATTTTTATTTCAATTGAAGATGGAACTTTAAATTACAATAGTCAATTTTTAAATGAAAAGTTAAAAAAAGCTAATAGAAAAGTAAATTTTTCAAAAAAAATAAAAAGAAATTTTGTTTATGGAATAAAAAAAATTTATCCACCTTTGGGAGTTTCGGAAAAAGTAGAAAAAATTATATTAACTGGAATTTTACCAATACCTGAAGTTATAAAATCAAAAGTAGAGATAATAAATATAGAAGAAAAATGGAATAGTTTAACAAAAGAAAAACAAAGAGAGATTTTATCTATATTTAATATTGAAATAGAAGAGCTTGAAGTTTTGAAAAATAGTATTAATAAAGTTCTTTTATTAACGCAGCCATTATCAGAGGATGGAATAATGAGTGAAGAGGAAAAAATCAGTATATATAAAAATATATTACAAGAAAGAAATATAAAAGAAGTATATATAAAGATTCATCCAAGAGAAAGAACAGATTATATTAAAGAATTACAAAATATAAAAGTTCATATAATAAAAAAAGATTTTCCAGTAGAAATATTATTTTTGTTAAATGTAAATTTTAGTAAAGTAATTACTTTGTTTTCAACTGCAGCATTAAACTTTAAAGGAAAAGGTGAAATTGAGTTTATAGGAACTAAAAATTATCCTAAACTACTAGAAAGATTTGGGGTAATAGAAGATAGAAAGTTAAGAAGAATATATAATGAAGGAAAAATATGAAAGGAATAGTATTAGCAGGAGGAAGTGGAACAAGACTTCATCCATTAACAATAAGTATATCAAAACAGATATTACCAATATATGATAAACCAATGATTTATTATCCATTATCAGTTTTAATGTTAGCAGAAATAAGAGATATTTTAATAATTTCTACTCCTAGAGATATAAATTGTTTTAAAGAATTATTTGGAGATGGAAGTAAAATAGGACTAAATATATCTTATGCTATTCAAGATAAACCTAATGGATTAGCTGAAGCATTTATAATAGGTGAAGAGTTTATAGGAAAAGATAGTGTATCGTTAGTATTAGGAGATAATATTTTCTTTGGACAGGGGTTTTCACCTATATTAAAAAAATTAGCAAAATTAGAAAAGGGAGCAGAGATTTTTGGTTACCTTATAAAAGATGCTAGAGAGTATGGGGTTGTAGAATTTGATGAAAATATGAATGTTTTGTCATTAGAAGAAAAGCCAGAGAAACCGAAATCAAAATATGCAATACCAGGATTATATTTTTATGATAATACAGTAGTAGAGAAAGCTAAAAGATTAAAGCCTAGTAAAAGAGGAGAGTTAGAAATAACTGATCTTAATAAACTATATTTAGAAGAAAAAAGTTTAAAAGTTAATCTTTTAGGAAGAGGATTTGCTTGGTTAGATACAGGAAATCATAAAAACTTGTTACAAGCTTCAAACTTTATTGAAACTATACAAGAAAGGCAAGGAAACTATATTGCTTGTTTAGAGGAGATAGCATATAAAAATGGGTGGATAACTAAAGAAGAATTAAAAGAGTTAGCAAAACCATTATTAAAAACAGAGTATGGGAAATATTTATTGGATATAAGTGAGGAAATATAATGAAAATATATCTAGTAACAGGAGCAGCAGGATTTATAGGGGCAAATTTCTTAAAATATATCCTAAATAAGCACAATGATATTTTTGTAATTGTTCTTGATAAATTGACTTATGCTGGAAATTTAAAAAATATAGAAGAAGAGTTAAAAGATAAAAGAGTAGAATTTGTAAAGGGAGATATTTGCAACAATGAATTGGTAGAAAATATTTTTTCTAAATATGATATTGATTATGTTGTAAATTTTGCAGCAGAATCACATGTTGATAGAAGCATTGAAAATCCAAAACTTTTCCTTGAAACAAATATTCTAGGGACACAAACTCTTTTAGATACAGCAAAGAAATTTTGGACAATAGGAAAAGATGAAAAGGGATATCCTATATATAAAGATGGGAAAAAGTATCTACAAGTATCAACAGATGAAGTTTATGGAAGCTTAAAAAAGGATATACCAGAGGGAAAAGAGCTTACTTTTAATGATAAGGATTTAGATATTTTGCTTGAAAATAGGGGAGAGATAAAAACTTTTGGAACTAAATTTTTTACTGAAGAAACTCCATTATCACCTAAATCACCATATTCAACATCAAAGGCAAGTGCAGATATGTTAGTTATGGCATATATGGAAACATACCATATGCCAATAAATATAACTAGATGCTCAAATAACTATGGAGCATATCAATTTCCAGAAAAATTAATTCCATTGATAATAAATAATGTACTTCATGGGAAAGAACTTCCAGTATATGGAGATGGAATGAATGTAAGAGATTGGTTATATGTAGAGGATCATTGTAAAGGAATAGATATAGTTCTTGAAAAAGGAAGATTAGGAGAGGTATATAATATTGGTGGTTTTAATGAGGAGACTAATATTAATATAGTAAAATTAATAATAGATACAATCTCAAAAATAATGAAAAATGAAGTTGAGTATAGAAAAATTTTAAAAACAGAATTAGAAAATATTAATTATAATCTAATAACTTATGTTCAAGATAGATTGGGACATGATGCAAGATATGCAATAGATCCAAGTAAAATAGTAAAAGAGTTAGGATGGTATCCAGAAACTCCATTTGTAATAGGAATAGAAAAGACAATAAAATGGTATTTAGATAATCAAGAGTGGTTAAAGAATGTAACAAGTGGAGATTATCAAAAATACTATGAAGAAAGATACAAATAATAAAGCTAAGAAATGTAAGAATAAAATAAATATTTATACTTGAAATAGCTAGGGTTAAAAAAGGGTAACAATTTTATATTAGCAATAACGAAGAGGAAAAGAAAATGATAAAAAAAGAAATATTAAAAAATTTAATAAATTGCTATTATATGGAGTCAGTAACAGAAAGAAGAATGAGTTACTATACAGGAATAGGAATGTTTAAATATGGTGATGGTAGTAAAGGAGAATGGGGAACATATATAAATGGAAAAAGAGAAGGAGAAATAGTAAATTGGGATAGAAATGTAGGAGTCTTTAGAGGAACTTATAAAAATGATATAGCTATTGGAAAAATGAAGGCATATTATATAACTGGTTGTATAGAAGAAAGTTATTATAATAATGGAATAAAGGAAGGAAAATCTATTTTTATTTGGAAAGATGGTGGCTATGAAGAAAGAAATTATAAAGATGGAAGAAAATATGGTGAAGCAATAAGGTATTTTAATAATGGAGCAAAAGAGAAAATAAACTATATTAATAATATAATTGAAGGAGATTCTATTTACTATTATGAAAATGGTGATTATGAAGAAAGAAAATATATTAATAATAGAATAGTTGGAGATGGAATTTTTTATCATACAAATGGATATAAAATAATAAAACATGATGGTAAAGATGAGTTGGAAAAAAAGTTAGAGATTTTAGCAACATCTTTAATAAAAAGAATAGAAGATTTAGAAAAAGTAATTTTATTAACTAAAAAAGATGAAAGAAAAATTGAAGAGAAAATTAATAAAAAAGATATTTTAGGATTAAAACAAGGAAAATATGAGATATATGATTCTGATGGAAATGTAATAGAAATAGGAAAATATAAAGATGATTTAAAAGATGGAGAAATGGAAAGATATTCTTTTGATCAAAATATTAAAAAATTGATAGAGTCAGGAGATTATATAGAAGGTAAAAAAGAAGGACAATGGTTTGAAGAAAATAAAATAGGTTGTTATCTTAATAATAAACGGAATGGAATATGGGAGAATATTATAACAGGAGAAAAAGAAACATATATAAATGGACTATTAGTAGGGAATTATAATAAATATTATCAAGATGGTTCTATTGAGGCAGAAATAAGTTATATGAATAAAGGAACTATTAAAAAAGAAAAAAAATATTATAAAAATGGACAAATAAAAGAAATAATTGAATATATTTATGTTGAAGATAAATATGTAAAAACTGGCAAAGCTTTAGAATCAAAAGGAAAGTCTAAATATTATGTTGGAGAGTATGATTTAAATGGTGAAAAAATAGGAGAATGGAGAGAGTATATTTCATATGAGGAAATATTAAATAAAGAAGAATATTTTAAAAAAATACAAGAGGTAAAAAATGAAAATTCTAGTAGTTAGATTTAAACAGATAGGAGATGCTATATTAAGTTCTGTAATTTGCAACACATTAAAAAGAACTTTTCCAGAGGCAGAGATTGATTATGTAGTATATGAACATATCTCACCTTTATTTGAAAATCATAAGTATATAGATAATGTAATATCTATAACTAAAGAGGAGCAAAAAAATCCTTTTAAATATCTAGCAAAAGTGTGGAAGGTTACAAGAAAAAAATATGATATAGTTATTGATATTATGTCAACTCCAAAAAGTGAAGTTTTCACTCTATTTTCTTTAGGAAGTAGATATAGAATAGGAAGAAGAAAACCAAAGAGAGGGTATACATACAACTATAAAATTGATGAACCTAGAGATGCAAAGGATAAGGTAGATAAATTTTTAAAGATGTTAAAACCTTTAGAGCAGGAATATAAGGTGATGTATGATAATAATTATATTATTACTTTAACTTTTGAAGAAAAATCTCAAATGAGAAAGAGAATGTTAGATGCTGGGATAGATTTCAGTAGACCAGTTTATATTTGTGCAGCTAATTCAAGAAGAGAATCTAAAATATACAATATAGAAAAGATGAAGAAAATTGTAGAAAGAGTTAGAGATGAACTAAAAGGGCAGATTATTTTCTTCTATTCACCAGATGAAAAAGATTTTATAATGAAATTTTATGAAAAATTTGAGAATAAGAGAGATCTTTTTGTAAATATTAATACAAAGAGTATTAGAGAATTAGCAATGGTTATAGCTAATTGCAACTTTTTCTTTGGAAATGAGGGTGGACCTAGACATTTGGTTCAAAGTTTAGATATCCCTAGTTTTGCTATTTTTAGTCCAAGTGCGTCAAAAAAAGAGTGGCTATCTAATGCAAATGAGAGACATCAAGGAGTAGAACCTAATGATGTAGGAAATTGTGAGGGCTTAGATTATAAAGGGCAATACAATTTGATCAATCCAGATTATGTATTTGATAAAATAGAAGAAATGAGTAAAAAATTTATAACTAAATAGAGAAAAGAATAGAACAATTGTAAAAAATATCTCTTGACGATTGATAGATTATGGGGAATAATCAATTAAGAATCAAGAGTTTTTTATTTTTTGGAGGTAGAAAATGATAAAAGAGATAATAGATTTTCAAGAGGCAAACCTTTGGAAAAATATAACTGATGAAAATAAAATATGTTTAATAGGAAAGTATATTAACATTCAAGGAAAAGAAAAAAGTTGGGAGTATTTAGCTGATATTAATATGATAACAGTAACTTTAAAAAAAATTAATAATGAAGATAGTAAAAAATTAGAAAATGGAAAAATTTATAAAATAATAGGAGAATTAAAAAAATATAAAATTTCAGAAAAGTCAAAAGAATCTAATAAATTAGAAGTGATAGAGATAGAAAAAGTAGAGGACGAAAATATATACTTAAATACTTTAAAAAGAAAAGAAGAAATTTTAAAAAAGGCTAAAGAAAACAAAACAGATATATTGAATATAATAGAAGAAAAAATGAATAAAAAAGAAAAAATAAATTTATTATATATAGTAAGTAAGAGTTTTACTCGTAATAATAAAAAAAGAGATATTTTAAATGATTTATATTTGAATGAAGAAGAAAAAGATATTTTAGAAAATTATTTTGGATTAGATTTTGAATATGAAAATAATGATGATAAAAATAATAAAAATAAAAGTAAAAATAATATTATCAGAATGAAACTAGAAACAAGTGAATTTTTTGATAAAAAAAGAGTTTTAAGCGAAATTAGAACAAAACAAGAGGAGAAAAAAATTGATAGTTTGGTATTTATAAAAGGTGGGGGAAGTGATTTAGATTATTTTGATGATTTGGTCTTTTGTGAGAAAATAGTTGAGTTAGGAGTACCTTTTATTACAGCAATTGGACATAAAGATGATAATGATTTGTTGTTATCACAATTATCAAAATTGTCAGATGCTAACTACAATACTCCAACAAGATTAGGAGTAGAATTTATAAATCTTCATAAAATATATTTTAATGATTTAAAAGATGAGGAAACAATTTTATTAAAAGAAAAAATAAGTGAAAATATGACTAAAATTAAAAAGTTGAATGCAGAGAAAAAAGAACTTAAGCTTAATCTAGAGAAAGAAAAAAGAGAGATTGAAGATAAATTAGGAAGTGTAAAAACTAAAAATGTTATTTTTATGTTTATTATTGTTATATTATTAGGTTATAGTATTTTCTCTACATTTTTTATGAAAAGAGAAGTAGAATCTAAGAGTGAAACTACAAAAATTGAAGAGATAAACAGAGAAAAAAATATAAAAGTAGAAGATATTAAAAAAGAGGAAAAGAATAATACAACAAAAAATACTTTAAAGGAAAATTTAGATAATTTAAAAGAGAAAATTATAGGAACAGAAAAGAAAGATAGTAATAACAATCAAAAAAATATTTCAATAAAAAAAGTTGAGAATAAGGGTAAAAAACTTGTATATTCAGAAGATTATCTTTATACAGTTTTATCATGGAAAGGATATAGAGGAGAAAGGGCAATTCAAGAGTTTCAAAAAGCTAATGGAATGAAGGTTACTGGAAAAGTTGATGAAAACTTATTAAAAAAACTTGGAATAAAAGTAGAATACAAATAGAAAAATATTTTAATTTTTCTGTTTGAAACTTTTCTAAATAATGATAAAATAACTCATAAATAAATTTCGTTGGAGGACAGATGAAAATTTTAATTGTAAATACAAGTTACAGCTTTTTTCTATATTTGCTTTTAAAAAAAGACTGGAAAGATACATATTTTCTATTTGGAAAGATGTTTCCTAGAGCTATTTTTTCAAATTTAGAGAAGAAAAGCAGATGTAGATATTCAGGTTATGGGGTATTAAAATCATTAACTAGAGATGAAAAGGGAAAAATATATCAATTTTTATCATATTATTATGAGATTTTTTATTGGCATATCTATGCTTTTTGGTTAAAGTTAACAGTGAAAAATTTAGAAATTTATGGAAATGATAGTATGGATATAGCTCTTCCATTTAGAGATAAATTTAGATATTTAATCGAAGATGGAACAATTAACTATATTGATTATCAAGCTCCACAGAGAACTCTAAAAGAGAAGATAAAACTATTTTTTAGGGGAATGTATTCAACTTATATCCCTTTTGGTAAGTCTAAGAATATAGAGAAAATATATTTAACAGGAATAGCTGAGATCCCTAAAAGCATAGAGGAAAAAGTTGAAATAATAGATCTTCAAAAATTATGGGATAGTAAAATAGAAGAGGAAAAGTTAGAAATATTAGAGATATTTGGCTTTGAAAAAGATATTTTAAATCAAATTAAAGGTAGAGATGAAATTCTTTTAACTCAACCACTATCAGAAGATGAGATAATGTCAGAGGATGAGAAATTAGACATTTACAAAGAGATAATGAAAAATTACAACAGTGAAAATATGATAATAAAGACTCATCCGAGGGAGAAAACAGATTATAGAAAACATTTTCCAAAGGCTCTGATTTTAGATAATGTTTTTCCTTTTGAGATTTTATTGTTAATGGGAATAGAATTTAAAAGGGCAGTTACTATTTTTTCAACAGCAGCATTGGGAATAGGAAAAGATTGCAAAGTTGATTTTTATGGAACTAAGATAAATAAAAAGCTTTTAGATAAGTTTGGAGATATTTCATTGGAAAGTTTAAATTCAAAATAGGCGGTAGGCATGGGAAAAATAATAAAAAATATAGGTTGGCTGATCTTTGATAGAATTTTTATACTGGTTCTACAATTTTTTATAGGGGTAAAGATAGCTAACTATTATGGAAGTTCATCTTATGGGATATATAGTTTTGCTGTGTCAATAGTGGCATTTTCAGCTATATTTTTTGAGATTTTAAATAGTAGAGTTATAAAGAAGTATTATGATGAAGAAAATTATCATTCAGTAGTATATAATGTTACTTTTTTTAGAAATATGATAGCTATTGTACTATTTTTCTTTGCTCTTGTAGTGGGAAAATTTTTAAATATAGATAGGACATTGTATATAATTTTAGTTTTATTGTGTGTTGATAATATTTTAACTACCTCTACAACAGGAATAGAAAACTTTTTTGAATATAAGCTACAAGCTAGGAAGATAGTAGTTTCAAATAATATTGTAAAGCTTGTATCATATACTTTGCAATATTTAGGAATAGTGATGCAATACTCTATTATTGCAGTTCCTGTAATAAGATGTATAGGTAGCTTGATTAGAATGGCACTATTGAAATATATGTATATTAAAGAGTATAAAAAGGATAAAAAAGGGAAGTTAGATAAAAGTTTATTACATGATATGATGAAAGAGAGTTTTTATCTATGGGCTAGTTATATTTCTTTTTTAATGTATACTCAGTTAGATAAAATAATGCTAGGAGTTTTATTAGGAAAAGAAGAGGTAGGGATCTATACTATTGGGGTGCAACTTGCTGATATTTTTGCAATAATGATTGTACCTATGCAGACTTCACTTTTCCCTAAGATGATAAATCTATTTAAAGAGGATTATAGAGAGTATATTAAGTTTTATTTGAAAAGTAATGTATTGATAACACAGTTATATATATTAGGATGTTTTTCCTCAATTTTTGTTATTAGAATAGTGTTCCCATATATTTTTTCAAAGGATTATCTTCCAGCAATTATGGTGTATAGTATTTTGACTTTAGCAGTTTTAATGAAGGCAAATGGAGCTTTACAAACTGGGCATATGACATTGAAGGAGATAACTAAGAAAAGCTTTTATAAGACAACAGCAGGGCTTGGAATAAATGCTATACTAAATTATATATTAATTAAAAGATTTGGTATCAATGGAGCAGCAATGGCAACTGCAATAACTCAAGTATTTACAATTTTTATAATAGATTTCTTTATTAAAGAGTATAGAGAACAAGCAGTTATACAGTTAAAATCATTTAACTCTTTTTATTTAATAGAGATACTTAGAAAAAAATTATAGTGAGGTGGAAAAATGTACAAAGGTAAAAAGATATTAGCAGTAATTCCAGCTAGAGGTGGGAGCAAAGGAGTACCACTAAAAAATATAATCAATGTTGGAGGTAGACCTCTTATTCACTATTCAATACAGTGTGCTAAAGGATCAAAGTATATAGATAGAACAGTTATTTCAACAGATGATCTTTTAATAAAAAGAGTATCTGAAGAATGTGGAGGAGATGTTCCATTTATGAGACCAGCAGAGCTTGCAAAGGATACTTCTAAGTCAATAGATGCTTTAGTTCATGCAGTAGATACAATGAATGAGATGGATGGACCATATGACTATGTTGTTTTATTACAAAATACAGTTCCATTGAGAAAAAGTTGGCATGTAGATGAGGCTATTGAAAAGATTTTTACAAGTGAAGAGAGAAGTCTTGTAAGTGTTACAGAGGTAGAAGAACATCCAATTTTAATGAGAACTTTAAATGAAGATGATACTGTAGAAAATCTGCTACACATGAATAGTACAATGAGAAGACAGGATTTTCCAAAATTCTATAAGGTTGATGGAGCAATCTATATTCAAAAGTTAGATAAGGACTTTAATAATGACACAAGCTTAAATGATGGAAAATTAGCTTATATAATGGAAAATAGATATTCTACTGATATTGATAATTATATAGATATTAAGATTGTAGAGTACTATTTAGAGAAAGAAAGAGAAAAAGAAGCAGAAGAAATGATGTAATAATTTTATTACACCGAACAAAAATTAAAAGAAAATAAAATAGAAAACCTTAATAAATAAGCCTTTAAGAAAAATAATCCGAACATAAAATTATTTTTTTTGGAGGTTTTATTTTTTTATAAAATAGTGATACTATATACCTATCGTAACAAAAGGCAGTATAGGAGGATAGACTTGTGGAAAGTATTAGAATGGTAATTGATTGGGTAAATAATCTATTGTGGGGGAAAAATATATTGGTTGTAATGCTAATTGGAACAGCATTATATTTTACAGTTAGAACAAGGTTTATGCAATTTAGATTATTTGGAGATATAATTAGAATATTAAAAAATAATAAAACAAATGATAAAGATGGAGTAAGCTCACTTGAGACATTCTTTTTAGGAACAGCATGTAGAGTAGGAGCAGGAAATATTTCTGGAGTTGTAGCAGCTGTTTCAATAGGAGGACCAGGGGCACTATTTTGGATGTGGCTTGTAGCATTGTTAGGAGCATCAACATCTTTTGTTGAATCAAGTTTAGCAGTTATCTACAGAACAAAAGTGAAAGATGGAGTATATAAAGGTGGAACTCCTTGGATAATTGAGAAGAGATTAAATATGAGATGGTTAGGAGCAATATATGTAATAGCATCTATCATATGTTATGTTGGAGTTATTCAAGTAATGTCAAACTCAGTAACAGAGTCTATATTAAGTGCTTATGGAAATGGAATAAACTCTTTCTTACAATCAACAGGAATCGCAAATATTTATGGTGAAAGAGCTGATATAAGATTTGTTTCAATAGTTTTAGCTACAATAGTTATATGTATAATTTTTGGTAAAGGTAAAAAAGATGCGATAATATCTGCTTTAAATAAAATTGTACCTGTAATGGCGATATTATATTTATTAGTAGTAGCTTATGTAATTATAACTAATATAACTGGAATACCTCAAATGATAACAAATATCTTTTACCAAGCTTTTGGAGGAAAAGAGTTTTTAGGAGGAGCTGTTGGTGGAGTTATAATGCAAGGAGTTAGAAGAGGACTTTTCTCAAATGAGGCAGGAAGTGGAAACTCAAACTATGCAGCAGCAATTGTAGATATTGAAGATCCAGCAAAACAAGGAATGGTTCAAGCTTTAGGAGTATTCGTTGATACTTTAGTTGTATGTAGTGCAACAGCCTTTGTAATCCTATTAGCAGATGCTGATAAAGTTGCAGGTTTCTCAGGAATGACACTTTTCCAAGAGGCTATGAAAACTCATGTAGGTTGGATAGGAATACCATTTACTGTGGTAGTATTATTCTTCTTCTCGTTGAGTACAATACTAGGAGTAGCATATTATGGTAAAAATGCTATGAGTTTTTTAAGTGAGAATGAAACTTTTGATAAACTATATCATTTACTTGTAGTTGTAATGGTATATATTGGAGGAATTGAACAAAACTTCTTTGTATGGTCTTTAGCAGATTTTGGATTGGGAATTATGACAGTAATAAATATTATATGTATAATACCTATATCAAAAATAGCTATTGATCATCTGAAAGCTTATGAAGTAAAATTAAAAAATAATAGATAATAAAAAAAGCTCTCTAGGACAAATAGAGAGCTTTTTTCATATATATATTAAAACATCTTGGGGAAAGATTTATATTATAAGTATAACAATGTGTTGTGACAAAAATGTTACAAATAAAAGTTAAAAAATGTAATTTTATTTTTAAAGGGAAATAAATTGGTTTTTAGTTAAAAAGAGCAATTGACAAGTATATAATATAGATATATAATATTAATATAAAAAAATAGAAAAATCATTTGGTTTTAGTATTTTTAGTGCTAAATTAAAAGGGAAGTTAGTGAAAATCTAACACGGTCCCGCCACTGTAAAGAGGATGAAAACACAATGCCACTGAAGAGATTTGGGAAGGGGTGTGAGTAAAGTGAATCTAAGTCAGGAGACCTGCCAATGATTGTAAAAAGATCATCTTGCGAGGACGAGTGTGAATTTTAAAGATAAGTCTTTGCTGATTATCCTCAAAATTTACTGTTCGTAAGTTTTGAGGATTTTTTTATTCTATAGAAAAGGAGGATAGTTATGAGAGAAGAGGCATTTTTTAATAGAGTTGTATATGGAGGTATAGCATATAAAGTAGGAGAGAGTGAACCATATACAGGTAAATTTATTTGTAAATATGCAAATGAAGAGATTAAGGAGGAAGAAGAATATGTAAATGGAATAAAAGAAGGTAAATCAGTTAAATACTATCCTCAAGGGCAGATAAGAGAAAGTAGTGAATTTATTGATGGACAGTTAAACGGAGATTTTCTTCAATTCTATCTAAATGGACAACTAGAAGAGTATATGATGTTTAAAGATGATAAAATCAATGGTGAATGGATAAAATATTATGAAGATGGAAATATTAAAATGAGAACTTTCTTTAAAAATGGAAAATTAAATGGTAAAAAAATAATATATTACCCAAATGGAAATATAAAGGAGAGTATATCATTTAAAAATAATCTTCTTCATGGGAAGTATATAACTTATTATGAAAACGGGAATATAGAATCAATAAGAAATTATAGTAACACTTTTTTAAATGGTAAAGCAGAGTATTATTATGAGAATGGAGAATTACAGATAAAAGAGGAATATAAAAACCATATAAGAGAAGGAAAATATGTTAAATATTATTCAAATGGAATTATTAATGCAGTTGGAAATTTTAAAGATGGTAAACTTGCAGGAGAGTGGAGTATTTTCTATGAAAATGGAAAATTGTTAGGAAATGCTTATTTTATAGATGGTGAAATTAGCCAAGAGGCATCATAATATTAGCTAAAAAACACAGGTGTATTCCTGTGTTTTTTATTAATTAGGAAAGTATAGATTTTAAAATTCAAAAAAATAAAAAAATAT
>ERZ894240.729-NODE-729-length-28345-cov-9.308236_pt1 | contig 28345 bp, 21 predicted proteins | sample MGYA00380298_ERZ894240 | MGnify/ENA primary metagenome ERZ894240 (study PRJEB32331, sample SAMN06328419) | human gut metagenome | biome: human gut microbiome; feature: stool | host: Homo sapiens | collected 2014-06-27 ... | reverse complement strand
ACGAGAAGAAGCATAACCTTAAAGACGGTAAGCCAGTCGAGACTACCACTACTACAACAACCACCAAAGCGGAAGACAAGCCGGATGATATGGCTACCATCATTGCAAACGCAGTGAGCGCAGCCGTCAAGCCCCTCTCTGACAAGCTCGCTCAATTCGAGACAGAGAAGTCTCAGGCTACACGTCAGGAACAGGTTATGGCAAAGGCTAAGGAGTATGGTATTCCCGAAACATTCGCAAAGCGTTATGCGATTCCCGATGATGCGGACTTAGATACTTATTTCAAGGACGTAAAGCAGGAATTTGCCAATATTGGCTTTAGCGGTGTGAATCCTCCTGAATCAGCGGAAGTGAAGATAGAGAAAGAAGCTGAATCTATCGCCAATATGATTTCAGAGGGAACTAAAACAATTGTTGAATCTAAAAAGTAAATTAAATGTCAGCAGGTACACATTATGACTTGAAACCGGATTATAAGCCGGAAGAGTTTTACCGAGTTGAAACAGGGGTACGGAAGAGCGGACCATGGAAGTTGAATATTGCCAACCTCGTGGTAGGTTCTTTTTTACCTGTGTTTACTCCAGTAGAAGTTGATTATGAAAAACGGACACTCGTTCCGGTACGCAATGTGAGAGTGGCAGAAGCCTATACGACTGGAGAAGCTAATCTTACCATCAAGGTGGCAAAAGATTCTTTGGCTTATCAAGGAATGTTTATCGGAAGCGGAGAGAAAGGAGCGGAAGTAGCGTCTATTGACAAGTCCAATAAAGCCTACGATGTATTGACTATTAAGGCAGCTTTTGGGGAAAATATTGCGAAGGATGCAGTTCTTTTTGAAGCTACCGAAGTGGGGGGGGCTGTGAAAAAGAATACAGCGAACTTCGTTCTTTATGACGCGAAGAAAGTTGAGAGCGATGGAGCGGTTCTCTGCACTCTTTTGATGCAGGCTTATGAGGTAAAGGAAAGCAAGTTGGTTCTTCCGATTCATGAACTGGATAAGGTTGGATTGACAAGTCGTTTCCAGTTTGAGTATTAATCATTAAAAGTTTAGATATGAATTTGACCATACAAACTTTATTCACAGATCCCGCAATCGTTAAGGCGATTATCGACCGTGTGCTTCAGATGAGACTGGACACAATCTATTGGAAGCAATACGGAGATTTCTTGGAAACTAAAACCCGTGTTTTCAAGACTTATCTTGGGACAGTAACGGGTGTTGTTGCCGGTTCCATTCTGGGCAAGAATGACCAGAAACCTATTCGTGAAAGACGTTCACTCGGAAGCGGTTATACTGAAATTGCTTACTTGGGTGATCGCTATCAGATGGATATCGAACGTTTGTCTCAGTTACAAGACATCATTGATAAGTTCAATGCTGCCAATACTGCAGAACAAAGTACAATCTTACAGGAGATTATCGACTTCATCGTTGATGATTACCGCCAGATTTTGCTTGCTCCGCATAAGCGTATGGACATTATCGTTCCAGAGTTACTGATGACCGGTAAAGCTCAGGTTCACTTGGCTGACAACAAAGAAAATATCGAGTTACTCGATATTGAGTTGCCGTTCCACTTCTTGACTCCTGATGCTTCAGTAAAGAATACGTTTATCTCTTATTTGCAGCAGGAGATTCAGAAGCTGAAAGCTAAATACGGTGTATTCTCCAAGATGATTATGTCTCGTAGCACATTTATGAAGAACATTGTAGGTGCTTCCGAGTTCGGTGATAAATTCAAGATGATTCTTGGTGAGCGTGAGTTCATGGTTAATGCGGGATTGGTGACCGACCAAATGGCATCTAGCGTATTTACTGGAATCGGGCTTCCTGCTATCGAGATCAAGGAGGATTACGTAGAGAATCAGGCGGGCGAGAACGTGCAGATTTATGCTGACAATCGTATCACTCTGTTGCAGACAGACAAGGTGATGAAGATGCGCCACCATAAGCCATATGTAATGACTGATCCAGTTCCGGGACGTTCTTATAATACTGCTGAAGGTCAGATGTCGGTTTGCAACTATCGTGATGAAGAGGGTAGATACATGGAATATACTGCCGAATGGATTCCTGAATTTATCGCTCCGAATAAGATTGTAAATTTCGATTTGTCAACCATGAATGCTGTCCCGGAGGGATAAGGAGGATTCTATGAAGATTAAAGTGATTGATATTTTCCGCGATAAGTTTACTGGCGAAGTGTACAGTCCGGGTACAATCCTCGATTTTGAAGACGAAGCCCGTGTACAGGACTTGGAGAGCCGTAAACTTGCCGAGCGTGTAGAAACGGTGAAAACTCCCGAAGAAAAGAAGGAGGTTAAAATCTCCCTTTTTGATAAAGAGTTCGAGAAAAAAGTTTTGATTGATGCGTTGAAGTCCATCGGCGCTCAGGCATCCGGCAACATGAAAGAGGAAACTCTTTTGGCTAAGGTTTCAGAACTTGACGAAGAATCGATTGCGAAACTGAAAGTAACATTGGGCATTGAAGCATGAAGATAAGTGACTACATACTGCAAAAGTTCCAGACTTTCGGCATCCAATTGTCGGAGGCTGACCTTTTGGATATGTGTCTGAACGCGAAGATAAGCGGAGAGGATGAGATGAACGAGGATTGCCAAACGCGAGTGTCGGTGGCAATTGCGAAGTTCATCCCCTCTCTATTGCTTCGTGCCACTTCAATCAGTGAAAGCGGTTTTTCTATGTCTTGGAATCTTGAAGGGATAAAGCAGTATTACTCTTTTCTCTGCAAGATGTACGGATTGAAAGACGAATTAAGTAACAAACCTAAAGTGACCTTTTTATGATATTCGCTCCACACATATTACAGGTAAAGGTTATCACTCCGATGGATAAGGATGAGTTTGGCAGACCCATTCCCGGAACTGGTGGTGAAAGCTGGCAAGATGTATGCAAGTGCCGTTGTGATGATAATACTACGAAAGAGTTTACGTCTGATAACGGTTCTGTGTATCGTCCTAATTACCATGTAGTATGCGAGAGTCGAATTACTGTCAAGGCAGGGAATGAAGTCCGTTGCATGGATGGTGATAATGTGAGATGTCAAGGTGGAGTTTATGCGGTGAAGAGTACTAACTACTTTAATTACTCGGAATTATGGATGTAGATTTTGATTTCTCTGATGTCGATCAGTTCTTTGAAAAAGGAGAAGCTGAAATACTTGCAGGTATGGAAGAAGAAGGTAAAGCTTTTGTGGAAGATGCAAAGCAAACGGGAAGTTATACTGATCGTACAAGGTGTTTAAGATCATCTAATGATTATGAGGTTGATAAAGATGGCTTAACTCTTAAAAACGAAGCAGAATATGCCTCATTTGTGGAGTCTAAGGGTTTTGAGGTTGCTGGTAGTGCTGCCATAAGAACCGAGAAACGATTAAAAGATAGATTTGAGCGATGATTGTAACTACTGACATAGGAAATATTCTTTATCGGGATTGCAAGGCTTTCGGGATAGACATAGTACCGGACGGTGAAACGCTTGTTGGTGAATTGGCATCTGAAAGAATTGTTATCCACGCAAAGAAACAACAGCCGGGAACTTATTGGAAAAAGTCTTTCGCAGAAGTGAACCTTTGCGTTCCCGATTTAGGCGAAAACTCCGCTAACTCCATCCGACTTGGTGAACTCGAAAGAGAAGCCATGAAGCGGTTTGATGATGTGGTAAGCTCCTATGATGGTACAACCTATTGTTATTCAATCGATTCAATTGGTACGGAAGCGGACACAGCTTTGAAGTGTCATTATGTGAATGTGAGAATTTTGTTTGAAGTATTAAATGTAATTTGAAAAATATGAAACCATTTATTGGAATTAAAAAAATTTGGTACGGTGCGGTTATTACTGCTGCCGTTACTCCTACAACTCTGAAAACATGGTTAGCAGCCGCTACAGAAGTAAAGAACTCTCATCAGGATACTTGGGGATATACAGAAGATGATCCTACAACGACTGATTATGTCAATGAGTTGACAGGAAAAGTCTACTATAAGGATGTTACAGCCAAGGGAGCAAAGACTATGGCGTTCACTATGGGCGAATATGCTTTTGAAGACAAGAAGGAATTACAGGGAGGTGAACTTGTAAAGGATGAACAGACTGTAGTAGGTTGGAAAGAACCGGAAGTCGCTGAAGTAATCAACAAGGCTGTTGTCGGTATGACTAAGACAGGTAATTATATCGTATTTACCAATGCTGCTGTAATCGGCAAGGGAAATTTTGTTGAGAAGAATATCGGGTTAGGGGTTTCAGCTGTTGCGATGGAAAATTCTACAGCCGGAGTTGCTGGTGAGTACTGGTTTGACGGAGAAAAGGTAGATGTGCCTGAGGCTTAACCTAGGTAAAGAGCAATATTTTTAAGATGGCGGTGGGTGATTGCTCACCGCTTTTTTAGTTTATGGAAAAGAACGCATCAAAAATAATAAATGCAGCCGTTTTAGGGAAAGACTTTGAAACGGTGTTTGTAAATGGCAATGTTTATGTGATTTATCCCCCTACGATTCATAAGATAGCAGGGGCAGGATATTATCTCTGTGACTTGAAAGAAGCTGTAACAGTCATGGATATGCTTCGTTCATTGAAAGATGTAGGAACGGCTTCTCGTGCGCTATCATGGCTTATTCAGGGTGATGAGAATCTCTATGAAGAATTGTCGTCCGGTACATTCGATGAAGTAGTAGAAGCTTTAGCAACGGGACTTTCGATGATTTCCGCTGAAAATTTTTACAAGCTGTTAGTTTTAGCCAAGAACGTTGCTCTACTGACAGCAAAGCAACGGTCGTAGGAAACGTCACGTTATTAGGTCAAATTGCTACGTTCATGGAGGTTTTACATCTAAGCTACGATGAAGTTGTATTAAAAATTCCATATCGCAATTTGATTATTATGCAAAAAGATAAATTGCATACGGTTTATGGAGATGTTCTTCAAGAAGTAAATGAAGAAGAGTTTTTTAAAACAAAAGGTAAGAACCCATTAAAATAATTATATATGGCAAAGCTCGTGTTTCGTGTGCAGGCCGATTATGAAGAGGTCGTTAAACTCCGCAATGAGATTGCAAAATTGAAGCAAGAACTAAAGAGTATGGATAGCACTCAGTCACCTGCTGCTTTCAAGGCTCTGAATACCCAGTTATCTGCATCCACACAGCGGATGGATGAATTGGTAAATGAAGCCGCCAAAGCCGGGGCGATGATGGAGGGCAGCTTCAAAAAGAAAATCTTCGATGCATCTCAATCAGTAAATGAGTTTACAGAAAAAATCATTGCTCAAAAGGCAGTGGTTAAGGATATTGAAGCGGATATAAAACGTTTGGGAAATGCTTATCGTATCGCCTTGAAACGTAACCCTACAGCGGCAAACGGTAAGTTAGAAGAATATAATGCTGCCCGAAAGGTTTTAGATGAAGAAAAAGCTGCTCTTTTCGGATTGACTCAGCAGCAGGCGGAAGCCCGCCTTTCTGTAAAAAAACTCCGTGATGAATATGCCCTATACAAGGATGATGCGAAAGAGGTAGTAAAAACTAACGAAGGCATCGCTGTCTCTTGGAAGAAAGCATTGGTGGTTATTGGTGGTGTAGCAGCACTGAAGCAGCTCGGCTCTGAAATCATCCGTGTACGTGGTGAGTTCCAGGCTGCTGACACGGCTATTCAAACCCTGTTAGGTAGTAAAGAAAAAGCAGATGCTTTAATGAAACAAGTACGCGAATATGCAAAGATTTCCCCACTTGAGTTTTCCGATGTAACTGCGGCTACACAGATGATGCTAGGGTTTAACATCGAAGCAGAAAAGGTTCCTGGATTTATTAAAGCTATTGGTGATGTATCTATGGGAGAAAGTCAAAAGTTCAACTCTCTCACTTTGGCTTTTAGCCAGATGTCAGCAACAGGTAAGCTGATGGGACAAGATTTGAACCAGATGATTAATGCCGGATTCAATCCATTGCAACAAATTGCACAGACTACCGGAAAATCAATCGCCACACTCAAAGAAGAAATGTCAAAAGGCGCTATCTCTACTGAAATGGTACAAAAAGCGTTCATAGATGCCACGAGTGCCGGAGGTAAGTTCTATCAAATGTCCGAAAATGCGTCCAAGACTATTAAAGGACAACTTTCTATGATGCAAGATGCTATGGATGCGGTATTTAACGAGATGGGGCAGAAGTCGGAAGGTGTCATCATGAAGGGGATTCAGATGACGACTTCACTGATTGAGAACTATGAAACGGTTGGCAAGGTATTGGCCGGACTGATGGTCACTTATGGAACATATCGCACTGCTGTGATGCTTACCACCATCGCCACAAGCAAACATACGATAGCCGAGGTAGCCCTTACTAATGCTCGTATATTGGCTCGAAAGGCGCAGTTAGCTTTAAACGCTGCTATGCTTACCAATCCTTATGTTTTATTAGCTACTGCCGTTGTGGGACTTGGTGCGGCTATGTGGACTTTCTATGATTCGGCAACCGAAGCTGAAAAGGCTCAAAAACGTTTCAATGAGAAACAGAAGGAAGCTGCCAAACAAGAACAAGAGCATAAGCGGAAGATTGATTCATTGGTAGAAAGCTCCCGTGATATTGCTTTGGCTGATTTACAACGTGGGCAAAGTTTGGCTGAACTTCGCAAGGAGTATCCTAAGATATTCGAGAAATACGATATTGAGACTATAAAACTTGCGGATATTCTTAAATTGAAACGTGAAATTGCAGAAGAAGATGCAAAACGTGCCGGAGAAGAACAAACAAAGAGATTCACAGAGTTAAATAAGCAAATAGCGGCAGAAGAATTTAATGTAACAATGAAGCAAGGAACACAAGCTGCACGTGAATCTAAGAAAAAACTTGAAAAATTATATGCAGACAGGGATGTCATGCTGCAAGAAAAAGGGAAAGGTATCTCTGAACAGTTCATTTCCAATCTTAAAGATGTTGATATAAGTAAGTTTGACCGCTACATCTCTGAGTTAGAAAAGCGTATCAAAGGAAAGGGTGAGAACGGAAAAATAAAGCTTCGTTTGCCTATTGATGTGAAAGGATCTCTGTCTGACGAAGCTATTTATGATGTAAAGGATATAAAAACTCTTATAGATACAGCTAAGTCTACAAAACAAACTCGTATTGATGCTGAGAAAAATAAAACTACCTATCAAGAAGATCTTGCAACCGCAAAAGCTAATTGGGAGAAGGCCAAGAAAGGATACGAAGCACTTTTGAAAGACCAAAAAGCTACATCCGAGCAGGTAAAGAATGCCCGTGATGATATGCGGGCAAAAGAAAAATCCTATGAAGATTTAGGCGGTGTTACTGATTCTTCCAAGCAAGAAAACCAAGCCGAAAAATTTCGAAAAGAACAAGAAAATTTAAGAGCATTACAAGAAAAGCAGTCAAAGGATACTATTCGTCAAGTAAAGGACTTAGAGCTTGAAGCTACTCAGTCTAAGATAAATGCTATGGACGAAGGTTCTGAAAAGACTATTACTCAAATGCGACTTGATCATGAAAAGGAGATTGAAACGCTAAAACGTAATCGTGAGGATTATCTACAGAAGAAAATTGATGCGGAAAGAAGTTTGTTTGAATCTAATCCCAAGAATAAAGGGAAATCTTTTGATTCTTCTAATGTATTTCTTAGTAAAGACGAAGAGGGCATGTTTAAAAACATGTTGGAATCAACGATTACCAAACAAGGTAATGATATATCATCTTACTACAAAGAACTGCTATCTAAGTATCAAGGTTACGCAGAAAAACGGTTGGCGATACAGAATAAGTTTCAGCAAGAAAGAGACGCTCTTGTAAAAGCTGGTGCATCGAAAGAAGCACTCGCTGAAAACGACTATCAGCGTGACGAAACTCTACAGTCTATAGATAATGAGTTCGCTATGCGTGAAGATTCCTTTAAGGCATGGGCAGACAATATAGCTGATCTTAGTTTGGAAAAACTGCGTGAATTGCTTGTTCAAGCAGAACAAGAATTACAACGATCTGAATTTCTCAACCCAAATGATTCCCAATTAGCAGGACAAAGAGCAAAAGTTACCTCGCTGAAGAATACTATCAGTGAGAAGGCTGCAAAAAACAATACATCGCCAGATAAACGTAGTAAAAAGGAATGGCAGGACTTGTATAACACACTTTCAAAAGTAGAGCGAGAATTTGATGAAATAGGAAGAACAGTTGGCGGTACAGTCGGGGAAATTATATCTGCCGCTGGAACTATTACTACTTCAACCCTGCAAATGATTGATGGTATCACAACTCTGGCAAATAGTTCATCTGATGCAATGGCAGGAACAGCGCAAGCTGCATCTAAATCCATCCAAGCAGTAGAGAAAGCATCTGTCATTCTCGCCATTGTCGGTGCTGCTTTACAAATAACAATGAAGATGTTTGATTTATTTGGTGGTGATGATACAACAGAGAAATATGAAAAGACAAAAGAAGCTTATGAATCTTACATCAATATCTTAGACAAGGCTATTGACAAGCAACTTGAATTAGCAGAATCCTTATCTGGTGATAATGCAAATGCTGCCTACGAGAAGGCTATTGAACTTGTCAAGACACAGAGCGATGCTGCACGGGTATTGGGTAAACAGTATCTTAATTCCGGTTCTTCGTGGAAATCTCACTCAAAAGGATATAGCGAAGTGGATGATATGTCTTGGGAAGGATGGAATGATGCGGCAAAAGCATTAGGTATGTCTGTTGATCAGTTTAAGAGTAAAATGGGAGGACGTATGGAAGGTCTTTTTGATCTTACTGATGAACAGCTTGAAAAACTACAAGCAGAAGCGCATATATTCTGGGCTCAATTAGATTCTGATACTCAAAATTATGCCAATCAGATAGCGGAAGGCGTTGGAAAAGTAGCTGAAGTTATGGAACAGCGAATGACTGATACAACCCTCATAGACGTTGATACCCTTCGTTCCGATTTTCAGAACTTACTCACTGATATGGATGCTAATTCTGCCGATTTTGCAGACAACTTTGAGGAATATATGAGGAATGCTATCCTAAATTCTATGTTGAAAGAATCCTATATGGGTAGGTTAGAGGAATGGAGAAAGAAGTTTTATGCTGCCATGGACGATGGTGTGACTGAACAAGAGTATAACGATTTAAAAGAGGAAGGGCAACAGATTGCTGATGATATGAAAGCTGAGCGTGAAGCAATGGCTGATATGTTTGGTTGGAAATCTGAATCTTCTTCGCAGGAAGCAACTGCTAAAGGATTTCAAGCTATGTCTCAAGACACCGGCGAAGAACTTAACGGACGTTTTACTGCATTGCAAATATCTGGAGAAGAGATAAAGAATCAGAATACCATACAATCCCAATCTCTTAATCTGCTTACCGCCAAGGCTGATACAATTCTTTCCATAAATACAGAGACAAGAAATATAGCGGATGATACACGGGATTTGATAGCACAATCCTATCTTGAACTGGTACAGATTTCAGAGAATACAGGTAATTCAGCTAAATATCTGAAAGATATTAAAGCAGATATAGCAGAGGTTAAACGTAATACATCAAAATTATAAACTATGGCAGATTTACTTATAAATGGCAAAGACGCTTACATTACATGGGGTGTAAGGATGGGAGAGGGGGTTCTTGATGTACTTGGTGCACCGTCACCTATGAAGGAATTCATAGAGAATAAAAGTCGCTTGGAGCACGGAAAACGTTTGATAGTTACAAACCCAAAGTTGGATGAACGGGAGATAACGCTCTCGTTTACTATTGAGGGAATTTCTCAAACTGATTATCAAACAAAGAAAAAGGCCTTCTTTGAAGAATTATATAAAGGTAAAGTTGATGTTAATATTCCTGCTAACAGCAGTGAGATTTATCACTTGATATATTTAGGGAAAAGTGTCACCTATGCGCAAAGTTTCGATCGTACATTTGGAAAGATCTCAATGAAGTTTTGTGAGTACAATCCGGCAAAACGTGATGAATAGCAAACTTTCTTTCCCTTGTTTGTAATGGAAGCTCTAATTTTTAGGGCTTCTTTTTTTTATCTCCGAACTTTGGTGTCATGATACACATCAAAGACATATCCGGTAATATACGCTTCTCTACTCCGATAAATGAAGGCAGTAAGAGGAAGTTTCTGTTAATGAAGGAAGACTACATTACCTTGAAATTTTCCCTCGGTAGTCCTATATACTTCCAGTTGGGAGACTACATGGATAATGAACTGGGCATTTTTGAATTGACAGATCTGTATAAGCCGACTTACAATAAAACTACCGGTGCATACGATTATGAACTTCGTCTTGATGCTTATTACTGGAAATGGAAGAACAAGAAGTTTTTCTACACGCCGGAAACGACTGGACGTGAAGCTGGATGGAATCTGACAGCTACTCTTGAAACTCATTTAAAAGTCTTTCTGGATAACCTGAAAGCACTCGGATACAAGTTTAGAGAAGAAGAGTTTACATACGATATTGACGATACTGTAGAACAATCTTCCAAACTCGTATCTTATGATAATGTGAACCTTATCGACGCACTTACTCAGATGGCGGAGACATGGGAGTGCGAATGGTGGATAACAGAACACGTTATTCATTTTGGACGTTGCGAATATAGTTCCCCTGTTGATTTCAAAGCCGGTAATTTGATGGATACTGAAAACGTGAACGTCAATTACATGCAGAGGAATGATAGCCAAACAGCGTATGCTACACGTGTATACGCTTTCGGATCTACACGTAACATTCCTTCCAGTTATCGGAAAAACTTGATCTTTGATGTGAAGAAAGTTAATAGAAGAGAGGTCTCTGATACGGAAAGGACACTTGATATAAAGTATTTCCCAATAAGTTCCTATATTCCTGCTCCTGAAATTAAAACAAACCTTTCAGGAGATAAATCCCCGGATTTTACACAAAGGCCTGCAATACATTCCATCTATATCCCTTTTGCCGATAGATTAAATGCTGGAAATTATAAGATTATTCCAAATGACATAAGCGTTTGTGCTTATGCGGATTCGGCTACTTCAAGTTCTCTTCGCAAATTAACATCTACCTTGAGTCTTGCTTATTCGATAAACGGAAAAGATAAGTCTGTTCTTATACAGTCCGTTGAGGGGAAGTTTGTTGACCCCAAAAAACTATTAGCTGACTTTAAAGAGTCCTCGTTTATCCTTGAGGAGGATGCGGTTGATTGTGTGTTGGTACTTAAATCTGTAGCAGAGAATTTTAGTACCGGATCGAATAACTACTTTGTAAGCTCTTGTATTTCTACAATACAGAGTGAAGCTAAAGCTGCAAATGTTTCTATCACCTTTCTTGCCGGGATCAATAAAGGGAAAACGTTTAAAGCTGTATATAATCCTGATTTTCTTACTGGTGAGAATTCTAATGTTGTTCGCTTACCCGATGGTGTTGTTGCTTCTTTAGGTGATAGATATACAATCAATAACATCATAAAAGGCAAAGTTCCTGATAGCTATTTCAGTAAGGACGACAAGGAACTCACCCTGAACGGTGTTGTTCAGAAGCGCCTAATGTTTCCGGAGGGCATTCCCTACGTGGATGCTTACAGATACAGCCCTACTGGGGAACGAATCGACATCGGGGATGAACGTTATGATAATCCGGATAGTTTGGAAATGCCGAAAGAAGAAGCGGTAGAGGAGATTGTTATATTTGAGGATGAGTATCCAAAATATAACGGTTCTGTTACCAGTATTTCCTATGAGGAAAAGGACGAAATAGATGAAGAGACAAAGAATTCAACCGGTAATAAATATCGTATATACACCTTCAAGGATACTGAGATAAAGAATTTCAATCAAAAAGATTTTGTTATAGCTGAACTTCGTATAGCCTTTCAAACCGGATATCTTGCAGGGTTGGATTTTGCCTTGAACGTGAAAGAGAGCGACGGCACTGGTACTACATTTGAAATTGCCCGCAATGATGATTACGGTCGTTATCTTCCTGATGATGTTCTTTTCCCGCAAACAGTTCACATGGAAAACAACGTTGAAGTTCCGGCTGACACATACATACTTCATGGTTTTGATACAGCGTTCATTTCTGAACAGATGTTGCCTGATTCAGAACAATCACTTCTGGAAAAGGCTCAAGATTACGTAAAGAAGTCCATGATAGATCCATCCACCTATAATTGTGAGATGGATAATACATATATCTATAATAACGGTAATATTCGCGTATTCGAGGTAGGGGACAGGGTGAATCTTGTTAATAAAGCCTACTTCCCTGATGGTCGTCAATCCAGAATTATAGGTTTTGAATGGCCGCTTGATATTCCTTACGACCATCCAATTTATACAATCGGTGAAACTGCTGCATATTCGCGTATAGGTGAGATAGAAAGCAAGATTGATTCTCTTACTTACAAGGGGCAAACCTACTCAGGCCCCTCAGTGGGCGATGGCGGGACGAGCGTGTATGTTATTGGTGTGAATGACAAGACACCTCCTTCTGACAGAAACGTTTTTTCTTCCAAGAAATCATTAGACACATTTTTGCGTAAAGACATCCCGAATTCAGCATCCGAGCTTATCACCTTCATAAAAGGTTTTATCTCCACTGGTCTTTCTCAAGCCAATAACGGCTTGGTGGTTCGCAAGACAGAAGTAGTAGAAGAACCTATGTTGCTGTCTCTATTATCAGAAGAGTTCGATGATGGTATTGTAGAAGAAAACAATGATGTATTGATCGAGGAAATGCGTACCGCTACCACCGGTGCGGCAACATTAGGTGAACTTGACAATGTGGCCGATGCCGCGGATGGCTTATCCGAAACAGACGATATATTAGTAAGATTAGCCGGTTCGCAAGAATGGGCTATCCACACGACGCTCTTCTCCAATGTTTCACAACTCATGTCGAAAGTATTTCCGTTTACTATGACTCTATCCGGTGGTGGTACTTATGAGAAAGGCAGTTCGCAGATTATCAATCTATCCTGGACTCATGACCGTGATATAGAATCTCAATCAATCAACAACGAATCCCTGTCAATCGGAATCAGGGCAAAGCAATACGAAAATGTTACTTCTGATACGTCTTATACCCTAAAAGCAATACAGGGCGGACAAACGTACACGAAATCCGTATCAGCACAATTTAAGGTGAGGAAATATTATGGAGTATCCTCCCATGAGTCGCTTACTAATGATCAGATCCTGGCCTTGTCTTCCACCTGGGCGCAACGTTCTCAAGGCTCAACCGTGTTTGATTGCACCGCAGGCAAATATCCCTATTACATTATTCCTACCTCCATGGTATCCGGTATTCAATTCTGGATCGGCGGTTTGCGTAATACCGATTTGGTGGAAGAAGTAAGAGACGTGACCAACTCCTACGGTTATACAGAGAGTTATACACTATTCAGGTTAAACAGCATCCAGACGGGTGTACTCAATATCGAAGTGAAATGAGCGAATTGAAAGGAACAAACATAGCAGCACCGGTCGTTCCGTTTACCGGCAACGACACCTATCCTACCCATTACAGTCTGTACGGTAAAGGCGGGCATAAAGAGGTGGCTACCATCGACGAAAGAAACTCCATCCCCGCAGACAGACTGACGGAAGGAACGATCGTGTATGTGGCTGAAACGGATAAGGAGTATCAATATAAGAATGGTGAATTTGTCGCTTACAAAGGAGACAAGGGTGACAAAGGGGATGCCCTTGAATTCCGTATACTCGGCAGTTATGTGAATCTCGGGCAATTGGTATCCGCCTACCCGGACGGTCCCTTGGAAAACGGGCTGTTCAAAGTCGGCGATTTACTGTACGCATGGACCGGATCGGCTTATGAGATATTAAATTTGGATGTTTTCCAGACTTTCAGCCTTGAGCAATTTATTGAGGTTAATCCTGTGGGAAGTGATATAACCGTTGATTTCAGTAAAACCCCTTACGCAAAAGTCTCACTGTCCGGTGGCAACAGGATTCACAACCTTTCCATAGTCAACACTAAAGAGGGTGTTTGCGGAAAGATTCTCGTGTTCCAGAGCGGTTTCAAACAGGTTTCCGTAGCTGAAAATATAAAAGGCACCGTGGATCTTCCTTTAAATGCAAATACGATCGCCCTGCTGACTTACAACCGGATCGGAGATACAATTTATATGCATAGCAATACGGTATTGGGTGACGTGCAGTTCCCTACGCCGCAACGCATTTCGGATTTTAGCATAACCTATTACGACAACAGCGTATGTGCGATGACCTGGACCGCTCCCTATGCGAATAATATCTATGACAGTGCAACAGAATATGACATGCGCTATGCCAATTCCGAGGTGGATGCTGATGACCCGTCGGTATGGAATGGCATGCGTCAAGTCAATTCCGTGCCTCTTCCCGCCTCTCCCGGCGCACTCCAGCGTATGACTGTCACCGGCCTTGATTCCAACCGCGAATATTATATATACATCAAGTCCGTCAAATTGAACTATGGCGTTAAATACACTTCATTGGCAAGTGCTCCCATCTACTGTAAGACCAAGGGCGGCATGAGTGACGAAGGCGGTTATTACCGTATTGACCTCCGCCCGGACATGCTGTATCCGTCAAAGCGCAATGTGAAGATGGTGGACGGTGTCACATGCAGTCTTGATGGTGCCATTGACGAGCAGGAAAAAGATGTATATCTTGCTGATGGATATCTTGATACGTCTAACAGGACGTATGAAACCGGTTGGGAACCGCGTCTATCGGGTACCGACAACCCTTACGAACTGACCATCGATCTTCATTCCCGGCATGTATTGGACAAGTTATACCTGTATTGCCGCACAAAAAACCTCTACCGTCTCTTCATTTCAACTGACATCGGTTTCGCCCGGGAATACATAACCACTCCCGAGGTCGTCTACAACGGCTTTTCCGTTATTGACTTGAAAGGGAAGACGGCAAGATTCATCTACCTCCAGTTTGACAATGACATTTTCTCCATACAGGAGAACGTTGCAGACGGTGAAGAAGTATATCCGACGTTCAACCAGTCCAACTCCGTCTCCGGCATCCATTGCCTGCGGCTTTACGGCCGTCAGACCAGCGACAAGCCTGCGTTCATCCTTCCTCCCGCCCGTCTGGCCGTTCCGGACCGGACGATGGACGAGTTCTTCTGTACGAACGGACACTTCTACCAGCAGGGTCGCATCCACTCCAAATGTTCCGGCAGTCATGTACGGCTTTACGGCGCATTCGGACATTTCGGTCCTTCTCCTTCCGATACGGATTATACCCGTATTGCGGACTATTGCGTGCGTCCTAACAGGATTCCGTGGGTTTTTGGCCATAACGGTCTGGAAATCTATTTAAAAGAAACTTTTGAAAAGACCTACCGTCCTTATGGTTTGTCTCCTCTAATCACCGGTACAAGTATAATAGACTATTGTCGATGGCCGGGCTATACGGAAGGCAAGAAACAGAACAAGCAGATAGATAATTACTGGTTGCCGGACAAATGGATACCATTGCCCAGCAAAGGCATCCGTGGGTATGAGAAATACCTGTCGGAAACTACCAATCCGGAGAATTACAAGACACTAGCAAAGACATGCCACCATCTGGCCGCCATTTACGGTAATACGGCTGTATCTCCGGACATGCTCGACCTGTATCCGGCCGATGAAAGCAAGGACAGCGGCTTGCACCTGCTTTCCGGCATAGAGTTCGACAACGAGCCTGACAAGACGTGGGAAGGATGGATGGGGTACATGCAACCCGAAGAACTTGCCGCCCAGTTGAGTGCTGTATATGACGGGCATAACGGCATACTGTCTGATGAGGACGGAAACGCGTCAAAATACGGAATACGGAGTTTCAACAGCGATTGTCTGGTTATCATGCCCGGCATGGCGGGTATCAATACCGGATATATACGTGCCGCATACGAATGGTGCAAGGCGCACCGCCGGGACGGAAAGTTTCCTGCGGACGTTCTTAACTTCCATTCCTACTTTTCCAACATAGGCAATCAGGCCGGTGATAACACGATTCCCGTGCAATATGCCGTCACTTTTGAAGAAGCCCTCAAGGGAGAGGCGTCGGAGTTCTACAAGATAACGGACTTTCGCAACAGGTATCTTAACGATAAGGAGATATGGATAACCGAGTTCGGGTATGGTGAGGCCGGAGGCCGGAATACTCAGAGCAAGTATCAATGCTACACCCAGCCCGGCCGGCAAGTCGGCGGCCTTACAGTACCCGACCGGCACCGTTCGGACGTAAAGGGTGCCTGGACGCTGCGTGCGGTATTGGGCATGCTTGAACTCGGTGTCTCACTTGTGAATTATTATTCAACCGAAATGGAAGGCAGCTATTTCGGCGCTGGAAACTGGGACAGCGGTGCCGGTTATGAAATGTTTCACTGGAACGATTGCACGGACCTGACTCCGGGTGCCAAGGCCGAGGCGATAAAGAGATACGAGCATGGCTATGCCCGTGGAGGATTCTCCGTTACCGGACTGTTCGGCCCGTTGTTGGGTTGTGGCGGTTTTCCTATCAGCCGGGCCTATTGGTGGATTGCAACTTTCCGCACAAGATTGAAAGGCTATGTCTACACCGGACGTAAATATTTAGCGGATTCACGCATTTGCGTGGCCTGTTTCCGTAAGAAAAATGAAGATAAAGGAGCTTACGTGGTATGGATGAACACGGATGAAAACAATGGGATCTCCGATGCTGAGATACCGTTGCCCGACAATATTTCCTCTTTTATCAAAGTGGAGACATGGATACCGGAACTTCGCAGTCCGGAAAAGCTTCCGTCGAATATCGAATACGACCAGCCCCGTACGCAGTTGCCGACATCAAGATATGAAAAGTATATCGGTGGGCAGTGGGTCATTCAAAATAAAAAACCTGATAATAAGGTGTATGAATCCTTTTCACAGTTACCGGCAGATTATCCGGAAAATCCGCAGGAAGGAGATACGGTAACCGTTATCCCTTCTCATGAGGAGAATCCCTATTTCCCGATAGTCGGTCCCGTCGGTGGAAAATACAGCACGCATGGAAATAATCCCGGTGCCAACCAGTACGAACATATAGATCCCAATGATCCTGTCAAGGATGACGGCACTCCGAAATGGTCGGTTTCCGTAAATAATTATCTTGCCTGGCGCCAGGTACATGCCGTATGCGACTATATTGACTACACAGAGGACGGACAGCACGGCATCCGTGGAGACGAGACGTTTATGGAGGCGTTAAGAGGAAAAATTGTTGATAATGTGACTGAATTCCCTGTGTACTATTTCTTCGACGCGGTTCCCGACCCTGATTTTAAGAGCGCAGTAACAGACCTAACCGGAACTCCCGTCAACAGCAGTTCTGTGAAATTGTACTGGAATAACCATAATCCGAAAGATACCGGATATGAGATATTCATGAGTGACATGCCCGAGAGCGGGTATACGCTCTTCAAGGAGATGGTCGCCGGCGTCGAAAACGGCATTCAGATATCCGGATTAAATGAGAATACAACCTATTATTTCAAGGTCCGTTCCAAATGCGGTACGAAATGCGGAGAGTTGAGCGGATACACGAGTGTGAAAACTTTCAGCGAGCTTCCCGCACCGGACAATCTGCGCGTTTCAGACCGCACGGCGTCAAGCATAGTCCTGTCCTGGGACTACGTCTCCGGACAGGTTTCTGAATTCGTGTACTACGCTGTTTTTCGCGCCGATAGTAGCGGTACGTTTACATTGGTCGGGAAAGTGGAAGATAAGTCTGTCCTTTCCTATACGGATGTCGGTCTGTCCGTTGGCACCGCTTACAAATACAGGATTCGGGCGGTTGGTCTGAACGGACAGAGCACGTATACATCCGAGATAGATACGCGTACTTTGCTCGCGGAAGAATGTTCGCCGGCATTACAACGTGCCATGACGGACAAACTGGGCAGCAAGATCGTATTGACATTTGATCTTCCGATCGGTGCCATAGGCGAGGATGCAAAAGACAGGTTCACATTATCCGAGGACGGAAACCTGAGGCTGGTCAATTATGTATCCCGCGATGAATCGGATACAAAAAAACTATTTTTATCTGTCAGCCAGGACTCCTTAAGGGATTACGACCAGGGAAGTGACATCCGGCTGGATTACGCCGGTGGGAGTATCGTGTCGGAATATGGTGTGACGCTTGACGGATTTACAAATGTCAAAGTCATCAACGTCATCGGTAACTATACCAATATCGAGGCAACCTACAAGTTGAATTTCTGTTCGGCTGAAGCCCCTCTTCCGGAAAGTGCCGAATGGAACAATATTGTCGGAAATCCTGAGTCGGATGCTATCTCTGTCAATTTGACGGATATTTACGGACGTCCTTCGGATATTTTCGTTTCTCCGGTACAGGAGAAACCTAAATACTCCTGGGCCTCTCCTGAAGACAGCGGGTATTGTGAGATAGACGGCATCGAAACAGCAGTATACAAATATGTCTGGCGCGGTCCTTCCTACAAGAGTGACATTACCGAAAAAATTGTCGCAAGATTGCGCCTGTCTGGATTGAACAACGAGCACCGTTATACTATTAACCATTTCGGGGCAAGAATATATGGCTCTGATACCCTTGTGAAAATGAAAGTGAATGATACTTATGCAGGACCTCTGTCACAGTACAGGAACAAGACCTCATTCCTTACGATAGAGGATTGTAAGCCAATTGACGGTACACTGAATATAGATATCATCAACGCTGTTGATGAGGGGGATACATCAAAGGGCTATCCGTTGACCGCTTTCATGGTTATTGAAGAGTTTAAATCCGGAAGTGAGCCGGAAAACAAAAATGTCTGGTTACGGGATGCTACGATAATCGAGGACGATGGGGACGGTATTGTCAAATTTCAGGACTTGACCGTACACCTCAACTGTATCGGCACGGCAACTGCCTACCGTATCTCCGAATGGGAGGATGTAACCGGCGCATCATGGAGTGATATCGTAGAGGGCATCATGGACGTACCGTACAGTTTAAGCGAAGGTTATGGTGAGAAAACCTTGTATGTACAGGTGAAAAACAACTATTCGGAATCTAATGTGCGCAGGATCGGCGTTAATTTTAAAGATCCGTACGTCCCGCTTGTGCTCCGTAATGCTTATATAAACAATGACGATGCAAGCACATATAGTCCCGAAGTGCTTGTCATGGCAGATAAGGAGGGAATACCTACGCACTACCGTATTGGCGAGAATGCCGATTTGTCGTTACTGGAGTGGGTGGTATGGCCTGATCCCAAGTCTTCTGTCATTCCTTTCACCTTGTCTCCCGAAGGCGGACAAAAGACAGTATACCTGCAGCTCAAGGACAACATTACCGAGTCCGCCATAAAAGTGGACATGATCAATTATATCGTCTTGAATTACGAAGAAGTGACACTGGATCTGTCATTGCCTCAGGGGGTTGACACTGCCGGAATCAGCCTTTCCTTTGCGCCACTGAAATATAATAAAGAATTCGCATACGGTGTAACCTCCGACGACACGCACCTTACAGCCTGGAACGTCCTGTTCAAATACTTCAATGGAATGTGGATCGATGATGCCATTCATTTTCATAAGTATGCGGCAGACGGTACTATAAACAAGCGTACGACGGGTTCATATGCCCCTCGCGCCCTGACTTATACGGATGGGTTCGGAACGAGAAGACGTTTTTGCGTCAATACGGCAAACGATGTATGCCCGCCCAGACTGATTCGTCCGGACAATGCAGGAGGCCCGCAGTATCCTTATCTCCTTTGGCCTGAGATTGAAGAAATGCTTGAATTCGACGGGGGCTTTTCATTGCATGACGTATGGGATCCTGCCATGTCGGATTATGGGGGAACCGTCGAAAATATAGTAAACGGTATCAATTTCTATAATGATTACCTGAAGAATAAGTTCGGACGCAAGGCGATGGTCATGACAGAACCTAATGGGGATGCAAAGTATACTACCGCCGCGCAATTGGTATCTGATATCCGCATGATCACCAGACAACACAACACAAATCTCGGATATGTATTTGTGAGTCTGAAAGACGAATCACTGAATACAGACAAACTAAAGGTTGCCCGCATGTTCAATGAATCTCCGGCGGACGGATTGAATACTTACAAACAGGATTTTCTTAAGGATTTTCCGGGGAACGGCATGTATGGAGAGTTTGGCTGTCACGGGGTAGACAAAAACAAGAATGCCGACAAAAAAATCTGGCCCGCCGTATCGGGATTCTTCGACTGGTTGTGTGACACGTACGGGGAACCCGGAAACGATACGGTCTGGTTCGCTACGAATGAAGAGGTTATACAGTATAAGTCATTGTGCCGGATGAGCGTAATCGAACATAGCGTATCCGATGACGTGTTGCATATAACGCTGAAGGTGCCCGTATTAGAAAATTTCAACTGGAGGGAACTGACATTGCTGGCTGGCGGAATCGGTTCCGGTACTGTAACAGAGAGCAGTAATGTGAAGGGCCTCAGTTACGGACTGAAAGGAGATTATTTCATGATCAATGTAAATCTTGATGCCACGCTGGAAACACGTGCGGAGAAATACACCGCCGCGTTTGAAAAATCGTATGACAATGAGGATAAGGATGCTGCCGGGTATTTTATCCAGCGCCTAAAACCGTCTTTGCAAACGGCTTATTCGGATCGGATAGAAGCCGTTACCAGACCGCCGGTATTGGTAAGCTTTAACCTGACAAAAGCCGTTACGGAATATCTTAATGTTCCTTTTGAATTCGAAGCCTCAAACTATACCTTGTACATGATATCGGAAAATTCGGATTTTAAGGATGCCGAATGGACCGGGAATGTATACCATATGTTCACAATCCTCAATGCCGAAGGTCTGCATACTATTTATTTCAAAGTGAAAAATCAGTTCGGAGAGTCGGAAGTGATGAGTGACACGGTTACCTATGAACCTCCGGCATTCGCATTAAGATCCATCTCGATCAATGATGGAGCTGCTGTTGCAAGTGGCAGGGAAGTCTTCGTTTCATTCAATGTGGCAGGGTTGGAGAGTCCGACCCACTGCATGTTGTCAGAGACGCCGGACTTTACAGGTATTGAATGGGTGAAATACAGTGCATCCGTACCTTTTGTCTTGACAGAGGGAGACGGCATGAAGACCGTATACGCGAAAGTGAAGACCGGAACGGAGGTAAGTGGCGTGGTATCAGCTACGATAGAATTGAAAGTTGTAGAAAAGAAAGTTGTGATGTCGTTGTTGTGGCTGACTGGGGCGAATAACAGTGAACAGGTCAATGTTGGGGATATAGTGGTAAATCGTGTGAAGCCGATACGGAATTACGACATCGCTCTTTCATATAATGACGGAACGCAAAGTGACATCCAATTTTATGATACCGCAGCTATTGACGGATCGATCGGAGTACAAACGGAAGCGGAAATGCCTGTTGAACCTGCCGTATACACAGGAGTATATACCTACGAATTAGTCAAAGCCTGCTCATATTACAACGTATATAACCAGCCGGAGACGATCGTGCCGCACAGGATCATCTTCAAGGCACCGGCGGGAACGTACAAGGTACGCATACTGGGTTCTACAAAAAACGCTAATGGAGCGAGTACGGATAACAAGTATTATGAATGTAATGGAATTCAAGCACAGCCATCTTTTTCGTTGGTGAACAATTTTACGGATTTTGTGGAACTGGATAATGTGGTTCCCGATGATTCCGGATACCTCATCGTGAAATGGTGGGGAAATCCGACGCGAGGCTCAATGACTTGTGTGAATCTGATAGAAATTATAAAGAAGGAGTAAAAAAAATAAATGGCTGTCGAATCATTTTATATCCAACAGCCATTTAAAGTGGTATTAAATCACATTTTGTTTTGTATTTATATTTGTTAATGCAGAACATTTTGTTTTACCGATTATAAACAGAATGAAATAATAGAATTATGGCAATATTAAGTAACGGCAAGTTTTATGGTTTCCTTTGTTCGGTGAAAGAGACCGGCCGGAAATTAGCGAATGGAGTAAAAGAGTATATGGAAGATTTTGTGTCCGGCTTTGCCGGGCATGGTTGGAAAATCTGGGAACGTGTGTCCGGTATATGGCGAATAGAAACGGATGAGCTGGTAGTTCGAAGGACAATGATTGTGTTTGAAATGCTGATTAGTAAAATACGTTGTATAAAAGGTGCATTAAATATCTCACAGGGTAATGGTAAGATTAAAACAGCGGAATTGAAGGAAGATGGTAATTGGTATATCACAATTGAGGATGAAATGTCTTTTGTACCCCATGATTTTATCCGTTGTCAGCATTTTAGTAATATGGCGAAATTCTATTGGGTAGAAATAACTGATATTATTAATGATAACACTACTCTTATTATTCCTGCTACAGAATTTATGGGGTCGCTTGAGTATAAAGATGGAATTGAGTATGTTGGTGGTAGTGGGGAAATGAATATCCCGGAGCCGGGCGATGAAATTATTCAGTTTGGTAATCGAATAAACAAAGACAGGCAATCTGCTATTTATTTACATGCAGACGAAGGAGGGCAACCTGCTATTGATATCCTCTTTAATATAAACTCGAAAAGCTTTGAGGGTTGCCTTAATATGAGAATGGGAGGAAGCATACCGGGTGAAGGCGATATGAAAGGATTCTATTGTGAGAATGGTATGATAAAAGGAACTGTAGATAATCACGTTGTTTATCAGATCAAACCGGATGGTTCAGCCATGTTCGGTGATGGCTCTGCACAATTTAACGCTGACAAATCCGGGTACATTGCCGGAGGTACAATTTCTTGGGAATGGGATGAATCGAAGGGGAAGTATGTATGTACAATGCAGGATGTAGTTTTGACCTGGGATAACCTTTCAGATGAAGCGAAAGAGAATTTGAAAGGGGATAAGGGTGAAGATGCTGTTTTTTACTTAATCGAGTTCAATGAGGATGGAAATACGGTTCAATCTATTTCGGCAATAGCAGATGGAGTACCTAAAGGAAAGTCATTAAAAGCTTCCCTTTATAAAATAACTTCTGGGAAGAAAGAATTATGTGGTGCAAGAAGATTTACAATTTCAGCAGGTAGTCAAATTGGGGAAGTAATTCCTCCGATGGGGGGAGGTCCGCTTCATACAATTTCTATTGATTACGGAGATTCATCTATACAGTCTTATACAGTAACTGCATATGGTGATGCAAATACAGTTATTGCTCTGGCAACCATACATAAAGTTTTAGATGGACGACAGGGAGAACAAGGTAATCCTGGCACTGATGCTAATTTACTTCCATGGATAGAAAAATGGAATGGTTATGCAACTGAATTAGGCGGTGATTATATCGTTACTCCGAAGATGTTTTCAGGCACTAAAACAATTGATGCAGAAGGGAATGTATTACTGACTGGTATCGCGCAGGGAAAGGAGTGTATCACGATTGATGGGGTAAAGCGTACTGGAATTTTTGCGTTGGTGGATAATGAAATCGTATTTGAACTTGATCCTATAAATAAGAAGTATGCGTTTAAAGGACGCGTAGAAGCATATAGTGGAATATTTTCCGGGTATATACAAACCCCATTTATTGAGTTAACCGACTCTGATGCTATATATTCTAATGGACATCATATCGAGACTGAGGTGGAGAATAAGTATATACCAGGATACTTAATAAATAACGATCTGAATATTGCATCCGGAAATTTGCAAGATCATGTAATATTGAGTCATGATAAAAAGTATATCGGTTCTCGTGTTAATATATGTAATTACGTACTTCCTCCTTACACAAGACTTACTGCAATGCATGCAATTACCGTTTTTTCAGATAAGTTTCCATTTGGCTTTTACGGTGGGTATACGCCGGCTGAAAATACAGAGGCAGTATATGAAATAAGCGTTATTGGTGGGATTCTGTCTTTTGTCGGTGTTCCGCGTAGGGACTTTTATACAGGAGAAGTTTTAGGTACTACATGGATATGTCAGAAATAAAAACCGCCCTACTTTCCCAAGCAGGGCGGATACAGACAATAATTGCTAGTAATAGCAATGACAAACGATGCAAAGATAGTATTAATAATTCAATAAATAGAAATGGAAGATGTAATTTACAAATTTATTCATGATCACTTGTATATGCACGTGATTCTCATTGTATTGGCTTTTGCCGGAACCTTAACGGCAATGGGAATAGATCTTATTTTTGGAGTAAAAAAAGCGAAGGAGCGACAAGAAGCAAGAACTTCAACTGGTTATAAAAAGACAAGTGTTAAAGCACAGAAGTACTTCTCTCCAATGCTCTGTTTGACAGTCATAGACGTAATGTCCAGCATTGTCATTCCTATTCCTGCGTTCACAATGATGTGGGCAGCATACTGTATCTTTTGCGAATTCAAATCTGTTCGTGAAAAGAGCTGGGAGAAAGCTGAAATATTAAAGGCACAGAAAACAATGAGCGTTGTGATAGAGAATAAAGAGGACATAGCGAAGTTGGTTAGCGAGTTCTTGTTTAATAACAAAGAAAAAGATGAGGAAAAGGAGGAAAAGAAATGAAAACAATTGATTCAATCATTATCCATTGCTCGGCCACACGTGCCGGGCAGGACCTACGTGCAAAAGACATTGACCGTATGCACAGGCAAAGAGGCTTTTCCCAGATCGGTTATAACTTTGTAATTGATCTCGACGGTACTGTAGAGAACGGACGCCCACTCTCTGTTGATGGAGCACACTGTAATACGAAAGGATTCTCCGGGGTGTCATACAACAAACATAGTATTGGTATTTGCTACATTGGTGGGCTCAATGTGAATGGACATCCGGCAGACACTCGGACTGAAGCGCAGAAGAACGCCCTTCGTGATCTGGTTGCAAAACTATGCAAGGAATATGATATTGTAGAGTTATTGGGCCACCGGGATACATCTCCCGATCTTAATGGAAATGGTGAGGTAGAACCGGCAGAGTATATCAAAGCTTGCCCGTGTTTTGATGTAAGATCTGAGTTTTCTAATTTCCTGCGTAATACAGTAGTGAAGCCATGAAAGTGTTACCTTGGGTTTTAGTAACATTGTTGCTGATTGCATGTGTGGCGGCTTGGTTCCGTCCACTCAAGCAATTTCCGGCAGAAATCAAGACCGAGACAAAGATAAAGACGATTGTCAAGGTTGATACATTATTGATTCCTTCCCCTATGGCGCCTCTATTAATCATTAGGTTGACAGATACGATGCATGTAGGTGATACTGTGATTCATCGTGAACAAGCATATTACGAGGATAGTCTTTACCGGGTATGGGTGTCCGGTTATCGTCCGAGACTGGATAGTATGCAGGTATTTCCGAGAACTGTGTACCAAACGGTAACAAATGATATTTATCATACCATCACACCGAAAAAGAAACGCTGGGGGATTGGATTACAGGTTGGATATGGTTATCCGTATGGTTGGTATATCGGTGCAGGTATTAGTTATAACTTATTTATGTGGTAATTGTTATATATGTGTAGAAGCTTACTTGTAGCGACAAGTGGCACTCCCCGGTTCTTAATGGATCGGGGATTTTTATTATATTTGCCGGAAATTTAAAAATCATGGCACATAATTACAACTACGAATCAGTACAAGAATTGCTCTCTTGGGCAAAGAATATGCTTGAAAACAAGACATATCCTGAAGCTCCTTATCAGCTTAATAAATGTACAAAGATACTTGATTGTGAAGTCTATCTTAATAGTGCAATAGCTACTATCTCGTCTCATTGGGAGAATCCTACGTTCCATCCTACGATTGAACATCTGTGGGAGTTTAGAGAGAAGGTAGAAGGAAAGGTAGTCGAATAAGCTGCATCGTGGGTTGCGGTTACTGACATCCGAATCTTATTCCTTTAGGGAAGGGGGATGTCAATCTTCAATATCTGCAATCAAGTCTTTAAAAATTTTTTGAGAGGAATGAATACCTTCTAGAAAAGTTGCTTCATTTTGCGAGTTTGTAAGGGTGTTGTCATCGACAAAGGTAACATAGACAAATCCTAGTGCTTTCGCTGTTTCCTTTTGAGTGTTCGGATCTACAAGACATTCAATTGTAGTCCTGATGAAACAAAGCCCGTCACTCACCTTCATCGCATGGTGAGCTGCCCCACCGTATTTTTGATAGCCTTTCTTTATGTTTTCATTAAGTTCAATCAATAAGGCTATTTTGTTCCTTGTGAGATATCGACATATCACCTCATTAAACCCTAGTTCGGTATTCTTGAGTACACGTTCTCTGTAACGTGCAAAGAAATGGGTACTGTACGCATCAATTCTTCTAGTCCATACCATTGAATCAGATTCGGTATGCTTATATGGGGAGCACCCCCATTTCAAAACGAATCGTCTACTCTCCAAATTTACAATAGAGAAATAATCAAATTCAGGATTTTCAACAGCTTGTCTATTTTCAACATAAAAAAATAGGATGTATGAATTGTGCCGAGCAGGATTTGTGTATTCAAACAGTTCCCAAGCCGGAAAACGAAGAGTTTTCCGGAATTTCTTCACAGCCTTTGGCATTAATTGCTGACGTTTATACTCTATTTTGTGAAGGTCAGCAGCCAATTCTTCATACATCTCGTAAAATCTCATCGTTGAAACAATCATAATGCAACAAGTTCGTAAATAGATACTTAATATAAATTGATGTTCTGATTCTTAATCATGCCGATTATGTAATCATATTTTTTAGCAAATATAATAAAAACATTAAAATTTATCTAATTATCAATTCTCGAAATAGCGTTTTCCAAAGGTATCATTAGGGAAGAAACATTAATTGAATTTTGAGCACTATTTAATAGGCAAAATTGATACCCGAATTCCGCGATGCAGCTTTTTCGACTGCCTTTCCATTATCCTTTCATCATCATTATATCCGCCCTCATTTCTATGTAGTCCTTATATTTATCTGGATCGTTTACATAATCAATAACTCGGTTGATTGCTATTTCCGCCTGTTTTTGCTTGACTTTCGTGTAATACCTTATGATTCCTTTACTCTTGTCTGAATGTCCAAGGCAGTAATCTATCACACCGTCGGGAATTCCAAGTTCGGAAGCGAACTGAGCAAAAGTTTTGCGGGCTGAATAAAAACAAAGAGTTTGTTTAATTCCTAAATGCTCTTTTAACTCTCTCATGCAGAGGTTGATGTACTTCTGTAGGTTTGGGTAGGTGTAGGAATATCCTAAATCCAATACTCCTTTCTTACTTATATATTTTGTTATAATAGACTTCGCTTCCTCGTGTATCGGTATTGTAATATTTGATTTTCCGGTTTTTGCATGGATCGTCTTAGTTCTTTCAAAAGAGAGAACATTGCCTGATAGGTTTACTGATAGTAAGTCCTTCAAGTTAATACCACACAAATAAAAAGAGAGTAGTAGCATGTCTTTGCCTAATTGCATGCGCTTTCCTTCTACTATTGTATTTCGTATTTTCTGGAATTCTTCTATTGTTAGATCACACTCTTTAGGTTCGGCTGTTGGTATTTTAGTGTATGCAAATGGGTGCACATCTGTTTTCAGAACACCTGATTTGATTAGTTCGTTGATTCGGGCTTTCAAATGGGTAAGCCTTAATCCTATGTTACCATTAGCGTATCCTTTTTTTGTCATCCATTTCTTGAAGTGTTCAATTAACAAAGTATTGATTGCCTGAATGGGTATATCTCCTTCGGCGTTTGTAAACACCCGTACAGTCTCCTCATTCATCTTAGCATAGCTTTCCCTGCCTTCCTCTCTAATCTCATAAATTCGCTTTCGCCAAAATTCCAGAAATGAAATGTGAGAAGGTTTTTCTTTGGAAGTGATAATTTGTTTGATCTGTAAAGCAGTGAGCCACTCTTTGTCTTCTATTGAATTATATTTTTCTTTATATTGTGAGAATACAAACTCTATCCGTTTGTTCATTATACTTGCATCTTTGCGATAAACGACTTTTCCGTTTTCGAATTCTGCAATATCATCTAACAGAAATTCTGTTTTGATGTAAGTACGATCTTTCTTTTGGGAGATGCAGACTAAGATTGGGAGCCTGCCATCATGTTCCTTAATGGAACTCAAAACTGTTAATCTGATTGTTGCCATAAGCTGAATAATCAAACACAATTCTACTATACAATTTTGTGCAAATATATACGCAGATTTATGTTTTTTTTATTCAGAATTGAATTTTTAGAAAAGAAAAACGCTGATTAAATAGTTGATAATCAGCGTCTTGTTTAAGAGCCGCTAGCCAGACTTGAACTGGCGACCTACGCGTTACGAATGCGTTGCTC
>ERZ894240.721-NODE-721-length-28547-cov-164.926786_pt1 | contig 28547 bp, 27 predicted proteins | sample MGYA00380298_ERZ894240 | MGnify/ENA primary metagenome ERZ894240 (study PRJEB32331, sample SAMN06328419) | human gut metagenome | biome: human gut microbiome; feature: stool | host: Homo sapiens | collected 2014-06-27 ... | reverse complement strand
AGATTTCGTAACTCTCTCTAATATTCTTCTCCAAATTACATTTAGCTGATATTAGAGAAAGGAAAAATAAATTCTCTAAAAAATATAAATTTTGTAAATATAGATTTAAGGATCACAGAAACTCCGTTTCTGTGTCTCAAAAGTAGTAGTCGTTTACACTCCTCTACTTTTGGAAATTATGGTTTATTTATTTATTCTAAACTTTGACTAGCAGCCATTAAGAAAGGAACTACCTGTTTCTTTCTAGAAACTACTCCTTCTAACCAAGCAGTATTATTTTCAAGTTTTACACTGAAAGCTCTCTCTACAAGTTCTGGGAAATCTCCAACAACAATAGCAAAAGATCCAGACTTAATAATATCTGTAATTACTAGGATAAACATAGAGTAATTAGCATTTTTATTTATCTCTTTCATAGTTTTTTCAAGATCAACTTGTTTGCTTAAAACTCCAGCTACATCAACTGTATTTATTTGAGCAATAGCCATATGAATACCATTCATTGAAAATTCTTTCATATCAGTAGTTAAAATTTCAAATGGAGTTCTATTAGCTAAAGATGTTCCAGCTATAAGCATATTCATTCCATATTCTTCATAGTCAGGAATTTCACAAATTTGTGAAAGCTCTTTAACTGTATCAATATCCTTTTGAGTGCAAGTAGGAGATTTAAATAAAAGTGTATCAGAAAGAATAGCACTCATCATAAGTCCAGCAGCTTTTTTACTAGGCACAATTCTAGCATCTTTGAAAAGCTCATATACAATAGTAGATGTACAACCTACTATTTCAGCATTTATTTTAACAGGTTCATCAGTTATAAAGTTACCAAATTTATGATGATCTATAACTTGAAGAATTTTAGCATCTTGTAATCCATCAACAGAGTGAGCTCTCTCATTGTGATCTACTAAAATAACTTGTTTTCTAGTAAAGTTGATTAAGTTTTTAGTTCTAATAGTTCCATAAACAGTTCCATCTTTTTCTGTAACTGGGAAGTTTGTTTGTGTAGCCTCTTTCATAATATCTTTTATATCATGTAAAAAATCATCTTTCTTAAAAGAATAGAATTTAGCATTAGTTAATATAGAAGATAGAGATAGAGATTGACTAATTAAACTAATAGTTTTAAATAAGCTTGTATGAACTCTCATAATAGCACAATCTGAAGTTACTCTTGGACTAATAAAATCGTCTTCTTCACAAGCAACTATAATAACTTTTGCTCCAGCTTTAATAGAACGGTCAATACCATCAACCATTGATGTAGTAACAACAATATCTCCCGGAGTAACATCTTCAAGTTCAGAGATAGCTTTAAGATTTCCAGTGATAATTCCACTTGGATAAGTTCCACTTACAATAACTCCATCAAGTACATCTTTTAAGTTTTCGAAAGTTGTTTTATATTTTCCAAAAAGGTCTGAATGTTCAAGATTTAAGTATGTATTGGCTATATCCGAAATATGAATCATCCCTTTTAATTGTTTCTTTTCATCAACAACAGGAAGACTGGAAAAGTTTTCAACAGTCATAGTATCCAAAGCAGATCTTAAAGATTCATCATAGGATAAAACAGTTTTCTCCACACTTGTTAAGTCTGATATTTGTGCACTTACAGTTTTTAAAAGTTTAGGAGTTTTTACTCCAAAGTGTTTTAAAACAAATTCTGTCTCTTTATTTATATCTCCAAGACGATAGGGAATAGCAGTAACTCCCATCTCTTTTTTTAATTCAGCAAGAGCAATAGAAGAACAAATTGAATCTGTGTCTGGGTGTCTATGCCCAAAAATTAAAATAGGTTCCATACCAACAATCCTCCTCAATATATTTCTTTAGAATATCTTAGCATTTTTTTTTAACTTCAACAAATATTATTTGCTAAAACATGATATAATATACAAAAATAAAGTGATATATAAGGGAGAAAATAATGGAAAAAATGACACTGAATTTTGGTGAAAACCTAGATAATATAAAGAAGAAAATTGAGAAGATGAGAGAAGATATTTTAAAATATAACCAATATTACTATACTAATAATGAAAGTCTTATCTCAGATGTCGAATATGATAATTTGATAAAGGAGTTAAAAGAGTTAGAAGAACAATATCCACAATTTAAAAATGTAGAGTCTCCAACTGAAAAGGTAGGAGCTACAAATTTAAGAGAGAGTAAGTTTCAAAAGGTAACTCATAAAAAACCTATGCTGAGCCTTTCAAATACATATAATGAGGGAGAGATAGGAGATTTTATTGAGAGAGTAAGAAAACTTATTCCAGAGGATAAAGAATTAAAATATGCTTTAGAACTAAAGCTAGATGGACTTTCTATAAGTGTACAATATGAGAAGGGTAAACTTGTAAGGGGAGTAACTAGAGGAGATGGAGCAATAGGGGAAGATGTAACAGAGAATATTATGGAGATTGCAACTATTCCACATGAGTTACCAGAGCCATTGGATTTAGAGGTAAGAGGAGAGATTGTTCTACCTTTAAGTAACTTTTTAAAGCTTAATGAAAAAAGAATGGAAGCTGGAGAAGAGGTATTTGCCAACCCTAGAAATGCTGCAAGTGGAACTTTAAGACAGATAGATTCGAGTATAATAAAAGAGAGAGGTTTAGATAGTTACTTCTACTTCTTAGTTGATGCAGAAAAATATGGAGTTAAAACTCATAGTGAAAGTATAAAATTTTTAGAAAAATTAGGATTTAAAACAACTGGGGTATGTGAGGTTTTAGAGTCAGCTAGTAAGTTGAAAAAGAGAATAGATTATTGGGAAAAAGAAAAAGAGAATCTTGATTATGAAACTGATGGAATGGTTATAAAGGTTGATGAGTTAGAGCTTTGGAATATTTTAGGAAATACTACAAAAAGTCCGAGATGGGCAATAGCATATAAATTTCCAGCTAAACAAGTTACAACAACAATGTTAGGGGTAACTTGGCAAGTTGGAAGAACAGGAAAGGTTACACCAGTTGCAGAGTTAGAAGAGGTACTTCTATCAGGTAGTAAGGTAAAGAGAGCAAGCTTACACAACTTCCATGAGATAGAGAGAAAAGATATTAGAATAGGAGATAAGGTATTTATTGAGAAAGCAGCAGAGATAATACCTCAAGTTGTAAAATCTATAAAAGAGTTTAGAGATGGAAGTGAAATTCAAATAGTTGAACCAACAGAGTGTCCAGTTTGTCAAAGTCCAGTGGCTAGAGAGGAAGGGCAAGTAGATATAAAGTGTACTAACCCAAATTGCCCTGGAAAGATAAAGGGAAGAATAGAGTATTTTGTTTCAAGAGATGCTATGAATATAAGTGGTTTTGGTAGCAAGATGGTTGAGAAGATGTTGGAGCTTGGCTTTATAAAAAATGCAGGTGATATATATAATCTTAAATCTCATGAAGAAGAGTTGGTTAAGATTGAAAAAATGGGAAAAAGAAGTGTAGAAAAACTTTTAGAATCAATTGAAGAAAGTAAAAAAAGAGATTATTCAAAGGTATTATATGCTTTAGGAATACCATTTATAGGGAAATATTCAGGAAAACTTTTAGCCAATGCAAGTAGAAATATAGATAAGCTTATGAATATGAGTGTAGAAGAACTTATGGAAATAGATGGTGTTGGAGATAAGGGAGCAAAGGCTGTTTATGATTTCTTTAGAGATAGTGAAAATCTACAATTAATAGAGGTATTAAGAGGATATGGATTACAATTTGCTCAAGAGGTTAAAGAGGAGCAAAGCAGTGAAGAGAGAATTTTTGAAGGAAAAACTTTCTTATTCACAGGGACATTAAAAAACTTTAAAAGGGAAGAGATAAAAGAGGAGATTGAAAAACTTGGAGGGAAAAATCTTTCAGCAGTAAGCAAAAACCTTGATTATCTAATTATCGGGGAGAAAGCAGGAAGCAAGTTGAAAAAAGCTCAAGAATTAGGAACAGTTAAAATTTTAACAGAAGATGAATTTTTAGAAATCTGTGAAAAAAAGTAATAAAAATTAGATAAATAATTACCTTAGATTGACTATCTGACTGATTTATGGTAGCATATATCTTGATAAAGTGTCAGAATAATAATTATTAAAGAGAGGAATCAAAGGATGATAGGAGAAATTTTCAAAAAGATATTTGGTACTAAAAATGATAGAGAGATAAAGAGAATTAGAAAAATAGTTGATGCTATCAATAAACTTGAACCAGATTTCCAAAAACTTACTGATGAACAACTTAGAGAAAAAACAGCTTATTTCAAAGAAAGATTATCACAAGGTGAGACACTTGATGCAATTCTTCCAGAAGCATTTGCAACTGTAAGAGAAGCATCAAAAAGAGTTCTTGGACTTAGACACTATGATGTACAACTTATAGGGGGAATAGTTCTTCATGAAGGAAAGATAACTGAAATGAAGACAGGGGAAGGTAAAACTCTTGTGGCAACTTGTCCAGTTTACTTAAATGCCTTAACTGGAAAAGGTGTTCACATCATCACAGTTAACGACTATCTAGCTGCTAGAGATAGAGATATGATGGGAAGAGTATATGAATTCTTAGGATTAACTTCAGGAGTTATCTTAAATGGATTAAATACAGAAGCTAGAAAAGCTGCATATAATAGTGATATTACATATGGAACAAACTCTGAGTTTGGTTTTGACTATTTAAGAGATAATATGGTTGCAAGTGCAGATGAAAAGGTTCAAAGAGAGTTAAACTACTGTATAGTTGACGAAGTTGACTCAATTTTAATTGATGAGGCTAGAACTCCATTGATAATTTCAGGAGCTGCAACTGAAACAACAAAATGGTATAAGATATTCTATCAAATAGTTTCTATGTTAAGTAGAAGTTATGAAACTGAAGGAATAAAAGATGTTAAAGCTAAAAAAGAGATGAATATTCCACCTGAAAAATGGGGAGATTATGAAGTTGATGAAAAGGCTAAGAATATAGTTCTTACTGAAAAAGGAGTAGCAAAAGTTGAAAAACTTCTAAAGATAGACAACCTATATTCTCCTGAAAATGTAGAGTTAACTCACTATTTAAACCAAGCTTTAAAAGCTAAAGAGCTATTTAAAAGAGATAAAGATTACCTTGTAAGAGAGGGACAAGTAATAATCATTGATGAATTTACTGGAAGAGCTATGGAAGGAAGAAGATATTCAGATGGACTTCACCAAGCTATTGAAGCTAAAGAGGGAGTAAATATTGCTGGAGAAAACCAAACTCTTGCATCTATTACACTTCAAAACTACTTTAGAATGTATAATAAACTTTCAGGAATGACAGGAACTGCTGAAACAGAAGCTGCTGAATTTGTACATACTTATGGACTTGAGGTAATAGTTATCCCTACAAATAAACCAGTACAAAGAATAGATCATCCAGATTTAGTTTATAAAACTCACAAAGAGAAGATAAATGCTATTATAGCTAGAATTGAAGAACTACATGCTAAAGGACAACCAGTTCTTGTTGGTACAATATCAATTAAAAGTTCAGAAGATTTATCAGAACTTTTAAAAGCTAAAAAGATACCACATAATGTATTAAATGCTAAGTTCCATGCTAAAGAGGCTGAAATAGTAGCTCAAGCAGGAAGATATGGAGCTGTTACTATTGCTACAAACATGGCAGGTAGAGGAACAGATATTATGCTTGGAGGTAACCCAGAATTCTTAGCAATTGAAGAAGTTGGAAGTAGAGATGCTGAAAACTATAATGAAGTATTAGAAAAATATAAAGTTCAATGTGATGCTGAAAGAGAAAAAGTAATGGCTCTTGGAGGATTATTTATCCTAGGAACAGAAAGACATGAATCAAGAAGAATAGATAACCAATTAAGAGGAAGAGCAGGAAGACAGGGAGACCCAGGAGCATCTGAATTCTATCTATCATTAGAAGATGATCTAATGAGATTATTTGGATCAGATAGAGTAAAAACTGTAATGGAAAAATTAGGACTTCCAGAGGGAGAACCTATTACTCACTCAATGATCAATAAGGCTATTGCTAATGCACAAACTAAGATTGAATCAAGAAACTTTGGAATTAGAAAAAATCTTCTTGAGTTTGACGATGTAATGAATAAACAAAGAACAGCGATTTATGCAAGTAGAAATGAAGCTATGTTAAAAGATGACTTAAAAGAAACAATACTTCATATGTTAAGAGATACAATTCATAAAGCTGTTGTTGAAAGATTTGTTGGAGAATATAAAGAGGATTGGGATATCCAAGGACTTGCAGATTTCTTACATGAAAGATATGGATATACTATCAACGATCTAAATGAGTATAAATCTACAAGTATTGAAAATTATAGTGAAAAACTATATAATGAAATTGTAAAAGAATATGAGGAAAAAGAAAATAGAATAGGTTCTGATATGATGAGAAGATTAGAAAAATATATTCTATTTGAAGTAGTAGATTCAAGATGGAGAGAACATCTAAAATCATTAGATGGATTAAGAGAGGGAATATATTTAAGAGCATATGGACAAAGAGATCCTATCGTAGAATACAAACTACTTTCAGGAGAACTATATGAAAAGATGCTTGAAACAATAAAAGAACAAACAACATCATTCCTATTTAAAGTAATTATTAAATCTCCAGAGGAAGAGATGACACCAAAAGAAGAAGTAACAAGAGTGCAAGATAATAGTGAAGAAGTAGAAGCAGGAGCAGATGGAGAGATCAAAGGTGACGATCCGTGCCCTTGTGGAAGTGGAAAAAAATATAAAAACTGTTGTGGAAGACTTTAATTAAAAGCTAGGAGGGCAAAAGATGAAAAAGTTAATTTTAAGTATGTTGATAGCAATATTCTTTATCTCATGTAGTTCAGCAGAAAAAGCTGGTTCTTTAGAACAAAAATATAATATTACAAAACAATCAGCTAAAGAGTGGGATAAAACTATAATTAATGTAATAGTTGGAGAGGCTCTAATAGAAGATTGGTATGGTGAAGAAAACCCTATTATTTATCTAAGAAAAACAGGAAAAATGAGTGAAAAAGATTTCAACTTCTTAACTTCATTAGGAGATAGAAATGTAAATGATATAACTGATGATGAATTTGAACGTTTCGTTGATTTAGTAAAAAAATTCAACAAAAGAATGCCAAGAAAATTCTTCCTTGAAAATGAAAATATAAAAGATCCAAAAGGACTTGTAGAAGCTATGGTAAGAGAATCATATTTAAGAATGGATACTCCTTCAAGCCACATTAAAGAAGTAGTTGCAACTCCAGAAGAATGGGAAGAGATAGTTGCTTTCTCAAAACAAACTGACTTAAATGAAAAAGATGTAAAAAAACTTAGAAAACTTTTAAATAGCTTTATTAAAAGAGATGAGTTTTACTCAACAGAAACTTGGTATAATAGAGAAGTATCAGCTAGAACTATAAAAATTGCTGGAATTAATGCTAGAGAAAATAAGACAGCTATAGAAAAAAATAATGTTAATGCAAAAGCATTATATCTAGCTTATCCAGAATATTTCTCTAAACTTGAAAAATGGGATGATTAATATTTTTGGGGAGGCGTCTAATTTAAAGACGCCTTTCTTTACCAAAAGAAAGTGAGAGATTATGGAAGTAGATCTTCATATACATACTATTGCTTCAGATGGAACTTTTACTCCAGAAGAGGTTATTTTAGAAGCTAAAAGAAGAGGATTAAAAGCTTTAGCTATAACAGATCATGATACTGTTGATGGAATAGAAGAAGCTAAAAAGAAAGCTCAAGAGATAGGAATAGAGTTTATTCAAGGAATAGAAATATCATGTAATACACAAGATTATGAAGTTCATATATTAGGATATTTTTTAAATCTTGAAGATGAGAAATTTATGAATGAACTTGAAGAGTTAAAAAAAGCTAGAGATAATAGAAATCTAAAAATAGTAGAAAAATTAAAAGCTTGTGGAATAGATGCCGACTTAGGAGAGATTGCTAAAATGGCTCCGGGAAAGATAATAAGTAGATTACATTTTGCTAATTATCTCGTTGAAAAAGGGGCTGTTTTAAGTAAAGAGGAAGCTTTTGACAAGTATCTAGGGAAAAGAGGAAAGGCGTATATACCTAAAGAGAATTTTCCGCCAGAGAGAGCAGTTAAAATGTTAAGTGAGAATGGAGCATTTGTTTCATTGGCTCATCCTAAATTAGTTGTTAATAATGATGGAATAATAGAAAATATGATTTCAAATCTTGTAAAAGTTGGGTTAAATGGAATAGAAGCTCAATATGGAACATTTTCCCCATCGGATATAAAAAAATATAAGAAAATGGCAAAAAGACACTCACTTTTAGTGACTGGAGGATCAGACTTTCATGGAGCTAATAGAGAGGGAGTGAATATAGGAGATACAGGAATTACATATTCACAATTTAGATTGATAAAAGAGAGAAATGCAGGAGGTAAATTATGATTATAGTAACTGGTGCAGCTGGAATGATTGGAAGTGCATTTGTTTGGAAACTTAATGAAATGGGAATAAATGATATTCTAGTTGTAGATAAATTAAGAACAGAAGAAAAATGGTTAAATTTAAGAAAAAGAGATTATGCTGATTGGGTAGATAGAGATGATCTTTTTGATTGGCTTTCAAATCCAGCTAATGCAGAAAAAATAACAGGTGTAGTACATATGGGAGCTTGTTCTGCAACTACTGAGAGAGATGGAGATTTCCTAATGGCTAATAACTATGGATATAGTAAAAAACTTTGGGAATTCTGTGCTGAAAGACAAATAAATTATGTTTATGCTTCATCAGCAGCTACATATGGTGGAGGAGAATTAGGATACAATGATGAAGTTTCTCCAGAAGAATTAAAAAAATTAATGCCTCTTAATAAATATGGATACTCTAAAAAAATATTTGATGATTGGGCATTCAAACAAAGAATAGCTCCAAAACAATGGACAGGGTTAAAATTCTTCAATGTATATGGACCACAAGAGTATCATAAAGGAAGAATGGCATCAATGGTATTCCATACATTTAATCAATATAGAGAAAATGGTGGAGTTAAACTTTTCAAATCTCATAAAGAGGGATATAAAGATGGAGAGCAACTTAGAGATTTTGTTTATCTAAAAGATGTTGTGGATGTAATCTACTTCTTATTAACTGAAAAAGTTGAATCAGGAGTATATAATATAGGAACTGGAGAGGCTAGAAGCTTCCTAGATCTTTCTATGGCAACAATGAGAGCAGCTTCTAAAAATCCAGATCTTGCTGTTGAAGATGTAGTTGAATTTATTCCAATGCCTGAAGATTTAAGAGGAAGATACCAATATTTTACACAAGCTTCAATGGATAAATTGAAAAAAGCTGGATATACTAAAAAATTCCACTCATTAGAAGAGGGAGTTAAAGATTATGTAGAAAATTATATGGCAACAGAAGATCCATATTTATAGGAGGAAATTGATAGATGAATCCTTTTTTAATTGTTATTATACTTGGTATAGTAGAGGGAATGACAGAATTTCTTCCTGTTAGTAGTACAGGACACATGATCTTAGTTGAGAAATTTATTAACAGTAGCTTTTTTAGTAAAAGTTTTATGGATAGTTTCTTGATAATTGTACAATTGGGAGCTATTCTTGCAGTAGTTTTATATTTTTGGAACGATTTAACTCCTTTTGTGAGAGATAAAGAAGTTTTTGTACAAAGATTTAGATTGTGGGCAAAAGTTGTAGTTGGAGTTCTTCCATCAGCTGTAATTGGATTACTTTTAGATGATTATATTTCTGAATATTTTATGGGAAATGTAGTTGTAGTAGCTACAACACTTATTTTTTATGGAATAATATTGATAGTTGTTGAAAAATATTATAAAAGTTCTTCAAACATTGATAGCTTTAGTAAAATGGGATATAAAAAAGCATTTACAGTTGGATTATTCCAATGTTTAGCTATGATTCCAGGAACTTCAAGATCGGGAGCAACTATAATAGGGGGACTTCTTTTAGGACTTTCAAGAGGAGTGGCAACAGAGTTTTCATTTTTCTTAGCTATACCAACTATGTTTGGAGCAACACTATTGAAACTTTTGAAAAATGGATTGAAATTTTCCCCAGTTGAGTGGCAACTTTTAGGAGTGGGATTTCTTGTATCTTTTGTTGTTGCATATCTTGTAATTAAATGGTTTATGGGATATATTAAAAAGAGAGATTTTGTTTCTTTTGGAATCTACAGAATAGTTTTAGGAATTTTAGTTTTAATTGCTGTATTTATTTAGGTGATTAAATGAATAAAATAAAAACTTTTTTGATTTATATATTTATGGGTGTAGCTCTAGTAAATTTTGTAGGAGTTTTCTATTTTAAAACTTCAAATATAGAGGCATTTACTAAGTATATTGAATTTTGTTCTAAGAATGAAGTGAAGTTAAAAGAAGTAAAGGATGAAAAGAAAGTAGAAGAGATAACTAAAATTTATAAAAGTTTTCAAGAAAAAGGGATAGTAGAGCCTAAAAAAATGATAAGTTATCATGTGAAAAATGTAAAACAAGGAGCTCCTCTTATAAGTACATATTATAAGATCTACCAAATGGGAAAAGGTTATGATCTTTATAGAGAAGCTGGAGAAAAATTAATAGAAGAAAAATAAACTGAAAGCAGTTCTGATATCTGATATTGGAATTGCTTTTTTATTTAAACGAAAAAAACTCTCTTTAATTTTTTTTAGAACATGAAATTTAAAAAAATAGGATAAAATCATAAAATTTTTGATTTTTTTATATAAAAGTATATAATACTACATTGTAGTAAAATAGATTGAGGGGATAAGTAAGATGATAAAAAATATGACAGAGGGTTCACCAGTTAAAATTCTTTTAAGTTTTTCAATGCCAATGCTTTTTAGTATGATGTTTCAACAGTTCTATAATATTGTAGATAGTGTAGTAGCAGGAAAGTTTATAGGAGTGGATGCTTTAGCAGCAATAGGAGCATCTTATCCAATAACAGTGCTATTTATAGCAGTGGCAAATGGAGCAAGTGTTGGAGCTGCTGTTGTAGTTTCCCAAACATTTGGAGCAAATAAATTAGTTAAGATGAAAACTTCAGTATCAACTTCAGTTATAGCGATTACTGTTGTAAGTATAGCTTTAACAATTTTTGGTACACTATTTTGTAGTGATATAATGAGAATGATAAATACACCAGAAAATATATTTGCTGATTCAAGATTATATTTGAAAGTATATATATGGGGGCTTATTTTTCTTTTTATGTATAATACAGCAACAGCAATTTTTACAGGATTAGGAGATTCAAAAACACCACTTTATTTTCTAATATTTTCATCATTATTAAATGTGGCTTTAGATATTTTGTTTGTAACAAAGTTTCAAATGGGTGTATCAGGGATAGCTTGGGCAACATTTTTAGCTCAAGGATTATCATCAATTTTAGCAATAGTATTTTTATTTTATAGATTGAAAAAGATAAAAGTAGATAAAAAAGTACCATTATTTAATCTGCAAATGTTAAAATTAATTTGTAAGATAGCAGTGCCAAGTATATTTCAACAATCATTTGTGTCAGTGGGACAATTATGTGTACAAAGCTTAATCAACAGTTTTGGTTCAGCAGTTGTTGCAGGATATGCAGCAGCATTTAAAATTCATACTTTTGTAATTATGACATTGGCAACTTTAGCAAATGCCTCTTCTAGTTTTGTGGCTCAAAATATAGGAGCAAGGAAAATTGATAGGGTAAAAGAGGGATATAAGGTAACAGTTTGGCTAACAGAGATTATATCTGTTACAGCTTTGGTAGTTGTATATCTATTTGGAGATAAACTCCTAGGAATGTTTATAGATATAGAAAAAGAGATTGAAATACTAAATATAGGAATAGATTTTGTAAGAACAACAGCACCATTTTATACAGTAGTTTGTATTAAAATAGCAGCTGATGCAGTTTTAAGAGGAGCAGGGGATATGAATGAGTTTATGGCTACTACCTTTGCAGACTTAGTATTAAGAGTTGCTTTTTCATATGTTTTTGCTGCTAAAATTGGTTATATAGGTATATATTGGGCATTTCCAGCAGGATGGATTTTAGGAACTTTACTTTCAATTTACTATTATATGAAAGGAAAATGGAAAACTACAGGACTTTTAAGGAGAGGTTAATAAAAATCAAATAATGTAATTTTAAAGTTACTCGTAATGAGTAACTTTTTTATTTTATAATAGGGGTATATAAAAAATAGAGCATAAAAATATTGACTTTTAATAATAAATAGAGTATTCTTTTTATAGGGGTATACCCTATAAATTTAAAGGAGGAAGATATTATGAAACATGTAATAAAAATAGATGGAATGGGATGTAACAAATGTATAGCTCACGTTAAAGAAGCATTAGAAGGGCTAGGAGATTTAGAAGTAGTAGAAGTAAAAATAGGTGAAGCAACTGTAGATATGGTAGAAAACTATGACTTTGGAAAAATTGTTGAAGCATTAGACGATGCTGGATATGATGTTCTAGGGTATGAGGTATTAGACTAATGAAAAAGAGTTATCAACTTGGCGGTGTAAGCTGCCAAGTTTGTGTTAATAAGATTGAAAAAAAATTAAAAAAACTTGAGGGAACAAAAGAAGCAATAGTAAACTTATCTGCAGAAAAATTATCAATAGATTATGATGAAAATATTTTAAATGAAAATACAATAAAAGAAACAGTTACAAAATTAGGATATGAAATAGAAGAGATACAAGATTTAAAAGAGGTAGAACTAGACATAGATGGAATAAGTTGCCAGATGTGTGTAAGTAAGATAGAGAGAAAAATCTCTAAACTTGAAGGGGTAAAATCAATAGTTGTAAACTTAGCTAATAGCAGGGGAAAAGTTGTTTATGATTCAGAAAAAATAAAACTTTCAGAGATTCTTCATATAATGGAAAAATTAGGATACAAGGGAACAAAACATAACGATATTACAGAGAGTATCAAGGATAAAGAGAAAGAGGAACAATTAAAAAGAGAGTTTATTGAATTTAAAGTGGCAATATTCTTTTCTGCTATTATTTTTTATATTTCAATGGGATCAATGGTAGGACTTCCAGTTCCTCAAATAATCTCTCCTGAGATAAACCCATTAAATTTTGCTTTAATTCAATTGATTTTAGCAATTCCAGTAATATATATAGGAAGAAGATTTTATACTGTTGGTATAAAACAACTATTTATGAAAAGTCCAAGTATGGATTCCTTGATAGCAACAGGTACAGGATCGGCTTTAATTTATAGCATCTATGGAACATTTAAAATTATGGAAGGGGACTATCACTATGTTCATGCTCTATATTTTGAATCAGCAGTTGTTATTTTAGCCTTGATTCTTTTAGGAAAGCATATGGAGGGAATAAGTAAGGGTAAAACTTCAGAAGCTATTAAAAAATTGATGAGTTTAAAGAGTAAAAAAGCAAATTTAGTGAGAAATGATGAGATAATACAAGTTGATATTGAAGAGGTAGAAAAAGGGGACATTCTTTTAGTTAAACCAGGAGAGAGTATTCCAGTTGATGGAGAGGTAGTAGAGGGAGAAAGCTCAATTGATGAATCTATGCTTACTGGAGAGAGCATACCTGTGGATAAAACTATAGGAGATAAGGTTTTTGGAGCAAGTATCAATAAAAATGGTAGCTTAAAGATAAAAGCAGTGGCAGTTGGAAAAGATACAATGATATCTAAAATTATTAAGTTAGTTGAAAATGCTCAAGGTTCAAAAGCTCCTATTGCTAAGATAGCAGATAGAATATCAGCATATTTTGTACCAATTGTTATGTTGATAGCAATAATAGCAGGAACAACTTGGTATTATTTAGGAAGTCAAGGAATTGTTGAAATAAATGATACACCAGCTATATTTTCTCTTACAATATTTATATCTGTAATGGTAATAGCTTGTCCATGTTCATTGGGACTTGCAACACCTACAGCAATTATGGTTGGAACAGGAAGAGGAGCTGAACTTGGGATACTTATTAAATCTGGAGAAGCTCTTGAAAAGGCACATAAGGTTGATACTATTGTTTTTGATAAAACAGGAACAATAACTGAAGGGAAACCTAGAGTTACAGATATTATATCTGTAAAAAATTTAAAAGAGGATGATATTTTACAAGTTGCAGCAGCTTTAGAACTACACTCTGAGCATCCTTTAGGAGAGGCTATTGTAGAAGAAGCTAAAGAGAGAGGAATTAAACTTCCATCAGTAAAAGATTTTGTCTCAATAACAGGACAAGGAGTTTGTGGAAAGATAGAAGAAAGTGAAATTTTCATTGGAAATATAAAGCTTATGAAAAATAAGGGAATAGAAGTAACAATGGAAGAGGAGCTTAATAGATTGGCATCTCAAGGAAAAACTCCTATGTATATGGCATTAGATGGAGAGTTTTTAGGAGTAATAGCAGTTGCTGATACTGTTAAAGAGGAGTCTATTGAGGCAATAAGAGAGTTAAAAGAACGTGGATATAAGATAGGTATGATTACAGGAGATAATAGAGTTACAGCTGAAGCAGTTGGAAAACAAGTTGGTATTGATATTATCTTCTCTGAAGTAACACCAGAAGATAAATATTTAAAAGTAAAAGAACTTCAAGAGCAAGGTAGAAATGTAGCTATGGTTGGAGATGGAATAAATGACTCTCCAGCATTGGTTCAAGCTAATATAGGTATTGCCATAGGTGGAGGAACAGATATAGCTATGGAAAGTGCCGATATAGTTCTTATGAAGAAAACTTTAAAAGATGTTATTGTAGCTATGGAATTAAGTAATGCAACTATGAGAAATATTAAACAAAATCTATTTTGGGCATTTATATATAATAGTTTAGGAATTCCAGTTGCAGCAGGAGTATTATATCCTTTCACTGGACATCTACTAAATCCAATGATAGCAGGAGGAGCTATGGCTATGAGTTCAGTATCAGTAGTTTCAAATGCTTTGAGATTGAGAAAGTTTAAGAGATAGTAGAGGGGGGATTTTAGATGGAAAAATTAAAAAATGCTTGTACAGGAAAAGGGTGTATAAATAAAAGTTGTCCTGATTTTAAAAAGAAAATAGAATCAAGAATAAATAGAATAGAGGGGCAAATAAGAGGAATTGGAAGAATGTTAGAAAACAAGGTAAGTTGTGATGAGGTCTTAAATCAAATTTCCTCTGTAAAATCTGCTCTTAATGGAGTAGCAAAACTTATACTTGAATCACATATTAGAAACTGTGTAGTAAATGATATTAAAGCAGGAGAAGAAAATGTTACAATATCAGAATTAGTATATACTTTAAATAAGATGATAGATAAGAGTAATAAGAAGATAAAAGAGGAATTCCCAGATATAGTACGAAAAATAGAAATAGAAGTAGGAAAGATTAAGGCTTTAGTTGAGGCGGAGCATTGTAATGACATTCTTAACGAGATCTCAAATGTAAAAGGAGAGATAGATGGGCTTTCTAAAAAGATACTTGAATCACATATAAAAAATTGTGTGGTAAAAGGTATAAAAGCAGGAGAGGAAAATAAGGTTATTACAGATCTTTTATATACTTTGAACAAAATGATTAAATAACTTTAATGGGGGAACTTATGAAGAAAATATTAGTAATTGATGATGAATGGAAGATAAGAAAGCTAATAAAGGACTATTTAGTTCGTGAAGGTTATAGTGTAGATGAGGCAGGAGATGGAGAAGAGGGATTGGAACTTTTCTTTAAAAATAACTATGATATAGTAATTCTTGATATAATGATGCCAAAAATTGATGGTTGGAGTGTATGTAGAAAGATAAGAGAGGAATCTCAAGTACCAATAATAATGTTGACAGCAAGAGCAGATGAGAGTGATCAACTTTTTGGATTTGAACTTGAAACAGATGAGTATATGGTAAAACCTTTTAATCCAAAACTATTGGTAGCAAAGGTTAAAGCTCTATTTAGAAGGGATGGAAAGATAGCTGAAAAAGCTTGTTTACAATTTGGAGATTTAGTTGTAGATACTTCTAAAAGAGAGGTAAGACTAGGTGATGTAGTTTTAGAATTAACACCTAAAGAGTATGATCTTTTATATTTCTTTATTGAAAATAAGGGACTAGCTCTTTCAAGAGAGAAAATTTTAAACTCTGTATGGGGTTGGGATTATTTTGGAGACTCAAGAACTGTTGATACACACATAAAAAGATTGAGAAAGAAAATAGGAGATGATTTTATTCAAACAGTAAGAGGGTTTGGATATAAATTCGAGGTAGAAAAATGAAGATAAGATGGAAAATATTTTTCCTTATGTTTAGTGTTGTATTGATGATTATATTAGGATTGATGGTTACTAATACAATATATTTAGAAAAATTTTATATAAAGAATAAAAAGGAAAAGTTAGTTGAATTGGGACAGATCCTAATTGATCCTAAATATGTTATAGATTTTCAAAATTTAGAGATGCACTCAAATGTAGCTATTTTAATTAAAAGAACTGATGAATTATATAAATTAGAAAAGGAAGCAGTGTTGCCTAAAGAAGAGATTGAAGAGATAATAGTTAGTTTAAAAAATAGAGAGTATATTTTTAAAGAGATAACACTTCTTGATTATAGAGGAAAAGTTTTAATATTGTTTATGCCTTATATGAAGGATAGATATATTGAGATTATAACTCCGCTTAGTTTTATTCAAGAAGGATTAGAAATATCTACACGTTATCATCTTTTAATAATAATCTTAGCTTTGATTATTGGTTCTTCAATGTCTTTTATATTCTCTAAGAAGATGACAGATCCTATTTTAGAATTAAAAGAGATAACTCAAAGAATATCACTTCTTGATTTTAATATTAAATTTGAAAAAGAGAGAAAAGATGAGATAGGTGAATTGGGATATGCTATTAATAAAATGGGTGGAACCCTTGAAAAAAATATTGATGAGATTAACAAAGTTAATAGAAAGTTAATGGAAGATATAGAAAATGAAAAGAGGTTGGATAAACTTAGAAAAGAGTTTATTGCTAGTGTTAGCCACGAGCTTAAAACACCTATTGCAATTATTCAAGGATATGCTCAAGGATTAATGGAGAATATAGCTGAAACTGAAGAGGATAGAAATTTCTATTGTGAAATTATAGTTGAAGAAAGTTTGAAGATGGATTCTCTTGTAAAGGAACTACTCCTTATAACTCAAATGGAGTCAGGATATTTTAAAATTGAGAAAGAGGAAGTTGATCTTTATCAAATGATAAAGGATATCAGAGATAAATATAGTTCTAAAAGCAGAGAGATTAAGTATATTGGTAAAAAAAATATTTTTGCTTATTGTGATGAAAAATATATAGATAGAGTTTTAGAAAATCTTGTGATAAATGCTCTTAAATATTCTACTGGAGATAGAGAGGTAACTATATCAGTTGATGAAATTGGAAATAAATATAAAATAATTATTAGCAATGAAAGTGAAAATTTATCGGAAGATGATTTAGAAAATATTTGGACACCTTTCTATAGAGTAAATAAGGCTAGAGATAGAGATGGACATGGTTTAGGACTTGCTATTGTAAGAGGAATTTTAGAAAATCATAGAAGTGATTTTGGTGTATATATAACAGAAAAAAATACAATAAACTTTTGGTTTGAGCTAGAAAAATCTAGTTTAGATTCATATAAAAAAAACGATAATAAGGATATAGAAGAAATCTGACCTAAAATGATTATTTTTTAAACAAAAAGAAAGTATTTTGGCATTCAAGTGTTGACTTTATAACTTCTAAAGTATATACTAAAGATATGTGAAAATATATTTAAAAAATATTTAGTAGATTTAGGGAGGAGAAAATGAGTACAAAAAATAACTCAAACGCATTTAAAAGATTCACTTCATTTTGTGTTTCTATAATGCAAAAATACTTACCAGATCCTTATATATTCTGTGCCTTATTAACTTTCATAGTATTTATAGGGACAATGGTATTTACAAAACAAACACCAATGGCGATCATAGGTCACTGGACAAAGGGATTCTGGTCTTTACTAGCATTCTCTATGCAAATGGCATTGGTATTAGTAACTGGACACACAATGGCTAGTTCAAAAGTTTTCAAAAATTTATTATCAAGTATGGCTTCAAAACTATCTACACCTAGACAAGCAATTGTTGTAGTAACAATAGTTTCAACAGTAGCATGTATCTTAAACTGGGGATTTGGATTAGTTATAGGAGCAATTTTTGCAAAAGAGATAGCTAAAAAAGTAAAAGGAGTAGATTACAGACTTCTTATTGCTTCAGCTTATACAGGATTCTTAGTGTGGCATGGAGGGCTTTCAGGGTCAATTCCTTTACAAATAGCAAGTGATAATCCAGCAGCATTAGCAAAACAAACTGCAGGAGCAATCACAGCTAATATTCCTACAAGTCAAACACTATTTTCACCAATGAATATATTCATTATTTGTGGATTATTAATTATGCTTCCTCTATTAAATAGAGCTATGTATCCAGCTGATGATGAAGTAGTTACAGTTGATCCAAAACTACTAGCTGAATTTGAAGAGGAACCAATTAACCGTGAGCATATGACTCCAGCTGAAAGAATTGAAAATAGTAAAGTAGTTTCAATTATTTTAGGAATTATGGGTTGGGCATATATTATTCAATACTTTATTACAAAAGGATTTAACTTAAACCTTAACTTAGTTAACTTTATATTCCTATTTACAGGAATTATTTTTCATGGAACTCCTAGAAAGTTCATAGATGCTTTTGGAGAAGCTACTAAAGGGGCATCAGGAATTCTTCTACAATTCCCATTCTATGCAGGAATCATGGGAATTATGACTGGAACAAATGCTGATGGAGTATCTCTAGCAATATTAATGTCAAACTTCTTCGTTAATATTTCTACTCCAACAACTTTCCCAATCTTCTCATTCTGGAGTGCAGGATTAGTAAACTTCTTCGTACCTTCTGGAGGAGGACAATGGGCAGTACAAGCACCTATCGTTATGCCAGCAGGATTAAAAATTGGAGTAAGTGCTGCTAAATCAGCTATGGCCATTGCTTGGGGAGATGCTTGGACAAATATGATTCAACCGTTCTGGGCTTTACCAGCATTAGGAATTGCAGGACTAGGGGCTAAAGATATTATGGGATACTGTCTAATAGTACTAATCTGTTCAGGATTTGTTATTTCAGCAGGATTCCTATTATTCTAGTGAATTAAAATGAAAAAAAATGAGTATTTCTACGAGATAGAAAAAATATATAAAGAGAAACAAAAAGATATAGAAAAGAGATTAAAAGAATTTAAAGAGATATGGGAGAAAGGGAGTAATGAAGATATTCATGCAGAACTTTCTTTCTGTATCCTCACTCCCCAATCAAAAGCTGTAAATGCTTGGAAAGCTATAACTACATTGAGAGAAAATGGATTATTATTCAATGGAAGTGCTGAAGATATTGTTGAATATCTTAATATAGTTAGATTTAAAAATAATAAAGCTAAGTATTTAGTTGCTTTAAGAGAGCAGATGCAAAATGAAAAGGGAGAGATAATTACTAAAGATTTTTTCAATTCTATTACTGATGTAAAAGATAAGAGAGAATGGATAGTAAAAAATATAAAAGGAATGGCATATAAAGAAGCAGGGCATTTTTTAAGAAATGTAGGTTTTGGAAAAGAAATTGCTATTTTAGATAGACATATTTTAAAAAATCTAGTAAAATTAGAAGTAATAGAAGATGTTCCTAAATCTTTAACCCCTAAATTATATTTAGAGGTTGAAGAAAAAATGAAAGCTTATTGTAAATTTATAAGTATTCCAATGGATAGTTTAGATTTACTTCTGTGGTATAAAGAAGCAGGAGAAATATTTAAATAAAATAAGTGGTAGGAGGGCAAAATGAAAAACAAATTAGTTACAATGGAAGAAGCTGTATCTCATGTAAAAGATGGAATGACAGTTTTTATTGGAGGATTCTTAGGTGTTGGAACTCCTGAAAAAATAATCGATGCACTAATAGAAAAAGGAGTAAAAGACCTTACAGTTATTGGAAATGATACTGGATACCCTGACAGAGGAATAGGAAGATTAGTTGTAAACAATCAAGTAAAAAAAGTAATTGCTTCTCATATCGGAACAAACCCTGAAACTGGTAGAAGAATGCACACTGGAGAAATGGAAGTAGAACTAGTTCCACAAGGTACTCTAGCTGAAAGAATCAGATGTGGAGGAAATGGACTAGGAGGATTCCTTACACCTACAGGAGTAGGAACAATAGTACAAGAAGGAAAAGAAGTTATAACAGTAGATGGAAAAGACTATCTATTAGAAAAACCTCTAAAAGCAGATGTAGCTTTACTTAATGGTTCAATAGTAGACGAACTAGGAAACATAATTTATGCTAAAACTACTAAAAACTTTAACCCTATGATGGCAACTGCTGCAGATACAGTTATAGTTTTTGCTGAAAACTTAGTAAAAGCAGGAGAAATTGATCCAGATCACGTAATGACATCAAGAATATTCGTAGACTACATAGTAAAATAGGAGAGGTGAAATAGAATGGAATTAGATAAAAAAACAACAAGAGAATATATAGCAAAAAGAGTTGCTCAAGAATTTAGAGATGGATACGTAGTAAACTTAGGAATAGGATTACCTACATTAGTAGCTAACTATGTACCAGAAGGAATGGATGTAGTATTCCAATCAGAAAATGGAATTATAGGAGTAGGAGCTGCTCCAGAAGCTGGAAAAGAAGATAAAGATATGATCAATGCTGGAGGAGGATTTGTAACTGTACTTCCAGGAGCACAATTCTTTGACTCAGCTACTTCATTTGGAATTATCAGAGGAGGACACGTAGATGCTACTGTTCTAGGAGCTCTTCAAGTAGATAAAAAAGGAAACTTAGCTAACTGGATGGTACCAGGAAAAATGGTTCCAGGAATGGGTGGAGCTATGGATCTAGTTGTTGGAGCAAAAGAAGTTATAGTTGCTATGGAACATACTTCTAAAGGAGCAATAAAAATTCTTGATGAATGTACTCTTCCACTAACAGCTGTTGGTGTAGTAGACTTAATCATCACTGAAAAAGGTGTTATTAAAGTAACTCCAGAAGGATTAGTAATTACTGAAGTAAGCCCTTATTCTTCAATTGAAGATATAAAAGCATCAACTGGAGCTGAATTAAAAGTTGCTGATGATGTAAAAATCTTAACTCTTTAATTAGAAAAATGATTTTAAAAGCCTTAGTTTTTTGCTAGGGCTTTTTTTATTTTTGACATATTCTTGACAAAAAAATATGTAACTATTTAAGATAATAAGACATTTTGATAATATAAAAATTTTTTATAATATTGTTTGTAAAAGAGTTGAAAAATTGTTATAATAAAAATTGAGATTGTCTCAACTGAGACCAATTAAAATATATACAAGATTAGTAAGAATTTAGGAGGAAAATAGTGAAAAAAGCTTCAATCATAACTTATGGTTGTCAAATGAATGTAAATGAAAGTGCAAAAATAAAAAAGATATTTCAAAATTTAGGGTATGAAATAACTGAAAATATAGATGAAACAGATGTAGCTTTTCTTAATACATGTACAGTGAGAGAAGGAGCTGCTACACAAATATATGGGAAATTAGGAGAGTTAAAACATATAAGAGAGCAAAGAGGAACTATAATAGGTGTTACTGGTTGTTTTGCTCAAGAGCAAGGTAAGGAATTATTAAAAAAATTCCCATATATTGATATAATAATGGGAAATCAAAATATAGGAAGAATTCCTCAAGCTTTAGATGATATTGAACATAAAACATCAAAACATCTAGTATATACTGATTGTGAAGATGAATTACCACCAAGATTAGATGCAGAATTCGAATCGAAAAAAACAGCTTCAATTTCAATAACTTATGGTTGCAATAATTTCTGTTCATACTGTATCGTACCTTATGTAAGAGGTAGAGAGAGATCAGTTCCACTTCAAGAGATAATTCATGATGTAAAACAATATGTTGAAAAAGGTTATAAAGAAATTATATTACTTGGACAAAATGTAAACTCATATGGAAAAGAGTTTAAAAATGGAGATAACTTTGCAAGACTTTTAGAGGAGATTTGTAAGGTTGAAGGAGATTTTATAGTAAGATTTGTTTCTCCACATCCTAGAGATTTCACAGATGAAGTTATAGATGTAATAGCTAAAAATGAAAAGATAGCTAGATCTTTACATCTGCCTCTACAATCAGGATCAACAAGAGTATTAAAAATGATGAATAGAGGATATAGTAAGGAGCAATATATAGCTTTAGCTAATAAAATAAAAGAGAGAATACCAGGGGTGGCTTTAACAGCTGATATTATAGTAGGATTCCCTGGGGAAACAGAAGAAGACTTCTTAGATACTTTAGATGTTGTAAGACAGATCCAATTTGAAAATTCATTTATGTTTATGTATTCTATAAGAAGAGGAACAAAGGCAGCAACAATGGAAAATCAAATTGATCCTGAAGTGAAAAAAGATAGACTTCAAAGATTGATTGAAGTACAAAATCAATGTTCTTTAGCAGAAAGTGAAAGCTACAAAGGTAAAACAGTTAGAGTTTTAGTAGAAGGAGAAAGTAAAAAGAATAAAGAAGTTTTAACAGGAAGAACTTCTACTAATAAGATAGTTTTATTTAAAGGAGATAAGAATTTAGAGGGAACTTTTGTAAATGTAAAAATAAATGATTGTAAAACTTGGACTTTATATGGTGAGATTATAGAATAGGGAAGTGATTTGAGTGGATATAGCAAAGCTAGATGAATTTCTTTTAAGAGAACTTCAAGAGATAGCGAAACAGCTGGGGATAGTATACAAGTCAGGAACGAAAAAAGCTGAATTAAAAAACTTAATAGAAAAAGATATCCACGAAAAAGAGGGAATGGATATAGCATGGGGAACTTTGGAAGTTCTTACAGATGGATATGGATTTTTAAGAAATACAAGTTTAGGAAAAGATATCTATGTATCTGCTTCACAAATTAGAAAATTTAAGCTGAGGACAGATGATAGAATAGTTGGAGAGATAAGAGACAGCATAGAAGAGGAAAGAAATTACGGTTTAAGAAGGGTTTTATTAGTAAATAATGGAACTTTAGAAGAGGCAGAGGCAAGAATACCTTTTGAAGATCTTATACCTGCCTATCCTACTGAAAGATTTATCTTAGAAACAGATAAAGAAGATATTTCTGGAAGAATAATTGATCTTATTACTCCAATAGGAAAAGGACAAAGAGCTTTAATAATAGCTCCACCAAAAGCAGGGAAAACTATGTTAATAAGTAGTATAGCAAACTCAATGTTAAAAAAAGATAAAAATGCAGAAGTATGGATTCTTTTAATAGATGAAAGACCAGAAGAGGTTACAGATATAAAGGAAAATGTAATAGGAGCAAAAGTTTATGCCTCTACATTTGATGAAGATCCTAAAAATCATATAAAAGTTACAGAAACAATTCTTGAAAAAGCAAAAAGAAAAGTAGAGAATGGAGAGGATGTAGTTATTTTGATGGACTCATTAACAAGATTAGCAAGAGCTTATAATATAGTTATGCCATCAAGTGGAAAATTGATTTCTGGAGGAATAGATCCAACAGCTCTTTATCATCCTAAAAACTTTTTTGGTACTGCAAGAAATATTAGAGGTGGAGGAAGTCTTACTATAATAGCTACAGTTTTAGTAGATACAGGGAGTAAGATGGATGATATAATTTATGAAGAATTTAAGTCAACAGGAAACTGTGATATACATTTAGATAGGAATTTAGCAGAATTGAGAATATTTCCGGCCATAGATATTCAACGTTCTGGAACAAGAAAAGAAGAGCTTTTAATTCCAAAGGAAAAGCTAGAAAGTATCTGGAGTATAAGAAGATATTTAGCAGGTTTTGATAAAGCAGCTGCATCAAAAAAACTTATAGATACAATAAAAAGCACTGAAAGTAACGATAAGCTCTTAGAAATATATGATAAAGGGGATAAGAGGGGTAAAAATGAAATCTAAATTAAAAATATTTTTATTATTATCAGTTGCTTTTTACTTTGGAATAGAGTTATTAAATCCTTTTAAAGAAGAGGTAGTTGATTTAAAAGGATTTACTGATTACTATGAGGAAACTAATGAGGAAAATGGTGGAGTTTCTGTATTAGTAGATAGTTTTTATACATTTGAAAAAGAGTATAATTTTCCAAATGAATATAAATCAATAGAGGAAATAAAAGGAACAGAGGATGGAAAATCTGAAACAACAGAAGTTGTAGAAGAAAAAGCACCTGTTCAAGAGGTTGTAGTAGAAAAGAAAGTTCCTGAAAAAAGGGAATATCTAGTTAAAGAAGGAGATACAATTTCTGAAATTGCTTCTCTTAATGGAATGACTATGGATATGTTACTTGCAAATAATCCAAACATCTCTGTAAAAAATTTAAAAATAGGACAAAAATTAACTGTTGTATCAGAAAATGGAATTTTTTATAAAGTTGAAAAGGGAGATTCTCTTTATAAGATAGCATCTAAATTTAAAGTGAAGGTAGATGATATTCTTGCATATAATGAGGTAGAGGAGAAAAGTTTAAAAATAGGACAAAGTATATTTCTAAAAAACCCAGACTTGAAAGCTTTAAATAGAACTTCAGGAAAAAAGGGTGGAGGTTCAAAAAGTAATACTATTGTAGCCTCGGCAGGATTTAGATATCCAGTTGAATATAGAGGAGTAAATAGTCCTTATGGAAGTAGATTTCATCCTGTTTTAAAAAGATATATATTTCATGCAGGAGTTGACTTAAAAGCTAGATATGTTCCACTTCGTGCAGCACAAAGTGGAAGAGTTAGCTTTGCAGGATATATGAGTGGTTATGGAAAAATAATAATACTTAAACACTCTTCAGGTTATGAGACTAGATATGCTCATCTTGATAAAATAGGTGTAAAAGTAGGGCAAAATGTTAATAAGGGAGAGTTAATAGGAAAAACTGGAATGTCAGGAAGAGTAACAGGGCCTCATCTGCATTTTGAAATTAGAAAAAATGGAAGAACACAAAATCCAATGAGTCATCTTGGAAAAAAATAATAAAACTAAAGTCCTGTATCTCAGGACTTTTTTATTAAGGAGTTGAAGAGTTTTGAAAAAGACAAGAGAAGTAAAAGTTGGAAACCTTGTAATTGGTGGTGGAAATAAAGTTATAATTCAATCTATGACAAATACTACTACAAGTGATGTAGAAAAAACAGTAGCACAAATCAAAGAATTAGAAAAGGCTGGTTGTGAACTAGTTAGAATGACAATAAATAATTTAGAAGCAGCACAAGCAATAAAAGAGATTAAAAAGAGAATCTCTATACCTTTAGTTGCTGATATTCATTTTGATTATAAACTTGCTTTAGCAGCTATGGAAAATGGAATAGATAAATTAAGAATAAATCCGGGAAATATAGGTTCAGATGAGAATGTAGAAAAAGTTGTTAAAATGGCAAAAGAGAAGAAAATACCTATAAGAATAGGTGTAAACTCTGGTTCAATAGAGAAAGATATATTAAAAAAATATGGAAAACCAACTGCTGAAGGAATGGTTGAAAGTGCCATGTATCATATAAATCTTTTAGAAAAATATGATTTTCATGATATAGTAATATCTTTAAAAGCAAGTAATGTAAAAATGATGGTAGAGGCTTACAGAAAGATTAATGAACTTGTAGATTATCCATTACATTTAGGAGTAACAGAAGCAGGAACTGCATTTCAAGGGACAGTAAAATCAGCTATTGGAATAGGAAGTCTTCTTGTAGATGGAATAGGAGATACAATTAGAGTATCTCTAACAGAAAATCCAGTTGAAGAGATAAAAGTGGCTAAGGAGATTTTAAAGGTTTTAGGTTTAAGAGAGACAGGAGTGGAGATAGTATCTTGCCCAACTTGTGGAAGAACAGAGATAGACTTAATTGGATTGGCTAAAAAAGTTGAGAAGGAATTTGAAAATGAGCAACGTAATATAAAAATAGCAGTTATGGGTTGTGTTGTAAATGGACCGGGAGAGGCTAGAGAGGCTGATTATGGAGTAGCTGGCGGAAAAGGTGAAGGTGTACTATTTAAAAAGGGTGAAATAGTAAAAAAAGTAAAAGAGTCTGAAATATTAGTTGAATTGAAAAAGATGATAATGGAGGACGAAAAAAATGAAGAAGATAAAGGGATTTTGGGTAATTAATCTATTATTTTTAATTTTATTAACTAGTTGTGCTTCTATAAAAAGTAGTAAAGAGGTTTCTTTGATGAAATCAGAAGGAAGAAAACAACTTATAGTTAACTATAATAGAAATGAAGTTCGTTCAGTACGAATAAAAAATGTTGTTTTAGATTCAGGAGTTCCTTATTATTTAGAGCCAGGTGAGTATAGAATGACTTATCAAGAGACTCCAATAATAAGTGGAACATTTGATTTTAGTTATAGAGATAGAGATGATAGAGATTCAGGAAGAAGCTTTTCTGAAAGACCGATACTTAATTCTAAAATTATAAATCTTCAAGATGATATGATAATAGATTTAGAGGGAAAAATTTTTGGAATAAGTGGCGGAATGAAGATTAATAGTAAAAAAACTTATTAAACATAAACTTTTTAAGAAAAAGGAACGTCTAATTAATATAATAACTTTGTGAGGGTAGTAGAAACATGGACTTTGATGAGATTTTCGAGCAGTATTTCGATAGGATATATTACAAAATATTAGGTGTGGTAAAGAATCCTGAGGATGCAGAGGATATATCTCAGGAGGTCTTTATGAGTGTTTATAAGAATCTTAGCAAATTTAGAGCAGATAGTAATATTTATACATGGATTTACAAAATAGCTATTAATAAAATTTATGATTTTTTCAGGAAAAGAAAGGTAGAATTAGACATAAATGAAGAGATTTTAGCTTTAGAATGTAATTCAGATGTAGATACACCTATAATATTGGAAGAAAAATTAAAAGAACTTTCTTTACAAGAGAGAGAGATAGTGGTGTTAAAAGATATTTATGGATATAAATTAAAAGAGATAGCTGACATGAAAGCTATGAATATATCTACAGTAAAATCAGTATATTATAAAGCTATCAGAGATATGGGAGGAAATTAATATGACGCCTAAAGAGAGAGTAAGAGCTAATATTTACAAAACTTTATTAGAAGAGGAAAAGAGAAAAAATAAGAGAAAATCTTTATTTTCATTATCTTTATTTGTATTAGGAATGTTTACAAGTTCAACTTATCAGATGCTTTTTAAAGAAACAAATATAAACTCTATGGATAAGTATGTAATAAATAGAAATGTAAGTGAAAAATTTTTAGATAAAAATGATATCACTTTAGATCATATTTTTTCAGACTCAATGTTTGATGATAAAAAAGTAGAAATAAATACAGAAGATTTATTCGGATTAGATGTACAGATTTAGTGGAGGAGAATAAATGAGAAAGTTTTTTAGTGGCCTATTTATTATGATGGCATTTTCATCTTTAGCACTTGCTGATAATAGTGGGCTTGGAATAGTATCAGATGAAGATTTTAAAAAAGTTGGAGTTTCACAAGAGAACATAATTAAAGCTAAAGGTATGGTTGGAAAAGTAAGCACAAACTATAAGATGTTACTTTTAGAAAAAAAGCAACTTGAATTAGAAGTAAATAAATATGTTCTAGATGGAGCAGAGCAAAATTTAGCTGAGATAGATGCACTATTTGATAGAATAGGAGATATTGAAGCTAATATATTAAAAGATAGAATAAGAAGTCAAATAGAAATGCAAAAATATATAACTCAAGAGCAATATATAAAAGCAAGAGATATAGCTATTAGACGTATAAATGAATCAAGAAATAAATAGAATAAGATAACATCTTTAGGAGAAAGATTATGTTAAAGAAAGGATTAGTAATTCTATTTTTTATGTTATCTAGTATACTAGTATATAGTAGTTGCTGTTCAAATATTAGTAAGAATTATCATTCTTTTTATAATAATGGTAAAATTTATGAAAGAGGAGATTTGCACAATGGAATGAGACAAGGTGAGTGGCTTGTCTTTTATGAAAATGGAAATATTAAAGAAAAGATAGTATACAAAGATAATAAAAAAAATGGAGAGTATTTTAGTTTTTATGAAAATGGACAACTAAAGTATAGAGCAATGTATGTAGATGATAAGATTGAAGGAAATTATGTTACCTTTGATGAAGGTGGATATTTAGATGAGATTATAAATTATATTGATGATAAACCACAAGGGATAAGCTTTAAATTTTATGATGGTGGTAGAATAAAAGAGAGTAGAGTTTATAAGAAAGATGGAACAATTATTCAACGTAATTATAATCAAAATAAGGATTTAGATTTTTTAAATAATTAGATAAAGGCACTTAAAATTTTATTAGGTTAAGATTTTAGGTGCTTTTTTTAATTAAAAAATAAGTTTATAAACTATAATATATCTAACTAAGCTCAGTTATCTAGCACATCGCTAGGTTTTG
>ERZ894240.716-NODE-716-length-28743-cov-4.918537_pt1 | contig 28743 bp, 27 predicted proteins | sample MGYA00380298_ERZ894240 | MGnify/ENA primary metagenome ERZ894240 (study PRJEB32331, sample SAMN06328419) | human gut metagenome | biome: human gut microbiome; feature: stool | host: Homo sapiens | collected 2014-06-27 ... | reverse complement strand
GTATTGGCCCGCTCGTTCTCATCCAGCTTCATGGTGATATACTTGATGCTCTCCTGCATCTGGGGGATCTTCACATACTCCAGGGCATTGACCCGGCGGCGGGTCTTTTCGATCTCCTGGGCCAGGAGCTGACTGGTCTTTTCCACCTCCGCCAGCTTGAGCATATCCGCAAAGACCTGGGACATAGCATCCACCGCGTCATCCAGTTCGCCGCTGGTCTGAGCAAAACCGTAGGGGTAGACCTCCCCTGGATCCTGGCTTTTTGTCTTGAAGTGGTAGCGCGGGACGTCCACCGACATGATATTCTGGAAGCTCATATCCAGCTCCACAGACTGCTTGGGATAGAGCAGGGACTGCTCCAGCATCTCCGGGGACATGAGGGCCGCCGCCACGGTAAAGGAGCCATGGGCCCGCATCAGGCCCTCCTCCACCCGCTTCCGGAGCGCCCGGTTTTCCCGCACCACGTCCATGAACTGCTTCATCAGCTCATCCCGCTTATCCTTCAACAGCTTGTGGCCCCGTATGGAGGTCCTGAGCCGGTTTTTCAGCCGGGTCAGCTCCTGCCGGGTCGGATTGACAGTCGTGCTTGGCAATTTGGTTCACCTCTTTCCGGCCGAAGCGCCTGCCGCGGCAGGCACGGACAAACTCAGCCCTCCTTCTTGGGCAGATACTTGTCGATATACTCCGGCTTGATGCGCTTCAGCTCGCTCCGGGGCAGGATGGACAGCAGCTCCCAGCCCAGGTCCAGGGTCTCCTCGATGGAGCGGTTCTCATCCGTCCCCTGGGAGACATAGCGCTTTTCAAACTCGTCGGCAAACTTGGCGTATAGCAGGTCGGTGGGGCTGAGGGCGGCCTCACCCAGAATGGACATGAGTTCCTTGTTCTCCTTGCCAGTGGCATAGGCGGCGAAGAGCTGGTTCATGGTCCCGGAGTGGTCCTCCCGGGTCTTGCCTGCGCCAGTGCCCTTGTCCTTCAGACGGGACAGGGAGGGCAGCACGTCCACCGGCGGGTTGACCCCCTTGCGGTACAGCTCCCGAGAGAGGATGATCTGCCCCTCGGTGATGTAGCCGGTCAGGTCGGGAATGGGGTGGGTCTTGTCATCCTCGGGCATAGTCAGGATGGGGATGAGGGTGATGGAGCCCTCCCGGCCCATTTGACGGCCCGCCCGCTCATACAGGGTCGCCAAATTGGTATACAGATAGCCAGGATAGCCGCGGCGGCCCGGGACCTCCTTCTTGGCGGCGGAGATCTCCCGGAGGGCCTCGGCATAGTTGGTGATGTCGGTCATAATGACCAGCACGTGCATCCCCTTCTCAAAGGCCAGGTACTCCGCGGCGGTGAGGGCCATCCGGGGGGTGGCGATGCGCTCCACGGCGGGGTCGTTGGCCAGGTTGGTGAACAGGACCGTGCGGTCAATGGCGCCGGTGCGCTTGAACTCGCTGACAAAAAACTCCGACTCCTCAAAGGTGATGCCAATGGCCGCAAAGACCACAGCGAAGTTGGAGTCGCCGTCCAGCACCTTAGCCTGGCGGGCAATTTGAGCCGCCAGCGCCGCGTGGGGCAGGCCGGAGCCGGAGAAGATGGGCAGCTTCTGTCCGCGGACCAGAGTGTTCAGTCCGTCGATGGTGGAGATCCCCGTCTGAATGAACTCGTTTGGGTAGTTCCGGGCGGCTGGGTTCATGGCCAGACCGTTGATGTCCCGGTATTCGTCCGCCAGGATGGCGGGGCCGCCATCGATGGGCTGGCCCATGCCGTTGAACACCCGGCCCAGCATATCCTCTGAAACGCCCAGCTGAAGGGGATGCCCCAGGAAGCGGATCTTGGACTCAGCCAGATTGATACCGGCGGAATTTTCAAATAGCTGGACCACGGCGGAGTCGCCGTTGACCTCCAGCACCTGGCAGCGCCGGACGGTGCCGTCTGTCAGTTCGATCTCGCCCAGCTCGTCATAGGTGACGCCCTGAACGTGATCCACCACCATCAGCGGGCCGGAGATCTCCTGGATCGTCTTATATTCCCGGATCACAGTGCTTCCTCTCCCTTCTCCGCAATGGCGTTGATCTCCTCGTCCATCTCCACCATAATATTGGCATAGTTATCCATATACTGGTTCGCAGGGACCGATTTGGCCCGGCCGATCTTCTCCCGGGCGGGGATGGAGAACATCTGAGCCAGGTCTCCGCCCCGCTCCGCCGCCTCCCGGCAGTGCCCGTCATACTCCCGGATAAGGGCAAGCATCCGCGCCTGCCGGTCATACTCCGAGTAGGAGTCAATGTCCACAAAGGAGTTCTGCTGCAGAAAGTCCTCCCGGATCATCTTGGCGGTCTCCAGCGTGATCTGGTCCCTGGCGGAGAGGGAGTCCTTACCCACCAGCTGGACGATCTCGTTCAGGCTGGCCTCCTCCTGAAGCACGGCCATGGCCCACTCCCGGTTCTGAAGGAAGTCCTTGCCCAGATGCTCGTCATACCAGGGCTTCAGGGAGTCCAGATAGAGGGAATAGGAGTTGAGCCAGTTGATGGCCGGGAAGTGGCGGCGGTAGGCCAGAGAGGAATCCAGGGCCCAGAACACCTTCACAATGCGCATGGTGGCCTGAGAGACCGGCTCGGACAGGTCGCCGCCGGGGGGCGACACCGCGCCCACCGCGGTCAGGGAGCCCCGGCGGTGCTCGTCGGAGCCGATGCACTCCACCATGCCCGCCCGCTCATAGAACTGGGCCAGGCGGGAGGACAGGTAGGCCGGATAGCCCTCCTCGCCGGGCATCTCCTCCAGGCGGCCGGACATCTCGCGCAGGGCCTCGGCCCAGCGGGAGGTGGAGTCGGCAATGACGGCCACGGCGTAACCCATGTCCCGGAAGTACTCTGCGATGGTGATGCCGGTGTAGATGGACGCCTCACGGGCGGCCACCGGCATATCAGAGGTGTTGGCGATGAGCACTGTCCGCTTCATCAGCGACTGACCGGTACGGGGGTCCACCAGCTCGGGGAACTCCCGGAGCACGTCGGTCATCTCGTTGCCCCGCTCGCCGCAGCCGATATAGACCACCAAGTCCACGTCGGACCACTTGGCCAGGGCGTGCTGCATCACCGTCTTGCCGGAGCCGAAGGGGCCGGGGATGGCGGCGGTGCCCCCCTTGGCCACGGGGAAGAAGGTGTCCACGATCCGCTGTCCGGACTGGAGGGGCACCACAGGGGGATACTTGTGCTTATAGGGGCGGCCCACACGGACAGGCCATTTCTGCATCATGGGCAGCTCCACCCGGGAGCCGTCCTCCTGCTCCAGCACGGCCACCGTCTCGGTGACGGTAAAGGGGCCGCCCTGGATGGACACGATGGTCCCCTTCATTCTGGGGGGCAGCATGATCTTGTGGAGGATGGACTCGGTCTCCTGGACCGTGCCCAGCACATCGCCACCCACCACCCGGGTCCCGGGCTGGACGGCCGGGGTGAACGCCCACTTCTTCTCCCGGTCCAGGGCGGGCACCTCCACGCCCCGGGGGAGGCTGTTGCTTCCGCTGACCTCCCGGATGACCTCCAGAGGGCGCTGGATCCCGTCGTAAATATTCTCGATCAGGCCGGGGCCCAGCTCCACGGACAGGGGCGCGCCGGTGGTGACCACCTCAGCGCCGGGCCCCAGTCCGGAGGTCTCCTCATAGACCTGGATGGAGGCGGCGTCCCCAGTCATATTCAGGATCTCGCCGATCAGGCGCTGCTCGCCCACACGGACCACGTCGGCCATGTTGGCCTCCTCCATCCCTGTGGCCACCACCAGAGGGCCGGAGACCTTGACGATCTTTCCCATAGGCTTATAACCTTCTTTCGGGTCAATTTTTATAAAATATCTGCGCCCACTGCCCGCTCCACGGCGTTGGTGACATTGGCCATGCCGATGCCCAGTGAGCCCTCCTTGCCGGGGATGAGGATGATGGCCGGGGTCAGGGCGTCCTGATACCGGGCGATCTCAGACTGCAGCTGGGCGGCCAGCTGCTCGGTGAGGTACAAAATGGCGTAGTTCTCTTTTGCCATCCGGTGGATGGCCTGTCGGGCCTGCTCCACATCCTCCGCCGGACACACCTCCAGCCCCAGGGCTTTGAAGCCCAGCACACTGTCCGGGTCTCCGATCACTGCGATGCGATACATCTCCATCCACCTCCGCTATACATAGGTCTCCCGCAGGCGCTCCCGGATGACGGCCCCGTCCAAACCGGCCCGCCGGCCGGCCAGGATGGTGCGGATGGCCGTCAGCTCCGCCTCCTTGGCGTACAGATAGGCGATGACCGTCTCCACACCGAAGGGCACCCGCCGGGCATCCCCCAAATAGCGGGTCAGGGCGTTGTCACACTCCCGCTCACAGGCGGTGAGGGAGCCGCCCGCCGGACGGGCCGCCTTGGCCCCAAGCTCCGCGGCCTGGGCCAGCGCCCCGTTCTGGAACAGGGCGCTCAGCTCCTCTCCCCTGGCTGCGGCCAGGGTCCGCTGGGACACACTCCCGCCGGGCAGCAGCACCTGGGATAAAAACTCGCTCCCCTTCCCCATCCGGGCCACCCGGACGGCGGCCCTCAGGTTGGCCACATCCACCGCAAGGCGGACATACCCCTGGAGGAAGCCGCTCCCGGTCTCCCGGGCCAGCTGGGCCATCTCCTCGTAGCAGGCCCGGTCCAGAGCCAGGTCGGCCAGCTGAGGATCGTGGGAGGCAGCCAGGGTCTCCCGGGCCTCCCGGATCGCACTTTGAAAGCGGAGGGACAGGCCGCCCAGCTGCTCCTTTTGATAGTTCTCGGCCAGCCCAGAGGCGGGCACGCGCCCGCCGTCCAGCAGCAGCCTCCCGGCGTCGATCCCCATGGCCTCCGCCTTCACCAGCACCTTGGCGTTGTGATAGTCGTATTTCAGCCGGAACACATCCACCACCCGGGGATCGGGGGCGGCTGTGCTCAGCTCCTGAAAGGTCTCCGCCCGGGCGGTGGCCAGCACACGCTCCACATCCTGGGCCCGCAGGCCCTCCGCGCCGCCGTAGCCGCACTCTGTGAGGACCTTCAGCGCCTCGCTCTCCTCCCGGGCGTCGATCATCCGATCCATCCGGTCCCGGGTCAGAAGCCGGCCCTCCATGGCGTGGATCCGGGCGGAGAGGGCTAAATAATCCGTATCTTTATTGCGGGACAACATACGCCCCCCTTTCTTAAAGTTAGGAATCAAGAGTTTTCCCATTCTCTGCTCCGTTTCTCATTCCAGTCTGGCCGCAGAAAACTCATACCGCGTCAAGGTTTTCAAGTGGCATTCAATTCCTAATTCCTAACTCCTCATTCCTAATTTTCAAACAGGAGCTCCGCCGCCTGATTCTCCAGCTTCTCCCGCTGGAGGCGGACCAGCGTCTCAAAGGAGCAGTTGACCTCCACCGGTCCGTCCACCAGGATGAAGCCGCCCCGGATGGGACGGGTCTCCTCCGCCAGGGAGAGCAGGCCGGTGCCGGTGATCTGCGCCGCGGCGCTGTTGACCACCTTGCCCAGCAGAGCCCCCACCCGGGAGTCTGTCAGGGAGTCGGGCAGCTCCGGGGCCACCGCCTTCACCAGGGCCTCGTTGGCGGCCACAACGACCTGCTTGCCGATGCGGCTGCGGTCTCTGGGCGAGAACACCAGCTGTTCCCGTCCGGTGGACACCGCCTGGAGCACCATACCAGTCAGCAGCTGGATGTACTCCTCCTCCGGCAGGGCGCACAGCTTCTCCAGCGCCTGCTCGAAGGCCTCGGACAGCACCTCCTGCTTGGCGGCCAGCTCCAGCTTCCGCCGCTCCAGCTGGGCCGCAGACTTCAGCCGCTCTAACCGCTCCTCCGCCGCCCTCCGGCCTCTGGCCAGGATGACGGTCCGCTCCTGGTCCATCTGTGCCTTCGCCTGGGCCTGGATCTCCAGGATCTGGGTCTCGGTCTGTTCCCTCAGCTGGGCCAGCTCCGCATCCGCGTCCGCACGGATGCGCGCGGTGATTTTTTCAATTCCGTCCATACGCGCCGCTCCCTCAGCCGCTGATGTTGATGATCATCAGCATGGAGGCCAGGAGGGACAGGATGGCGTAGAACTCCACAGTGATGCACAGCACCATGCCCTTGGCCCAGTGGTCAGGCTTCTTGGCCAGGATGTTGATGGATCCGGCGGCTACGCGGCCCTGAGCGATGGCGGAGAACAGTCCGCCCAGCGCCATAGGCAGGCAGGCAGCAAAATACTGGAAGCCCTGGGCAATGGTCAGCACGGGCAGGGTGCCGGACAGCAGGCCCATGCGGAAGATGGCAAAGAACCACACCACCAGGCCGTACAGGCCCTGGGTGCCGGGGATGACCTGCAAGATCAGGACCTTACCGAACTTGCTGGGATCCTCGCACAAAAGACCGGTGCCCGCCTCACCTGCCATGCCGGTGCCCTTGGCCGAGCCAATGCCGCTGAGCACCGCGGCCAGGCCGGCGCCCAGAAGGGCCAGGGCCAGACCGCCCCAACTGCCAAACAGGGTGCCGGACTGCTGAAGCTCAAACATCTGAGTTAAGTCGCTTGCATACATAATGGTTTCCTCCTCTTATTTGACCACGTTGTAGTATTTTGTGTTCAGATCCAGGGGACGGAAGGGCTTTCCGCCGTCCTCATAGAATTTCCCGAAGTATTCCAGACACTGGAGACGCAGGTCGTGGACATAGCAGCCCAGCAGGTTCAGGGCGAAGTTCAGGGCGTTGCCCACCATAGAAATCACCACAAAGATGACCACGTTCCCGGGGATGGCCCCCAGTGTGTTGAACACCTGGGCAATGACCGAGCCGGCCAGCATCAGAGCCATCAGACGGGAGTAGGACAGGATGTCGCCGAAGTAGCCGGTCACATGGTTGTAAAGGGACCCGAAGATCCCAGTGAGTTTTCCAAAGCCCTTCCCTGTGATCAGCGGCCCGGCAAACACCATAGCCACACCGGCGTACAGGACCATGTTGGTCGTCCCCAGCACCGCCAGGGCGATCCCGGCAAAGACCAGCCACCAGGTGACCTCTTCCCACACCGCGTCCATCCACTTCCCATTTCGGAGCTTTTGAACGAAGCTGATGGCCATGCCCGTGACGATCTGGACGACGCCCAGGGCCATGGAGCCGATCAGGATCTGAAGGGTGTTATCCAACGGGGTGAACAGGGGCGGCCAGAACCACACAAAGGTGCTCTCCGGGTCCAGCAGCTTCAGCAGCTGGGGGATGAAATCCCCAAAGAAGCCGCCGGTCAGCGTCCCCATGAGGAAGGTGCTCACGCCGCACAGGCCAAGCAGGGCAAAAAAGTCGTGCATCCCCTTCTGGGGGCGCGCCTTGGTCAGCACCACCACAGAGGCCAGCATCATCAAAAGCCCGTATCCCATGTCTGCCATCATCACACCGTAAAACAGGATGAAGAATGGGGCCATCAGGGGGTTGGGGTCCACCGTTCCGTAGGCAGGCAGGGAATACATCTCCGTAACCATGTTCAGCGGGCGGGTGAGCCAGTTGTTTTTCAGGCTCACCGGCACCTGGGGGTACTCCTCCTCCGCTGGGTCCTCCACCTGCCAGGCGCAGGGGTAGGCGGACAGCTTCCGCTCCGTATCCTCCCACCGCTCCGCGGGGATCCACCCCCGGAGCAGGAAGGTCTGCTCCGTATCCCGGAGCCTGGCCCGGCTCTCCTCCCGGTCGATGAGCACCGAGGCCCGGTCCGAGGCCCGGCGGACGTCATCTGCCAGGCCGGTCATGCCGGCCAGTTCCTCCTCTGTCTGCCGGAGACGCTCCGCGTTCTCGGACAGCTCCCGGTCCAGACGGGCGTCATTTTCCCGGGCCGTGCCCGTCCAGCCATTCAATGGGACCCTGGACCACCCGAAGTCCCGCAGGGCCTCCAGCACCGCCTCCTGGGCGCTCTTGTGGCAGACCAGCAGGCAATAGCGCACCTCCCGGCCGGCGCTGGCCTGGATCAGCTGGGCCAACTCGCTGGCCTCTTCCACCGTCCGCTGGGCCTCCTCCAGGGGACGTGCGGCGGTCAGAGTACCGAACTGCACCAGCATCTCACGGGTGGAGCCGCTCTCCAGAGGGAGGTCCAGGGACAGCCAGGGGGCCAGCGCCGCCTTCTGGGCAGTCAGCTTCCCCTGCTCCGCCTGGAGCAGGGCGGCCTCCCGGTCCTTCTGGAGCACCGCCTCCACCGCCCGCGTCCCTGCGGCGCAGGCGGCCGGCTCAAACAGCTCCTCCTCGGTCAGCTGGGGCCGCGGGGTGAGCATCCCTCTGCCTTTGGCCCCGCAGCGGGACAGCACGGACAGCGCCCGCTCCGCCGACTGCTTCTCCTCCTGCACCTGGGTCAGGGCGGAGCCGTCCGGCGTCCGAAGTTCCAGAACAGCCGTCAGCCCCTCCCAGTCTCCTGGGGGTGCGTCGGAACGGCCGTCCGCCTCTGCCGGCTCGCTGATCTCCACGCAGCCCATCCGCTGTAAGGTGTGCAGCAGCTCCTCCCGGTCGCTCCGCAGCGCCAGCAGATGCAGCCGCTTCATTTTGATAATCGCCATCAGCTTTTCACAACCTTTTCTACCAGAAAAGCGACCGCCTGCTCCAACCGGCCCCGAGCCTCCTGCTTCTTTTCCTCACAGTCCAGCCGTGCCTGCTCCAGGACAGACGCGGTCCATTTCGCCGCTTCCTGCTCCGCCTCCGCCATCATCTGCCGGGTCTCCGCCTCCGCGTTCTGGCGGGACTCCTCCACCTGACGCCGGGCGGAGCGCTGGGCCTCCAGGATGCGCTGCTTGCTTTCGGCTGCCGCAGCCTCTTTCTCCTGCTTCACCGTTCGCTCCAGCTCCGTCACCTGTTGGATCGCTTCCACTGCCATTGACACCTCACCACCCTACATTTGAAACATTGCAGACAATCCTTGGATTGTATGCCTCCATTGTAGGCTAAATCGCCCTAAAATGCAAGGCAATTTTCCCTCTCCATCGCCCACCCTTTCGTCCCCTCTCCAACAAAAGAGACTTTTTCATTTTATTCTTCAAGAAAACCCTCAAGTCCACGCTTATTTTTCATCTTTTTCACAATTTGTACAGATTGTAAATTTTTATCGTCCAATCAAAATGCAGGACCCTCCACCTCTTCCGCCCAAATTTCCGCAAAATGTGCGGACACAGCAATCTCTATACCGCTTTTTCAACAGTTGGAGGAGCATCTCTGCACCAGAAAAGCAGGCTCAAGGGCCACTGTGCCCCCTTGCAGAACACAGACCGCTGTGCTACACTGAATTCTACTTTGTGAGCACAGGAGGCACGACGGAAATGAACGGACAGGCAGAGCAGCATTGGATCTGCAGGCTGACCAACCAGCCCCACCAGTTCTCCTATGAGAGCGGCGTGGAGGTGACCCATGTGGAGCCCGGCCGGGCAGAGGGCGTGCTGACCGTGGGGCCGGACAGCATCAATCCCCACGGAAAGGTCCACGGCGGGGCGCTGGCCACTCTGGCGGATACGGTGGCGGGCTGCTGTGCCTGCGCCCGCGGGCGCAGCTGCGTGACCTCAGGCAGCTCCATGGAGTTCCTGAGGCCTGCGGACGGGGACCGGATCACCTGTACGGCAGTCCCCAAAAAGGAGGGGCAAACCCTGTCCGTCATCCAGGTGGAGCTGCGCAATGGGGCGGAGGCCCTGGTGGCCACAGGCACCTTCACCTTTTTCATGTTTGACCGGAAGGACTGACCGGGCGCGGCGCGAAATCAGAAAACGATCCCCCCGGGCGGAGACAGCATTTCTTCTGCTGTCCGCCCGGGGGGATCGTTTTATCTCGAATGCGATCAGGAATCGATGTAGCTGCGGACCCGGAGATGGACTCCCAGGCTCTCTGCGATGCGGCGGCTCTCCTCGATCTCCTCGGGAGCGGTCCCCTTGTCCACCACGGTAAAGATCACATGGGGGACATAGTCCTTGGCCTCCTTGGCAAAGTCCAGCATGGCCTGATAGGCCGCCTCACCCTGGACCGGGTGGCACAACGCCGTGTAGTCCGCGGCGTTATTTGCGTTGAGGGAGATGGAGAGGGTGTCGATCCGGCCCTTCAGCTCCGGGATCACATCCCGGCCGTGGATCAGGTTGGCGTGGCCGTTGGTGTTGATGCGCACCGGGGGCAGCTGCCCGCCGAAGCGCTCCTTCAGCTGGTCCACCAGCCAGAGTATGTCCTCGATGCGGTAGGTAGGCTCTCCATAGCCGCAGAACACGATCTCCCGATAAGAACACACGTCCCTGCTGAGAAAGCTGTCCAGGGCCTCCTGCCGGGTGGGCTCCCGCTCCAGCCAGAGGGAGTCCTCCGTATAGATGGAGCCCTCCTTTCTCCCGTGGCGCAGACAGAATTCACAGTTGCAGTTGCACTTGTTGGTGAGGTTCACATACAGCGCGTCCTCATATTCATAGGTGATGGTCATACCATCCCGCCTCCTTGTTTAAAATTCAATGCGGAAAAACCGCGTTCCGTTTTCCAGTGTGATCCGGGCAGCCTCCTCCGGGTCCATTCCCTTCACCCGGGCAATGGCCTCGGCCACCAGATGGACCTTCCCCGAGTCGTTGCGCTTGCCCCGGAAGGGCTCCGGCGTGAGATAGGGGGAATCAGTCTCCACCATAATCCGGTCCATGGGCAGCCACTCGATGACTTCCAGAGCCTTTCGTGCATTTTTATAGGTGATGACGCCAGTGAAGGACAGCATCCAGCCCAGCTTCACCAGCACCTTGGCGTCCTCCAGACTCCCGGAGTAGCAGTGGTACACGCCACGGACCTCCGGATGGGCCCGAACCACCTCCAGGCAGTCCTGGTGGGCCTCCCGGTCATGGACGATGACCGGCAGGTCCAGCTCCGCCGCCAGCTCCAGCTGCCGGGCAAACACCTTCTGCTGAAGTTCTCTGGGGGGATTGTCCTTCCAGTAGTAGTCCAGCCCGATCTCTCCGATGGCCCGTACCTTTGGGTGGGCGGCCAGGGCCCGCAGCTGCTCCAGCCAGCTGTCCTCCCACGCCCCGCAGTCAGAGGGGTGAACCCCCACAGCGGCGTAGACAAAGGGAAACTCTTCCGCCAGGGCGATGGCGGTCCGGGAGCTCTCCAGGTCGCAGCCCGGATTCAGGATCAGCTCCACCCCCTGCTCCGGCATGGCGGCCAGCGTCTCCAGCCGGTCGCTGTTGAAAGCCCCGGAATCGTAGTGGGCATGGGTATCAAATAAACGCATGACAGGTTCCTCTTTCTCCGCACCTTCCGGCCCCGGGGCTGCCTGTGCGGCTTCTGTTTCGGCCACTATCATACCGCGATTTGGACGAAAAAGCAAGCCGCTCCCGGGACCCTTCTCCGCAAATCATTCCACCGTGAAGCGGGTCAGGAACAGATCTCCCTCCTCGCCCTCCTCGGTCCCGTTCTCGATCAGCTCCAGAAAGGCCAGAGTAAACTCCGTCTCCTCCTGAGGCACCTCATACACCAGCAGCCCTTCCCGGGACTTTCCAGGCTCCAGGTCGTACTCCCGGGGCAGCTGGTCTTCGCAATAGGGATCCAGGGGCATGGCCCACTCATCCGGGCCGCATTCCCCCCAGTACAGCTGAAAATCCGTGTCATACATGGAGACCGCCTCATGGAAGGTGTTTTTCAGCTCCAGCTCCACCACCACCAGCTTATTTCCGCCGGAGGCTGTATCGCTCTCATAGGACTTCCGTGCCTCCGCCTCCTCCACCGTGCAGTCGAACCACCGGGTCGAAACCGTTTCACCCAAAACAGCCTCCGTCACTCCGCTCTCCGCCGGGAACGCGCCGCACCCAGACAGCAGCGTCAGCGCCGCCAGTCCCAAGATCCACCCTCTCTTCTTCATGAGGCTCCTCCTTCTGTCCGGCGCCGCGGCCGGGCATCTGCTGCCTTTATTATAGAGGCTCGGCAGGAAAAATACAACCGCCAGCTTCATTCCCTCCCCCAGAAAAGCAAAGTCGTGTGCCGGGAGGCACACGACTCTGAGGTTCAAGGCTGTAAAACTCCTTCGGACTTTGGTGCGGAGGTCTCTGTATCCCCTTCCGCTGTATCGGAAGGGGCTGTCATACTGCTTCCCTTTGAATCAATGGTAAAGGTTTGGAGCCCCCCATCCAAGGTCTCAAAGGCTGTGGTCAGCATCCACTCTGTGGCGCTGCCCTCCACCGTGACCGTCACCTGGGTCCCGCCGAAGGATAACTCGCGGGTGTAGCTGCCCGCAGCCTTCAGCTGGTCTGTGATGTCCGTCTCCTCCCCGTTCACCACCAGGATGGCGCGCCCATTTTGGTTTTCCACTGTGGCCTGGGGCAGGTCCAGGACCGTGACTTGTTCACCGTCCTTGGTGGTCAGGTCACGCCGAAACTCGTCCACCTTGACAGCAGAAGTGATGTGAGCGAAAAATTCCTGTGCGGCCTCTGGATTAGCGGTGGCCACCCCCACCACCATGGTTGCTGCGGCGGCACAAGCTGTCAGGCCGGCTCCCAGAGAGCGGACCCATTTCTTTGGGGTACGATGTTCTGTCATAGCGATGATCTCCTCTATTTTTTTTTCAGGAGCCCGCAGCTCCCGGCATACTTCACAATATTCCTTGGGGTCGAACATAGACGCTTCCCTCCTGATCCTCCGCCTTCTCATCCAGCGCGCTCCTCAGCCGGGCCCTGGCCCGGAGCAGCCAGGTCTGCACCGTGGATGGATTGGCACTCAGGGCGGCGGCCGTCTCGGCCACACTCAGCCCCTCGTAATAGTAGAGATATATGACCAGCCTGTATTTCGGCTCCAGGGCCATCACAGCCTCCAACAGCTCTGCCCGCTCCCCATGTTCCGGTGCCTCCAGCTCGCGCCAGTCATCCAAAGGGACGGAAACGCGCCGCCAGAAGGAGCGCAGGAGCTTCCGGCTCTCATTGACCGACACCCGCAGCAGCCAGTGCTTCAAATGTGCCTCGCTCTCAAATTCCTTGTCGTACTCAAAGAGCTTCAGCATGACGGTCTGCATCACGTCCTCCGCGTCCTCACGGCTGTTCAGTGCATGGAATGCGACCCGGTACACGGTATCTCCATAGGTCTGGACCGCCTGGGCAAATGCCTCTCCGGTCAACTCGGACCACCTCCTTGTTTGGTTCGCTTTGAAAGGCCTTTCATAAAGGAATATCCATCAGACAACCTAAAAATCTCAGAGAAGCCAAATTTTTTTGCTCCATATGCGGGTCCGCCTCCCTTCTGCAAGGCCCAGCCCCTGAAGGTATTACAGAAAAACCGCCGCAGAACATTCCCATTCTGCGGCGGTTCCTGCCTGTCTATTTGGATGCGTCCGGCCCGGCGATGATCGACAGGGCCTGGCGGCGGTTCCGGACCTCATTGATCTCATGGCTGCCGCCGTACTCCCCGTCGATGGTCCAGGGGATGGGCTTCTCACTGAGGAAACGGAGACGGGCGGCGTGGAAGGAGAGCAGCGCGCCGCTCTCCTCCACTGCACCGGGGCGGAGCAGAGCCTGAAGCCCGGCCCCGATGTCGAAGATGTTCATGGGTTTGCGCACCAGAATGACCTCGAACAGGCCGTCGTCCAGGTCCACCCGGTCGGTGGGCAGATTCTTGATCCCACCCACGGAGTAGGTGTTGCACACCATACCATAGAAAAAGTCATCCTCAATGGTCTGGCCGTCGTATTCCAGCTTCAAATGGTAGGGGGTGATGGAGGGCAGGGACGCGATCCCAGCCATGACATAGGCCAGGTGTCCAAAGGTGTTTTTCAGCTCCTGGGGGGTATCGTATGCCACCTCGGTAAAGGCCCCGAAGGCGGCCACATAGACAAAGGGGCGGTCGTTGAGGGTCCCAATGTCCCACTTTAAGGGAGGGGTGTCGCCGGCGGCCAGCTCCGCGGCCGGCTTATAGCCCTGTGGGATGCGGAGGGTGGCGGCGCAGTCGTTGGTGGAACCGGAGGGGATGTAGCCCAGCAGAGGAGGCTGAGGGAGGGCGAGCAGCCCGGCGGCCGTTTCGCTCAGCGTGCCGTCTCCGCCGCAGCAGACCACCCGGTCAAACTGAGGGGCCAGTTCCCGGGTGACCCGCGTAGCATCCCCGGTGCCCTGGGTGGGATAGATGGTGACCAGCCAGCCGGCCTTGGTAAAAGCGTCCACGATGGTGGTCACGTTTCCGGTGATAGCCCCCTTGCCGGAGGTAGGATTGTACACAAAAAGCAGCCGTTTCATAAGAAATTACCTCGAGATGCTGTGATGTGCGGCGGCTGCCGCATTTTGGCCGGACATCGCTCATTCTGTCCGTACAACTTCCAAAAGAAGAAGGACCTCATTCCTGACAGTCCGATATTATTATATGTATGTTCGCAAAAAAAGCAAGAAATTCCCGTAAACATTTTGAAAATTCTGTGGCCGTTCCATTAAAGAAGTGTAAATTTTCAGTTCAGGAACCCAACCAGTGAACAATGAAACTTCAGAACAGATGGGCTGGGGGCTTGCGTCCGGGGCGGAAAACGGTTACAATGTGGGCAGAAAACGCCGGAGAAGCAGCGGCGGACAGGAGGAAACGCCTTATGGAGGAGAGAGAAAGCCGGCATCCGGCGGTACTGATCACCGGGGCATCCCGGGGGATCGGAGCGGCGGCCGCCCGGCGGTTTGCCCAGGGCGGCTGGGATGTGGCGGTAAACTACTGCCGCTCCCGGGCAGCGGCGGAGGCGCTGGCGGCAGAACTGCGGGAGCGGGGCGTCCGCGCGGAGGCCATCCCGGGGGACGTCTCCCGGCCGGAGGAGGCGGCCGCCCTGACTGCGGCCGCGGAGCAGACCTTTGGCGGACTGGATGCTCTGGTATGCAGCGCTGGCATTGCCGCACCCCAGATGCTGCTCACCGATCTGAGCACAGAGGGCTGGCGGGAGCTGATGGGCACCAATCTGGACGGGGTGTTCCATGTCCTGCGGGCGGCGGTCCCAGGCTTTGTCCGCCGGCAGGCGGGGAGCATCGTCACCATCTCCTCCATGTGGGGGATCACCGGCGGCTCCTGCGAGGCGGCCTATTCCGCCTCTAAAGCGGGGATCATCGGCCTGACCCGGGCCTTGGCTAAGGAACTGGGGCCCTCCCACATCCGGGTAAACTGTGTGGCCCCCGGTGTGATCGACACCGATATGAACCGCCATCTGAGCGCCGGGGATATGGCCGCTCTGGCGGAGGAGACCCCGCTGTGCCGCATCGGCCGGCCCGAGGAGGTGGCAGAAGCTGTCTATTTCCTCGCCTCTTCCGCCGCCAGCTTCATCACGGGACAGGTGCTTCCCGTAGACGGCGGAATGGTCATCGGCTGACCGGGCATGGGCATATTGCCGGGTTAAAAACCAATGCAGCGGACAGAATGAGCGGAGCGTTGGAAGTTTGGAGAGGAGGATGGGGATGCGACGCACCAAATTTGACTATCGATCCTACCATGGAAGAAAGACCGCCACGGACTGGCTGAAGTGGATCGCGCTGATCTTGGCCATTCTTGCCGCTCTGGCTGTGGCCGCGCTGCTGTGGGGGCAGAAATATTTCAACTATACAGACGAAGGACTCAAGCTGACCCTCCCTTTCTTCCAGCAAGAAAGTCCCAAGCCGGCCGACCCAGGCCAGGTGGATGTGGTGATCGAGGAGGAACCGGAGCCGAAGGAGGACGCCTCTCAGCCGGTGGAGCCTCCCAAGCCTGAGGAGGCCACTGCGGCGGCGGCAGTACCGCTGTCCGCCCTGTTGGACGGGAGCGCCGCCGCCCTGGCGGAGCAGGCGGTGGCCAACAGCGTGGTGGTGGAGATGAAGGACGCCCAGGGACGGCTGGGCTGGCAGTCAGAACAGCCCCTGGCCGGGGCGGCAAAACTGCCCGGGGCGGATGCTCCCGAACTCAATGAGCAGCTGTCCGCCTGGAATCAAAAGGAGTTCTATACCATAGCCCGTTTGTCCTGCTTCCAGGATGAGGCCCTGGGCTCCAACATGGCCCACACCATCCGCACCGGAAGCGGCTACCGCTGGAAGGACAGCGATGGACTTCACTGGGCCTCCCCCTCTGATCCAGAGGTGCAGGACTATCTGGTGGGCCTGATGGTGGAGCTGGCCCGGCTGGGCTTTGACGAGATCGTGCTGGAGCACTGGGGCTACCCCGCCCAGTCGGACGGCCCTCTGGGCAATCTCCAGTACCCGGCGGGAGCGCTGGAGCCGGTTGTGACCGGCTTCCTGGCCCGGGCCGCATCCGCCCTGGAGTCCTATGACGTCCGCCTCTCCCTGGCGGTGTCCGCCGGCCAGCTGTCCGGTGAAGATCCTGGCACGGGGCTGACGGCAGAGGCACTGAACGCCAGTGTGGACCGGATCTGGATGGATGGGAACCGGACAGAGGCCCTGGCGGCGCTGAACGCCTCCGGCGTGACCGGGGCGGAGGGGCGGCTGGTGTCCCGGAGCGGCACCCTGAACCCGGATGAGGCCGTGGCCCAGGCGGTCTGGGCGGCAGACGGCACTTGATAACGGAAGAAAGGGAACAGCACGGCGTACCAGTTGTAGTACGCCGTGCTGTTCCTTAAAAAGCCGTCCGCAGGAGCGGCTTCGCCTCCCTGACCGTTCCAATACTAGAACCTAAAACAAGAGGCAACTGCAAAAGCAGTTGCCTCTTGTTTGGCAGCGGGAGAAGGATTCGAACCCTCACAAACAGAGTCAGAGTCTGTCGTGCTACCCTTACACAATCCCGCTATTTGATTCAGCCGAGCTTTTTTAACTCGTGTCCCGTAAGGACAGGTGTTATTATAACAGAGTCTCGAAAAATGTCAATAGGTTTTTTGAAATTTTTTTATTTTTTCAAAAAGGCCTGAAACCGCCCAGTCCGGAGCCGCCCACGCACACCCCGCTCCCACAGAAAATTTCTCCCCGGGCGGCTCCCGCTCTTTTCAACAGGATGGAAAATATGGTACACTGGCACAGGTGATGAAATATGATACGAATTCAAAATATCCCCCTGCCTCTGGACGGAGATCTGGAGCAGCTGCGGAAAAAGGCGGCCCGCATTCTGGGGGTGCGCCCGGGCGCGCTGGAGGAACTCACTCTAGTGCGCCAGTCTATCGACGCCCGGAAGAAGCAGGACGTCCACTATGTTTACACCGTGGACGTGTCCCTGCGCACCGGCGAGGAACAGGCGGTGGAGCGGACCGGGAAAAAGAATGTCTCCCTGGTGCTCCCCAAGCCCTATCTCTTTCCGGAGGTGAAGCGGCGCTCCCCCTCCATGCCCGTGGTGGTGGGCATGGGGCCGGCGGGCCTGTTTGCCGCCCTGTTTCTGGCCCGGAACGGGCTTCCCTGCGTGGTGCTGGAGCGGGGGCAGGATGTGGACTGCCGTACCGCTCAGGTGGAGCGCTTCTGGGACTCCGGCCTACTGGATCCATCCTCCAACGTCCAGTTCGGCGAGGGCGGGGCTGGGACCTTCTCTGACGGGAAGCTCACCACCGGCACCCACGACCCCCGCATTTCCGCCGTCATCGACGCCCTGGTGGAGTCGGGGGCTCCGGAGGATGTGAAGTGGTCCCACAAGCCCCACATCGGCACCGATATTCTGCGGCAGGTAGTCAAGCGCATCCGGCAGGAGCTGATCTCCCTGGGGTGCGACGTGCGCTTCGGCCACTGCCTGAGCGGGCTGGAGACCGGCTCCGGCGCGCTCTCCGGCGTGTGGGTCGCCTGTGAGGCGGGGCGGTACCGCCTGGACTGTGACGCCCTGGTGCTGGCCCCGGGACACTCAGCCCGGGACACCTTCGCCATGCTCCACCAGGCGGGTGTGCCTATGGAGCAGAAGAATTTCGCCGTGGGCGTGCGCATCGAGCAGGAGCAGGCAGCCATCTCCAGGGCCCAGTACGGCCCAGCCTGGGAGCAGTTGCCCCCTTCGGACTATAAGCTGGCCTGCCACCTGCCCACCGGCCGGTCCGCCTTCACCTTCTGCGTCTGCCCCGGCGGCCAGGTTGTGGCCTCCTCCTCCGCACCGGGCCAGGTGGTGACCAACGGCATGAGCCTCCGGGCCCGGGACGGAAAAAATATCAACGGCGGCTTTCTGGTGGGTGTGGGGCCGGAGGATTTTTGTTCCTTTGGCTCCGACCCTCTGGCCGGGGTCCGCTTTCAGGAGCAGTGGGAGCGGGCCGCCTTTCAGCTGGGCGGCGGGAATTTCCTCGCTCCTGCCCAGCTGGTGGGAGACTTTCTGAACAAGCGCCCCTCCCAGGGGCCGGGCTCCATCCTGCCTACCTACCGCCCCGGCGTGACCTGGACGGAGCTGGACCGCTGCCTGCCCCAGGCGGTGGCGGACACCCTGCGGGATGCGCTGCCCCTCATGGACAGGAAGCTCCGGGGCTTTGCCGCATCCGAGGGCGTGCTCACCGGGGTGGAAACCCGCTCTTCCTCGCCGGTGCGCATCCTCCGGGATGAGAGCCTCCAGTCCGCCCTGCGGGGGCTTTATCCCTGCGGCGAGGGAGCGGGCTACGCCGGCGGCATCGTATCCGCCGCCGTAGACGGGATCCGGGTGGCCGAGGCGGTGGCCAGAGGATAGCGCTTTCTCCCCCCTGCCCCGGGCCGCCGGAGGACAAATCGCCCTGAGCAGGCGGTAAAATTCTGCTTGCTTTTTCCCTTCGGATACAGTATAATGGGCAGGAAAATTTCATCAAATTCTACCACCGGGTAGGAATGCGAACGCATTCGCCGCACATCGATAGGTCTTTGAAGATGTGCCGCGAATGCTTATTTTTTGATCGGAGGATCTAAATATGGCAAAAAAACGTGTGTATCACTGTTTCCACTATTTTACCAGGGGGGAATTGGCGCTCTGGGGGACGTCCACCGCGCTCATCCTGGCCTTCTTCCTCGCCTATGACCGGACACAGTTCGGGATCCTGGCCGCGTCGCTGATCGGCGTGACCTCCCTGATCTTCAACGCCAAGGGGAACCCCTTCGGACAGCTGCTGATGGTGTGCTTCAGCGCGCTGTACGGTATCATTTCTTTCTCCTGCGGGTATTATGGAGAGATGGCGACCTACCTGGGAATGACTGCGCCAATGGCGGTATTCGCTCTGGTCTCCTGGCTGCGGAATCCATATCAGGGAAACCGGGCCGAGGTCCAAGTGAGACGGCTGGAGCGACGGGATGCTGCTTGGATGCTGACCCTGACCGTGGTAGTCACAGCAGTGTTTTATTTCATCCTGGCTGCGCTCCACACCAACCGCCTGATCCCCAGCACTCTGTCCGTGGCTACCAGCTTCCTGGCCGCCTTCCTGACCTTTCGGCGCAGCGCCCTGTTTGCGGCCGCCTATGCCGCCAACGACCTGGTCTTGGTCGTACTCTGGGGGCTGGCCGCGGCAGAGGACCGCTCCTATCTTCTGGTCCTGGTCTGCTTTTCTGTATTCCTGGTCAACGATCTCTATGGCTTTTTGAACTGGCTCAGGATGCAGCGGCGGCAGGAAGCGGCCCGCTGTTGTCAGACCTGATAGAAAAGTTCCAAACAAAGGTTGAAACTCTGCGCATTCAGATAAAATATAAAAATCAGACTCCGAAGGGAACTTTTTTCACTGGGAGCCGTCCAAAGAACATGAAGGCAGCAAACTAATCACACAAAACACGATATGGAGGACTTATCATGAAGAAGATCTTGACTCTCGTTCTGGCCCTGGCCCTGTCCATCACCGCTCTGTCCGGCTGCGGCAGCAAGCCTGCGGCGGACAAGACCCCAGAGGAACTGGCCGAGCTGTACAGCTCCGCGATCATGGAAAACGGCGGAGAGATGGCGGAGTACAACCCCGCCTTTACCCAGGCCAAGGATGATGACGGATCCGCCATGGTACTGGAAAACATGGGTCTGAACACAGAGGATATGGCCGCGTTCGGCATCAGCGCCTCTTTAATGAACATCAAGGCCTATGCCATTGCCGCCATCATGCCCGCCGAGGGCAAGGAGGCTGCGGTGATGGAGGCGCTTCAGGGCTATATCGACCGTACCAAGTCCAGCTTTGAAATGTATCTGGCCGACCAGTACGAGGTGGCTGAGAACGCCAGACTGGAGACTCTGGAGGACGGCACGATCCTGCTGGTCATGTGCCAGGACCAGGATACGGTCTTTGACGCCATCGCTGACGCCACCCAAGCCAACTGAATTTAAAAATGCGCAGGGACCGCCATCATGATGGCGGTCCCTGCGCGTTCTGGCGGGTAAACTATATTATCAAGCGCAATACTTTAGGAAAACGAAAAGAAGTTCATACAAATCTCTGGTAGAATGAAGTTACCACACACCAAACTACAAATGATTTAAATATTAGGCAGTCGCTTTTGTTCGGAAGCTGAAACGCCCCCTAAACGCAAGGGCCTGTTGCAGAATGACTTAGTTCTGCAGCGGGCTCTTCATGATACTTACTATACAATGATTGAATGTTTTATTATAATCGTTGTTGACAAATATTGCCAAGAGAAGTGCCGTACACAAAGTCCGGAATTACAAAATGTAGGCGGTGGCCATCTGGTGGCCTGTCACTATCCCTTGGCACAGGCCAAAGGGATCCTAAGATGAGTGTGAACATAATTGGCCGCTCAGGCCAGCTTCCTGTTCCCTCTGATGAACGTCCTTTCGGAGCGCTATTTTTACTCCGCAAACCGGTTGCTGGATCCCCTACAGGTCTATCAGGATAGGGAGGAATGCGCGCGTATAAGAGAGGCCTGCCGCCGGAGCGATGAGGCACTCCGGCGGGTGATGGAAGACGGTAGCCGGTGGGTGGCCGGACAGGGGTAGAATTTTTTGTACAGCTCTCTTACAAGATGACGGTGCTGGGACTGGATGAGCCTAGCGCCTGCATCTGTGCCGGTTCCCACGCGGCGGATCCACACTATACGGAGCGTCTGGGGTGTATTGAGCGGGGAAACTGTCTTCTGATGGACTTTGGAGGGGCATATCAGGGGTATTATACCGATATGACTCAGACGTTTTGGTTTGATGATCCAGACCCGGAATTTGTCCCGGATTCATGAAACCGTCTGCCAAGCCAACGCTGCAGCAAAGGAGGCCGCCGTCCTGGAAAATCCGTTGCAGGACGGCGGCATTGATGTACATGAGGAACCCATTGTCATCAACACTTTTCAGAAAACCATTCCTTCATCGTCTGCAAAACCTTGACCAGTTCATCTTCCTCAATCACATAGGGAACCATCGCATACAGATAGTTCAAGAAAGGACGACTGAATACGCCTCGTTTATAAGCAAATTGTTGGTATTCCTTGATTGTATTGGAATCATATACTTCAATACATACGCAAGCGCCCATAATACGAATTTCTTTAATACGCGGATCAGAAAACCCTTCCATTTCACGGCGGGTGATTTCTTCAATCCTGCGGATTTTCGCCATGTAGTCCTGCGATTCAAATATTTCTATGGACTTCAGGGCTACACTGCAAGCCAGCGCATTGCCCATGAAAGTGGGGCCATGCATTAAGGCGTGAGAAGGATTATTGTCATAAAAGCCCTCATATACCTTTCGGTTCGCAACGGTGACAGCATGTCCGATATACCCGCCTGTTAAAGCCTTACCGAGAACAAGAATATCCGGTAAAACCAAATCGGCAACAAACCGATTGCCGGTACGCCCGAAGCCTGTCGCAACCTCATCGAAGACAAGAAGAACATCATATTGGTCGCAAAGCTCTCTTGCCCGTTTCAGGAAGGAAATGTCGTACATTCTCATGCCGCCCGCACCCTGCAGCAAGGGCTCAACGATAAAGCAATTCAAACGGTCGTGATACTCTGCGAACGCCTGTTCAAGCGCATCGATCTCAGTAGGGATGTGAACGACATTTTTGCTTTTGCCGTATGCTTTTAAGACAAAATGGTAGTCCTCATCATCGCCCACCTCCATAGTTTTGAAAGTATCCCCGTGATAGGCATGCTCCAACGCCAATACCATGGTACGCTGTATTTCTTCCCGGTTCATATAATATTGCAGCGCAATTTTAAGGGCAACCTCTACCGCAACGCTACCAGAATCAGAGAAAAAGCAGTAATCCAAATCCTCAGGCAGCCAACTCTGGAGCTTTTCGGAAAGTTTTTCTGCTGGCTCATGGGTCAAACCTCCCAGCATTACATGAGCAAATTTCTTCAGCTGTGTCTCAATTGCCTGATTGAGTTCCGGGTGTTTATAGCCGTGGATCACACTCCACCAGGAGGACACAGAGTCAATCAGCTTCTGGTCCTCGGTATACAGATAAACGCCTTCCGCATTGACGATTTTATAGGGTGACTTCATTGTTTTCATCTGCTCATATGGATACCAGATCATTTCCTGTTACCTCCGTTCTCTTCATAAAATCCTTCCAGCAATTCAAAGGGAATATCCAAGTCCATATCGCCATCTTTGACACAGGCGACTACGTTCAAGCCGGTCATGGCTTCGCACATCAGCCGGTTATCTTCGTGCAATGGGTTACCCGGCTCGTAATGATTGAAGATAATGCCCTTCACGGGGATTTTGCGGGCTTTCATATATTCAGCCGTCAAAACAACCGCGTTGATGGTGCCAAGCCCTGCGTCAGCGATCATCAGGCAGGCCAAACTGCGGGCTTTAATAAAATCCTCAAGCTGGATCTTCTGCTCGTCAAAGCGGAGCGGGCAGAAGATCCCGCCTGAACCTTCCGCTGTAACGTAATCATATGTGCCGCACACACGGTCAAAATTTTTCAGCACACATTCCATTTCAATGGGGTTCCCCTCGATCTTTGCCGCCAGGTGGGGAGAAACTGCCGTCTCATAAATATACGGACACATCTCTTCAAGGGGCTGTTCAACCCCAGACATTGTTTTCACCTGTAAGGCGTCGCCGGGGATCAGAGTGCCGTCCGTCCGCCGTTCGTTTCCACTCATTGCGGCCTTGTAGTAGGCGGAAGACGCTCCACCCTCACGGAGCTTTTTGACAATCAGCCCCGTCACATAGGTCTTTCCGACATCTGTTCCGGTTCCAGTAATAAATAAATTTTTACTCATTGCAAATTCTCACCTCATATCCCAGTTCCTTTAACAGCGCCATATCTGTTTTGTTGTAATTCCTGTTAGAAATTTTCAGATTATTATGTGCCCTTGTCACACCGGCTTCTTTCAACCTGCGGAACTGTTGTTCATTCAGCAGGCCAAAGGAACCACAGACAGAGATCCCGACTTTTTCTTTGGTTTCCCGGACAGCCTCGCACATTGCATCCACTTCTGTATCAGACAAGTGTTTTCCTGACGTCACAATTGAACAGTGAAGGACACCTTTATTCGTGATTGATCCTTGCCTGTTCTACAATTAAAAGCAGTGCTTCTTTCTTTGTTGTTTACCATTCAAGACTTTGTCTGTTCATTCATTTTCATATCCTCACATTCTGCTGCTTCTCATGAGCGGAATCATTCTTTTTCCGAGAAATGCTCCAAGAATACATAACAAAATATCCCCTGGTACAGCCAAAATAAAGCAATACAGGAACAACGGCCATAAACCAATAGGAGTTCCAAGGTAAAAATTACTCATCAAATAATAATAGACCATTCCGAACAGATAAACGATTCCAAGACCAATAAAGTTTGCCGCAAGCAAGCGTTTATAGCTCGGATCGGGAACCCGATTGGCAATCATGCCTGTCACATAGGAAGCAACCGCGAAACCGATAATATATCCGAAGCTCGGCTTCAGAACATACGCAAAACCGCCGCCTTCCGCAAATATAGGAAGCCCGAGAAGTCCCATCAGAATATACACTCCAACAGAGACAGCGCCAAGTTTTCCTCCAAGCAAAAGACCTGCCATCATTGTAAATAAAAGTTGTAATGTAAATGGCACAACAGGAACAGGAATTTTGATAAATGCTCCTACAACCATCAGCGCGACAAAGAGAGAGCACATTACTAAATTTTTTGTTTTTTTCATATAATCTCCTATTTAAAAACGAACACTAATTTCACCGGATGAATAACAATCTTCTGTACCATCAGAGTATCTCGCTAACAAATGGCACTTATCGTCTACACCAAAGACAACAGCATTTGGGGATTTATTAAAAGACATTCGCGCGACTTGTTTGCCGATTACAAGGCTGCGGTTTCGGTATTGTTCCATATAGTCCATTTGATTTGCAGACGATTTTTAATATCACTTTGATTTTGCTGAAAACAGTTCCGGCAATAGAAGCTATCTCTTCTGGAAAGCCATCCTTCGGCCGATCAATGTTGATTCCCACTCTAAGCACGGCATAGTCCAACGAACTGCTTTCAAGATTAAATACACCCCCCGTTAAAATGCCGCAGACCTATTTATCACGGACAAAAATATCATTTACCCATTTAATCTCAGCCTTCTCATCAGATACGGCTTCAATTGACTCGCACATTGCAACGGCAGCCATTGTAGCAATTCTGACAGTTTGTTTTGCAGCATAGTTTTGGGGCAATATCTTCGCCGGAAAAATATACGTCTCTGCTCGTCTCAAAAAGCTTGAGTATTTTTTCTTTTGTTGTCATTTCATAACCTCCCTAAACAATATAACATTTTCATCTTCTTATTGTCAACCTGTTTTCGCATATTGGGTTTACAATATAATTTTATTATTTTGCTGGTGCCATCTCGCTTTCAGATATAACGACAAGTACATCAAAAAATTTCTGGATGATGTCTTGTGATGTGCCAACTTTTCTCGGTCTTATACTGCCATTTCCCATGTTCATCCAGCGGGCGCACCTTCCGACTTTCCCATTCCGTGTGACTTGGCTTGAAACGGTGCATTTTCCCATGATTCCATGCACCTGATTCGCTGGAGCGAGCAACACGGTTTCGTAAAATGATAGGCTACGGGGAAGCGATTGCGGACAAGGGTTTGGGCATGGGGCCCATCCATCTTGTCAGGTTCGTGATCGCCACATTGAAATTAAAGGTCAATGGCACATCCTGTTCTACGATGGTATCCATCAGTTCTTCAAAGTAAGCCTTCCCGGAGTCGGTTATGGATCCCCTGGACCACCAGATCAATGGACGACATAAGCGCCACTCTCCTTCGCTATCAAATATAGCACTATAAGTTATAGCGATAGTCAAGCATTTCATCTCCAGGCAGTGGTTACACCTCAAAAAAGCCTTTGGCGGCCGCAGGGTCTGCGGCCGCCAAAGGCTTTTTAACAAATCAACGCACAAATGCGTTCTGCATCTGTACCTATTATTTTCCGGGCTTGAAGCCGTCCTTGAGGCTGACTGCCCGGTTGAACACCAGGGCTCCGGGCTTGGAGTCCTTGCTGTCCACACAGAAGTAGCCCAGACGGAGGAACTGGTACTGGGCCGGAGCCTGGGCCTGAGCCAGAGAGGCCTCCAGCTTACAGCCATCCAGCACCTCCAGAGAGTTGGAGTTCAGGCAGTCCAGGAAGTTCTTGTCCCCGGCGTCAGGAGCCTCATCAGCAAAGAGGTTGTCGTACAGGCGCACCTGGGCGTCCACCGCGGTGGCGGCGTCCACCCAGTGGATGGTGGCCCCCTTCACCTTGCGTCCGTCGGCGGGATTCCCGCCCCGGGATTCCGGGTCGTACTCCGCCAGGACCTCTACCACGTTGCCCGCCTCGTCCTTGACGCAGCCGGTGCACTTGATCAGGTAGGCCCCCTTCAGGCGGCACTCCGGACCGGTGGGATACAGGCGCTTATACTTGGGAACGGGAGTCTCCAAGAAGTCCTCCTGCTCAATATACAGATGCTTGGAGAAGGAGACCGGGCGGGTCCCGGCAGCAGGGTCGTTGGGGTTGTTCTCCACCTCCACCAGCTCGCTTTCCCCCTCGGGGTAGTTGGTGATGGTCAGCTTAATGGGACGCAGCACCGCCATGGCCCGCTGGGCGTGCTCGTTCAGGTCCTCCCGGAGGCAGTGCTCCAGGAAGCCGTACTCCACCGTGGAGGGGTTTTTGGCTACGCCGATCCGGTCACAGAAGTTCCGGATGGAGGCGGGGGTATAGCCACGGCGGCGCAGGCCGCACAGGGTTGGCATACGGGGGTCGTCCCAGCCGGAGACATAGTGCTCCTCCACCAGCTTGCGCAGCTTCCGCTTGGACATGACGGTGTAGTTGATGCCAAGGCGGGCAAACTCGATCTGACGGGGCTTGCTGGGCACATCGGTGTTGTTGATGACCCAGTCGTACAGGGGCCGGTGGTCCTCATACTCCAGGGAGCAGAGGGAGTGGGTGATGCCCTCCAGGGCGTCCTGGATGGGGTGGGCAAAGTCGTACATGGGGAAGATGCACCACTTGGTGCCCTGGCGGTGATGCTCGATATACCGAATACGGTAGAGCACCGGGTCCCGCATATTGAAGTTGCCGCTGGCCAGGTCGATCTTGGCCCTGAGGGTATACTTACCTTCGGGGAACTCCCCATTCTTCATACGCTGGAACAGGTCCAGGGACTCCTCAATGGGTCGGTCCCGCCAGGGAGAGCGGGCGGGGGTGTTCACATCGCCCCGGTACTCCTTGAACTGCTCCGGCGTGAGCTCACACACATAGGCCAGGCCCTTTTTGATGAGGCCTACCGCCAGCTCATAGGTCTTGTCAAAATAGTCGCTGCCGTAGAAGAAGCGGTCGCCCCAGTCGAAACCAAGCCAGTGGATGTCCTCCTGGATGGCCTCCACAAACTCGGTGTCCTCTTTGGCGGGGTTCGTGTCGTCCATCCGCAGGTTGCAGATGCCGCCGAACTTCTCCGCAGAGCCAAAGTCGATGATCAGCGCCTTGCAGTGCCCGATGTGCAGATAGCCGTTGGGCTCAGGCGGAAAACGGGTATGGACCTGCATCCCGGCGCACCGTCCGCCGGGGGCAATGTCCTCCGCAATAAACTCATGGATAAAATTCTGGCTGGGAGCCGGGCCCTCCGCAGCGGGGGCGCCATTGATCCGTTCTTCAGCCATGATGATCCCTCCTCGTCTCCTTTGTAACAATATAATACCATGTTATTTTACACCAGACCGAGGCATAGATGCAAGGTCTTATTCGACTTTTCCCGTTCTTCATCGTCTCCCCCTCCCTACCGCTGTCCGCCTGGACAAGACTTTTTTCTCCTCCCTTTACGGTTTTTCCGTTTTCTGCTATAATAGTATTATCTTCTGAAACGGATACAGACAGCACCTGCCGGCTCTGAAAGCTTACCCATTAGAAGGAGGGAACCACCCTTGTCATGTAATCCACTCATCCGGCTGTACCGTGGGTATCTCCGGGTTACGCGTTTTCTCCCCCCAGTCCCCCGCAATCTGTTCACCACCCTGCTGTTTTTATGTGCGGCTTACCTAGTCAGTGACACCCTGATCGGACATACCGGTGCAGAGAACAACTCCGCCCTGGTTTTTGTTCTGTCAGTCATGTTTATTTCCCTGCTGACCAATGGATATTTCTACGGCCTCATTGCCTCTTTGGTAGGCGCTTTCTGCATCAATTACTTCTTCATGTTCCCATACCGCGCCTTCTCCCTCAGTTACAGCGGCTACCCGGTGGCCATGGTCAGCATGACCCTGATTTCCGGCGTCGTGTGCGCCCTCACCTCCCGGGTCAAGCTTCAGGCTGTGGAGGCCATGAAGCGGGAGCAGGATACCAAGGCACTGTACGAACTCAACGCCAAGCTGAACGAGGAAAAGGCCGCCATTCAGCTGGAGGCCGCCCGGGAGACCATCCGGGGCAACATTCTCCGGGCAGTCTCCCACGATCTGCGCACCCCCCTGACCGCCATCTCCGGCGCAGCCTCCGTCCTCCTCTCCAGCGAGGAGATCGCCCAGTCGGAAAAAAACCTCTCTCTGGTCCAGGACATCAAAAGTGACGCTGACGCCCTGATCGCTATGGTGGAGAACCTGCTGTCTATCACGAAGATCCGGGATGGCACCATGCCGCTGAACAAGCAGGAGGAGATGCTGGAGGAGGTGGCCGGCGACGCCCTCCTCACCATCCGCCGCCGTTTCCCAGACTTCCCGATCGCCCTGAACCTTTCGGAGGACATTCTCTATCTGCCCATGGAGCCCATGCTCATCAAGCAGGTCATCGTCAATCTGCTGGAAAACGCGGTCCGCCACTCCGGGGACACTCAGCACATCCAGCTCCACCTGTTCCGCCAGGAGGAGTGGGCGGTGGTGGAGGTCCGGGACCATGGCATTGGACTGTCTCCTGACATCATGCAGGCAGTCCAGTCCGGCCGTCCCCTCCCCCGGGACCTGTCAGGCGACTCCACCCGAGGCATGGGCATCGGCCTGTCCGTCTGCCAGAGCATCATCAAAGCCCACGGCGGCTTCTTCGCCGCCGGAAATGACCCTGAGGGCGGAGCGGTCTTCCGCTTCGGCCTTCCCATGGAGGAGAAAGCATATGAGTGAAAAACGTTTGATCCTGGTCGTAGAAGATGAGCGCACCATCAGCAACTTCATCTGCCGCGCTCTGACCGCCAACGACTACAAGGCCATGTCCGCCACCACCGGCAAGGAGGCTCTCAGCCTATTCTTTTCCCACCGTCCCGATCTGGTGCTTCTGGACCTGGGCCTGCCCGACATGGACGGACTGGACGTGCTCAAGGAACTCAGCGGACTGCCCCAGGAGGTGCCTGTCATCATCATTTCCGCCCGGGATCGGGAGTCTGAGAAGGTCAAAGCCCTGGACATGGGGGCGGATGACTATGTGGTCAAGCCCTTCGGCGTTCCGGAGCTGCTGGCCCGCATCCGAACCACCCTGCGCCGGGCCGACCGGATCAACCTCAGCCAGGGCGAGCAGAAGGACCGCTATCAGGTCAAAGACCTAGTCGTGGAC
>ERZ894240.705-NODE-705-length-29229-cov-9.830705_pt1 | contig 29229 bp, 20 predicted proteins | sample MGYA00380298_ERZ894240 | MGnify/ENA primary metagenome ERZ894240 (study PRJEB32331, sample SAMN06328419) | human gut metagenome | biome: human gut microbiome; feature: stool | host: Homo sapiens | collected 2014-06-27 ... | reverse complement strand
ACACTACAGATTCTGGTCCTGTCATTTCTGGTTCGAGTCCAGATAGCCCAACAAACAAGAAAGCGTGAAATGTCCTGGAGATGTTTTGCGCTTTTTTTATAAGCTAAAACCTATATGGAAAATAAAGGGAGTGCAATCATTTATATTCTTTTGATGCACTCCCTTTATTTTTTATATCTTTACTGTTTTGGTTTATTCTTCTTCTTTAATTGATTCGTCAATTACTTTAATTTTCTGCAAAACCAATTCTAAGTCAGCTTTTAACTTGTCCACTTTTCTGTTGAGTTCCGTTAACAGGCTATTTCCTTTTTTAGAAGCAGATGTCAGGAAGCCAAGATTGTTTTCATAAGTTTGGAGTTCACTTTTCATATTTTCGTATGCGCGAACCAATTTTTCGCGTTCTCTGTATAGAGTCTGCGGTCCTCCTCCTTGAATGTTGCTGATATTAGATTTGAAATTACTCAGTTTCTTATTTGAAGCACTTATATTAAAGCGTTCAAACAGCTGATCAATCAGAGTATGGTATTGTTTGTACAGCTTATCTTTTTCCTTGAATGGCACATGTCCTATGGCGTTCCAGTCTTTCATCAGTTCGCGAACCAGTTTTCCCGCTTCTTCCGTGTCCATAGACTCGTCAATGGCGGTTAGTTGGCTGATGATGTTTTTCTTCTTCTCCATATTCTCTATTTCGACGGAACGTTGTGAAGAAGTTGCCTTATTTTTCTGTTCAAAGAAATAGTCACAAGCAGAAATGAAACGTTTCCATACCACATCTGAGTATTTTTTTGAAACCGGTCCGATCGTTTTCCACTCTTTCTGCAATTTGGTCAATGCGTCGGCTGTTGCTTTCCAGTCTGTGCTGTCTTTCAATGCTTCTGCTTTTTCACACAATGCTTTTTTCTTCTCCAGATTTTCGTTCATTCCCTCTTTCAATGCTTTGAAGAACTCTCCTTTTTTCTTGAAGAAGTCATCGCAGGCATGACGGAAACGTTCGAATATCTTTACATTCATCTTTTGCGGTGCAAAGCCGATTGTTTTCCATTTGTTTTGCAGGGCAATAACTTCCTGGGTCTTATTTTCCCAGGCTGAGAATGTTTTCAATTCGTCGTAGGTGATAGCTTCTACAATTTCGCAAATCACCGTTTTCTGATCCAGATTATGTTGTTCGGCTTCTTTCAAAGCTTCGAAGTGCTGTTGGTGACGACGATTGACTACTGTAGATGCTGTTTTGAAACGGTTCCATACCTCATCACGAAGTTCTTTTGCTACAGGACCTGTATCACGGAATTCCTGGTGTAACTTCTGTAGTTGATGGAAAGCCGAAACAACATCTTCTTCATCTGCGAGCTTTTCAGCTGCTTCGATAAGACGATTCTTTATTTCAAGATTTTTCTTGAAGTCATATTCGCGGAATTCGTTGTTGAGCTTCAGTATGTCATAGAATTTTTCTACATATAACTGATAGTTCTTCCAGAGTTCATTTACTTTAGCCTGGGGAACCAATTTGGTTTCATTCCACTGCTGTTGTAGTTTCTTGAATTCTGTATATGATTTGTTAGCGTCATCCGGCGATTCTACCAATTCTTTGAGTTCCTCTATGATTGAAAGCTTGATTTGCAGATTTTCTTCTTTCTGCTTTTCCAGTTCGGCAACCTGGGCACTTCTTTTTTCTTTGATAACAGCCATCACATTTTTGAACTCTTCTTCTATCGCATCACTCTGTGGTACGTAGTCTTCTTCTGAACCGCCATTTTCAACAAATAGCTTCCGGGCCGCTTCCTGTTCGGCATTATGTATCTTATAAAAAGATTGCTTTAAACTGTCCAATTCTTGCTTGTTGGCATTTTCTGCATCTTGAGCAAGTTCTTTCATCCGCACAAGTACTTCCTCTTTTGTTGCCAGCCGAGGAGCTGTTTCGGGTTGTTTTTCAGCATTTGTTTCTTCGGTTGGAGTTTCTGTTATAGTTTCAGAAACCTCAACTGTTTTCTTTTCTTCTTCTAACTCCCCTGGATTCAAAGGTTGGTTAGTGTCATGAGAGTCCATCATTGTATATTCGTTTTAGGAAATGGGGATTTAACTCCTCTTTATTACATTAGGTCACAAATTAATGAAATAAAACGATTACTTCATACTTTTTTGCCTGATTTTTTTTTATTTATCTTTCATTTAGGACAATAAAACAGTAATTCCCATATAAAGCATCATACCGATAATGTCATTCGTAATGGCAATAAACGGTCCTGTGGCAATGGCAGGGTCTATTTTAAGCTTTTCAAGCGTCATCGGGACTAAAGTACCAAAAATAGAAGCAAACATCACTACTGCAAATAAACTGATAGATACAGAATAGGTAACGGTTGCCATGGCGCCAAAGCGAATAAAATTATATGTATATACTAATAAAGAAATAATTGTTGCATTGATTAATGCCACTATTGCCTCTTTGGTAACTTGCTTGAAAGTGTTTTTAGTATCGAGAGAACTGTTCGCCAATCCCTGCACGACGAGTGCTGAAGATTGTGTTCCGACATTTCCTCCCGTACCTCCGATCAGTGGGATATAGAGAGCCATTTCAGGATGAGCAGCAAAAGTTGCATCGAAGTTTCCTAATATCATGGAATTGCCAATACCACCCAACATACCGATAAGTAGCCAGGGGAGACGTGCAGTGGTTTGACGGAGAACGTTATCATCTGTTTCTACGTCTTGTGAAAGTCCGGAAGCTAACTGATAATCACGTTCCGATTGTTCACGTACTTCATCCATTACGTCGTCAACGGTGATCTGCCCGACGAGTCGTCCGATACTATCTAATACCGGGATAGCTACAAGGTCATATTTTTCAATGATTTGGGCAACTTCGTCGATTGGTGTGTCTACATGTACGGAGATCGGATCTTTTTGCATCACGTGTTTCACTTTTGATACGGAAGGTGAAGTGATCATCTTCTTCAAAGGGAAAATACCACGTAGTCGCTCGTCATCGTCTATTACATATACGTAGTAGATCTCATCCAGTTCTTCTGCTTGTTGGCGCATCTCTTTCAGGCACTCCGGCATACTCCAGTTTTCGTTGACGAGTACCATTTCGGTTCCCATCAAACCACCGGCAGTATCTTCGTCATACTTTAAAAGGTCAACGATGTCTCCTGCCTGTTCGATGTCTTCGATATGTGAAAGAACCTCTTCCTGTTTTTCTTCATCGAGTTCTCGCATCAGGTCTACGGCATCATCCGTATCCATGTAATCGACGAAGCGTTTGGCGATTGTCTCGGAAGGCAGAATTTCAAGGAATTCTTTACGAACGTCCTCGTCCATTTCTACCAATACGTCGGCAGCGGTTTCGTTATCGAGCAACCGGTAGACAAAACGGGCTTCTTCCGGGTTGAGGTCATTACACAACTCGGCTATATCAGCCGGATGAAGGTTGATAAGAAATTCCTTAACCTTATTGGCATCTTTCTGCTCAATAAGTTGTTTAACGTTGTCTATGTATTCCTCGTTCATCTTACTTATATCTGATATTTAATGAAGATATACTATTTTTCCATTGGGTGTTAATACTTCTCTGATACTGTCTCCCTGAAATTCTTCGGATGTAATGCTGAGATTGGGCTTTTCATCCGGATAGGTGATATTACTAATCTTTAGCATCGTGTGAAACAAGTTGTTGGAGCTGATTGGACTGTCTTTATGACTGTTCAATATATCATATATTTTCGGAAACTGTTTCCTATAGGAATCAGAAAGCCATACGATAAAGGGTACGTGTACTTCATTCCGGCTCGGATTTGAGCTGCTGTGCATCAATTCTTCGGTGCCGTCATCATACAGATTTTCTGCATGATCGGAAATGTAACTGACAGCAGCTATGCATGATTGTTGTTGTACCCTTTTTATAATTTCAGATAGTATAAAATCGGTATACAAAACCGAGTTGTCGTATGAGTTAGTGACAATGGCTTTTTTGTCTTTACCAATCTCATTGTAACTAAAATCCTTAGGCATTGCCGGTTTGAACTTTTCAAAGTTTTCGGGATGCCGGTAGTTGTATTTGAAATGATTGCCCAATGTATGAATTACAATAAATTGCTTTTGCTTGTTGAAAGCAAGTACTTTGTCCAGTTTGGGCAATAATTTTTCATCATAATTATTGTCGGCACTGTAGTCTACCAATTCAAAGTGATGGTAGTCAGAGTTATGAGCTATCCGAAGAACATAAGGATCATTGAAAGATTGGTTGGCAATCCACGCTGTAGAAAAACCACACTCTTTAAACGCTTCCGGAAGTGTTTTTTCCTGATATGCTATCTCCGGTGATTCCGGAGTGGCACGGCTTAGCAATAATGGAAGTGCCCTGACCGTAATATTGGCTGTAGAAAGTACATCTCTAAAGCTAACCAGATTCTCTGTTTGCTCAAGTAGTGGAGTTGTTTTTCTTTCATAACCATTTATAGAGAAATGGTCTGCACGGGCAGATTCTCCGATGACCAGAACATATAGTTCTTTTTCATTGGGTGGAGTCAGGCTTTGCACACCAAATTTAAACGACTTTAATCTTTCATTCATAGCCTTGACCTCCGAGTTGTCTTTCAAATGCTTGGTATAAGATAGGAACAAATTCACGGGAAAGATTTTATAATACTGGTGCACAACCCGGTACGAACTGACTACCAAACGTCCCGAAAAAGTGCTGCCGGAAGGGGATGACAGGAATGTGTTTGCAAACAGAGTAACATTCCAGATGATGAAAAGAGGAATTAAAGCTATGCGAAACCATTTAGTACCTAAGTAGCGGTTTGGAACTTTATATACTTGTATAAAGTAAATCCCCCATACTAACAGCATTATGATAATTTCTAATTTGAAAGAAGACAGAACTTCCATGCTCTCTTTGAAGTCTGTTTGAAGCATAGAGGTTATGAATGGAGACGAAACCGGCATTCCCAACAGTTTCAGGTGTATTATCTCGATTGGGGCAAATAACAGGAAAACACCTTCAAAGAGGAAATAGAATTTGCTCTTCAAAAAAGAAAGAGGAAGTAATAATACAAGTATATATAAAAGTAGATAGCCAATCCTGTCGCTGAATTCTTTTTGTATATCGACAGACATGAACAGGCTGGACAGGCAAGGAAGGAATAGGATAAAAAATAAGATTCCTATTCTTCCTTTTTCCAATGTATCTTTATTTATTTTATTCCATATTGTCAACATCGATCTTTGCCTTGTGACTCTTTAGAGCTTCTTCTACACTGTTAGTCAAGTCGATAAACTGCTGTACCGATAGTTGCTCCGGCCGTTTATTGAATAAAACATCTTCCGTCAGCGGGCATTCTTTGCCTAATATCGGTTTAATAGAGTTGCGTAATGTTTTTCTTCGTTGATTAAAAGTGGTTTTTACTACTTGTTTGAACAACTTCTCGTCACATCCCAGTTCAATTGTTTCATTACGTGTCATACGTATTACGGCGCTTTTTACTTTTGGGGGCGGATTGAAGACATGCTCGCTGACCGTAAAGAGATATTCCACCCGATACCATGCTTGTATCAATACGCTGAGAATACCATAAGTCTTGCTTCCCGGCCCTGCTGCAATACGTTCGGCTACTTCTTTTTGAATCATACCGGTACAACAAGGTATCAGATCTTTATTTTCGAGCATCTTGAAGAAAATCTGACTGGATATGTTATAAGGATAATTTCCGGTTAACACGAACTGGTTGCCATTAAAAACACGTTGCAGATTCATTTTGAGAAAGTCGTCCTCAATAATACAGTCTTCCAGTGACGGATAAGCTTCGCGCAGATAGGCTACCGATTCATAATCTACCTCTACTACTTTCACCGGGCGTTCCTTTTTTACGAGGAACTGTGTGAGCACACCCATTCCCGGTCCAACTTCCAGAATAGGAAGTGTAGGAAACGTATCAACAGTGTCGGCAATATCCTGTGCCACTTTAAGGTCTTTCAGGAAATGCTGTCCGAGAAACTTTTTAGGCTTTACTAATTTCATTTATCAACTAAATAGTTACTTTTGCAGTCGACAAAGGTAATTCTTTTACTTGAAGAATAAAGAATTAAGAATGAAGAAACTAATAAAAAAGGCTCTGAAACTTATTTTACCATTAGTTTTGGGAGGCTTTATCTTGTACTGGGTCTATCGTGACTTCGATTTTGCAAAGGCGGGTGATGTGTTACGTCATGGCGTAAATTGGTGGTGGATGCTTTTTTCATTAGCGTTTGGCGTATTTAGTCACGTCTTTCGCGGTTGGCGCTGGAAGCAGACATTGGAACCTTTGGGCGTTTTTCCGAAAACGAGCGACTGTGTAAATGCTATTTTCATTTCCTATGCTACCAATCTTATATTACCTCGGGTAGGAGAAGTGTCCCGTTGTGGTGTCCTTGCCAAATATGATGATGTATCGTTTGCAAAATCTTTGGGTACGGTAGTTACTGAACGGCTGATTGATACTATTTGCATTGTTTTTATTGCCGGTATCACATTCTTATTACAGATGCCTGTTTTTCTCACTTTCTTTGAGGAAACCGGGACTAAGATACCTTCCATTGTTCACTTGTTGACATCCGTATGGTTCTATATCGTTTTGTTTTGCATCATTGGAGTAATAGTGCTTCTTTACTATTTGATGCGAGCGTTATCTTTCTTTGAAAAAGTAAAGGGAGTTGTCCTTAATGTTTGGGAAGGAGTGATGTCTTTGAAGAATGTGAAAAATATTCCTCTTTTCATTTTGTATACAATCCTTATTTGGGTTTGTTATTTTTTTCACTTTTACCTCACATTCTATTGTTTTGATTTTACTGTTCACCTGGGCATTCTTGCCGCACTTGTTATGTTTGTAGGGGGTACATTTGCTGTGATCGTTCCTACTCCCAACGGAGCCGGGCCCTGGCATTTTGCTGTTATCTCGATGATGATGCTTTACGGAGTAAATGCAACCGATGCAGGAATATTTGCCTTGATTGTACACGGAATTCAAACCTTTTTAGTAGTTTTGTTGGGAATATATGGTTTAGTGGCTTTACCACTAACTCATAGACAACGAAAATAAGAACCTAAAATTAATTCGTTATGAGTACAATCCTCTCTTTAGCTCCACAGAATGTGTGGAAGCATTTTTATTCATTAACTCAGATTCCGCGTCCGTCGGGACATATGGAAAGAATAACTGAGTTTCTTCTTAATTTCGGAAACAGCCTGGGACTGGAATCATTTGTAGACGAAGTTGGTAATGTTATTATCCGCAAACCCGCTACTCCGGGTATGGAAAACCGCAAAGGAGTAATTTTACAGGCTCATATGGACATGGTGCCCCAGAAAAATAATGATACAATACATGATTTTGAAAAAGATCCTATTGAAACTTATATAGACGGTGACTGGGTGAAAGCCAAAGGTACTACGCTGGGTGCCGATAATGGACTGGGTGTGGCTGCTATCATGGCTGTTTTGGAAGCTAAAGATTTGAAACATGGTCCATTGGAAGCTCTTATCACAAAGGATGAAGAGACTGGGATGTATGGTGCTTTCGGACTTAAACCGGGAACGTTGAACGGAGAAATCCTGTTGAATCTTGACTCGGAAGATGAAGGCGAACTCTATATCGGCTGTGCAGGGGGTATGGATGTTACAGCTACGCTTGAATATAAAGAGGTGGAACCCGAAGAGGGCGATATTGCCATCAAAGTTACATTGAAAGGATTACGCGGTGGACACTCCGGATTGGAAATCAATCAGGGACGTGCAAATGCCAATAAGTTGCTTGTACGTTTTGTTCGCGAAGCTATTGCTACTTACGAAGCTCGCCTGTCTTGCTGGGAGGGTGGAAATATGCGTAATGCTATTCCGCGTGAGGCTTCTGCCATTGTTACTATTCCTGCTGAAAATGAAGAAGAGTTGTTAGGCCTGGTAAAATACTGTGAGGATCTTTTCAATGAAGAGTTTTCTGCTATCGAGACTCCTATCAGTTTCAAAGCCGAACGGGTAGATATGCCTGCAGGGCAGATTCCGGAAGAGATTCAGGATAATCTGGTAGATGCTATCTTTGCCTGTCAGAATGGGGTAACCCGCATGATTCCTACCGTTCCTGATACCGTAGAAACTTCTTCTAACCTGGCTATTATTAGTATTGGTGGTGGTAAGGCAGATATCAAGATTCTTGCTCGTAGCTCAAGTGACAGTATGAAAGAGTATTTGACTACAAGTCTTGAATGCTGTTTCTCCATGGCCGGAATGAAAGTAACAATGACAGGTGGATATTCCGGTTGGCAACCGAATGTAAATTCTCCGATTTTGCATGCAATGAAAGAATCTTATAAGAAACAGTTTGGCGTAGAACCTGCTGTGAAAGTAATTCATGCCGGGTTGGAATGTGGTATCATTGGTGCTATAATTCCGGGACTGGATATGATCTCCTTTGGCCCTACATTGCGTTCACCGCACTCTCCGGACGAACGTGCATTGATTCCTACCGTACAAAAATTCTATGATTTCCTGGTGGCTACATTAGAACAGACTCCGGTAAAGTAAATATATAAAAACTCATTCAAAGTATACAAGCCCTGTTCACTTAATTTGGTGGACAGGGCTTTTTGAGTAAATAGGAGTCTGTTCAATAAATACAATTTGTTGTTACTGTGTGTGGTAAGGGAGGTGTTATATTAATCTTTCTTTTTTTTTTACAATGAAAGGCTGACTGTTATCTCTTCTTTATACAGGTGTGTCATGTTTTATAAATCTTCATTAGGTTTCTCTACGGAGATCGGGTCGAAACTCTACGAGGATCGGGTCGTTTCTCGTAGAGTTTCGACCCGATCCTCGTAGAGAAAAAAGTTTGTATGTAACTTATTGATATACAAGATGTTGTAAAAAGGTTATATGTTAAATGTTTTCAACTCAATAGTGTTGCCTTTTATTCCTTCTATTAATTATTGATTTATCGTAAATCGTTACAATAGTATGCTCGGCTGAATGTAATTCCTATTATGATGTTATAGGTTGTCTGTGAATTAACATTGTTAACGTATGATTTTAACAATATAACCTTCGTATGCAAGAGTGTACAATTCAGTACTCTAAGATTGTACACTTTTGCATGACAAGAGTGTACTATCTTGTATACTAAAAATGTACATTTTTGTATACCTTGTCTTTATATTTTTGTTGTTATTGTAAATCAGTGCGTTAAGATTGTCGCAACGATCTTATTCAGCCTTTTGATTCATTCTTCTGAATATTTATAATTCTTTTTTTGATAACTATAACCCCGGTCGGAACTTGTTTTTATTATTCCATGACTCTTTGGGGAGTGATCAGAAAGCACTCCGATTGTTTTTTGGGTGATTCTTTTTAGTTATGGCAACAAATGCTTTACTTTGCAGTAGCTAAAAGATATTCGCATGAAAAAACTGCTTAATTACCTTAATAGTCCTTATCCTGTATTTTATCAACGCTGGAAGATTGCAGTGATCTCATCTGTTATTGTGTTTTTAATATTAGCTTTTTTACAGCCGTTTGGTATAAGCAGTATCGAACATCATAAATTGGGTATCTTATTGGGATATATGGCAGTGACAGCAGTGTTTCTCTGTATGCCGGTTTATTTGTTTCCTGCGTTATTTCCGGCGTATTATGAGGATGATCGCTGGACGGTTGGGAAACATATTCTTAGTCAGGTATATATTTTCTTTTTTATAGCCATTGGAAACTGGCTTTATTCCGCTATTGTATTCAATTGGGGATTTCGTCTGGATATTTTTTACAACTTTCTGTTTTGTACGGTGATCATAGGCTTTTTTCCCTCTGTATTTTTTATCTTGCTGAACCGAAACCGGTTATTGGCCTTTCATCTCAAAGAAGCTACAGAAATGAATTTGCTTCTTCAGAGATCGGCTGCTACTGTAAGTGTTGAAAGAGTGGAGCAGGAGGATACTGTGATTCTTTTTGCCGGTGGCACAAAAGAAGTATTGGAAGTGAATACCTCCGATTTGTTTTTTGTAGAGGCGGATGGTAATTATGTGAAGATAGCTTATCGGAAGGGGCATGAACCGGTAAGAAAGTTGCTACGTATGACAATGAAGCAGGCTGAAGAGGTAACGGCTGTTTATCCTTTTATTATTAAGTGTCATCGTGCATTTCTGGTCAACTTACACGCAGTGTCCCGGGTGAGTGGAAACTCGCAGGGATATCGTCTTTCGCTCGATGGCTGTGAAGAGGAAATACCCGTTTCACGTGCGTATAGCAAAGAGATCAAAACACTGATAGAGAACATGAATGAGGCATAGCCGTTCGTCACAAAACAAAGCAATTCGTCACAACGAATAGGTCATTTATCACATATCTGGGCTGTCTGTCCCGGATATTTTTTTCCCTCTGTCCTTTCCTTTATGTTTGCCGGTGAAAACGTTAGCAAGCAAAAGAATGAAAGATCTGTTTTTTATCTCGATCGTAGCTTTGTTTCTCTTTTCTGTTCATGTGCAGTCGCAGGTAACAGTAAAAGACACAATATTTCTTACCTCTTTTTCGGATAGTGTTTCACTGGATGAAGTGGTGGTAAAAGGAAGCAAAACTCCCCAAATGAACAGTCGTTGGAGTAATATGCAACCTGTGGAACTGGTAACTGTGGGAGGAGCAAGCAGTAATCTGTATCAAGCATTGAAGACCCTTCCCGGTACACAAATACAGGGAGAAAGCGGACGTTTGCTGGTACGCGGTGGAAGCAGTGACGAAACGCAAACTTATATAGACGGTATGCACGTTCTCAATCCTTATACCACTACCGGTACAAATACCCCGGCACGCGGACGGTATTCCCCCTTTATGTTCAGTGGCATCAATCTCTCTACAGGCGGGCATTCACAAGAGTATGGTGAAGCCTTATCGGCTGTACTGCCTTTGGAAACGAAAGATGATAGCCCGATTAATAAAGTGGGGATGAGCCCTTCTACTGTTGGTATAGGTGGTGGCGGGAATCGCTCTTTCAGAAAAGGCTCTATTGCTTTGAATCTCGATTATCAGAATCTTGCTCTTTATAATAAAGTATATCCGGGAAGGGTAAACTTTGAGAAACCATATGAACTGTTTTCGGGAGCTACCCAGTTTCGTTATCTACCTGCTGAGAATGTAATTTTTAAGATATATGCCGGCTATGACCGGACAGATTTTTCTAACTATACCGATGAAGACTGTCGTCTGTTCCGCCTGAAAGAAGACAATGTCTATTTGAATGCCACCATCCGTACGAAAACGTCTTCCGGTTGGAACTGGTTTGCCGGAGTAGCTTACTCTTTTTTTGATCGGAAAGTAGGGGGAGCTGCTGTAAGCAATGACAATTGGAACGAACGTCAGAGCGAACTACATCTGAAAGCAAAGCTGACTAAACGCTTGCGCCCTTTTTGGCAACTGGATATGGGAGTGGAATCTTTCCTTCGCCAATATAGAACTCGCTATTCTTTCGGGCTTCTTGCCGCTCAAAAGAATATTGCCCCAACGGTAGAAGCCGGATTTTTTACAGCTACTCTTTATCCGTTTGAGAATTTGAAAGCCGAACTCTCTTTCAGAACCGAGTATACATCTCTGAACCGGAAGATAAGTTATTCTCCCCGTCTGGCACTTCGTTATACATGGAATGAGATTGCATTCTCAGCTACGTTGGGTCGTTATACCCAATCGGCGGATAATAAATATCTGGCGCAACAGACTTCTTTGCGTTCCGAAGCTTGTGAACAGTATAATGTAGGAGCTTTGTACGAAGCAGCAGGGCGTTTCTATAAAGTAGAGGTATATTACAAAAGGTACAATCGTCTTACACTTTTTACTCCCGATGGTCTGACTTCGGACGGATATGGGAACAGTAAAGGAATTGATCTTTATTTTGAAGATCGTTCTTTATTAAAAAACTTTGAGTATTATCTTTCTTATTCCTTCAATCTATCTAAACGCAAATGTTTGGCGTACAGTGAACTGACTACTCCGCAGTATGCCACCCGCCATAATGTTTCTTTGGTATTGAAATATACTATTCCCAGGCTGCGTACTATTATTGGCCTTACGGAAGGGATTGCGAGTGGGCGTCCATATCATAATCCCAATCGTCCCGGTCTGATGAATGATGAAGCAAAACCATATAACAGCCTTGACTTAGGCGTTACTTTTCTGGCTACTAAGAAGATAATTATACATGCTTCGGCCACCAACATACTTTGCCGTAAGAATGAATTCGGACGAATAGATGGTATCCCGTTACGAGCTTCCAGTGATCATTTCTTCTATCTCGGTGTCTTCATCACCTTAGGTAAGAAAGCTGCTTATGATGTTTCTAATTTTTAAATACATGTGATTATGAAAACAAATCTGATTTTCTTATTTTTAGTTTTTGCAAGTGTAATAGGTAGTGCTCAGACATTAACCTTGAAAGTAGAAGGTATAGAGAACGTGAAAGGGTATCTCTATATTGGTATTTACAACTCTCCGGAGTCATTCATGAAGAAACCTGTATTTGGATTCAGAGTGCCGGTGCAGGATTCGGTTATGGTCGTTCCCTGTCAGGGACTACCTACCGGTACGTATGCCATTTCATTGTTTCAGGATGAGAATGAGAATGGAGTATTGGATACCGGCTCTTTCGGACGTCCGACGGAGAAGTTTGGCTTCAGCAATAATGCTGAAGGTGTAATGGGAGCGCCAGCTTATAAGAAGTGCGTTTTTGAGTTCAGGCAGGATATGATGATGAAGATTCAGTTGAAATAGTTTATTATCAGAGCTTTCTTTCTGTTTTTTTTATATATTTGTGCCGACAACAAAAAGTAAAGCTGTTTATACCTTTATTAAGATAATTGCTATGCGAAACACCCTTTTTATTTTATTAATGTTTGTATTTCCCGGTTCTCTGGTGGCACAAGAGACATTGGGTAAAGTGGTGAATACCCTGAAAGAACGTATTAATTTGTCGGCATATGCCCAGTTGGGATATACCTATAACAGTGCAGCCGATCCGGATAATACATTTGATATCAAACGGGTTATTTTTATGGCAGACGGGAAGATTACAGAACGTTGGTCATGTTATTTTATGTATGACTTTGCAGTCAGTTCTCTGCAGGAATTATATACAAGTTATCAGTTCCTGCCGGGGCTGTCTGTTCGCGTAGGGCAGTTTAAAACACCCTATACCATGGAAAATCAGTTATCACCTACAACGGTAGAGCTGATAAATTGCTATTCTTTGCCGGCATGTTATCTGGTTGGTATCAATGGAAGTGATGTCCTTTGTTCTGCAAGCGGGGGGCGGGATATTGGTTTGATGATTTATGGCGATTTGTTTAAAAAACTGCTGACTTATAAAGTGGCGTTGATGAACGGGCAAGGTATAAATACAAAAGATAAGAATTCTCAAAAGGATGTAGTGGGCTATCTGTCGGTGAACCCTTTAGAGTGGCTTACTGTGGGTACTTCCGTTGTTATCGGTAAGGGACATTCTGTTGCGGGAGCACCAATTCATGGAATAGAACCGGGTGAAAACTACCGGCGCAACCGTTGGAGTGTGGGAGCTTTCTTAACAGGAAAAAAGGCGAGCCTGCGTACGGAATTTATGTTAGGCAAAGATGCTGATGTGAAAAGTAACGGGGGGTATGCTACGGGATGTGTCCGGATTATTCGTAATGTGGAAGCCGTTGCTTCTTATGAATATCTAAACCGGGATGTCGTTGCAGAAGATAAGCAATCAAATTATATGGCTGGTTTACAATATTGGTTTTATCCGAAGTGTCGTCTTCAGGTTCAATACACTCGTTTGAGTCCGAAACATAACGATCCTTCGGATCTGGTGCAGGCTCAGGTGCAGGTACGGTTTTGACTGAAGGAGGATAACTATTTGTTTTTTCTCAAAAGATTCTGTTATTTATTCAATAGTTTGTATCTTTACGCATCATGTTACTAATAGTTGAGAATGAATGATGAAAACTAAAAATGAATATATAGCTGATGTTAGGCAATTTAAAGAGAGGTTTGCCTCTAAATATGGTATTCGCTCAATCGGTATTTTTGGTTCTGTTGCCCGGGGGGAGCATCGGTTGGATAGCGATTTAGATGTGTTCGTAGAGTTGGAAGAGGCAGATCCGTTCACGATGTTTGATATTCGGGAAACACTTGAATCTCTGTGTGGCTGCAAAGTTGATTTGCTTCGTTTGCGAAAAGGGTTGCGTGATTTATTGCTTAAAAGAATAGAACAGGATGGAATCTACATTTAAAGAGGAAATTACGGATAAGTTAGCTCAAATATTAGAGTCTGTTGAAGTGATTGAGGAGCGGTGTAAGAGTTATCAGAATATTGATGATTTCTTGCAAACACCGTGGGGGATGACAATACTTGATGCTTGTATTTTGCGTTTGCAGGTTATTGGTGAGACAATAAAAGCCATTGACGATAAGACCAGACAGGCTTTGTTTATCCGGTATCCGCAGATTCCCTGGCGTAAAGTGATTGGTTTACGGAATATTATTTCGCATGAATATGCCAATATTGATTATGAAATTATCTGGACAGTGATACGTAAACACCTTCCTCCTTTGAAAGAGACAATATTGCTTATAAAGGAAGAACTATAATTCAATAATATACGATAGAGAATTATATAAAAATGTAGGGTCTAAAAAAGACCCTACATTTTTTTTAAGCTAAAAAGTGCCATTCTTTAAACTTTATTCTGTTTCTTTGTTCTAATATAAAGTGACTTAAACTTTGAACATATGAGAATAAAACAGATTTGCATGATGGTATTGCTTGCTTTAGGAGTAGCCCCCTGGGCAAATGCGCAGACGTTTGACAAATTATGGAAACAAGTGGATCAGGCTGAACAGAAAAGTCTGCCACAAACAGTTATTCAGTTGACAAACGAGATTTATAAGAAGGCGGAAACTGAGAAAAACTCTCCGCAAATGCTGAAAGCTTACACATGGCGGATGAAGTATCGCGAGATGCTGACTCCCGATAGCTTTTATGTAAACCTGAACGGGCTGGAGCAGTGGGCTAAGACTGCGGAAAAACCGATGGACCGTGCCGTACTGAATTCGCTGATAGCGGGTATCTACTCCGACTATGCCTCCCGTAACCGCTGGCAGATATTCCAACGGCCGAATATTGTGGATGAAACTCCTTCCGCTGATATACGTGAATGGAGCGGAAATATGTTTGTGCAACAGGTGATGCAGCATACCACAGAGGCTCTGAAAGACAAAGAGTTGTTATTGGCTACGTCCGCACGTATCTATATCCCGTTTGTAGAGTTAGGTGATGCCAGCGAATATTATCGCCACGATATGCTTCATCTGTTGGGTAGCCGTGGAGTAGATGCATTGAGAAATGTAAACGGACTGGATAAAGACTCTGTTGTGAATGCCGGCATTGAGAATATCTATCAGGAGATGCTTGATACTTACAAAAGGGTTAATATGGATGATGGCTACGTGCTCACCATGCTCAATTATCTAGACTGGCGGCGTAATTCCGATAATACCTTTGTGCCCTACCGTGCACCACAAAAGTTGATAGGGTTGACGCAAGACCCCTATCTGGCGGGACTTGACAAATTACGAACTGAGTTTAAAACTCATGATATCTGTGCCGAAGTTTATTTGGCAAAAGCAAGATATGCTATTGAGAAAGGACAACAGGCAATGGCTTTACAGATTTGTGATGAGGCTGTCAGGCTGTATCCGGACTACAAACGTATCAATGCTTTAAAGAATCTGAAACTGGAGATTCTGAATCCCGCTTTGTATGTACGTGCTGATGAAGTCGCTTATCCCGGTGCCGACATGAAGTTGATGGTCAACCATAAGAATCTGGATGGCTTTACTGTACGTCTATATCAAGAGAAAAAGTTAGTGGCAGAAGAACATTATTCTTTGCTTCGTCCCGAAAACTATCAGGAACAGGATACTGTTTTCACCTTCAAAGCTCCCGCAGAAGGTAGCTATGTGATGCGTATTGTTCCCGATAGCAAAGCAAGAGAAAACCGTGAAAGCAAACTGAACGTGACACGCTTCAAGGTATTGACATTACGTTTGCCGGGTGATCAGTATGAAGTGATAGCCCTCGACTGTATGAGCGGGCAGCCTGTTGAAGGAGCGCTCATTACTCTTTATACGAATGATGAAAAGAAACTGACGGAGTTCACTACCAATGCGGAAGGAAAAGCTAAGTTCACTTATAAACGAGAATATCGTTACCTCACTGCTACCAAAGGACGGGATATGGCAATGCCTCTGCAGGGTATTTACGGAGGCAATTATACCTACTATACCGATAATAAGCCTGCTGATTATGTGAAACTACTGACAGATCGTTTGCTCTATCGTCCGGGGCAGACGGTTTATGTGAAAGGGATTGCTTATGAGCAGCAACTGGATACAGCCAATGTGTTAGCTAACCGTACTTATACGTTGACCCTTACCGATGCCAACCGACAGGAAATAGGTAGGAGAGAACTTCGGACCAATGAGTTTGGTTCTTTTGTTACAGATTTTACATTGCCCGCTGCCTGTATGAACGGTACATTTACACTTTCTACAGAAAAAGGTACAACAACGATTCGCGTGGAAGAGTACAAACGTCCTACCTTTGATATTACTTTCGATAAACTGACAGGATCTTACAGCCTGGGTGATAAGGTAGAGGTAAAAGGCTCTGTTAAAACCTTTAGTGGTGTTTCGTTGCAGGATTTACCGGTAAATTACACCGTTACCCGTTTCTTACGTTTCGGTTGGAGAGGGGTACAGACGGGTGTAGAACCCGTTGCTTCGGGGAGTGTGTTACTCAACGAAGACGGACAATTCACTGTTCCGGTGTTGCTGGAAGGTGATAAGAAGATGGATTTAGGGTATTATGTTTTCCGGATAGATGCAACGGTCACTAATCTGGCAGGAGAAACACAGACCTCCTCTTATAACGTGAGTGTAGGTAATCGCTCCGTGACATTGGGAGCTAACATTCAGAATCCGCTATGCAAAGATGATTCTATCCGGCTTACTTTTATTGCTACCAATCTTGATGGGCAGCCCGTGAGCGTAGAAGGAACTTACAAACTGTATCCGGTTGCAGACGGTGCAAAATCCGAAGATGTGATAAAGGGGACTCCGGCCTTTTCCGGAACCTTTGTATCCAATAAGGAGACACTTCTTCCGGGATGGACCTCCGTGTCTTCGGGAGAATATCTGTTAGTGATGTCTGCAAAAGATGACCAGGGGCGGGAAGTGACTAATAAAGAAGAAGTGATTCTCTTCTCAACTGCTGACAAACGTCCTCCGGTAAATATTCCGGTATGGTATTATGCCGAGAATACATCGTTTGATGCTGCGCATCCGGCTGTATTCTATTTGGGTACTTCAAAGAAAGATGCATACGTCATGATGAATCTATTTAGTGGTAATACAATGCTCGAAAGCAGGATATTGCGCCTGTCCGATTCTATAGAACGTTTTGAATTCCCCTATAAAGAGTCGTATGGCAACGGATTGTCTGCTACATTCTGTTTTGTAAAAGACGGTGGAGTCAATCAGCAAACGGTGAGAATGACAAAGCGTCTGCCGGACAAAACCTTGACGATGAAGTGGGAAGTGTTCCGTGACAAACTGCGTCCCGGTCAGGAGGAAGAGTGGAAACTCACGATTAAAACTCCACAAGGAATGCCGGCCATGGCCGAGATGTTAGCCACCATGTATGATGCTTCGTTGGATAAAATATGGAAAGATACTCAGAATTTGAAGTTGATCTATAACCTTTCACTGCCCATTGCTCGTTGGATGGATGGGTACTGGGGAATGAATTCCTACAATTACTGGTTTCCATATAAGAGTCTGAAGGTGCTTCCTATGACGTATGACCGGTTCATTATCCCGGGTGCTGCCGGGATGATTCCCGAAACTGAGATATATACTTATGGCTCTACAGTTGCCAGAGGTGTAAGAGTACGAGGCTTAGCGAAAGCTGAAGCAAATGCTCCGATGATGTCTATGGTATCAAAAGAAGCTGCCAGTGATAAAGCTGATGTTGTTTTCACAGAAGAACTGGCAGAAGGAGCAGCTGGAGAAAATCTTCCCGAGGCTACGGAAGAACTGCGTACAAACTTTGCGGAAACAGCTTTCTTCTATCCGCAACTTCGGACCAATGAGCAGGGCGAAGTCTCTTTCTCATTTACTATGCCACAAAGCCTTACCCGCTGGAACTTCCGTGGATATGCCCATACCAAAGGCATGCTGACTGGAATGATCGACGGATCGGCAGTGACCAGCAAAGAGTTTATGCTGACACCGAATCTGCCCCGTTTTGTCCGTGTAGGTGATAAGACCTCTGTTGCTGCCTCAGTAGCAAACCTTACCGGAAAGAACCTTACCGGAACAGTCAGTTTTATTCTCTTTGATCCGATGACGGAGAAGATAATCAGTACACAGAAACAGAAATTCACTGTAGAAGCCGGACGCACTACCGGTGTTAATTTCCTGTTTACCGTTACAGATAAGTATGATGTATTGGGGTGCCGTATGATTGCTGACGGTGGTTCGTTCAGCGATGGTGAACAGCATCTGTTACCGGTACTCAGTAATAAGGCCAATCTGGTAGAAACTGTGCCGATGCCTGTTCGTGGAGAAGAGACACGGGTTTTCTCACTCGACAGTTTGTTCAACGGCCATAGTAAGTCGGCAACCGACCGTCGCCTGACCATCGAGTTCACCGGTAATCCTGCCTGGTATGCAATACAGGCTTTACCTTCACTGAGCATGCCCGATAACAGTGATGCTATCTCCTGGGCTACTGCTTATTATGCAAATACATTAGCTTCGTACATTATGAACTCACAGCCGCGTATTAAAGCTGTGTTTGATAGTTGGAAACTGCAAGGTGGAACGAAAGAAACATTCCTTAGCAACCTGCAAAAGAATCAGGAAGTAAAGAATATTCTTTTGTCCGAGTCTCCCTGGGTAATGGAAGCGAAAACTGAAGAAGAGCAGAAAGAGCGTATTGCAACGTTATTCGACCTGAATAATATACGTAATAATAATATCACAGCCCTTACTCGCCTGAAGGAGCTTCAGCAGCCTGACGGTTCCTGGGCATGGTACAAAGGGATGAATGGCAGCCGGTATATCACCAATTATATTGTAGAGTTGAATGCCCGTCTTGCCATGCTGACTGGTAAACCATTGGAGGGAGATGCTTTGGTTATGCAGCGTACTGCTCTCAGCTTCCTCAATAAAGAAGCGCTGGAAGAGTATAAAAATATCCGTAAGGCAGAGAAGAATGGCGATAAAGTGAAAGGGCTTTCTGCCTCAGCATTGAAATATATTTACCTTATTGCTATTTCCGGTGAGCAGATCCCACTTGCAGAGAATCAGACAGCTTACAATTACTTCCTTTCAAAAGTTACGGAAACGCTGACTACCCGTTCTATGACCGATAAGGCACTTGCTGCCATTGTTCTGGAGAAGGCCGGACATAAGAAAGAAGCATTGGAGTTCATTGCCTCTTTGAAGGAGTTTTTGACAAAGACGGATGAACAGGGTATGTTCTTTGCTTTCAATGAGAATCCGCATTCATGGGGCGGTTTGCAAATCCCGGCACATGTGATGGTGATGGAAGCCCTTGAACTTGTTTCCGGCGATTCGTCAACGGTAGAAGAAATGAAACTCTGGCTTTTGAAACAGAAACAGACACAGGCATGGGACTCTCCGGTGACTACGGCAGATGCTGTTTATGCATTGTTGCAAGGTGGTACCAATCTGCTCGAAAGTCAGGGAGATGTACGTATTGTTATTGCCAATGAAGTGCTGGAAACACTTTCACCTGCCAAGACAACCGTTCCCGGATTAGGATATATCAAGAAGACATTTACTGATAAGAAGGTGGTAGACGCCCGTAAAGTAACTGTTGAGAAAAGAGATGCCGGAATAGCCTGGGGAGCTGTTTATGCACAATATCAGGAAGATATGAGCCAGGTGAAACAGCAGGGTGGCGAATTGAATGTAGATAAGAAACTGTATGTAGAACGTCTGGTGAATAACGTTCGTCAGTTGCAGCCTGTTACAGCCGGTACGGAACTTGCTGTTGGCGACAAGGTTATTTCACGTTTGACGATTCGCCTGGATCGCCCGATGGATTTCATCCAACTGAAAGATCAGCGTGCTGCTTGCTTTGAACCTATGGAAACGCTTTCCGGTTATCGTTGGAACAATGGATTTGGATATTATGTCGATATAAAAGATGCATCTACCAATTTCTTCTTTGACGGATTGGGTAAGGGAGTCTTTGTATTGGAATACAGCTATCGTGTCAGTCGTTCCGGAACGTATGAAACCGGATTAGCAACGCTCCAGAGTGCTTATGCTCCGGAGTATGTTTCCCACTCCGCTTCAATGAAAGTGACGGTGAAATAAGTGCTGATTCGAAAACGGTTGCACTTATTATAAAATATTGATTGTATTGGAACGTAGATTAACACAGATTTTCGCAAAAAATATGATAGAGAAAGAGTCGTAATTTCTTGTCTTTGCGTCAATCTGCGTTAATTTGCGTTTTGTCGTTATAACAGCGCAGCCTGCTAATCACTAAACCGCTAATCACTATTAATATTCCTTTCAATCCGTTCCATATCTCGTCGAAAACTCCTACATTTGTGCTTCAAATATAATATATAAAGCATGAAACGCAGTATACTCTCTATATTAACTGTTTTTATTATTACTTTGTCTGCCATTGCCCAACCCCGTCTTTCGTCCAATAAAGAGACGCATAACTTTGGGCAAATTGAATGGAAACATCCTGTAACTGTAGAATATACCATTACCAATACCGGAGATAAACCATTGGTACTGACCAATGTCACTACATCTTGTGCCTGTTCGGTTGCCGATTGGACGAAAAAGCCGATTGCTCCCGGCGAGAAAGGTACTGTCAGTGCAACTTTTGATGCCAAAGCCCTTGGTCATTTTGAAAAAACGGTTGGTATTTACAGCAATGCACAACCCAGTCTGGTATATCTGAAATTTGTAGGTGAAGTGGTGCAGGAAGTTACGGATTTTGCAAAAACACATCCCTACGCCATTGGCTCTATTCGTTTGGACCGTACCGAATTTGATTTTCCGGATGCACACCGGGGAGAAAAACCTACCATTACGTTCAGTGTAGTGAATTTGTCGGACCGTCCTTACGAACCTGTACTGATGCATCTTCCTCCTTACCTGAAAATGGAAAGAACGCCGGATGTGGTTCTGAAAGGAAAGAAAGGAAAGATTAAACTAACGCTTGATACGAAACAACTCACGGATCTTGGCCTGACACAGACTTCTGTCTATCTGGCTCGTTTTGCCGGCGATAAGGTGAGCGAGGAGAATGAGATTCCTGTTTCGGCTATTCTTCTCCCGGACTTCTCGGGTATGACCATGCAGGATAGCCTGAATGCACCTGCCATCCGCTTGTCTGAAGCCAACATTGACCTCAGTGCCCGGTTGGCTAAGAAGAACAAAGCTTCTCATGATATTGTTATTACCAATACAGGTAAAGCACCTTTGCAGATCAATAAATTGCAGGTATTCAATTCCTCGGTAGGAGTGAGCCTGAAAAAGACGGTTCTTCAACCGGGTGCAAGTACCAAGCTGCGGGTTACCATTCATAAAAAGAATACAGGCAAGAAGAAACATCACTTGCGTATTCTGATGATCACGAATGACCCGGCACGACCGAAAGTAGAAATTAATATAAAACGATAACCCCTAAATATCATTACCATGGAACATCCGGAAAACAGCGAAGAGTACAAAGGACTGGTTGTCAACAAAGGTATTGAGCAGCCCTCATCGGTAAATCCTTATCTGAAACGTAAACCGAAGAAGCGCCAGCCCACTGTAGCAGAATTTGTGGAGGGTATCGTGCAGGGAAATATAACGATCCTCAGTCAGGCAGTGACCTTGGTGGAAAGTGTGAAGCCCGAACATCAGGTTATAGCCCAGGAAGTGATAGAAAAATGTCTGCCATTTTCCGGAAACTCCATTCGGGTAGGGATTAGTGGTGTACCCGGTGCAGGAAAGAGTACTTCAATTGATGTCTTTGGCCTGCATGTGCTCGAAAAGGGAGGTAAGCTGGCTGTGTTGGCTATCGACCCGAGTAGTGAGCGTAGTAAAGGGAGTATTTTAGGGGATAAGACCCGTATGGAACAATTGTCCGTACATCCCAATTCGTTTATTCGTCCCAGTCCTTCAGCGGGTTCGTTGGGTGGTGTAGCGCGAAAAACCCGTGAAACGATCATTCTTTGTGAAGCCGCCGGTTTCGATAAGATTTTTGTAGAGACAGTGGGAGTGGGGCAGAGTGAAACGGCTGTGCACTCTATGGTAGATTTCTTCCTGTTGATTCAGTTGGCAGGCACAGGTGATGAACTTCAAGGTATTAAGCGCGGTATCATGGAAATGGCGGACGGCATTGTTATCAACAAAGCTGACGGAAATAATATAGACAAAGCGAACTTGGCTGCCTCCCAATTCCGCAATGCTTTGCATCTTTTTCCGGCTCCCGACTCTGGCTGGACACCACAGGTCTTGACGTATTCCGGTTTCTATAATATAGGTGTGAAAGAGATATGGGATATGGTTTATGAATACATCGACTTTGTGAAAGCGAACGGATACTTTGAGTATCGACGCAATGAGCAGAGTAAATACTGGATGTATGAAAGTATTAATGAGCAGCTTCGCGATAGTTTTTATCATAATGCTAAGATAGAATCGATGCTATATGAAAAAGAACAACAAGTGCTTGGCGGTAATCTGACCTCTTTTATAGCAGCAAAGACATTATTGGATACCTATTTTGAGGAATTGAGAAAATAGGGATATTTATTCACTTTTTATCTGTCATCTTTCGCTCTTGGGTGGGGCTTTTTTGAAAAGGAAATTGTACCTTTGTGCTCCTAAAAGAATAATATCATTTATATATACAAAAGATGACGAATAATAATGTAATTGAGCAGGAAGAAGCTCTGTTGCTGAGGCGTAAACTTGACTTGTTGCTCCGTACCGGTAAATTGTTGGTAGAAAGTGCTGCGGATACAAACCGGATTGTGCGTAATATGAAGCGTATAGCTGCTTATTTGGGGTTGCCGGAAGATAAACTTCATATTGATGTAAGTTATACAATGCTGGTTGTGAATGTCAGTGACGAGGCGCACTCTTTCTCTAAATTTCAGAAGTGTGAGAAGCATGGTATTAATATGACGGCTATTTCTGAAGTTAGTAAACTATCCTGGCGGGCTATTGAACATGATTATTCTTTGGATCAGTATGAAGAAGAACTGGAGAAAATCTGCTCCCGTCCGCGTAATTACATTCCTTATCTGGTAGCCATTGGTGCAGGTTTTGCCTGCGGAGGTTTTTGCAAGTTGTTTGGCTGTGACTGGATGGCTTTCTTGCTGGCTTCTGTTTGTGCTTTTGTTGGTTTCCGTGTCCGTGCTCGATGCATGGAGTTTGGTATCAATGTATATATGAGTATTGCCATTGCGGCTTTTGTTTCTACTTGTCTGGCTTATGCCTCTTCGTTTAGCGGACTTTCATCTACTCCTTATCATCCGCTTTTGGCCTGTGCTTTGTTTATTGTTCCGGGTGTTCCGTTGATCAACTTTGTGGACGATATGATAGACAATTATCTGTTAGTGGGTATCACGCGTGCTGCTAATACTGCTATGATGGTGGGTGCTATGGCTTTCGGTATTGTTCTTGCCATCCGTTTGTGTGTGATGGAGGATGTCAGTATTGATAAAAAGTTCAGTGAATTGAGTATGATTCCCCATGATCCTTATTATGTATACGCGATTGCTGCCGCAATTGCCGCAATGGGTTTCTCTATGATATTCAACATTCAGCGTCGTTTGCTTTGGGTGGTAGCCATAGGCGGTATCATAGCTGTGTGTACACGTAATTTCGTGAATTTCGAATTAGGTTTCGGACCGGTGATCGGTTCGTTTATGGGTAGTTTTGTAGTTAGTCTGATAGCCGTGAAAGCCGTTCATTGGTTTCATGTGCCCAACCACGTATTGACCATTCCTTCCGTCATCCCTATGATTCCCGGTGTATTGATGTATCGTTCTTTGCTGGGACTTATCGGCATGCACGGTGTAGTAGGTGAAGTAACAGTTGCCTTTTACAACGGTATCAATTCTGCTCTTATTATTCTTTGCATAGCTTTAGGCGTAGCTGTCCCTAACATTTTTGCCCGTCGTTATATTGCCAAAGACCGCCAGAAATTCCTGGAAGAAGAACTGGCAAAGAGAAAGGCGAGGGGAAAATTTATAGAATGGTGATGAGTGGTTAGTGATGAGTGATAAAGCGCAGCCACTCATCACTCATCACTAATCGTTAATCACTATAATTCTCCTTCCTTTTCCAAATCCGCCCTCGACTTGCTTTGTGTCACGATGTATACACCCAGAAATACCAGACCGATGGCGATTCCCTTTTGCCAGCCAAAGGTACCGATACCCATGACTACTGCTGCGATAGACGCGATGATTGGCTGTACATAGTTGTACATACTTACCACTGTGGGACGGAGTAACTTCTGTGCTGTCATTACGCAGATGTAAGCGATGAAGCTTCCTCCCAATACTACATATAAAACTTGCCAGACGGCGGGTACGGAAATCGTGCTCCATTCAATTGCTGCCACATCCTGATAAGAGAATGGGATGTAGCACATAGAAGCATAAATGAACATCCATTTATTGATGGTAACAGCAGAATATTGCTGGGTAAGTCCTTTGAATACAGTTAGGTAGATAGAGAAACTAAGTTGTGCCAACAGGCAGAGCAGGTCTCCCCAGATACTACTATTGGCATCTCCTGAAGTCTGACTGCCTAAGATAAGTATCAATGCTCCCATTGCTCCGACAAAGATACCTAATACTTTCTTGTTCGTAACCGGTTCTTTCAGATAGATGGCGGCTACAATCATTGTGATGATAGGCAGAGTGGTAGTCACAATAGAGGCGTCAATAGGAGAGGTCAATGACAATCCGAAGATGAAAACTCCCTGATTAAATACCAATGCAAACAAGGATGCAAAGAATATTTTGAGCATATCCTTATGATTCACATGTTCCTGCTTGCAGAACATGGAGAGTATCCAGAAAGCGGCAGCTGCCCCCACCATTCGAAAAGTAGTGACCGAAAGAGCTGAAAACTCTTGCAAAGCAAATTTTCCGATGGGAGCCATTAGTCCCCACATCACATTGGCAGTAAGAGCAAACAGATGTCCTTGTACGTTCTTGTTGATATTCATCTTTTTAGTGACCTTTATTGAAAACTGCTGCAAAGGTAACCAATTTATCATTTGAATTGTTTATATTTGCCTTGATATAAAGTAAGAATAGCATGGAAAAACAAGCCAAATATATCCGGCGTATTGAAATAAAAGGGTTGTGGAAACGGTTTAATATTGCCTGGGACCTGCGTCCCGACGTGAATATCCTTTCCGGCATCAATGGGGTTGGTAAAACAACGATCCTGAACCGTTCCGTAGGTTATCTGGAAGATCTTTCCGGTGAGATGAAGAACGGAATGAAAGACGGGGTAGATATTTACTTTGATGATCCCGAAGCTACTTATATTCCTTATGATGTAATCCGTAGTTATGACCGCCCTCTTATCATGGGCGATTTTACTGCCCGGATGGCTGATAAGAATGTAAAGTCTGAACTTGATTGGCAGCTCTATCTCTTACAACGCCGTTATCTGGATTATCAGGTGAATATAGGCAATAAAATGATTGAACTTCTAGCCGGTAATGATGAAGAAGAGCGGAAGAGGGCAGCTACTTTATCGTTGGCTAAAAAGCGCTTTCAGGATCAGATAGATGAACTGTTCAGCTATACCCGGAAGAAAATAGACCGGAGGCGGAATGATATTGCTTTTTATCAGGACGGTGAGCTCTTATTGCCCTATAAACTCTCTTCCGGCGAAAAACAGATGCTTGTTATCTTGCTGACTGTATTGGTACAGGACAATGAACATTATGTTCTTTTCATGGATGAGCCGGAAGCCTCGCTCCACATCGAGTGGCAACAGAAGCTTATCGCTATGATTCGTGAACTGAATCCCAATGTACAAATAATACTGACCACTCATTCGCCTGCCCTCATTATGGAAGGCTGGCTCGATGCTGTCACCGAAGTAACCGATATTACAACGAATGTAGTTGACAATTGACAGTTGACAGTTGACAATTGACAGTTGATAGTTGACAATTGAGAATACAGAGTAATTTCAATCGTAAATAGTAAATCGTCCAATCGTAAATCTCACATGGCATGGCTCAAACCCTACGCGACAATCTGACTTCCTCTTACTTTAGTGCCGCCCATAAGCTTTATCCCAAGAACACACGCCGGAGAATTGTAGCTTATGTGGAAAGTTATGACGACGTGCCTTTCTGGCGTACGTTGTTTGAGGAGTTTGAGAATGATGAATATTATTTTCAGGTAATGCTTCCTTCGGCTACCTCTTTGGCAAAGGGGAAGAAGATGGTATTAATGAATACCCTGAATACGGCCGAATTAGGAAAAAGCCTCATCGCCTGTGTGGATAGTGATTATGATTTTCTTTTGCAGGGAGCTACTGCTACTTCCCGGAAGATAAACAGAAACAGATATATCTTTCAGACCTATACCTATGCCATCGAAAATCATCATTGCTTTGCAGAGAGTTTGCATGAGGTATGTGTACAGGCCACACTGAATGACCGTCCGTTGATTGATTTTGCTGCTTTCATGCGGAGGTATTCCCAGATAACTTATCCTCTTTTTCTTTGGAACGTCTGGTTCTATCGGCAGCATGATACACACACATTTCCGATGAGTGACTTTAATACATATATCCGGTTGCTGGACGTCAACCTGCGGCATCCTGAACGATGCCTGGAAGCTCTACAAAGGACGGTCTTTGCCAAACTATCGGAACTGCAAACCCGTTTTCCTCACTGTATTAGTCGGGTGGATGCTTTAGGTTCCGAACTGGAGAAGTTAGGATTGGTTCCGGAAACCACCTATCTTTATATTCAGGGACATCATATCATGGATAATGTAGTGATGAAACTTCTGATACCGGTTTGTACACTTCTTCGCAGAGAGCGGGAACAGGAGATAAAGAAACTGGCAGAACATGATGAACAGTTTCGTAATGAACTGACTTGTTATCAGAACAGTCAGATAAATGTGGAAATCATGTTGAAGAAGAATAGTGCATACAAAGCATTGTATCTTCACCAATGGTTGCGTGACGACGTAAGGGAATTCCTGGAGAAAGGATAGTGACGTGAAACAAACAGGGTGTTTTGCCGTTGCCCTATTATAACGGCAGATAAAGTATAACAATGGAAAAAATTACAGGTATAATCAAGGAAATTCTCCAGTCATGGGGATTTAATGAGTCGTGGACTGATGATTTAACGAGTACTATCATTTTAGTTATCATTTTGGCTATTGCTTTTCTGGGAGATGCCATTTGCAAGCATGTTATCCTGACGACGGTTACCCGGCTTGTGAAAAAAACAAAGGCCACATGGGATGACGTTGTGTTTGATCGCAAAGTGATGATTTACCTCAGTCATCTGGTGGCACCTATCATTCTGTATATACTGCTACCGCTTGCCATATCCAATGCCGGCCTGCTGACTTTTATATTACGTATTTGCATGATTTATATCATTGCAGTCTTTTTAAAGTTTATCAGTGCACTTCTCTCTGCACTTTATCATGTATACAGCGAGCGTGAGCAGTTTCGCGACCGTCCTTTGAAAGGATTGTTACAAACGGTTCAGGTCATTCTTTTCTTTATTGGTGGTATTATTATCGTCAGTATTCTGATTGATAAATCGCCGATGGTGTTGCTTACCGGTCTGGGAGCTTCTGCCGCTGTCCTGATGTTGGTGTTCAAAGACAGTATTATGGGCTTCGTTTCGGGTATTCAACTTTCTGCCAACAATATGCTGAAGGTGGGAGACTGGATTGAGATGCCGAAGTATGGAGCCGACGGAACGGTGATTGAAGTAACCTTGAATACCGTAAAGGTACGTAACTGGGACAATACCATTACCACCATTCCTCCCTATGCTCTGGTCAGTGATTCTTTTCAGAACTGGCGGGGTATGCAGGAGTCCGGAGGACGACGTATAAAGCGTTCTATCAGGATTGATATGAACAGTGTGAAGTTTTGTACTCCGGAGATGTTGGCAAAATACCGGAAAATACGTCTGCTGAAAGACTATATCGAAGAGACGGAGAAGGTAGTGGAGGAGTATAACAAAGAGCATGGAATAGACAACTCCGTGTTAGTGAATGGCCGTCGTCAGACCAATTTAGGTGTATTCCGTGCCTACCTGACTAATTATCTGAGAAGCCTTCCGGCAGTCAATCAGGATCTTACATGTATGGTGCGTCAGTTGCAACCCACTGAACAAGGTATTCCTCTCGAACTCTATTTCTTTTCGTCCATCAAAGCCTGGATACCTTATGAAGGTGTTCAAGCCGATGTGTTCGATCATGTGCTTGCCATTATTCCAGAATTTGATTTGCATGTCTTCCAGAATCCTACAGGAGAAGATTTCAGGGCGTTAAGCAGGAATGATTAAGAATTTAGACTAATACTATTTACAACAATGGATGCGCAGCAAAGTTATATTATCCGTGAGATTACTCCACTCTCTGACAAAGATTGTTTTTATATAGCCGAGCGGTATAAGACGGAATTCACATACCCTATTCACAATCATGCCGAATTTGAACTGAACTTTTGTGAGAAGGCTGCTGGAGTACGTAGGATTGTAGGTGACTCTGCGGAAGTAATTGGCGACTATGATCTGGTGTTGATTACCGGGCAGGATCTGGAGCATGTCTGGGAGCAAAATGAATGCAACTCAAAAGAGATACGCGAGATAACTATTCAGTTTTCCCCTGATCTTTTCTCTAAAAACTTCATTAATAAGAATCAGTTCGATTCTATTCGCCGGATGTTGGAACGTGCGCAAAAAGGACTTTGCTTCCCTATGTCTGCCATTATGAAAGTGTATTCCATGCTCGACACATTAGCTTCTGAAAAACAAGGATTTTATGCTGTGCTTAAGTGGGGCACTTGCAAAAACCTGTGTTTAGCCAAATATCTTTGAGAGTCTGAATAAG
>ERZ894240.703-NODE-703-length-29246-cov-6.266932_pt1 | contig 29246 bp, 29 predicted proteins | sample MGYA00380298_ERZ894240 | MGnify/ENA primary metagenome ERZ894240 (study PRJEB32331, sample SAMN06328419) | human gut metagenome | biome: human gut microbiome; feature: stool | host: Homo sapiens | collected 2014-06-27 ... | reverse complement strand
CCCCCAGCCCTCCTGCAACCGTCACAATGGATGCGGCAAAAATTTTCTCATATCCCATGCTTACAAGAAACGGGATGGTCATTGCTCCCACTGCCGATACAGTAGCCGGAGATGAGCCTGAAATAGCCGCGTAAAACATACAGGTAACGATAACGGCACATGGAAAACCGGCTGTCTTATTGCCGATAAAATATGCAAAGAAATTAAAGAGCCGTTCCGACAGTCCCCCCTCTGCCATAATCATGCCTGATACCATAAACAGGGGAACTGCCAGCAGCGTAAAGCTGTTCATACCGGCAAACATGCTTCGTGCCACATCCGCCGCGCCATATGGAAAGGACGGATTGATGATGCTCGGAAGTATGGACATGATTCCAAAAACACCTCCCACCGGCATGGCGGCGATCAGAAGAACTGCCAGCAGGATGAAAAATACACCAATAGCCATTATTCCATTACCTCCTTGCTTTTCTGTCTGCAGACAATTCTTAAAATACATTTAATAATGACCTGTATATACCGGAATATTGCCAATGCAACCGCAAATCCCATGATTCCATAGAGATATGACAAAGGAATCTGCAGCGCCGGGCTGGCCTGTTTAATCTTTGCCGCATTCTGGATAATAGTCACTGTTCCTTTCAAAAACCATCCCAGAAATCCAATCATCACCACATCGCAGGCAATCTCCAGCACACTCTGTACATGTTTTGGAAGAATAGACGCAAATGTGTCTACCTTAATACTTGTCCCCATACGCACAGCACATGGGAGACAGAAAAACGCCGACAGCGCCAGACAGTAGCAGCAAACCTCGTCCGACCAGCTGAGTGCATGGTGGAAACAGTAACGCATGATTACATTTGAAAATGACAGCAGACTCATGATTACCAGAAATATTGCCAGTATCATTAATTCAAAATTCTTATCCAGCCATTTAATACTTTTCATCTTCCCCTCTCCTTTTGTTTATCTTTTTTAATTTACTGCATTTTCTTGCTGTGTTTTTATTATATCTGTAGTATAATAAGAAGTAAAGTTACTAATAATTATATTTATAAGTAATTTTACTTCTAACAACTTCGTCGCTTTGCACACTTACCACCAGGAATGGATGGTGATTTTCCATCCATCTTTGTACAGCTTGGACAAGGGGGATTTTTTATGGATTTGAAGCAGTTGGAATACATGGTCGCAATCGCAGAATGCGGGAATATATCAAAGGCAGCAGAAACATTATTCATAACACAGTCCGGACTGAACCAGCAGCTGATTAAACTGGAAAAAGAGCTGGGTCAGCAGCTCTTTTACCGGAATAAGCATTATCTGCGAACAACACAGGCCGGAAAATTATATATTGACAGCGCTAAGGAGATCCTGCGCATTAAGAAAAATACATATGCGCAGCTGGAGGATTTAAAGGGCAATGTGGTAGGAGAAATTGCCCTGGGGCTCACCCATGAGCATGGAATTGATATTTTTACCTCGGTTTTTCCGGATTTTAACCACAGATACCCGGGAGTTACCTTTAATCTTTTAGAGAGAATGGTGTCTGACCAGCATAATTTTCTTCTGGGAGGGCATCTGGACTTTGGGATCATTATGCTGGCTGATTCAGATAAGATAGACCTGGAATATATTAAACTCTATAATGAGAATCTGGTGCTGGGAATTCCCAAAAACCATCCAATGGCCAAATACGCCTCCGCTCCCGGAGAACCGTTGTCCACCATTGACCTGCGCCTTTTCAGGCAGGACAGCTTCTCCCTGATATTCGCTTCATCTACCATGCGCAAGGTGATTGACCCCCTGTTTAAGGAAGCAGGCTACCAGCCTCATATTCTGATTGAGTCTGCCATGAACCATGCCCTGATACAGCTGGTAAGCAACGGATTCTGCTGCACAATCCTTCCCCAGTCACGGGTTCTGGTAAGTCCGTACAGTACTAACTGCGCCTGGTTTCACCTGTCCTCCCGCCCTAACTGGAATATCTATGTTGCATACAGAAAAGACATGCATCTGAATGAAGCGCATCGTTACTTCATTCAGCTGGCTAAACATTATGGAAATGAGTTGGAAAAGAAATTTTTATAAACTCAAAGCTCCACACCGCTTCTGAACCCCACATCCCCATATTCAGAGCGGAACACCCCCTGCATCCCTGGTCCACCCTTGCCTCCCGGCATATTTTCTTCATGGAATGGCAAATATTAAATGCCAGTGTAGTGACAGGTATAATCATCCCCGCTACAAACTGTGATATCTCAACACCCGGCAGGCTCAGCATCAGCAGCACAGCAGTATAAGTCGGAAGCACGCTCTCAGGAATATGGCGGAACCAGCTTGCCGTAAAAGCCTGCTCTTTTGGTTCCAAATATCCATCCGTTGCATCCTTTACAATCTCACTGCACAGAATCATGGAAGCTGCCGATGGGAGCAGCCCGATAAACAGTGACGCTCCCGCTGTGTTCACGCGCCTGTTATGAAAGATTCCGTTCAAATCCCGCTGCGCCAGCTTGATTTGACTGCGCGATTCCAGAATCCGCTGCAATAATGTAATCAGATACAGGGACAATAGTACGGACAGGGACGTCCAGTTTGTAATAACCCTGGCGGCAGAGCCTCCTATTTCCACCGTAGGGATCCGGTACAGCAAAGCTGTTGCGCATAAACCGCCGCTAGTTTATCTGTGTTATAATCCTTTCAACTGCCTGTTTTACATAATCCGGATTGGTGGCCAGGTTCAGACGGATAAATCCTTTATACGCTTCGCCAAACCATTCGCCGTAATCCACTGCCAGCCTGCACTGTTTCTGGACAAACTCCAATAGCTGCTCCGTATCTACATAGCTTCTCAAATCTATCATCACCAGATATGTACCTTCAAGGGCGCAAACCGTCAGTTCAGGAAGCTGTTTATTCATCTCCTCTTTGAGATACTGGTAATTATCACGCACAACATCGAGTACATGACCCAGCCATTCTTCACCATATGCATAACCAGCCTTTGCCGCAATCATCCCCATGATACTGACCTCGGTCCGGTTCAGGGCGGAAGCAAATCTATCATAAGTTTTCCTTAGTTCGTCATTTGTGATGATAATGTGGGAGTGAAGAAGCGTTGCCAGGTTAAATGTCTTTGACGCGGAATTAAGAGTAATCACCATATCCCGGTACTTACCTCCCGATACAATTGCAGCCGGTACAAAGGGCTTTTCACCTAATATGATATCCTGATGAATCTCGTCGCTGATTACCAGGACATCATGTCTCCGGCAGACTTCCAATACCCTGTCAAGTTCTTCCTCTGTCCATACTCTGCCCGCCGGATTATGGGGAGAACACTGAATGAACATTTTCACCTGATTATCCACTATGGCCTTCTCAATCGCCTTATAGTCCATGGTAAAATACCCGTTGTCGTAATTAAGCTCCACCCTGACCAGATTTCTGTCCCCATTGGTAACCACATTATGGAAAGGATAGTATACAGGTGTCAGAATCATACATGAATCCCCAGGCTTGGTAAACGCATGAATCATCCATGCAATAGCTGTCACGCACCCCGTAGAAAATCGTACCCATTCCTTCCTGACCGGAAAATGATACCGGCGTTCCATCCAGTCAGAAAATACCTGGTAATAATCATCCGGTACACAGCTATATCCAAACACCCCATGCTGCGTCCGTTCCATCATCGCTTCCACAATCTCATCGCAGGTCTTAAATTCCATATCCGCCACCCACATGGCGAGTAAATTTTCTTCTCCGAACTTTTCCTTCAGACCATCCCATTTTGAACAGTCGGTTCCACAACGTTCCACCAGATATGTTTGCAAAAACTCCTGTTTAGTCACAGTTTTTTCCTCCTAAAGTCCACTTTCCCGTTCTTCCTTTGTTCTCAATAAGCCAAACTGAATCGTGATGCAAGTAAACAAAATCAATAAAATAGGATAAAAGGCAAAGCGCACAATCTCAAGGTATGTTACTCCTCCATACTGTTGTACCAGGAGAACACTGCTGTCATGTGGAACCAGCATTAAAATCCCACAAGAAAAAATATCTAAAAGGCTGGCCAGCCGTTTTGGGGCAATCCTATATTTAGAGCCCAACTCCTTCGCGACTGGCGCTGTTATGATGATAGCTACCGGATTATTCAATGTGGTTCCAGATATCGCCATACTCACCAGTGAAATTAGATATTCACAGCCTTTTCTGTTCTTGATCTTTTCAGTCATCGTTTTGACCAGCCATGCAATACCTCCATAATATTTAATCAGTTCAATCAGACCGGACACCAGCATGGAAAAAACCGCAAGGAAGAACATCTCTTCCATCCCAGCGCCTATAGCCATGGTCCATTCAAAAAAAGTAACCGTACCCATCACTATTCCGATGACTCCTGACATTAGTATACCAATTAGCAGAACCAAAAGTACATCCAGACCCGCAATAGCAGTCACCAATACTGTTAGGTAGGGCAGCACTTCCAGTATACTATAATGCAGCTCTTTTGTATCCACCGGACCGCTTCCATTGGCTCCCAAAACCGAATAAAGGACAATTGTAATCACAGCCGCCGGTAATGCTATCAGAAAATTCATCTTGAACTTATCTTTCATCTCCGCTCCAACACCTTTAGTTGCACAGATGGTAGTATCGGAAATCATGGACAGATTATCGCCAAAATACGCTCCTGCAATAACTGCGGCGCCCGCCATTGCCACATTAAGGCCTGCGCCCTGTGCCACGGCTACTGCTACAGGAATCATTGCAACCTGTGTTCCCATGGAGGTGCCAATACAGGTAGAAATAAAGCAAGTCACAATAAATATGCCTGGTATGAGGAAATGGGACGGTATCAAGGTAAGGCCCATATTAACTATAGATTCCTTTCCACCCATTGCTGCGGCAGCAGAAGAAAATCCGCCTGCCATAAGAACAATAATACCCAGAAGCATTACCCCCGAATTTCCGGCTCCTTTACAGTAAATATCAATTTTTTTGCTGATAGGTGTATTCCTGTCATAAAAAATCATAGCAATGACAATTGCCGCCATAACAGCCACATAACGCGGCATTTTTCCAAAGGGATTCTCAGTCCCCATGATTGTAAATACCACCCCGCATCCAACATATAGTCCTAAAAAAGTTAACATGGGTATAAATGCCAGCGCTTTATAATTCTTGTCGCTCCTCTCATCCATATATATATCCCCCTTTATTAAATCCCCGAATATCTGACATGTTCATAGTATTCTTCCCCTTTCCCGTATACCAATCCAATTATGATTCCCCTGTATATTTCTCCGTATGTTTTGTATTCACCGCTTCGCAAATTCTCCTCAGACCTTCAGCCAGTGTGGCTTTAGGGCATGCCAGATTCAGGCGGATGAAGCCCTCTGAATTCTGCACGAACATATTACCGCCCTCCAGCAGGACTCCTGCTTTGTATGCAAAAAACTTTGGCAAATGTTCATCCGGTTCAAAATAACCGCTGAGATCCACCCAGGCCAGATAGGTCGCCTCGGATATACGATACTTTGCCCTTGGCAGATGTTCTGCAAGATATTCACCGACAAAGCGGAAGTTTTCATCCAGATACAGCTGCAGTTCCTCCAGCCAGGGCTCTCCCTTCTCGTACGCTGACTGGGCAGCCGCAATGCTTAAAGGGTTATCAAAATTATAATGGCGGCTGAGCCAGATTTTTCTCAGCTCCTCATCACGGATTATAATATTGGAAATCATCATACCAGCCAGGTTAAATGTCTTGCTGGGGGCCATGCAGGTGATAAGGCGTCCATAATCCGGCATCACTTTACCCAAAGGAATATGTTTCTGATTCCGGCGGAGCAAATCGCAGTGAATTTCATCAGAAATCACCCACATATGATTGTTCTCTATGATTTCCGCCATCCTCCTCAACTCATTTTCGGACCATACACGCCCGCTGGGATTATGGGGATTGCAGAGAATGAACAGTGCAGTCTTTTCATCCGCTGCCTTCCCAGCCAGGTCATCAAAATCAATATGGTAACGCCCATCCTCACTCTTAAGGTCAGAACACATATAACCGCGCTCATTAAAGTCTGCAGCATATTTAAAATATGCGTAGGACGGCGTCAGGAACAGAACCTTTTCATCCGGTTTGCAGATATAATTAACCAGCTCGTAAAGCGCCGGGATAATTCCGTTAGACATTACCAGAGCTTTTCTGTCAAATGTCCAGTCATAGCGTCTTTTACACCATTCAGACAAAGCATCATAATAACTCTTTTCAAATACCCTGGTGTATCCAAAAATCCGCTTATCCAGGCGCTCCCTCATACCGTCAATGACCACATCCGGTGTAGCAAACTCCATATCTGCGACCCACATGCGTATAAAATCCTCGTCCGCATACGGAAAGGTCATAGTTTCATCCGCGTGAAAAATATAGCCGCGGAATCCATCCGTATTCATGGCATTTGTATGCCTTCTGTCAATAACCTCATCGAAATTATACATAACATACATTCCTTTCTTGAACCTCTGTTCTTTTATAAGTCAATTCTAACAATGAAAGCTCTCCAGGTCAAAACAGGCTTTTTTTCTTCTGAGTAGAAAATTTTTTTGATTTTTCTATTATAAGTGGATTTTCAAGAGATTATATGATAAAATTAACAACATGAAAGAAAATAAGATAAAATTCGCCGATTTATTGATTTATATGAAACTTTTATGGTACTGCCAAAATAGTTGAAATGGAATACAGAGGAGGGCAGACATGTCTGAGATTAGCGCGCAAATCGGAAGCCAAATCCGCACCCTGCGGAAAAAGCGAAAAATGACCCTGGATGATTTATCGGGCATCATCCACAAAAGCCGGTCTACCATATCAAAATATGAAAAAGGTGAAATTGCCATAGATATAGAAACCCTGTATGAAATTGCGGACGCCATACAGGTTCATGTGGAACAGCTGCTCTATTGTCCCCCCAGACGTGCGGTCATATCCTCACAAAACAACAGCCCTGCTTTTTTTAACGGGGTCTCCCAGTTTTACTCCTACCTTTATGACGGCAGAAGCAACCACATCATCCGGTGTTTATTTGATGTACTCTCTGAAGCAGAAAATGACCAGTATAAAATCATGATGTATATGAATTTTAAAGATTTCAAGAACTATCAGCAGTGCGAGAACACTTACTGGGGCTACATTGAGCACTACGACGCGCTCACTTACATTTCCCTGACCAATCAGGATACCCCTATGGAAAAGGCCAGTGTACAGATACTTGCATCCTATCTGGACTCTGATACAAAATGGGGGCTATTTAACGGTTTCTCCTCCAGACCCATGATGCCGATTGCCATCAAGATGCTATTTTCGAAATGCCGCCTAAAAGAAGACGCGGACTTAGTCCGGTTGTTAAAGGTATCCAAAGATGACGTCCGTCTTCTGAAGCTTTACAATATGCTGTCCGTCACTTAGACAGAACGCGCCATCAGAAACCGGCGTGATAATCACACTTCTGGCATTGGGACAGAGCATTCTCACAATCCTCCTTGTGATAGGCTCCGGACCAGCGGCAGATGCTCTGCAGGATTGGAACCACGGAATTCCCCTTTTCCGTCAGACAGTACTCCACACGGGGAGGAATTTCATCATACTGCCTGCGATGTATGATATCATCGTTCATCAGTTCCTTTAAGGCGGCTGCCAGAACAGCGTCTGTAATGTCTGTCATTTCCCTGCGCAGTTCGCTGTAACGCAGACGTCCCTTCTCCGCCAGAACGCAGATAATCCTCGGTTTCCATTTTCCTCCAAATACATCAAGACCATATTCCAGAGGACAGCGAATGTCCTTTTTCAACTTTGGCTTATACATTTCCATCACCCCAAAAAGTCTGTTTTCTATAGATAAATTCATTGCGTTCATTATAGAAAATGTACCACGAATTTTCAAGTTACTATGAAAATTATTAGTTACTTATAAATTTGCGGACCTGTTCCCATCTGAAATTCTATCATCTATAATCAAATCACAGCAATCTCATATAACCCAAAAACAGGAGGAAAACCAAATGAAAATTAGTGCTTATCTCGAAATCACCATGAAAATCAACGATGAAAACCGTCCGGCCGCAGCCAAAGTGTATAACGACTACCGCCCGCCTTTTCTCGATACAATCCCCGGCGCACTGAGCAAAGAGCTTTTAATCCGTCAGGAAGATGTACAGGTTTTACACGGTTTTGACAGTGTGGAACATGCCCAGGCTTATCTTTCCAGTGAATTGTTCCAGAACGATGTATTTGTCAGCCTGAAGCCTCTCTGGAGCGCAGAACCGGAGGTCAGAATCTACTCTGCTGCATAACCTTTTACGAACACATAACAGGCGGACTGTGGATTATTTTCCTGAGTCTCGGCCTGTTAAAAAGATACCCTCAGCCGGGAATACTGTATATCACGGCTGAGGGTATACTGAGGCGGGTTCTCGTGTCCGGCCTGCAGCCCCACAGGGCGCAGGCATATGTATAGAAGCGTGCCGCCCCGGATCCTTACGGAAACTGGCTATTAGCTTACTCCAAGTTTATCTTTAATATTTTCAAATATGTAATCTGTAACCACACGATTGGAATAAGGCGTAAGATGAGGCGCATCGTTTAAGAAACACCTTTGACTATGTTTTCTATTAAATAACTCTGATAATTCAAAATAATTCTCAAATTCCGCTTTCGATTTTTCCCAGCAATTATACCCCAAATGTAATACCACATCTCCTGCTTTTAAATCAGATTTTAGAATGTTTACGAAATCCCGGATATCCGAATAGATATTTAGTCCGCCGCCTGTTCCCAAATTACGGACAATATATTTATAACTGTTTTTTATCAGTTTCTCTTGCAATATACTTGGTATTGTCATCCTATCACTCACCCCAAATCCACGAGCAATACAAGTCCCAATAACGAATATTGTGTGGTCATATGAATCTGGTTGATAGAAAGTCATTCTCTCGTTATTGAATACATTGTATGTTTTACTATTGACATTTGCAGGCAGATAACGTCCTTCATCTGTTTTGCGAAAATCTACGTTATGGAAATCTCCAGAAGTCCAATAAGCCACATCCGCTCTATCTTCTTGATATATTAAGAGGAGCTCCTCCTCACTCAAAAGAGTAGGATTTCGACAAAATATTTTATTTTCGTCCTTTAATTTATTGGAAACAGGTGTTTGAAAAAAGAAGTAATCAATGCCGTTTGACATCAGGCATTTTAAAGCGGTTCGTGCTATAGCTGAGAGATATATTTCTCCTATGGTGCAATTAGCGAAATTATCCAAATGCATGTAACCCTCATGGATTAACAAATCATTTTTCTGCACATCTTCTATCTTGTCCATTTTTTTGACTTTTATAAAACCCGATATATGATTTTTTAATCCAACAATGCTCTGGTTTTCGCGAAAGTACAACACATTATTAAAACCCTCTAAATATTCCAGAGTGAAGCGGATATCACATAAATTCCAATCAAAATCAAAGGAGTTAATGAGGTTCTTTGATTTTCTAAGAACGTATAATAATTCCCCATATTCTGAAAGCACAGGAACCTCTTGGCATCGTGTTTCCTTAATAATCTCTGCTGCAGCTTCAATGCACCCCCCCCCCCAACTCACAATCTATCGCATAGCGAAATGAATAATTTACATGTTTGCCAACGCTGAAATGATTTTGAAAACTTGTGGGTGTTATGATTCCTAATAAACGATGGCTTTCGTTTCTGACATATACGTATCTATGCGAAAGAAAAAGTGTTTTTAGAAAATCTGCATTTTTAGATTCATTGTAATTTATTTGAGCAATATCATCCAGCTCTATTCTGCAAAAATCCATCATTTTTTCCTCCACAAATATCCAATTTGCACGGTTCCGTTTCTTCCATTTTACCATAATTACGAGCATATGAAAATCACTTCTTTTCCGCCAATTTTCCGACCTTGCAAATATAAGATAAAGGCCGAGTTTATACTTCTGATTTGAAATATTGTATAATAAGACAATTGGAATTTATTTGGTTTGTTCAGGTTAGGAGCAGGTCAGCCTTGAAGAGAAAACTACGGATTTTTCCTCTTGTAGAGAAGTTCGCAGTAGAGACTATAGATTGTGGTAAATATTTAAGGCATCATCTATATTTCATTAACACTGAAATCAATTGTAAAATAACCTCTTTTCCATGTGGAATCATGCTGATGAAATCATAAAAAATATGAATATCTCAGATATACCAATGGGAACAATATCCAATCCTTTTGAAGATTTAGAGCAGGGCTGGCAAATGATTATTTTTGAAAAAAGAGGGTATGTATATATTTTACAGACGAAAAGGGGGTGATTTCCTCGTTTGGGTGTTCCTATGAAACGGCAGATATTGAGTTCGGTTTTACACTATCGCAGGCACGGGAGAAAGGGGACCATCTGGCACATCATTTGATACAGTCCTTTGCTCCCGGAGAAGTGGGCTATGAGGAAGCGATAGGGAAAAAGCTGGCGGACAAGGTGCTGTGCGGTAAGTATGCATATGTGCTTACCACCCATACAGACAAGGGACCACATCATGTTTTGTGCGGCGGATTTCGTGACACACCATAAGTATATTTCCAATAAAAAAGCTATTACCAGATACGGAATGAGAGCGGCCGCCTGTGCCGGGAGCATGGTTTATCGGTTGTCACGCTGAGGGAAAACAACGTATATGGGGTATCAGCCATTGTATCCGCAGGCAATTCGAGGAAAATGGCGAATTCCGTGATGTACATATGCCAGCTACAGGCAAAGTGGCTACGTCCCCGGAGGATAAGATCCGGCAGTTGGAGCATCAGGTAGGCTATCTGACCCAGGAAGTTGAATTTCTAAAAAAATTTCCTCGATCAGAAGTACCAGAAAGCAGGCGCAGCCATTATGCATGACTCTTCCTGTGTATTTGAGAATAAGATGCACGGCTACACCAAAGGAGCAAAGGGCATCTATATGGCGCTTCTCCATATGGAACCGCCGGTTATCATGAATCTGAAGAAAATCCGGCGTCTGATGGACAAGTTCAATCTTTCCTGCCCAATCAGGAAGGCAAATCCGTATCGCCGGATGGCCAAAGCACTCAAAACAAGCAATGCAGCAGAGAATCTCCTGCAAAGAGAATTCGAATGCTGCGGCCCACGGATGGTACTGCTGACAGATATCACATATCTGCCGTATAATGGGACATTTGCTTACTTGTCCTCTATACTGGATGCTTTTACCAAGCAGATTTTGGCGTATGTGATAAGCGGCTCTCTGGAAGTTGATTTTGTTCTGGATACAGTAAACCTACTTATAGAAAACCACGGGATATCGCTTTATGCAGAAACGATTATCCACAGCGACCAAGGATGTCACTACACCAGCTACAGCTTCATCAACATTCTGTAGAACAAGAAACCTCGCCAGTCCATGTCACGGCGGGGCAACTGCCGGAACAACGCTCCGCAAGAGAGCTTCCATGGTCATATGAAGGAGCATATCAGCGAGAAGCTCAAGACCTGTACAGAATTTTTACACCATCTTCATTTAATAACTGCTGCATAGCTGTTCCTCCATTTCCGAAAGTTTAACCCTTCTGACAGATATGTATTGGGAAAATGTAATTTTCCGCTTTCGAGCAAAAAAATAATGCCTGCCGGGGAAATGAAGCAATAATTCTATTGATTTTCCGTATGCCATATATATTCGCCCTTCCTTACTGTTCAATGGTATATCACGCATACATGAATAAAACAATTCATCCTGTCAACTCAACCCTATCCATATCCCCCGTGGATAAGTTCCCACACAGCAAAATTCCGGGATGCTGAACAACCTCTTTCAGATTGCTCAACCTCCCGGAATACCTTATTTCAAGCCTTTTTCACACGCTGCTTCTGTACTTTTGACATCAAAACCACCGTCTCACAATATCGTGAGACAATAAGAAGAATGTCACGGGTGAGCAGGAATAAATCTCAAATCCGATGGGTATACGGAAACATATCCATAGACAACCCGTTGTCAAAAACATATCCACCAACTAACGGTTACAAGAAATACATCCGCACTTATTTAAGCAATATTGAAACAAAAACAATATCCACCTTTTTCTCTCCATTGACAACTCCATTAGTACTGAGTATGCGTCCTCCGTCAGATATCGAGTCTGCTATACGATTATCGTATTCTATCCTGGAAAAGCCAAATTCAGTTTTTAAAGATTTGTAATATGGATCTGTGTAAGCTGTAACCGTTTCTGCACCCCTATCAACAATATGCGCTGCAACACCTTTCAATTTTGCGATACGGCAAGTTTCCCATATAACAAGTTCAGAGTATGATGACTCCGGATTCTGTTTGATTTGAGAAATTGTTAATCCATATTCAAGCATATATGGGAGATAATATTGCATCATTTCCCGGTTCCAATAAGTACCCACGTTCCAACAAATCACCACATCAAAACTATAATCATTTAACAAATTTTTACGAAAAGTATCATCTGCTATATCACCAGTAATGAATTGTACTTTATCTGTAAGCTTCATCGTGTCTATCAGAGCCTTTGCTCTTTCAATACACACCGCATTCTTATCTATTGAAATGACATCAAATCCCTTTTCAATCAATGCCACTGTACCATAACCCGTTCCACAACCAATTTCCAACACTGTTGAAAATTGACCAATCTTACTCGCCATCCAATGATAATGACCCTTTTCATAAAAATATTTTGAACTCACGTCCCATTGCTGTGCATATAAACTCTCATCATTCATTATTTTTCCTGCCTTTCGAGTGGTTCATATAAGCTATTCTAAAATCTTCCAATGCCCATATCTTTTGCCCCCAACACGTTCTATCAAACCACCTGCATTCATCTTGCCGATTTCTCTTTTTATTGAACTGCGCGACGTTTCCAAACGAGCAGCGAGCTCATCGTATGTGACGCGGGGGTTCTTCTTGATATTTTCGAGAATTCTTTTTTCCAAAAGGTTCTCCAAAGGTTCATCTAAAGGTTCACTTTGAACCTTTGGAACTTTGGAATCTCTCACAATGGCACTTTCAAGTGCAGCAAACTTGACCATCACATAATTGCTTTGAACTGTGTACACAGGCTCATCAGCACCATGTTCCCGACAGGCATCACAGATTTTCTGAATACCGCGTCCCCAGCGCTCAATATATCCCGCGCGATAGAAAACATCAGCTATTTCGGGATTAAGCGGCATAGATCTATGCGAATGCATCATCGTTTCCGCCGTAAAGTCAGGAGGAAGCAGGCTGCTGTTGCTGATATACATCACCTCGTCCTCAATTCGAATCTGTATCGGATTGTTATCGGACCAGTCGGAATGTATAAGTGCATTATACACAGCCTCACGCACCGCCTCGCGGGCGAAAGGGTATGTCTCAACGCGCGTTTCCTTGTGGTAAGAAATCGCCGCCTTGAGGTATTTGAGGTAAATAAAGTCAATTACACGGTCAGCCATGAGAATAAGGGAGCCATGAAATTCATCCTGATATAAAATCTCACTGCCTTCAAACTTTCCGATTTTGACATAACAGCCACCGATCACCTTCTCCGGTTCACGATAAAAGCACAATGCAGCTGACCTTTTCAACTTGCCATCTTCCAACAAATCCAGCTTGTCCAGAAGTTCCTCATTTGATATATCCAAATCTTTCTTTGTCATGCGCCCGCTGCGAAGAGCTTCGCGGCGAAAGATGTCAAAGCTCTCCTTATCCAAATCTTCAACCGAAATATTGGACACAGGGGCAGACTCCCATTTCATTCCCGTCTTTGACATCAGGAAATGAGTCAGTGCATTGCCCTTAAGCTGCTGTTTTGTACTGCCGCTTCTGTAATGGTATTCACCATCATAGTTGACCGGAAATGCCCAAGGCAATACCACGATTTCTATATATTCTAATCCGTTTTCAGCGAGAAGATTGACATCCGCAACAATGCCAAGCTTGTTTTGAATCTTGTTCGGAATATCCTCCATAAGCTTCTTGGCATCACTGACACCGATGACCGTGCCATCGTCTTTCTTACCGATATAAATCTTGCCTCCTTGAGCGTTGGCAAATCCGCATATCCATTTCAGATATTCGTCCCGCCACGATTCTTTGTATTCTATATTCTGGCTCTCTGCCATATAATCAATTCCTCCCAATAAAAAATAGCTTCAAAACAATAAGTCGGTTTCAAATATTCGTGTGCTATTTTTATAGCAGCACTTCCAAATACGTTCTGACTTTCTCTGCAACGCCGAATGTTTTGGCATACTCCGAAAGCAGAGGTATGTTTTTTTCTCTCCTTACAGTATAGTGCTTGAACGCATCCGCAGCTATCTGTACATCCACATGGTTTCTTGGTTTTAGAATATCGCATAGTGTCCGCTCCGCACGGTACGCATTAACTTTGTTTCCTCCCGGCGTTGTAAGAGATGTTATTCCAAGGCTGTAATACGGTTCTTTGCTGCTATGGCATAAAATGCCATCCCGCTTTGGTCCTCCAAGATTATAATTGCCGGGGAATGTCATATGATACCTGTCTGGTGTCTTGTCGGTTAAGTCACATAAAAACAACGCCGTTTCCAGTGAAAAGACACCGCGCTTGTATCTGCTCTGCAAGCTGACAAATTCATCCTCCCATGCTTCCGGCAAAGTATATACACCTCTGGAGGTTCTATCCAAGCTGCCACAATCCGCCAGATATTTTAAGCTGCCGCGGGGAAAACCGGCTGCAACAACCATCGCAGTAGTCACGATTCCATTATTCTGTTTTGCAAGGTTTAAGATTGCCTGCGAATGGTTCATGATGTCGGTATCTCCTCCATTTGATTTCTTTGCTTGTAATTATATCTAAAACAAGCAAAAAAGTCAAGATGCACGGTTGTCAAATTCTCAGATTAAACTGTTCAGTAAAAAAAGCATCCTTCCGCCGCTTCAAATATATGCGTCAAAGGGATGCATTTTTTAATATCAAAAGTGGGGGATTTTAATAAAAAAGGAATCTAAAAGCCTTGATTTTACTGGCTTAAAGATTCCGAGAGATTATACAATAAAATAGGGGGATACAATGAATTAAAATGGTGTCTTAGACAATTTAGCTTCCCTATCGCCTCATTCATAAGTGGAAGTCAGCAATGAAGTAGCTACGAATCATAGGCTCCCGGTACATGGCGTCCTCCTTGTGCCGCAAAAAATTATTTACCATACTACGCCAATATTTAACCCTGCTTTTTCGTTAGTTGGTGCAGCCTATATCAGGTGGGAACGCCGTAGAGCTGTCACAATCGGTTTGTATAAAAGCCTCAATGGTTCCGCTCTCCTGCAAGGTGGGAAGAAAATCACTTGTATCCGCATCATTCACCGCTTCTATGGCGTCTGCAAAAGCTGCCAGCCAGCCCCATCCATACAGGCCACGTCATGTGCTGCCTGCTTAGCTTTAATCTCCGTGGAAAGTTTGTCATACATTCCCGTGTAAGCCACCGCATCAATGATTACCTCGCCTCCGTTTTCTTCGTTAAAAGCCACTGCTGTCTCTTTTGCAAGGGCTTCTGCAGGAGACCCGCTTTCTACAAGAACTGTGATGCTGTTCTTATCTGTCTTCCTGGACCCGCTTCCGCCGTTGTTGGAGCTTTCATCGACCTCAACGGCAAAGGCGGCAGGCCACCTGTCTATAAAAATTGATGTGTCAGCATCTTGATGCCTGGATCCTGCCAAAGACTTCCCATCTAAAAGATCTCCTTGAGCAGGCCGCCTAACTTAATATCTACTTGTCAAAGTTCATCCGACCGATGGCCTTTGGTCGGCAGGCTCAAGATTCCGAGTGCCTATTTTACTATATTTCATTATTCTATGTATCTTTCCGATTCCTCTAACAGAACGGTGATAAACTTATACCTTATAAACAGTTATTTTATTAACCTTGTACTCGATTCTCTCTGCCAGCAACATTCGCGTACTAACTCTCGTACAAGCTCTATTTTTCCAGCAGTGCCTTTACTTCTTTCGGATCGGGCATAACTCTAAGTGCCCCCTTTCTCATGGTAATCAATGATGCTGCTGCATTTGCAAACGTCAGCATTTCTTTCAGATTATATTCTGACAAGTCATATAACCCATATTTACAAATATAATGTAAAATGCATCCACAAAACGTATCACCTGCCCCGGTTGTTTCAATCGTGTTATTTTGTCTATATGCAGGTATCTCTATCATTTGGTCTTCATAATAGCCTCTACTTCCTTCCTTGCCCATAGAAACCAATATCAGGCGTATATTGGGATATTTTCTTTTAATCCACTGAACTCCTTCTGTAAAGTCAATTTTACCTGTAAGCCATTGAATTTCATTATCAGATATTTTCAATATATCGCAATAGCCCAAGCCATACATTACTTGTTCCTTTGCTTCTTCCAATGTTTCCCACAACGGTGGTCGGAGATTCGGATCAAATGATATAATAGCTCCATACATTTTTGCATATTCTAATGCTTTTTTAGTCGCATTGCGTACTCCATTATGTGTCATAGATAATGTTCCAAAATGAAATATTTTAGTATCTGCAAACAATCCCTGTGGCACTTCATCTGCTGTCAGCATCATATCAGCTCCGGGATTTCGATAAAAAGAAAAATCCCTATCTCCATCCGGAAGTGTATGTACAAACGCAAGTGTGGTAGGCACTTTTTCATCCATGTATAAATACCTGGTATCAATACCAACTTCCGTAATGACATTCTTTAACCTCTGTCCCAAAAAATCTGCGCCTACTTTCCCAATAAAGGCGGTCTTATTTCCCAACTTCTGCAACATTGCAAGGACATTGCAGGGTGCGCCTCCCGGATTTGCTTCAAATAGTAGATTGTCCTGAATACTACTTCCATTTTCCGTAAAATCAATCAGCAATTCACCCAATGCAATTACGTCATATTTTTTCATTCTCGTATTCCTTTCTGCCACACTTTAGCTTAATCCATATTAAAAAATTTATAAGACAACTTTCCCCGCAGCGAGTTGCGGGGAAAGTTATAAGTAAGCGGCCACTGACACTTGTTAAACATCGCTATCTTTTTATTTAAATTTTAAGTATCGGAATAGCCCGGAATGCGTTCTGTGTCTTATTCATAACCAACTTTACTTTCTACGTTTTTTGAGAACTATAGAAAGCATTCCTGCATTCCATAGGCTTCGTAATCCTTGATCACCGCTTCCCCTCCATAGGTATGAATTTCTATTTGATTTTGTGTATTCTCTGCAAAAATATTATTTGCATGATTGTTCTGATATTGGTTCGTAAAAATCTCAATAGAACTCTGGTCTGAAAAAATATGAATATCCAACTCTTGCTTTCCCTGCAGAAGCATCGTACTTCTCGAAGTTCCCTGGCTCCATCCATCGGAATTATCCCGCACCACACACATCTGTCCTTTCTTAAAATCAAACACGCAGATAACTTTTCTGCCATTACCACAACGCAAATCCAATTCCAATTCCTCGGCATCTGTCTTTACTAAATCAATTTTCATCTTCATCTCAAAAGAAACACCATCTCCCGCCGTCAATTGCACTGCGTCTTTACCGACTGTAAAACAATCCAGTTTGCACTCGTCTTTTCTTAATTTTTCTAACTCCTTAATAGGCACAAACTGAAGCGTATGATCAGGCATAAAACGTACTTCTCTCGGAATATTAAAAAAGCCGCACCATCCTTCCTTATACGTTGGTCCCCAGTCCTTCCAAAACGGCATCCAGTCCCAACAGTTTGCCCATGCCACAATAAGTCTCCGACCATCTGGAGCTACAAAGGACTGCGGAGCATAGTAATCATAGCCCCAGTCAATCTCCCCATTTATCTGATAGGAAAATTTACCTGTCTCATAATCAAAATCACCCACCATATATACTACGGTACGTTCTCCTGCTCCCATTGGAGACACCATCAGCACATATTTATCTCCTATCTGGTAAAAATCCGGACACTCCCACATATAACCCCACTCGCCCCGGCTCTCTGCCAGAACATTGAAAAATGTCCAGTGGAGCATATCATCAGAGCGGTACAAAAGTGCCTGTGCTTTATTATCTCTGCTGGCACCACAGACCATATAGTAAGTATCCCCATGCTTCCACACTTTCGGATCCCGGAACATATGGGAGGGAACTCCCTCCGGCGGAGTCAGTACAGGATTTCCATCATACTTTTCAAAGTGTATCCCATCCTCACTGTAAGCGATACACTGGGTCTGCTCAAATCCTTTTCCATCATTCGTAACGCCTGTGTACATCAAAAACAGCTTACCGTCATGTTCGATAGCACTTCCTGAAAAGCAACCGCCCCGCATATGATCATCGTAGGACTCACTCGGTGCAAGGGCCAGAGGAAGATACTCCCAGTGGAGCATATCATCACTCACCGCGTGACCCCAGTGCATATAATCCCAATGTCCATAATAAGGATTATACTGGTAAAAGAAATGGTACTTTCCTTTGTAATAGATCAACCCGTTCGGGTCATTGATCCATCCAGTCTCACCCATGAAATGATAGCGCTGACGCATCCTCCCATTTTTTACTGTTTCTCTATTCTCGTCAATTGCACGCTGGGCTCTCTCAATGTTGCGCAGCATTAATTCCTTAGACATATATCTCCTCCAAATTATCTATTTATACTCATCACGGAGTTTCTTTGCAAATTCCGTATTCAGCCTAGACTCACGCCGTGCCTTTTTTTCCTTGATGCGGAATTGTTCTTCCCTCGCCGGAGCATACTCTTCCCATCGTTTTTCCCATGACTGCCTTGCCGCTTTCATCTCTTCTGTAAGCTCTGGCATTTTTAAGTTCCTCTCAGGAAGCTTTGGCACATTTGGAAGCCTCTCCTCCACCGGAAGAATCGTAATCTCATCTTCTGTCGGCAGTGTCTGGTACCAGTAAGCCGTGGAACTCCAGTCATCAGACAGATGGTTTGCATGTCCATGCTCTATCGTTACCCGGAGACTCTTCTCAAAACGCACCGGATCTGTAATATGAAAACGGTAAGACACCTGAAAACCATCGGTATCGCCTTCATGAACAATCGTTCCGAAAAACGGATAAGCATTCCTCTGCATTCCCCATGCGTGATTAAAATAATCCTCCGTTCCAGTTCCGTTAAGGCTCGGATATTCCTCTCCATCAATGAAAAACATATCATTACCCTCGCCCCACCAGCTCCCCTGATAGTGCTTAACTGTCAGATTACATCCTACATAATGTCCCGTTCCTTTTACATCAAGAACTGTATAGTTTCCTTCTCCCTTAAAATTTGTCACATTATTGACTTCCGGAGAATTTGTCTGTATATCTGGTCCCCATCCATCGCATGGATTCTCACGTCTCCAGCAGGAATGGAAATAAGCTGTATTTTCATCCAATGACTCTTTGTACATCTCATAATCAATATTAAAATATAATATAAACGGAAGTTCATTCTCGTTTATGATTTCAATCTTTGCCTTCTTATTAAACGGCATCGGGAAATAGCAGGATACAGAACACGGTGCTCCATATCTTCCTGCTTCCTCCGGCTTTAATGACACATTAAACGGCAGAGAGCTGAAATTTCCCGGATAACAGTTGCCTATGCAGAAGAAATCTCCCAAAGGAGCCAAAACGCTTGGCGTATCCTGATTATCCCATGTGATTTTAATCAAAGCCTTCCTGTAATAAAATGGATCATAATCATCCCATATAACACCAAGCGCAGGATGAATTTCCATAACTGGCGCTGCCGATGCATTTAATACCGGGTCAAGAATACTCGGAGCCTTCACCTTGCGGCATGAAGAAGTCATCCAGATATGGGTAATACATCCCGGTCCCTCTACTTCTCCAAGCACAATGCTCTCTTTTGCCGGAATCTCCCAGTAGTCCTGATTCTTGCCACGCTGGTCCCAGCTTGCGAGCCTTCCGTTTCTTGCTTTCTTAATCGTTGTCAGATCCTGAAATAATCCTGATACCTTACTCATAAACTTTCTCCTTTACTTGATAATTTTGCTTAAAACCAGCTTAATCTCAAAATACTAATGCTACTTTATTAACCTTTAACTGCTCCTGAGGTCATACCTTCTACAATATTTTTTTGGAAAATTCCATAAAATATCAATTCTGGTATAATGATCATAACGCTGGAAGCCACGATTCCGCCGTAATCAACCGTATAAGTTCCCTTAAAGAACGATGCTCCCATGGATAGTGTATAATCAGACACATCTCTCAGCATAACTGACGCAAACGGAAATTCATTCCAGATGTACAAAACATTGAATATCACAACCGTAGCAATCACAGGCTTTGCCATAGGAAATATGACTCTTATCATAAGATCCCATATATTGCACCCGTCAATAATTGCCGCCTCATCAATCTCTGTAGGCAGAGATTTCAGATACCCTACTAGAAGTAATGTATTGAAGGAAATAGAAGTGGCAATATACGGAAAGATTAGTGCAAGCTTCCCTCTGAGTCCGAAAAATACATTAATCTTGTATACCGGAAACAACAGGATAAATGGGGATATAGACAGACCCATGATCAAAAATCCATAAAAAATCTTTCTTATTTTCTCGTTCTCAAATTCCATTCTCGCAAGAACAAAGGAACTAAAAAAAGTAATGATTAACTCTCCCACCAGTGAGATTACGCATACAAAAAGTATATTTCCATACAACTTTGGGAAGTTAAGCGTTTCCATCGCATGTCGGTAATTTTCAAAATTAAATGTTTTTGGTAATGCTAACGGTGAAAATAAAATCTCGGAATTTGTTTTAAAGGAAAGAACCAGCATCCATAAAAACGGAAATACGACTAATAATGTAATCAGCACCATCAATATATACCGGACTGCTTTTTTTCTTTTATTTATCATAACTCTTAGCCCCCCTCTCCTTCGTTACCCTACTATAAACTGCCGTAATCAATAGCGACAATAATAATGTAACCGTTGCAAGTGACATTCCATATCCATAATCACTGCTGGAAAATGTCATGGAATAACTATATGTTACCAATGTTTCCGACAGATGATTCGGGCCACCTCCGGTCGTCTGTTGCACAATCTCAAATATTTTAAACACACCTGTAATGATTAGTATAGCTACCGTAGAAATAGTCGTGCGCATCATAGGAATAATTACATACCTGACTTCCTGTACTGCACTGGCACCGTCAATCTTAACAGCTTCCAGAACATCTCCTGGAATCATCTTAAGGCCTGCAATAAATATGGTCACAAGATATCCTAACTGCTGCCAGAAATATATGATTGCGATGCTGTAGGGCGACAATGTATCTCCGCCAATCCACTTTTGTTTAAGATTACCTGCCCCGATTGCATCCAGTACATTGTTAATGATACCAATATTCGGATCCAGAAAATATACCCAGATAATTCCTACAATAATCGGAGCTATAATTGCCGGCGAAAAGATAAGCGCTTTTGAAAAATCCACACCCTTTAATCTTTTGTTCAGCAACAGAGCAATCTGGAAAGACAACGTAAGCAGCAGAACAAATGCCAGTATAAACATGACCATTGTGTTTTTCAAGGAAATCCAGAATATTTCATCTTGAAACAATCTCACATAATTTTTCAATCCTATAAATCTAGCCTGCCCGATTCCCGAATATTTTGTAAAGCTATATCCTACCGCTACCACGATTGGCAGCATAATAAAGATACTATAGACAAGAAGTGTCGGAATCATAAGACATATCTTATATTTTTTCTTACTTAGCCAATGCATAGATTTCTCCCATCTTTCTTATGCTTTTTCCTTCAGTTCCTCTTTGATAACTGCCGGTGTTGGACTATTTTTATCAGCAATTATTGACTGTTAGCTAAAGCTACGTCAATCTTATCAAGAGCTTCTGCTGGCTGATATGTTCCCTGAAGCACACCGAATATACCATCATACAATGCTTCCTGAACTGCAGAAGATACTGTAAGGTCTGGTGCTGCCTCTGGGCTTTCCCATCCGTTTGCAAGAGCTTCAATCATAGCATTCATAGCATACTGGCTGTCAGAAGCCGCCACGTCTTCATAGCTTGTAGCCGGGAAGATAGATCCTTCATAGGAAATCTTTGCTGCCTCTTCTCCGTAATAGAATTTCAAGAATTCATATACACCTTTTTTTAAATTCTCATTATCAGCAATTGCCGCGCTGACACCAATCGGTGCTGACGGAACCTTCATAACAATCTCCTGATTGCTCTGTGTATCAGTAAATCTTGGTCCCCACCAAAATCCAATCTTATCTCCAATATTCTCGTCAAATTCTGCACAATCCCACTGCCCGGTTCCAAACATTGCTGCCTTTCCTTCATTGAGTAACTGCTTAGCGTCAAAATATTCAATCGTAGCCATATTCTCCGGAAACGCACCTGCATCTTTCAGACCCTGAAACTTCTCAAAACAGGCTATAAGCTCCTTATTATTGAATTTATCACTGCCGCCTAAAATGTTTTCAATGTTATCTTCCCAGCCGTATCTTGCAAGGAACTCATTGAACTCCCACATTGCAAATGCACTGTTCTTGCTTCCAATTGCAAGCGGCGTAACGCCACTGTCCTTTAACTTCTTAATCATCTCAACAAAGTCTTCATAGGTTGTCTCATCTGTCGGATATGCAATCTCTGATTTGTCAAACAGCTCTTTATTATAAAAAATGCCCTGTACATTACACTGATACGGAAGCCCGAACTGTCCATTGTTATCCTTAAATGCTGCTTCCATGCCGCCAAGAGCTGTTTTAATATCTACATTTTCCTCAAGGAATTCTGTCAAATCCATCAAAACACCTGCTTCGCTGTACTCTGAAGCCTCTGAACCTTCAATCCAGAATATCTGAGGTAATGTTCCGTCTTCAGCTTTCAACTTCATATTCTTTGAATGAGTCTCTGTATCTGCTGCCTCAAATTCTACTTTATATTTTCCATCATTTGCTTTATTAAAAGCTTCAACGATATTGTACGTGACCGTTTCCTGTTCTGCCGGATTCGCCACATGGATACCAAACTTAATAACTGTTGCGCCGCTTTCATCAGTCTGGGTTTCTTCTGATCCACCTCCTGAACAGCCTGTCATCAAGTTAAGCATCATCGCTCCTATCATCACTGTCGACAGTAATCTTTTGAAACTTTTGTTCATCATAATTTTTCCCTTTCTTATTTATATAGTCTTTGTTGTGAAACCCATTCCATGTTCCTAAAAATTTTGGGGGACTTCACCCTCTATAGAACTTGTTCCATAGAGGGTGAAAATAAAATCCAAAAAATACGCCTCTTTGATTTTCTTAATTTCTTTTTGATGCTATTTCATTCTGTACTCTAGAAATATTTTTATATGTATGTTGTGTCATTCCATCTTTTTCACAGGAAACCAACTCCTTGTTTTAGGGTGTTGGAACAAATGAGTAACTCTTTGTCGCAGGCGAGAACTGAGCCTCTGTTGCACTATAAAGAACCTTAGTTGTGGTAGTAGGTGCGTCCAAAACTACTGCAACGGGGAGATTAGCTACAATCTGGTTTATTCCTAAGTAGTTGTTATCGCCTTCGGTTATGTGAATAATCGCAGGTACTGTATCCTCATTAGGCAGTAACTGTTCTCTAGGGACATCGAAAGCGAATATGTTAGAGCTGATTTGATTTCCCGAACTCTCGACTCTGATTAGCCCATAAGTATCATCAAGCAAGTCCGATTTCCCATCTCCCCATGTACGCCGGAATTGATTACTTGAAATTAAGTTCTCTTTGCTGTTACCGGCGAGAATTACCATACCAGGAAAGTTACTGAGTATCTTATTTGATGAAATATTGCTCCGACTAACATTATTGAGATAAATCTTACCAGCCCACACAATCGTGTTACCTGAGACGAGCAAGCCCTCGCCATTCTCTGCAAAAATTGAATAGCCTGCCCAGGCACTTATGAGATAGTTGTTGGTGATCTTGCCAAGAATAGATGCACCGGTAAGTTCAATGCAGCTGCCCGTTTCTGCAATAAAGTTGTTTGTTATATTAATCGCATCGGCGCCCTTTATTAGGAGCGGTCGCTCCAGGTACATAAAGCCCATCCCCTCAATGCGTAGGGAGTCGTTGTCGCTTTGAACTGAAATACCGATTTTCCCGTTGCTGTAAGGTTTCTCGGCGTTTACACCATTGAGACAGAAGTCCTGAAAAAAAATAGAGTTGAGCCGCCCATTCAATGCAGGCGTGCCAGTCTTGGAAACCAGAAAAGCCTCATGGTTCCCATCGGTGTTCATCACGCGGATGTGACTGCCGCCGGGTAGAACCTCATCCCATTGGCTCGTATCTGCGGTATCGTCCCTAATGGCCTGAGACATGAAACCATGACCAGCACCCTTAATCTGTAGGAAACTGATATCAATTACCACTCGAGTGAGGAGATCGTAGTGGCCTGGGGGGACGTAAATGACGGCTCCCGGGCGGGTTGTCTGTGTCGTTTGTTCTGCTTTAATATCAGCGATGATTTCATTAATTACCGTACCGATGTCATGATAAGGGGACGTGCTCCCTTTGAAAGTTGTAACGTCATAAAATGTTGTAGCCATGTTTTTGCCTCCTATCTTTTTTACTTGTAATACACTCTCGGAATCCCGATATACTTCTTCCTACTGGTAACCCACTTCATTTCTACTCTACATATCAAATCACTCCTTCTAGTGGAACGCGTTCCACATGTTATAAAAAAATAATACTGTCCCTGGGCAAAAAAACATGGAACGCGTTCCACATTTGTTTTGTTATTTTTATTATACTCATCTCATCAGACGTGTCAATATATTTTCTTTGTATTTCCTCAAATTTGTATATAATGCCCGTTTTTTTAATAAAATGCAATTCAAAAACGATGAAATTATCAGCAGTTTGCACAACATGCATTCTAGGTTCTTCTTAACATTTGAGTAATTTAGCAATCTTATATCTCTATCATCCCCCAATTAGCAACCTTTCGATAATCGGAAATTGTATGAATACCCGCAAAGTCAGCAACCACCACTTGAAGTGGTGGTTTGCAGAGACCCTATAAGGGCGACTGCGAGCTACCCTTTAAGGGGGTGTTGCATGCCTGTTGCATGCTACCCCTAAAAGGGACTCTTCTCCTGCTTGTTGCTAACTCCCTCACAAGGGGAATCTCTCAGTCATTCCCTTTTTCTGACTCTTCGGTTTACTTCCTCTTTAGCAGAATAACTTCTCGGAATCTTCAGCCCTGATTTTATCAGGCTTTCAGACCCCTTATTAAAAAATCACCCACTTTTTTATCAAAAACACTTGACAAATTCCAAAAAATTTGCGGCGAAGCCGATTGATTATATTTTATTTCAATCGACTGGAGGCGATTTTTTGTTACCATGTAATCCTGACGGCCATTCCGCTTATCAGGATACTTTCGTATCCGAATTCCTCAAATTTTATCCGAATCCCTTTGTTCTATCCAAAAGCACCTGGAATTATATCGTGCAGTTCTGGTATCTGGATCTTTCCCTTACCGATTCCATTATTAAAGTTAAAAGTCACTTCCATTACTGTCTGGTGCCGTATGCTCAGGGAAACTCCTCTTTACACGATACTCAGCGGTTTCCACTTCGGGGATACTCCCGGCTGGGACTCCCACAGGGAATGCTATTTCTTCGGTTACCACCCCTAAATGTATGTGGCTTCCGATTCCCATAGCGACCTTCCTGTATTTCCACTGTTAGAGCGGACTTCCAGACATGACATGCCTTCGTTTCTCCACTCATTTTGCACCATGAAAGCATATCTTCCTCAGCTGCGCATTAAAAAGCTTCTCCTGGATTCTGCCCATAATGCTTACGCTGTCTACAAATACTGCCACGGGAAAACATCACACCCTTTATCGATTTGAATCCGGGGCATACTGGATATTTCACCTATAAAGATGATTTCACCATCGATGAAGACGGCGTCCCCATCTGTAAGATGGGCTTACGTATGCACAAGGATGGTTATGAAGCCGCCAAACACCGTGCTAAATACCGGTGTCCAAAGGCAGACTGGAAACGGGAATGTTTCTGTGAACCTCCTTGCTCCCCGGCGAAATACGGCAGGACCGTACACGTTTTCACCGATGATAACCCAAGACTGTTTAACATACCGCCAAGGGACAGCAAAGCGTGGGAAAAAGAATATGACGGAAGGTCTTCCGTGGAACACTCCAACAAGCATGAAAAAAGGACTATATATTAGAAGACGACAGGCACCGCTCAACTAAGATGTGGTACCGCCGCCTCTACGGCATCATGATGCTCCAACACCTTGATGCCTGGAAAACGCTCTCTATCGAGGTTTTTCAAAAATCATTATTAGGATTTGCTGCCTAATAATAATATTTTAGATGACTCCATAAGATTTTTCAAGACATAGTACCCGCTATGTCCAATATTTATGTCCATTTTTCTCAAATTTCTTTTTCTGCACGATATTCATTTGTCCATTTTTGGGTGGAATCTCATTTATTAAGACTCCGAGAAGTTACTATTTAATAATAAATGACTTTCCCACCCAAGTGGAACCCGTTCCATGTTTGTAAAAAAAAATAAAAAACTACTTTCTAAAAACACATTATGCGCCCTGTTTTGCATAAGTCAATACTATTTTACACTTTAGGATTTACTTTGTTTATAATACAAGAAAATATCAGGCCTGTTTTGTGCACTTCTAACATTCATACTATAGTTGACCCTCCTTTGCGCAACTCCACTTCGAGACTTACCCGCTTATTTTTATAAACCTTTCCATTTACCAGGTTACAGACAAGCCGCACAGACTCTTTTGCAAGTTCTTTAATCGGCTGGACAATTGCCGTTAGTGACGGCTCCACCATCTCCGTGATAAAAGTGCCGTCATATGCCAAAAACTTCACATCCTCCGGGACCCTGCGGTGTCTTCTTATGGTTTCATTCATACATTCGATGACCGGTCTGTCTACGCCAAATACACCGTCAAATTCGATTCCTTTTGCGAATACGTCTTTCACGGCTTTCTTGTAATATTCTGAATCCAGACGGTTTCTGTCCAGTTCATAATCATAAGTGAATATCCCATTTTCTTTCATGATACGGGCAAATTCAAAGTGCCTGTCATGATATGGTGATTCCACAGTTACTTTGCCGCGGAAATGAAGCACCTTCCTGCAGCCGTTATCAATCAGTGTCTTCGCTGCAAGTCTTCCGCCCTCTTTGTGGTTCACCGCAATAACAGGAATATCCTCACCCAGATACCTGTCCAATGCAACAATCGGTTTATGGATTTTCCTGTACTCTTCCACTGCCAATGAATGCGCTCCAGTAATGACACCATCTACGATATGCCGGTTCAGCATATCCAGATATTCCAACTCAGCATTAAATTCCTTTTCCGTTGTGCAGAGCATCATCTTAAAACCGGCCTTATATAATTCAGACTCCACATAATCAACGAATTCTGCAAAAAACGGATTGGATGCATTTGGAACAAGGACCGCTATTATTCCAGTCCTCTTATGATATAGATTCCTTGCAAGTTCGTTCGGCGTATAATCCAATGTCTTCATGGCCGCCTCAATTCTGCTGCGTGTCTCATCCGACACATATCCGCTGTCATTCAACATTCTGGATACCGTACCAAGACCTACATTAGCCAGCTTGGCAACCTCCCTCATACTTGCCATATATTCACCTCCTCTATCTCTTACTTACATTTTAATTGCTTTTAATTAAAAGTCAATTAAATCTTCCGTTTTCTTCATTTGCACCATCCTTCACCGGATTGACGGCATAACTCGGCATTTCCAAGCCTCATTTTGCAATCAACAATCGTAAAAAGGTAGTAGAATTGGGCTTTACTACTAAGCTGCGAGCTTATCCATTTCAGCATTTGCAGAAGCGTATGTTGCGTATGCGTAACCAGTCTCGCTATCCCGGAGAAGCTGATAATCCACATTGATCTGCCGGTTGACAAAATCAAGATTGACCGTCAGTCCGCAAAATTCGGAGACACGTAGGCCGGTTCCCAGAAAAATAATGATCTCGTCACGATACTTCCAATAGACCGGATTGCCAGCAGCGAAAGAAAGAAGACTGTCCTCCTGCTCCTGGGTCAATGCGATCTTTTCCTCTGTGTCTTCCTCCATGACAGTATCCAGGGCGAAGTTGTTCATTGTATCTTACGCATGATGAAGCAATGGCATCTTCCCTTTTAGAACAGGGCGTATCCCGGTGTGTGATTGCTGCTGCACTCAATAATATCTGCGAGCAGAGCAGGTGTTGACCAACTATATCAATGGGGATTACTCCTGCCATTTGCCGCAAAATCACGAAGGCACTATTTTCCAGATTTTTTCTTCAGTGGAACAGCTTGCCACGATGTTACAGTCCAAGAGTGAAACAGAGCATCAAACAAAGGAATTTTTGAAGGGCACTATATCCGATATATCACACCAATTAAAAACACCTCTGTCCGCTCTTGCCCTGTACCAGGAAATCATAGAAGCAGAACCGGAAAATACCGATACAGTGAGACAGTTTGTTGCTAAGATGGGGCTATCTTTAAAACGCATGGAGCAGTTGATACAATCCATGCTCAAAATAACCCGTTTAGATACAGGAACGATTATATTTGAAAAGAATGCTTGTGTTGTATCAAAGCTGATTGCATACTCCATCAATGACCTGACCACCAGGGCCAGAAATGAAGATATGGAATGGACGGGAGAAGCCATCGGGAATCTTGTTAAAAACGCGATGGAGCACACGCAACCAGGTGGAACAATTGAAATTTCATGGGAGCGCACTCCGGTTATGCTTCGGATTTTTATTTCCGACAATGGCGATGGCATTGCACCAGAGGATATACACCATATTTTTAAGCGTTTTTACCGTAGTAAACATTCACTGGATACACAGGGGATTGGACCGGGGCTTCCCCTCGCCAAGTCAATTATTGAAGGGTAAGGCGGCATCATCTCTGTAAAAAGTGAATTATACAAGGGCACGACCTTTACCCTCTCCTTTCTTACGGAAATGTAATAGGCGTTTGCGAAACGCCAGAACCCGCATAAATGCGGGATTCTTTTTTCTACAAAATGAAACATCTCCTCAATGGTTTATGGTAAAATAGAGTTGCC
>ERZ894240.685-NODE-685-length-30219-cov-6.641427_pt1 | contig 30219 bp, 42 predicted proteins | sample MGYA00380298_ERZ894240 | MGnify/ENA primary metagenome ERZ894240 (study PRJEB32331, sample SAMN06328419) | human gut metagenome | biome: human gut microbiome; feature: stool | host: Homo sapiens | collected 2014-06-27 ... | reverse complement strand
GCGGCTGCCCTATCTGCTGAACGCATCGCGGTTCGCGCATTATGTCAAGGCGAACATGCGGGACAAGGTGGGGTCGTTCATGACGGCGGATAACGTATCAAAGTATCTGAATAACTGGATCAGCCAGTATGTCCTGCTCTCCGACGACGCGGGGGACGACATCAAGGCGCGCTATCCGCTGCGTGAGGCCCGCGTGGACGTGAGCGAGGATCCCGGGAATCCGGGCGCGTACAAGTGTGTGATCTTCCTGAGGCCGCATTTCCAGCTTGAGGAACTGACCGCAAGTATCCGGCTTGTGGCGGAATTGCCGCCGCCCGCGGTGTAAAAAACGATGCGCCTCCGGCGGCGAGGGGCCGCGAATCCCTTTGCCCGCCGGGGGAGATCTGTGGTGCCCTCGACCCGTACGGCTCGAAGGCTCGCCCGGTGCCCGGCCTTTTTGAAACCGCCCTTTGGACCGGCCCCGGACTTCCGCATGAATGGGGATGCCGGAGCTGGAGCGATATTCCAAGGAGGGGGAAATGGTTTCCGTCTTTGATGCCTTCCACTGCGACGTTGCCGCGTCATAAAACGCAACTGCCCAATGTCTGTGAATCCCATCCGCCCTGTGCGCCGGGCAGGAGGGAAACCGGAAGTTCCACGGGCACGAGCCATTTCTCCGGATGGGGGCAAGAGGGCGGCAGCCCTTGCCGCCGGATCATACAACTCTTGAGGAGCAGAATCCATGTCCACGAATACCTTTCTCAAGCTCGGTGATATTGAGGGCGAATCGACCATCAGCGGCTTTGAGAAGCAGATGGAACTCATCAATTTCACCAACGGGTTTCATCAGCCGACCTCGCCGATCCGCAGCAGTACCGGCCCCACCACGGGGCAGGCCGTCCATTCGATGATGAACGTGACCAAATATCTCGACAGTTCCTCGCCCAATATCTGCAAGGCCCTGTGGAGCGCCAAGGTCCTGGATTCCGTGGTGCTCACCTGCTGCCGTATGGACAACGACGCCGCGATCAAGTTCCTTGAAATCACGATGGAGAACGTGGTGGTGGCCTCTTACAACCTGCGTGGCGGCGGGGATCTGCCGTATGAGGAGATCGCGCTGAATTACGCGACCATCAAGTACACCTATATCCGCCAGAAGGAAGAGGGCGGATCCGACGGCAACATTGCCGCCAGCCACGATCTCAAGACGAATAAGGTTTCGTAATGAAGGAGGAAAGGCGCATTCCGCTGTTGTCCCGCCTTGCGGGGAAAGCTTCGGGGCGCGGATTGTCCCGGAGCGAATACCTGTCGGCCGTGGCGGAAGACGTCGAGGAACTGCTCAACACCCGTGCCCCCTGTGGGAATGGGGATGCGGCGGATCTGGTGATGGGGTACGGCCTGGCGGACTGGAGTTCGGCCCCGCTGGACGGGCGAGAGGTGGCCCGTGCCGTTTCGGCTGCGCTGGAGCGTTTCGAGCCGCGCCTGAAAAAGATAAGGGTGAGCTCGCTTGGATTTGAGGACGGTCGGCTGCATTTGCGGGTGGATGCGGCGTCCGAAGAGGAACCGGTGACGTTTTTGCTCCAATGCGACGGAGGCGTGTTCTCCGCTGGAGCGGGCGCGGAGGGCTGATGCACGCCTTTGAGGACATCGCCGGGCTGTACCGGGAGGAATTGCGTTCCTTGCGTGAGGACGCGGTGCGCTTCGCCGTGCGGAATCCCGGCATGGCGCGCCAGCTCGGGCTGGCGTCCGATACGCAGCCCGATCCTTTGGTTAATCTGCTGCTGGAGTCGTTCGCATGGCTTGCCGCCCGGGTGAGGGCGGACGCGGAATCCCGGCTGCCGCTGGTTTCGCACAGCCTGCTCGGGCTGCTCTATCCGCAGTTCGTCTGCCCGATTCCGTCCGTGGGCGTGGCGGAATTCATCCCCAATCCGGCGGGCGTGGCCGGGTTGCCGGACGGATTCGGCATTCCGGCGCACACCCCGATCCACAACCGTGACGAGCGCGGCGGCGTGCTGCGCTGGCGGACGGCCCGGCCTCTGACGTTGCATCCCGCGAAGGTTGTACGGGCTTCCATCATCCCTCCGGCGTCTTGGATGCCCGCTGCGGCGCAGGGCGTGCCCGGTGTCCTGTGCCTGCGGATCGAGGGTATCGCGGGGCTTTCGCTGGCAAAGTTCGGATTGCCCTCGTTATCTCTCCACCTTGGCGGTGATCGGTTTGCGACTTTTCCCATGCACGAATGGGTGCACGGCGCGTGTAAGGATGTCTTTCTCGCGGACGACGCCGGGGCCGCAAAGCCCAGGGCGCTCTCCCTTGGCCGGGAGGCCCTGTGTCATGCGGGCTTGGAGCCGGGCGGGCGTCTGTTCCCCGAATCCGCCTACGCTCTGCCCGGATACCAGTTGCTGCAGGAGTATTTTGCCTATCCCGAACACCTGCTGTTCTGGGAGGTGTTCGGGCTGGAGCGTCGGCGGGAACTCGGGGATTTGCCAGGCTTCGATCTCCTGTTCCCCGTGGACGCGCCGCCGCCGAAAACGGTTTCCTCAAGATTGTTCCGCACCTGCGCCGTACCTGTGGTCAACTTGTTCGAGCGCATGGCGGAACCCATCCGGGTGGATCACGAGCGCTCGGGACACCTGCTCGTGCCGGATCTGCGGCACCGGGACAGTACGGAAGTCCATTCCGTGATCGCTGTGGACGCTTTGGAGGGAGGGGAACGTTCTTCGGTTATGCCGTATTTCTCTCTTTCAGGAGAAGGGGATGCGCCGCCGTCCCTGATGTGGTTCCTGCGCAGGAAACCATCTTTGGACGGCATAGGGACGGACGTGTTTCTGCATTTCAAGGAAGCGGCGTTCCGCCCGGAGACGGCTCGGCCTTGGGTGGCTTCCGCGCGGGTATTGTGCACGAACCGCCACCGTGCCGCCGAGCGCTGGCGTCAGGGCGAACTGACGCGGGATACGGACATGCCCACGGCGGCTATCCGCTTCTGCGGCCCTCCTTCGCAACAGCACGATCCGCCCATGTTCGGCGGCGAACTGTGGAAGCTCGTTTCCCATCTCAGCCTCCATCAACTTTCTTTGAGCGGGCCGGATGCCGACAATGTCCTGCGTGAACTGCTCCGCCTGTACGCGCCTCCGCGCGACGCTTTTGCGCAGCGCCAGATCGCCGGCGTGAACGGGTTGTGTGCCAAGCCGCTCATTCGCCCCTTGCGCTCCGCTCCGGGCTGTGCGGCGAGGGGAACCCGGCTGACGCTCACGCTCGACGAGGACGCCTTCACCGGAGGCAGCGCGTTTCTGTTCGCGGAGGTCCTCGACGTGTTCTTTGGGCTGTACGCCGGAATCAACACGTTTACGCAGCTTGTGCTGAAAACCTGTAACCGTAAAGGGACGTGGCACAGATGGCCTCTGCGATCCGGCGCGCTTCCGCTGATCTAGACGGCGATGCCTTGTCGCGCTTCCGGTCCGCGCCGTGGCGTTTCGACGTCTGGCAGGCGGGTGCGATTCTTGAGGCATGGAAAGGCCGCATGGACTGGGGCGTCCCGGCTTCGGACATCATCCCTGCTGGGGTGGTCCGCGGCGTGGCCTTCCCGGAGGGCGGGGCTCCGCGCCTTGATGTGAATCTGCTTGGGCTGGCGGGCATGGATGGGCCGTTGCCGCCGCATGTGGCCTTGCTGGTGCGGGAGCGGATGCGGGCCGGGGACCCGGCATTTCAGGAGTTTCTGGATCTGTTCCACAACAGGATCCTGCATCTGTGGCGGGATATGGCGTCGTCGTTGTGCCCGGAACTGCGGGCTGACGGCCTGCCGGAGGATCACCCCTTCGCCGCGTTCCTGGAGGCGGTTTCCGGCCTTCCCAATACGGGAGAGCGGGCGCGGGATGTGCCCATGCCCGGCCCGGTGGCTGGGAGGGGAGACGTGCCCGCCGCGCTGTTCCGGTCCTGCGCGGCCGTATGGGCCCGGCAGCCGCGATCCGCGGCGGGGTTGGAAAAGCTGGTGAAGGCGGCCTTTGGGGTTGAAGCCCGCGTGGAACCGTTCCACGGCGCATGGGTCGATCTGCCCGAGGAGGATCTCACCCGCCTTGGCGGAAGGGATGCGGGCAATGCGCGGCTCGGAAGCACGGCCCTGCTCGGAAGCCGGGTTTTTGACGCTTCGGCGGGGATCATCCTGCGCCTCGGCCCGCTGACGGAGGCACAGCGCCGGATGTTTCTACCCCCTCCCGCCGGAACGTGCCGCGCCGACCTGCTTGCACTGGTCCGCTGGTATCTGGGGGACGTGGGGTGTGAAATCGTGCTGGAAAGGCAAGGGGGCACAGGGAGAACGTATGGGTGTTGAGCAGATCGTCATGAAGTTTGCACAATATTCTCAAAGTATTTGCTCTTTTGATCAAGGTTTTCTTTTGAAACTCGATGCGGCGCACGCGGGCAGCAAAGGCATCTGCTATGCCCTGTCGTCATGTTTTATCCTCGGCTGCCTGAGCGGAAAAATTCCAGAGGACAGTTTTAAAATCATATCTGATTACAATAAACTGGATACGCTTGTCGCCATACAGAAAGCGTATTCGGACTTCAACGAGGATCGGGCGGGCATTTCCGAGGAGGAAAGGGACAAGATCAATGTGGAGCACACGTTCCATGAACTCATGGGCAGGACAGGCTGTTTTTCTTGTCCCGGCTTTACGGTTGAACCGGTGATGAAGCTCTCCAATCATGTGGGGGCTCCCGCCTCAATCGTCGGCAAGCTTGTCTCCGGCGCGGGGACGCCTCCCAGTGCTTTCATACTCCTTCGGATGCGTTTTACTGTGCGGGAGAAGATCTTGTTCATAAAATATCCGGTGGGGGCCGGACATGCGATCGCGTTGGCACAGACCCCTTCCGGTTTGTACCTGTTTGACCCGAATTTAGGGATGTTCAAGGCCCTCGGACAGGCAGAACTGGTAACAATGCTTGAATTCGTCTTTCAAATCTATGAAGTCGAACACTATGCCTCTATCTATATTACCTGAGCCTGGAGAAAATGAATGCCCGCCGCTACCCTCACCGGCTACGAGGCCCTTTCCCGTCCGTTTCGTTACGTGCTGGAATATTACCCTGCCGAGCAGCCGGAACTGGCGGCACTGATCGGCAAACCGTATACCGTACGGCTGCCCATGCCCGACGGCTCGACGCGTCCGCTCAACGGCATCGTGTTCCGTGCCGAACAGGGGCCGTCCACTGTGCGCTCCGCCCGGTATACGCTGGAGCTGCGCCCGTGGTTCCTGCGCCTTGATCAGGAACGCACCTGCGCTGTCTTCCAAAATATGAGCGTGCCGGAAATCGTCACCAAAGTCTGCACTGACGCTGGATTCGGGCATATCCGCAATGCCCTTTCCTCAACCTATCCGGCAAAGGAGTACACCGTCCGTTATGGCGAAACGTCGTTCGCCTTCTTGAGCCGTCTCATGGCGGAGGCCGGGATTGTGTATTTTTTCGAGCACAGTGGGTCCGCGCACACGCTGGTCATGGCCGATTCGCCCGACGTTTTCGCGGATTGCCCGCAGGGTGCGACGCTGGAATGGCTTCCCGACGCGCAGGACAAGGAGGGTGGGCCGCCCACGGAACCCTCTGCGCATGTTTTTGAGCTTTCGCTGTTACGGCAGGTTGCTGCGGCTTCTTGCTCCGTGGATGACTATAACCCGCTGACCCCTGAAACCAGCCTTGCCGCGTCCGCGGGAGAAGGGTTCCCTTGCCTTGGCTATCCGTTGGCCGGGTGATCAATGGCATGAAAACTAGTGGGAAAAAACGAGATAACTTGGGAAGTATCGGGAAGAGTTTTAGGCGGGGGTGTAATTCTATTGCAGAATCTGCAACAAAAAAGGAGGGGAATCAACCCTCCTTTTTTGTTGGCGGATAAGCTGTATCTTTATCGGTTCATAGCGTCTTTAAGCCGCTTCGCCGCCGTGAACTTGATTGCGTTACAAGCGGGAAGGGAGAGTTCTTCCCCTGTCTTTGGATTACGTCCTTTTCGAGCGGCCCGTGCCACGGGCGCGAACGTCCCGAAACCGGGGAGGAAAATCCGTTCCCCTTCCGCCAGCGCTTCCGTGAATGTGTCGAGCGCGGCCTTGATGAGCTTTTCCGCTTCGGCTTCCGTTAGACTGCATTCCTTCCTCAACCGCTTTACGAGGTCATACTTGTTCATGTGATTCTCCGTTTATTTTGATGTGATTCACGCGGTCCCGCAGTTCCGCGCGCTTAGCGTTGTTCCATCTGTCGGTGGTGCCGACGAGGTAGCCGGAAATCCGGCGTATCCTCTCGAATTTGACGCCTTGCCCTATCTTGCCTTCCACAATGGGAAGGTGGCTGTATTCATCGCGCTGTACGTCCATTAGTGCCCCCTTCCCCGGCATACCGGGCGGACGCCGCATTCAAGGCGTCCATGCAGACCTTCATCATGGCCAGACGTTTCTCGGGTTCCTTTTTATCAGCAAAGAAACAGCAGACGAGCGATCCGTCCCGTGTATCCTTTATAGGCGGAATACCAGAACCGGATACGACGGAAATAAATCTAGGCATCTTTTTCCCTACTGCACCACCGCCGTAGCGGGCTGCTGCTCTGAGAAGAACCGTTGCAGATGCTCCCGTACCGCCGGTTCCTCGATTCTGTCTACCCAGTTTTTTAGGGTTTCGATGACGAGCTGGAGCTGTTCCACAGAGCACCATTCGATTTTTTGCGCCCGCGTGATGCGCCGGATGTACGTCTCGATAGCCTGATCGCTCCGGTTTCTGACGATTCCGAGATCGTGCATTTCATACCAGAGGCTTTTGATCTTCCTGAGCTGCGGGTCCGCCGTTGTGCGAAAGCCCACTTTTCTGAGCGCGGTCAACGCCCGGATCAGTTCCCCGCCGGAAAGTTCCTTGCTTGAAGTCGTCCGACCGCCCGTGATGCTGGAAAGGAGCGCGCGATACTCTTCGTCAGTCATGCCGAGCTTGCGGCGTCCCGTCTGGAGGGCCTTGATGAGCTTCTTGGGATCGGTTGGGGTACGCATATTCTATCCTTATATATGGAGCCGGGCGGATTGCTCCGCCCGGTTTGTCATTATACGGATTCAACTCCCGCGAGTTCCGTCTCGTTCAGTTCGTAGAAAAAGAGATCGGATTGTTCGAGCCTGCACCCCACGGCGGCGAGGCGTTCCGGGGAAAGCTGGCGGAGCGCTTCCTTATCCACTTCCTGCTTTGTCCTGATGCACTCGGGCATCCCCGCGTCGCGGATAAGGCCGAGCACCTGTTCCCATGTCGTTTTCCGCATGGTCTTGACGGCGGAACTTGCCCGAAAGCCGATAATGCCGAACGTGAGCTCCCGAGAGCGCTTTTTGACGAACAGCTCGGATTTTTTGGACTCCCCGAACCTGATCAGCGCCTGTTCCAGAACTTCAATGTCTTGCTTGATCGGTTCGGAAGTCTCGGCGCATTTGAGTTTCAGGGTATCGACGTCTTCTTTCAGCCCGAGTTCAAGGAGAGCAAGTTCCCGCTTCCTCGCCGCGATCTGTGCCAGTGTCGCGTCCGCTTCTTCCAGAGTCGTCACCGCCGGGATGTTCAGAACGGGTTTCACACGTTTTGCCATTGTTTTTCTCCTGTTGTGCGGGAATCATGCCGGATACTTTGCTTTCGGTGACCCCAGCCTGCAATTCCATTTGGTATGTTTTGAGGGCTTCCATAATAATGCGTTCTTGGACTTGCTCGGGATGCACCAATATTGCCCATATGAGATAGAGCGCCGCGAGTGTCATAAGTAACGGCATATTATCGCCCCTGTACGGCGAGCCATTCGCTTTCCTTCACTTCACGCAGCCATGAAGGAATTGAAGGGAAAGATTTGGTTCCGTCGTGTTCAGGATTTTTACCGCCGGGAATTTTGACAAGGATTTTCCCGGAAGCGATGCCTGCGACTGAGTAGTACACAGCGTGCCCCGTTCGGGATGCGGAGTGTGGGCCTGTAGCGATTCTGTGAAGCCGGAGCCTGTCGAGTATGAACTTGGACGCGCTAAAGGTCAGTTCTTCGGCTTCGAGCTTTTGGGCAAGGCGCTTCCCTTCTTTTGTGCTGAGTTTCGGATAGTATCCGTAGCCTTCTTCCCCCGAAGTTCGGGTTTCGCCTTTCAGGTACGGGCGGTGCGTCGGCCTGTTGAAGGCGAGTCCCGTCACCTTTCCGTCGTTCCATACGCTCAGGATAAGGCCGTCGGCCTCGTACTCTGAGATAAGCGCTTCTCGTGCCTCATGGGTCGCTTTTTCTCTTTCGAGAACTTCGGCGACGAGCGCGTCGGCTTCGGGGCCTTCTCCAATGTAGAAATGCTTTTCCATGATATGCTCCTAAAAGATGGTTACGGTCGCACCATCTTGACCACGTCCGCCGTCACCTGCTTTTCCCCGGCACTCGCCGCGAGGTTCAGGGCGGCGATGGTCATGTTGGCGATCATGAGGGGATAGCCCATGTACACGCCATTGCCGGAATGGTCCTGCGCCACGGTGAGGCTCTCTCCAATCTCGGCGACTCCGTCGGCGGTAAACACTTTGGTGAAGTCGAGCCCGGCACGGGCAAACCGAAAGCGGAGAAAATCCGCTACGTCTTCGATTGGGGTGATATGCAGCACGTCGCACCGCTGCACAACTTCGCGTACCCCCGCGTCGGCGGGCTTCAACTTTTCCCCGAGCTCCGTCTGTCCGATCAGGATGATGGAAAGGAGCCGGTGCAACCCGTCCTTCAATTCCCAGAACCGCTTGAGGCTTTTCAGGGTATGCCGGTGCAGGTCGTGAGCCTCTTCGATGATGATGCAGTGATGCGTCCCCGCGCCGTGGGCGCTCTTCAAGAGCTGGTGGAGCCTGCGAAAGCGCATTTCCGGAGACGACGGAACCGAAGTTCCGGGGGCGATAGTGCTGATGATGGCCTCGGCGATGTGCTGGGAGCGCATGGGCTTGCCGTTCGATTCGTTCTCGGCCATTGCCAGCGTGTACGGTTCGATGATGACGGTCTTGCCGTTTTCGTTCTTCACGCGGTCAATGAGCTCTTCCCGGAGCGTGGACTTCCCGGAACCGGACTCGCCCACCACGGCGAGGAAACCGCCGTTCGTCGCGGCGTCATACATCATCTCCCGGACATACCGGATTTCAGGCGAAAGATAGACGTCAGCGGCATCCTGCGGATCGGCAAAGGGGTTTTTGACGATGCCGAAGGCTTGCCGTGTCTTCATCGTGAGCGTTTGCTTCTTCAAGATCATGGGTTCCTCGCTTTCCGCCGTATCCCCGGCGGGGGTATCTTCATCCCCGGCAAGTTTTTCCAGTTTGCCGAGGGCATAGTCGACAAGGGCGGCCTGTGCGCCGCGCTCTTCAAGCAAAGAGGCGAGCCCTTTTTTGAGTCCGGCCCATCCCGTTTTCGGGAGGGTTCCCCGGTTCAAAAGCTGATTGACGAGCGCTGGGGAGACACCGAGCTTTGCGGCGGCCTCGCGCTGACTAAGCTCCGCCTCTTCAAAGAGATCTTTTACGGTTGGATCGTAGGGGATTATCCGGCACATGCCGCCCTCCCTTCGTTTGGCCGGAACTCAAGCCGCCGGGCACGCTTCGGCGCGAACTTCTCGCGCATCCGCTCAATCACGGCCTCGATCTCGTTTCCAGGTACGGTGTCGGGATACCTGGTCCGCAGCCATTCCGCGCATTCGTCGGTATTGTCGTCGCGCCAGACGTCCGGGTGATCCCGGCGCATCATCAAAGCGAAGGAAAGGCGCTTCATCGGCGGCACGTCGGCTTTTTGTTCCTCTACCTGCAAAGGCGTCCCGGCCTTCTTCAAATATACGGGCGCTTCCTTCACGTCGGCCATAATGTCGATCCCGGCGTAGGCGGGCTTTCCTGCTCGGCGCATCTTGTCGGCCTCCTCCACGGACTGGACGCCGTAGGCTTCCTTTTTGATCGCTTCGAGGGTCTTTTCCGCGCGCGTCTTCGGCATGGCCTTGAAGCCCTCCCCGAAGGCCGGAGCGCCGAGATCGAACCCTGCGCCGTCGAACTGCATGGGAGGCACCTCGAAGGAAAGTTTTTCCCCGTCGGGCTTTTCGATGACGGCAATGATGTTCGGGGCCTTGTAGGGATTGAGGCGGACGGATACGGAGTCCCTGACCTGCAACCCGTGGTAGCCGAGTTCACGCAGATCGTAGCGCCGGACGCCGTAATGCGTTCGGGTGTCGGCGCTTATCGTGAAGTCGTCCTTCACCTGACACCGTACCTCGCCCCACGCCGCGATGGAGTACATGACGTCGGCTTCAACCGTACGGAGCTTCTCCGCAGGAATGGAAAGCCACACATCGTTGCGGGTCTTTTTCGTCCGGGTGTGGATCGCCGTGGCGCAAAAATACCTGCGCCAGCGATCCGCAAGCTCCTGCAACTGCGCGATGTCCGGCACTTCCAGAAAGCGCAGGCGGCTCTCGAATTTGCATTCGACGATGTCCTGACACTTTTCGACCGAACCGGTGGCGCGGGCTCTTCCCGGCACATGCTGCGCCGGAGTGATCCCCATTTGCCCGCAAAAGCCCGTGACGAGCGAAGAGGCCGGGCCGGGGCCGGGATCGGTGTAGAGGATTTCCGGGACGCCGTGCATGACGTCCTGCGGCCCCCGGTCGGTAATGGCATCAATCAGCGTATCGAGAACCCCCTTGGCGTCTTCTCCGGCGGCCTGCTCATAGCGCAGGTAGAAGTTGCCGGAACAGTGATCAACCACAATATAGCGCACGATGCGCGTATTCCTGATCTTGATGAGGTTTTCGGGCTTCTTTTCGTTGTAGCTCTCTTCCTTCATGAGCCCGATATTTCCGGTGCCCCGGATGCGGTACAGGACGCATACCGAGGCGTCGGCCTGCCAGAGCCTGTTGGGGTACTCCGTCCGCATACGGACGGACGGGCTCGCCACCCTGAGCTGATCCGGGTGGCACCCGTAGCGCCGCATGGCGCGGCTGATGGTTTCAACCGACGGCATGGTGACTTCTCCTGTTTCCTGGTCCGCGATGCCTTCCCCGTTCGCCTCCCAGCGCTTCACGGCGTCCTTGATGCACATGGGCCTTTTGCCGTTGGCGCGGTCGCCGCAGATGACGAGTCCCGCGATCTTCCGGCAAAGCGCCTCGGGAACGCACGTCTCGCCCTTGTCCTTACGTGGCTTTTTGCCGCTCTCCCACCCGCCGTACTTTTTCAGATAGTTGTAGGTGGTGTTCAGGGAGCGATTCAGCGTTTCGGCAAGCCGTGCCACGATGCGCCTGCGATCCCCATTGCACGGGTCCGCCTTTTCGAGCGCACGGGCCGCGTCGCTTATGAGGCGAAGCTGTTCGGTTGAAGGTGTGGAAGGCATGGCAAACCCCTAGTCGGTCGTTTCCTGATTGTCCGCTTCGAGGAACGGTTCCCCATCCACATCCGGGCCGAAGTCCGGCACAAGCTCCGCAGTAAGGTCCACGTCGATCCCGGCGGAGAGAATATGCGCGGCCATGCCCCGCACGGCGGAAGAAATCCGCTCGTGGACATAGGCCGCCGTCTCTTCCGAATTTTCATCGTCGTCGAGAACCGACGAACCGAACGCCGCAAGGTTCGCCACGGCGAAAACGGCGTCTCTGCACTTTTCGTCGATGATCTCCCGGTTCTTCGCGTTCTTCTTCATCTTTTTGACTTCAACGTCAGCAATGGCCGAAGATGTGGCCACGATGAGCTCTTCTTTCAGCGCCGCGATCTGGTCGTTTCGCTCCTGCGCCACCTTTTGCTGGGCTTCCTTATCTTTTTCAAGCGCTTCGACCTTTTCCTTGAGCTTTTCGGCTTCCTTTTCGAGCTTCTTGTTGTCGGCCTGCGCCTTGGCGTGCTGGGCACAGATGACGTCGATGGTGACGCGCAGGTCTTCCGGCGTGGAACTCTTGAGCTCCCGGAAGATTTCTTTTTTCGTGTCCTCGTCCACGTCTTTGATGGCCTTGCGGATTTTGCGGGTGTCCCGCACGGTAAGGCCAAGGTTGCGGATTTCCGTCAGGCGTTCCTCGCCGAACGTGGCGTAATTCTGGAGCGCTTCGGCTATGGTTCGATAAGAGACCCCCGTAGCTTCGCAGAGTTCTTCAAACGTCTGCGGCTGACGGATATTGCCGCGCTGATCCGTAAAGCTCCGGCCCTTGTATTCGCCGCTGGCCTTCATGGCCGAAAACCACTGGATGACGGCGAGGCTGAGCCCCGATGCCGCCGCCTGAAAGCCTTGGACGCGGCCCACCTGTTGCTGGAATTCGAGATCGCGGGCGTAGTCTTCCGTGCGGACGGAGACGGTGCCGGTGCGGACGGCCTCAAGTTCCTTTACCGGATCGGGTTGTTCGGAAACGGCGGGGGTGGAAATGGTGGTGTTCTCGGCGGAGGGTTCTTCGCGGGTTTCTTCGGGGGTGATGGTGGTGTCGTTCATCTGGAGGTTCCTCCTATGGGCCGGGAGTTATCGCGGTAGGCGGTGAAAACGGTTTCAGACTCGACGCGCCAGCGAGTGATTTCCCCTGTGGATACGTCACGGACAAAGACGATTTCCTCTCCATCGAGTCCGGTAAGTTTAGCGTACCATTCCGCTATCTCTCGAGGGCTGTAAGCGGTTAGTACAGGAACACATATCCATGAATTTTCGGAAAGCGGCGCAGGCATTTCCCAGTCAAAAGAACATTGGTAGTTGGAAAGTTCTCTCATGCCTCGTTATCTCTCCAATATCCTGTAAGCTCCGGTTTCGATGTTGCGCTTGAAGTCGTCTTGCCGCTGCTGCTGGTTGCGAAGGGCTATGTCGTAGGCCCGGTAGGCCCGAAGCGGCCTTGCCGTAAGCGCCCAGCGCCCGCTTTCGAGCTTTTGCGCCATGCCTTCGGCGGCGAGGGCGTCCATGTCCCGGCAGACGTTCGGGGCGGAAATGCCAGTGGCGACGGAAAGATCGGTTACGGAAAGCCCGGTCACGACGTGCGGGGCCAAGGTCTCGATAAGTAGGAACGCCCGTCCGAGCTGCGTGAGCTTCTTCTTTTCGGTCATGCAGGCACCTCCAGATTGTTTTCCATGTGCGCCACCTGTTCGGCGACGGCGGCGAGGTTGAAGGCGAGGATGATAAGCTGCATTTCCACGCCCATGCTGACGGTTCCGTCGATGATCCGCGCAATCTGGGAGGCCAAGCCGTCGATCCTCGCCGCCAAGGGCGGGAGTTGCGCCGGGGTGTCGAGTATGGTAACAGGCCAAGCGGAAACACCGTTTCGTTTCTTCCCCTTTGGGCCCTTCACCGTTGCAGCGGTGAGGGGCTTTTCGTTTTCGAGCGCCCGGAAGATTTCCGGGGCCACGGCGGGGAAATGGGCTGTGAGGGTGGTGGTGCTGAGGGTGCTCATGATCTGTTCTCCTCGTTCTCGGTGGTGTAGTCCGGGGTATCGGCAAAGGTGTACACATCGGGCCGGGTCGGTTTTTCAATGAGGCCCTTGGGCTCCTCCCCCCGATACCGATCCTTTACTTCTTCGTAGATCATCACCGTACAATCCCATGCGCAGCAGTCGCAGATGTGCGAGTCGTTTTGTCCGGCAACTAGAATGATTGCCTGAGATTCATGGCGTCCGCAGAAGTTGCAGGATGCATAGCCGTCTTTATGAGTCATGCGTTTTTCTCCTTAATCTTCGGTCTGTTCTTCGTCTTTAAACCGACCGTATGCCTGTACGATGGCTCCAAATCCGATCGCGGCGAGTTCTCCGCAGATGCCAACACGTCCGGCGTCAGGGAAAAACTCGATCTCTACGTCTATCCCCCCGTTTTCCGCTACGGTGATGACGGCCTTGCGTTCCTCTTCCATCTTGCGTTGTCTCCTCCGGAGCTTCCGAAGCTCCCGTTTCAGTTTTCCGATCTTCATGTCCCTGCGCCTGATGCGCCGCATGAGCCTCGCCATGTTCCAACTGACGGGGTGCATCATGACGCCGCCCGCTCTTCGATGACGCCTTCCTTGAGGCCGAGGAGCACGGCTGCCCGGTGGGATTCACCCCGCGCCCCGTTCGTCCGGCCATTCAACAAATCATAGACGTACTGCGGGGCGAGATTGTGCTTGCGAGCCCACTGGGAAATGCTGAGTCCGCGCTCGGCAAAGGCGTCCTTCACGCTTTCCCGGAGCGTCAGCGGAATGTCCGTCCTTCGAGTGTTTGTCTGGTTCATATCCCTTCCCTTTCTTGCGCCCCTTCTCGGTTCCGTGTAGGGGTGGTTTTGGAAGTTGTGGTTTTTCGTGGTTCGTTGGAAACGAATTTGCACCCATTGGGTGCAAATGTCAATATATCGGGTGTATTTTTGGAGGAAAAAATGGGCACGATCGGTGAACGAATCAGAGAACTCAGGGGAAAACTTTCAAGAGAGGCTTTCGCCGCAAAGTACACTATTCACCGTAATACAGTTGAAAGATATGAAAAAAATTTAAGAAGCCCAGACACGTTATTCCTCCAAGAATTAGCTCGACAGGAAAATGTTAATCTAGAATGGGTGCAGACGGGTGCAGAGCCGAAATACAAAAAAGACCTGCGACGCGTCGCAGGTCTTCAAGCCCCCCAATCAAGACAACCTACTGAAAATACAGATGTCGATACCACAAAAACCTGCGACGCGTCGCAGGTGTCTGAGCTTCAGCGCCAAATCACGGACCTTCAGGGACGTCTTTCTATAGCACTTGAAAAAGGGATGGAGTTCCAAGAGCGTCTTATGACAACCACACAGGAAAACGCCGATCTCCGTGTGCAGGCCGAGCGCCACCTTTCCCACATCCGCGAGCTTGAACGCGAAAACGAGGAAATCCCGGCGTTGAAAGCCCGGATTACCGAGCTTGAACGCGAGCTTTCGGAGCGCCCGAAGTTGCCGAAGACGGTCCCGGTGGACGTGAGCGCTAAAAGTAAGCCGACGCCGGCACACGGTGCAGGAACGGATACGGCTGTGGTTCCCGGTACTGGTGCTGGCATTTCTGGTGTGGGAAATCTGGGGGCGGTGGTGAAAAATGGAGAATAGGAGAGGATGGCTATGAAAAGATTGTTATTGGCGACGTTGCTTCTTGTTCTGCCTTCTGTTGCCTTTGCTGGTGGCAACGAATGGAACGATTCATTCAACAAGGCAAAGAAGACGTTGGAGCGACAGGTCTATTACGATCATCGGGTGACGCTTTATTGCGGAGCCACGTTCGACGAAAAGAAGAAGGTCACGTTGCCGGAAGGCTTTACCGCCACGAAGCACGCCAAACGGGCCGAAAAGGTGGAATGGGAGCACGTCGTTCCCGCCGAGAACTTCGGACAGACGTTTGCGGAATGGCGCGAGGGTGACGCCCAGTGTGTCGATAATCGTGGGAAAGCCTTCAAGGGCCGTAAATGTGCAGAGAAAACCAACAAAGACTATCGGTACATGCAGGCTGACCTGTACAACCTGTATCCGGCCATCGGCGCGGTGAATGCCCTACGCCAGAACTACAACTTTCAGATGTTGCCGGGAGAAAAGCCGGACTTCGGCTCCTGCGAGATGAAGATTGCGGACAGAAAGGCCGAGCCGCCCGTGCGTGCGCGTGGGCAGATCGCCCGTACCTATAAATATATGGCCGACGCCTACGGGCCGCGCTACAAGATGAGCCGCCAGCAAGTGCAGCTCATGGATGCGTGGGACAAGATGTATCCGGTGGATCAGTGGGAATGCACGAGAGCGAAACGTGTTGAAAGGTTACAGGGAAATGAGAATATGTTTGTAAAGTCCCCGTGTCAGCAGGCGGGACTTTGGTAAATATTATTCAGATATGATTTCCCATAGTTGCATGGCGTCCCCCACCGCGTCATGCGGCAGAAGGTTGGGGTTTGCCGTAAGCAGTATGCTTGCCGATAGGACAAGCGCGTTTTTCTGTTCGTCGGGCATGTCAGCAGGCAAGAGAGAAAGGATCTGTTCGGCATCTAGTACGGCGTCCGCCGGAGAGATGGATGGGGTAAAGGCAAGCAAGAGAGAAGAGGCAAGCGTTAAAGTACTACGGGACATGACGGCTCCTTTAGTGTTTTGCTCTCGGGCTCTCTCTTTTGCCCTATTTTTTATTTTTCGATTACACCTTTCGTGATCATAGAAGCCGTTATCCGATTTACGCTCTCAATACGGGCGGGACGCCGGTTGACGTGATGCGGGCATGGGAATGGGAGAGTTGAGAAAGGCATCGAGGCGGGGAGCTGACAGGTGTCAGTCTTTTTGTTTAAAGAAATATATTAGATAAGGAGGACAGGAGAATGGAGGATGTAAGTGTGTTGCGCGAGGAATGCACCCTTAAATTCGAAGGGCCTGCCATCAGAAACCACGAGATGGACATAACTGCACTCGCCAACGGACTCTTGGCTTTCCAGCACACTATTGAGCAGGCAAATTCAGCTTTAAATGGCAAGCGAACCCTTATTTCTGTAAAAATAAAAGGTGGATTTACAGAGGGTTCTTTAGAGACTAATATCATTGTTGAATATATCGGAGCATTTGTCCCCGTAGTTCCGGATGTCATCAATTGTGTCAAGGAGCTAATAACATTTAAAAAATTTTTAAATGGTGAACCTCCAAAAGAAGTTCGGCCTGCTGATGAGGGGGGCCTTGTGCAGATATCAAACAATCAAGGAAGTCAGATAACAATTAATCAAGTCGTTGTTAATCTAAATAATTCTGGACCTGTAAACACCGCATTAGGAAAACTCTTTGATCCATTGGGTGACGGAGTGGATTCCATTGGTATTTCAACCTCAAACGAGGCAGGAATCCCTACCTCTTTCGTCGCCGTAGAGACCGAAGAAAAGTCTATGTTAACTCCGGCAGTTGAAGATCAAATCGAAGAGCAGGTATCAGAAAGGGAGCTGGAGATACTTGCTTCTCAAAACGACGGAAAAGCCTTAGGTTGGCGATTCTACGATCTCGAAGATGATGTTGAATTTACGGCAAGTATAGGGGACGAACATTTCTTATCTGACGTCATGGAAAAGCGCTATAGCTTTCAAAATGGGGATAGGATTAGAGCAAAACTAAGTGAAACTAAACGATTCGTTAATCAGCGCAAACGGACTAACCGCGTCATTCTTAAAGTTCTCTCTTACAACAGGCCAGAGGCTGCATAGCAAATCGCGTTATTCTGTTTTTATTCCACTTGAGGGAATATTCCAGCTTCCTAACGTCTTGTTCAGTTGCGTCGGATCAGGATATGTTACAAAATAATGAGCCGCCTTCGGGCGGCTTTTTCGTGGATTTTCCGGCTTTCCAATTACACATTTCGCGGCGGATCGGGCAAAAAGTGTAATTTTTCCCTAAGATTGAAATTTTTGTGTATGTTCTCCTCGGAACCCCTTATCGCCGTGGAGGATATGCATATGGCCGAGATGTACGCCGAGCTTCTCGACGGCGTCGCCGCGCGGGTTGCGGGCATGGCCCGTTCCGGCCTTCCCGCCGTTAATGACGAGGAGGCCCGCGAGTTCGGGCGGCGGGTTGCCGACATGCTCGCCGAAGACTGGGGCGGTTCGTCGATCTATATCCCCAAGAACCTCGCCGCGCGGTTCCGCAAGCGCGACGCCATGCTCTACCGGGAGTTTTCCGGGAACAACATTCTTGAGCTTGCCCAGAAATACGGACTCACCCAACAACGAGTGTATGCCATTCTGAAGGCCGAACGCGCCCGCCGGGGAAGCGGGCAGCTACGCTTTCCCGGTTTGTAACCCGTTTTCCTAAAGCCCTTTCAAAGACTCCTTTCGTGCCGCCCCGTATAACGGCACAAAAGGAGTCTTTGTATGTTCAAGAAACTGTTTTCCGCCCGCCGCTGGCTTGCCTTGTGCGGGCTCGTCACCGGCCTGATCCTCGCCTTTCTCGCGGTCGTTTCCCCGCAGCAGCTCCCGGTCATCGCGTACAAGGCGGCGCTCGTATCCTTCGCGGCCTGCGTAGGCGTCTGGCTTGACCGGGCGGTCTTTCCCTACGCCCGCCCGTCCGGGTATCTGAAAAAGGACTGGCTGCGTAACCCCGACGCCGACGGCGGGGAGGACGAAGTCGATTTCGAGATATGCACCGGGTATTTCCGCGTCTTTGCCATTGCCACAATCCGGCGCGGGATCATGGTGGGCATGGTGATCCTCGGCATGTGTCTGGGGCTGTGATCATGCGTATCGATCCGCAAAAGCTCCTTTCCTCCTGCGTCGAGGCGTTTTGCGTGGGCGTCGCGTTCGCCGTTGGCGCGGCCATCGTCGTATCGGTACTGTTCGGCCTGATCGCCTTCTTCGCTGGCGACGCCAAGGCCGCCGAAGTCCAGATTCCCCGCGCCGCGCTCCAGCACCGGGCGACGCTGATCCGCGAAGCCCGCGCCGCATGGGGATTGAATGCCCCGGTGTCTGTCTTCGCTGCTCAGATACACACCGAGTCATGGTGGCGAAACGACACGGTGTCGGCGGCGAACGCGCAAGGACTCGCACAGTTCATTCCCTCGACGGCCCGGTGGCTTCCCACCGTTGCGCCGGAAGTCGGCAGGCCGCAGCCGTTCAATCCGGCGTGGTCGCTCCGGGCGTGTGTCGTCTATGACAAATACCTTTGGGATCGCATGAGCGCCATGAGCGCCGGGAAAAGCCTTGCCCCCTGTGACCGAATGGCTTTCACCCTCTCGGGGTACAACGGCGGTGCGGGCTGGGTGAACCGTGACCGGAACCTCGCCGCAAAGAAGGGGCTCAATCCGGATCGCTGGTTCGGACACGTCGAAACCGTAAATGCGGGCCGCAAAGATAGCGCGATCCGGGAAAACCGCAGGTACGTCTCGCGCATCATCGAATACCAGCACGCTTACATCCGGGCGGGCTGGGGGCCGGGGGTGAGTTGTGCTGAGTAAGATTCCTTCGTGGCTCTGGGCCGTCCTCGTCTGCGTGGTCATTTACGGTGCGGGCGTCTGGCGAGGGCTCGACGTCGTGACTGAAGAGTACGAGGCCAAGATTGCAACCATGAACGCCACCCACGCCGAGCAGGAGCGCGCCCGTGCCGAAGCCGTGGCCGCCGCCGAAAGACGAGCTCATGAGGCGCTTGTGGCGGCCACGGCACGGGGTGAGAAGCTCGCCCGCGAACTCGCCGCGAAAACCGCCGAACTTGACGCCGAACGCGCGTCCGTAAACAGGAGGATCAGGGATGTTTCAGAAAAGGCTCGCCGCGATTGCGCTGGTTTGTCTCTTGAGTGGGTGCGCCTGTACAACGAGGCCCTCGGCCTTGCCGGTTCCTATTATAGCGCCGGAAACGAAGGCTCCGCCCCCGGCGGCGCTGACGACGCTCCCGGTTCCGCCGGAGCCGCTGGAGCCCGGGTACAGCCGGACACACTAGCGACGCCGGAAGACGTACTCGCGCATGTCCGTGATTACGGCGGGTATTGCCGGAAGCTCGAAGCCGGGTACCGGGCGCTCATTACCTTCTATAATGATGGAGGCTCCCGTGGCCGACATACTGACTGAGCTTGACCGCTGGTGGCCGGTACTCGGGATACTCGCCACACTCGTCTACGGATGGGGGATATACCGCTTGTCGCAATCCTTTGTTACTCGTACCGAACACGAAGCCCTGCAAGCCCGTCTTGCCGATATGGAAAAGGATGCGAACGCGGCCCGCCAAGAGTTGTATATTCTTGGCGCTCGGTTGGAAGGGCTTCCGCGAGCCGAGGCCATTGCGGAGTTGCGCGTCGACGTCGCCGAACTTCGCGGCGAATTGGAAGGACTCAAGGGAATCATGGGACGTGTGGAGCATACGCTTTCTCTGCTGACTGAACATCATATGAAAGGGGAATAATCAATGGATGTAGCCGAACTTGTGCGAGAGGCCCGCCGTCTGGCTCTGCTTCGTTTTCTTTTGGAAAGCCCCGCCTACCGAATGCCGCTTGCCGTATTGGGGGAAGCGCTGGAGACGGTTGGGCATGGAGTAGCTTCCAATACCGTGCTCGAAGACGCTATCTGGCTCAAAAAACAAGGGCTGGTAAGCATGTGGCGTGCCAAGGGGAGCGATGCGCTGGAACTTTCCCCGCAGGGATATGAGGTTGCCAGAGGATTTGTACTCTGTCCCGGAGTCAGACGTCCCGCCCCGAACGAGGCCGGTAGAAAAACGTCGCTCAATCCGCCAGAAGAACATTCTCGCCACCGGGCGGATGAGGAGCTATCCGATATCCTTTCCGAACTTCGTGCCGTGCGGTCCGTACTGGAACGAATCGAGGCACGGTTGGATGCATGGCAAACTATAAGGGGTAACGTATGAGTTTCGCTACGCTGCTTCGTGAGGACCGCCGCCTTGCCATTCTTGATTTTTTGTTGAAGGCCCCCGGCGGACAGTTGAATATGCCGGTTGTTCAGTCCGCGCTCAAAAGTCTCGGTCATCAGATAACCCGGAACGAGCTTGACGAAGAAGTCGTCTGGTTGGCCGATCGCGGTCTCTTGATCCGTGATTATGAGGGTCCCGTACAGATATTGACCATAACGGAACGCGGCGCGGATGTTGCCGGGGGTATACTGCGCGTAGAGGGCATCAAGCGCCCCGCGTTCAGGAGCTAGATATGGGGCGCGTCAGTAAAGTGCGTCGCCTTCCACCGGAACTGCGTGAACAGCTCCACATGATGCTGGATGCCGGGCATTCGCTCGAAGCCATTGTGCAGCACCTGAAAAGCCTTGGAGCTGACGTCTCCCGGTCCGGCCTTGGGCGCTACAAGCAGCAAGTGGATAAGGTGGCTCAGCGGCTGCGTGAGTCCAGAAACATGGCCGAGGCGGTCATGGAACGCATGGGGGCGCAGGCGGCCACGGGGAAAAGCGGAGAAGCTCTGATTCAGATGCTGACGACGCTGACAAGCGATTATCTTTTGCGCCGCCTTGATGATCCGGATGGAGAGATCGAGGTGGAAGAAATCCGCGCTCTTGCCCGTGTGGTAAAGGAACGGGCACAGGCCGCCCGGCTCGAACAGGACTTCGAAGCGAAGGTCCGGGAGCGCGTCCAGAAAGAGACGGTGAAGGCCGTGGAAGACAGCGCCCGCGAGGCCGGGCTTTCCGCCGAGACGGTGGAAGCGATCAAGGGCCGCATTCTGGGGATAAAAGATGCCTAAGCCGCCTGTGACCGCCGAAGAATGGGAACGCCACCGGGAAGCGTCCCGACAGGCTCTTCCCGACACGCTCAAGGGAAAAACGCTTCCGGACGTCCTCTTGCCGTACCAGCAGCGGGCCGTGGCCTCGATCATGGAGCTTCCGGTGGTGGTCATCGAAAAGGGCCGCCGTATCGGCCTGACGTGGGGCATCGCGGCTGCGGCCGTGCTGGTTTCGGCGGCGTCGCGTTCCGCTGGAGGGATGGATTCCCTCTATCTCGGGTACAGCCTCGACATGGCCCGCGAGTTCATCGATACGGCGGCGATGTGGGCGAAGGCGTTCGCCCCTGCGGCGTGCGAGGTTGAGGAATGCCTTTTCAAGGATACGAAGCCCGACGGCTCATTGGACGACATCCTCGCCTACCGCATCGTTTTCGCTTCCGGTTATGAAATCATTGCGCTCACCTCCCGCCCCCGTTCGCTTCGTGGGCGTCAGGGCATGGTCATCCTCGACGAAGCGGCTTTCCATGATCAGCTTGGCGAGGTCATGAAGGCGGCGCTGGCGCTCCTCATGTGGGGCGGCAAGGTCGTGGTCGTCTCGACGCACGACGGCGACACCAACCCGTTTAACCTGCTGTGTGAAGAAATACGGAAGGGAAACAAGCCCTACGGGCTGATCAAGATAACCTTCGACGATGCGCTTGCGGACGGGCTGTACCGCCGGATCTGCCTTGTGCAGGGGAAGGGATGGAGCCCGGAAGCGGAAAGCGCATGGCGGGAAGATATTGTCGCCTTTTATGGGGAAGACGCGGACGAGGAACTTTTCGTCATTCCCCGGCACGGCTCCGGGGCGTACATCCCGGCGGCACTCATCGAACGCGCCCAGCGCGTCGACGTGCCGGTCTTGCGCTTCGAGCGGCCGGACGCATGGGCGGAGCTTGCGGATCACCTTCAGGAAGCCGAGGCCCGCGACTGGTGCGAGGCGGAACTTTCCCCCGTGCTCGCCGGGATTCCGGCGGGGTTCGACACCTACGCCGGGGAGGACTTCGCGCGCAAGGGCGACCTCACATCCCTTTGGATAGCGCAACGGCGGCAGGACATGAGCTTCCCGTGCGTGCTGCTCCTTGAGCTTCGCAATGTTCCTTATGAAATTCAGAAGCTCATAGTGTTTTACGTCCTCTCCCGGCTGGCGAGGCTCAGGGGCGGCATGTTCGACGCCACCGGGAACGGCGGCTACCTCGCCGAGGCCGCCGCGAAGCGCTTCCGGGGAATCGTTGCGCAAATGCTCAATCCCGCCTTTTACGCCGGGATTACCCCGAAATTCAAGGCGGCGTTCGAGCGGGACGAAGTCGTCATGCCCCGAGACGTCGACGTATATAATGATCACCGCTCCATCCGTCTGGTAAAGGGCGTTCCCCAGATCGTCCGGGAAGAACAGCGGGCGGGTAAAGGTGAAGACAGCAAAGGGCGGAAGAAACGGCGTCACGGCGACTCGGCGATCGCGCATCTCCTTTGTTATGCGGCATCGCAGGAGAAAAAGGCCGAAATCGAATTTTTGACGGAAAGCGGGGAGTCAGGCTGGCGAAGTACGTCCGGCGGCCTTTTCGCCGCCCGCCCCGGAGGAGCTGAGGAATGGTGAAAGAGAAGAAAACGCCGAAAATCCGGCCCGAGTACCGCGTCGTCAGTTCCGGAGCGCTTGATCTGGCGAATTTTGCCGGGGAAATCGTTTCAAACCCGGACACGGTGCTCGTGTCTCTCGGCGGGGAGCTCAAGAATTACGCGAAACTCCTGCGCGACGATCAGGTCCACAGCTTGCTTGAACAGCGTCAGGACGCGCTCATCGCCGCCGAGTGGGAGGTTGTGCCAGGCGGCGAGGACAGCCGAGACCGGGAAGCCGCCGACTTTTTGCGTGGGCAGCTCATGGCGCTGAATTGGGATGCGATCACCCGCCGGATGCACAAGGGCGTCCTCTACGGCTACTCCGTCGCCGAATGCATCTGGGGCATGGACGGGAACAAAATCACCCTCGACGCCGTAAAGGTAAGAAAACCGTGGCGGTTCGGGTTCGGCAAGGACGGCGAGCTGAAACTTCGCGTCAACGCGCAAACCTTCCTTATGCCCGAGAGGAAGTTCTGGATCGCGGTGTGGGGGGCGGATGACGACGATTCCCCCTACGGACAGGGACTCGGCCATGCACTCTGGTGGCCGGTGTACCTGAAACGCAACGGCGCGAAGTTCTGGGCAGCGTACCTCGACAAGTTCGGCTCGCCGTCCGTCAAGTCGAAATACCCGGCGGGAGCCACCGAGAAGGAAAAGGCGACGGCGCTTGAGGCGGCCAAAGCCTTTCGGAATGAATCCGCCGTTGCCGTGCCGGAAGGGTTCGACGTCGAGCTTATCGAGGCCGCGAAGAATTCCGGCGGGAGTTATGAAGAGTTTTTAAAATACTGGGATGGAGCCATTGCGAAGATCATCCTTTCCCAGACCGGGACGACGCAACAGGGGCAATACTCCGGCACTGCGGAAGTGTTGAACGACGTCAAGTCCGAACTCGTGAAGGCCGATGCCGACCTTTTGTGCGAGAGCTTCAACGACACCGTCGCCACATGGCTTACCGAATGGAACTTCCCGGGCGCGAAGACGCCGCAGGTCTGGCGGAAGGTGCCGAACACCCGGCGGGAAGAAGCGCAGCGCGCCGCCGACAAGGGGGCGTACGAGATCGGCCTCGAACTTACGGACGACGCGATCAACCGCCGTTACGGCGAGGATTGGAAACGCCGTGCGGCTGCGCCTGTCTCCGTACCATCGGATTCTCCCGCCTTCGCCGAGCCGGGACGGGACGAGCCCGGCGAAATCGCCGAACAGCTCGAGTCCGTGACGAACGCAGCAGGCACGGGTATGATCAACATGATCCGCGCCGAACTGGACGCGGCGATCAGGGCCGGGGAGGACTTCGCGGCGTTCTCGGATCGGATTGCCGGACTGTACCCCGTCATGGATACGGCGGAACTGGCCGAAGCCCTCGAGGGGGCCGTATTGGCGGCCAATCTTTCCGGCAGGGCTTCCAATGGCTGATCCGAAAAAACGCCCCGAGGTCGAATTCAAGGGGACGCCCTTCAAGGAGGCGATTGATTTCTTTCAGGGCAAAGTCCGCGTCCCCACCCGCGCCTATACCGATCTCATGGGGGCCGCGCACAGCAAGGGCTTTATGGTCGCCGGGGCGACGAAAGACGAGCTTCTCGCGGATTTTCAGGAAACCATTGGACGCTGCATCCGGGACGGCCTGACGCTTGAGGATTTCCGCAAGGATTTTGACAGAATCGTTGCCGCCCACGGGTGGAGCTACAAAGGTTCCCGGGGCTGGCGGACCCGTACCATCTTTGAGACGAATATCCGCACCTCGTACATGGCCGGCAAATGGCAGCAGGCGCAGGAAACCAAACGGATGCGCCCCTACGGGCGCTACATCCATACGACCGTCCGGCATCCGCGCCTTGATCACGAGTCATGGCACAACAAAATAGTGCCTCTCGACGATCCGTGGTGGACGTACCGCTGGCCGCCGAACGGCTGGGGATGCAAATGCGGCGTGGAAACCGTCTCGGAGCGGGAGTTGCAGCGCGAAGGCTGGGAGGTCTGGAACCCGCCGCCGGATATAACAAAGATGGTTCAGGTGAAGACGCCGGACGGCATCATCGAGGTCGAGACCGTGGACGGCGTCGATCCGTCCTTTGCCTATAACCCCGGCAAGGCGGCATCCGGGATGCGCCTTTCCCCGGTAAAGATTCAGGAGGCGCAGTCCGACGGCACGTGGAAGGGCTGGCGGCCCATTCCGTGGGGCGAAAGGTCGCGGGAAAACTGGGAGTCGCTGGGGCGTCCGGAAAAGCTCCCCTTGGACAAGCCCACGGCGAAGCTCGCAGAAAAGGTTTCCACCCCGGAAGCGCTCAGGCCCATACTTGAAAAGACGATCGGCGCGGACTCGGCCTTTTTCCAGACGGCGGACGGGGCCGTCGTGTGGCTCTCCGTTGACACGCTCATGCATATACAGCCGGGCCGGAGCCCGTTCGTGCCGCTCATTCCCGAACTTCTGAGTGATCCGTTCGAGGTGTGGATGGATTTCGAGGAGCACGAGGCGACGGAACGGGTGGAGCTGAAAAAGCGGTATGTAAAGCTGATCTGGACGGGAAAAAGGGAGCAGGGGCTCTATATTGTGGTGCAAGTTGTCAATGGACGGCTTACGGGATGGACGTTCGTTCCCGCATCATCAAAAAGCGTCTTGAACAACCAAAGACGGGGAAAGCTCATTTGGAGCCGAGAATAAAAAAACGGCACGGCGTCATGCCGAACCGCAGAAATATGGGGCGGGAGGAATCCAAGATATGGCCAAGCCTCCCCGCCGGGTATGGGTTAGCGGGGCCATATCCCGACCCATACCGTCGCTGAAAGTACAATAGGTATTCTCAGCATGAATTGCAACTTCGATATGTGTTTATAAACGCCTGTAAACGGGGTATGCGGTCTTTTCTTTTCAAAACCCGGCAACGGCTCATGTCGGGGCGAAACCGCCCTTAAAAACGGTTTATGCGGGATGTTCGTTTCCCGCCGGGAACACGTTTTCCTAAAGCCCTTTCAAAGACTCCTTTCCGCCCGTCCGCTACAACGGGATGAAAGGAGTCTTTCTTATGCCCAACCTCATCGAAATCTTCCGGGGCGGGACGCATACCGACATGCGCGGGACGACGCTCGCGTTCGGCGAATCCGAGATCGTCGATATCGCGGCGGCCTATGATCCCGCGCTTTCGGAAGCGCCGATCGTCATCGGCCACCCCCGCACGGACGCCCCGGCCTACGGCTGGGTCAAGTCGCTTTCCGCACGCGGGGACAGGCTCTACGCCGAGCCTGATCAGGTGGACGCCGCCTTTGCGGAGCTCGTCGAATCGGGCCGCTACAAAAAGGTTTCGGCCTGCTTTTACCGTCCCGCAGCCCCCGCGAACCCCAAACCCGGCGCGTACTACCTGCGGCACGTCGGCTTTCTCGGGGCGCAGCCGCCCGCCGTCAAGGGGCTTGCCCCGGTGGAGTTCGCCGAAAGCCCCGAGGACGATCTGCTTCTCGTGGAGTTCGCCGACCATGAATCCGTGAGCCTGCTTTCCCGCGTACTGTCCCTGTTTCGCGGCGTGCGTGACTACATCGTCGAGCGCGACGGAACGGAAAAGGCCGACGCCGTCATTCCGAACGGCGTTCTCGAAAGCATGAAGGAGCAAGCCACCGTGGCCTTGGTCCTCCCTCCAGACCCCGAACCCGCCTACAGCGAGGAAAACGTCATGTCCGATGACAAGAAAACCGTCGCCCCCGTGCAGCCCGCCGCAAGCCCCGAGGAGCTGGCCCGGCGCGTCTCCGAGCTTGAAGCCCGCGAAGTCGCCTTTGCCGAACGTCAGCGCAGGGCCGAAGCCGAAACCGTCGTTACCGCCGCCGTCCGGGAAGGCCGCCTTACCCCGGCGCAGTCCGAAGGGCTCGCCGCGTTCATGGCGAGCCTCTCCGAGTCCGACACCATCGCCTTTTCGGAAGGAGGAAAGGAGCTTTCCCCCGTGGCCTTCATGAAAACCTTTCTGTCCCGCCTGCCCGTGCAGGTGGAGTTTGCCGAAAAGTCCGCCGGGGCCGACGAAACCATAGACGGGCTTTCGCCGCTCGACGCCGCGAACCGCGCCGTCGCCTATCAGGAACGGATGAAGAGGGACGGCGTCGTCATCACCACCACCGAAGCCCTTTCCGCCGTGAAGGCGGGCAAGGATAATGGAGCGCAGTAATATGGCAACTCCCGGCATCTACAAAAATTTTGAGGCCGAAGGCGAGATCGGCCCCTACGTCATCGTAACCCACGGCACCGCCGACTATGCCGTGAAGGCCGCCACCGGCGCGACCGTGGCGCTTGTCGGCACCACGGACGAACTCGGCAAACTCTCGAACGGGCGCGTCGACGTCTGCACCGGCGGCATTCCCGAAGTGGCGCTCGGCGGAACCGTGGCCGCAGGCGATCCTCTGACGAGCGACGCTTCCGGCAAGGCCGTGAAGGCCACGGCCGCAGGCAATCGCATTCTCGGGTTCGCACTCGTGTCCGGAGCTTCCGGCGACATCATCCCCTATCAGTACAGCCTCGGCACGCTCGCCGTAGCGGCCGCAGGCTAAGGAGCACTCATGGCTACCGCACCGTTTCACGTTTCCCCGGAGCTGACCGCGATCGCCATCGCGTACCGCAACCCCGTTACCGACTACATCGCCGATCTGGTCATGCCCCGGACACGTCCTGTGGGAAAACTGGAATTTTCCTACACCGTGTACGATCTTTCGGCGTTCAACCGCCCGAATACGTTCGTCGGCCGCAAGGGCCGCCCGAACGAGGTCACCATGTCCTCCACCACGCAGACGGCGGCCATTGAAGACTTTGGCCTCGATGATCTCATTCCGATGAGCGATATCGAGCAGGGCCGCGCCATCGGGCGGGACATCCAGGCCGAAAGCGTCGAGTACATCATGGGGCTCGTCAAGCTCGACCGCGAGTGCCGCGTGGCGGCCGCCGCGCAGAGTGCGGCGAACTTCACGAACACCGCCACACTGTCCGGCTCGAACCAGTGGTCGCACGCCGACTCGAAGCCGCTCACGGCGCTTCTCGAATACCTCGACACGCCGATGGTGCGTCCGAACACCATGGTCCTTTCCGCTCCGGTCTGGTCGAAGCTGAGAACCCACCCGCAGATCGTGAAGGCGATTTATCCGATTTCCGCCGAAGGGGCCGTCACCAGACAGCAGCTTGCGGATCTCCTCGAACTGAAAAACATCCATATCGGCGCGAGCTACGTCAACAGCGCCAAAAAGGGACAGGACGCCTCGCTCACCCGGGTCTGGGGCAATCACTGCACGCTTTTGTACCTTGATCCCACGGCGGAAACCTCGAAGGGCGTCACATGGGGAATGACCGTTCCCTACGGCACGGCCGTTGCCGGGACGATCGACGAACAGGGCGTCGGGCTTCGCGGGGGCGTCCGTGTTCGGGCCGGCGAATCCTTGAAAGAGCTTGTCGTCTCCAAGGATGCGGGAATGCTCCTCAAGAACTGCATAGCTTAAGGCCGTTCGGCTATAAGGAAAAACCATGTACGCGACGCCGCAGGACATATTGGACAGGTACGGGGATACGGGGCTTTTTCTCGCCGGACGGACCGAGGAAGGGCTTCCCGACACCTCCCCGCTCATGACGGCTCTTGAGGAAGCCTCCAGCGAGATCGACGCCGCGCTCAGGGGGCGTTACCGGCTTCCCGTGGAATCCGTGCCGCCGGTCCTGCGGCGCATCGCCGTGGATCTCGCCGTCGACGCAATACCGAGGAACGCGCCGGAAACGGCGGACCTCTTCGAGCGGCGGGCGAAGGCCGCGCGGGAACTTTTGAAGGCCATAGCCAAGGGCGACCTGTCGCTCGGCATTCCCGAACTTGCCGGAAGCGCTTCCGGCGGTATGGCGTATTACGCGCCGCCGTCCGACTTTCAAACCGAGCTGGAGAAGATGTGATGGGCGGCCCTTCACTTACGCTTACGGGGGACGCCTCCCCCTTGCGGGAAATGACAAAAAAGGTTCGCCGCGCGCTCGGCAAGGCGGACACGCAAGAACTCCTCGCAACCATCGGTTCCGAGATCGTCGCCACGACGAACCGCCGTTTCGAGGCGGGAAAAGACCCAAACGGCGGAAAGTGGCCGGTATCGCTGGGGGCACGGGAAGAAAACCGCAAGACGCTCATCAAGACGGGGCGGCTCCGGGATTCCTACACACGCGAGGTCGGGCATGACTCCGTCGAGGTAGGCAGCAACGCAAAATACGCGGCCATCCATCACTTCGGCGGCGTCATCCGGGCGAAGAACGCCGGGGCGCTGCGGTTCAGGATCGGGGAATCGTTCGTCATGAAAAAGGCCGTCACCATGCCCGCGCGTCCCGCACTCGGGCTAAACGGCGAGGACGAGGATCACATCATGGAGACGACGGAAGACTGGATCGCCGGTTTCGTCAGGGAGATTAAATAATGGTTTTCAACGAACTGCGCGAGGCGATCGTCACCCGGCTGAAAGAGGCGATGCCGAAAGAAGTCGATGTCGCGGGGCACCCCGGCGTCATTGATACCGCCGAGCTCGGTCGGCTGTGCATGGCGGCCCCCGCGCTCAGGGTTTCCGTCCTGAAGGTGCTCGGCGTCGACCGGGCGCGCGGCAACGACGCCGCAGAGCTCCAGATCGGCGTGTATATCGTGGCCGGGGCGGGAAAGGGCGGCGTCGGCGCGGACGAGGTGGCGCTGTCGATCCTTCCCCGCGTGCTCGCCGTGGTCAACGGCGAGAACTGGAACCTGCAATGCGTGGAAAACCGGCCCGAACACATCAGCGCCGACAACCTGTTCGACGGTTCGCTCCCCGGGCTTTCCGGCGGCCGCCTCGTCTCGCTCTGGGGCGTCGCATGGCGGCAGCGCGTCATCATGCCGCCGCTCATCGATTTTACGGCTCCGGATCGGTATCCGACCGATCCCGACGCCGGAAAGGTTCCCGCGCCGTGGAACGATCCGCTCGCGGAGTTCCTGCGGCTCGGGCTCAAGCTCAAAACCGTGCCGGACGAAACCGGCGCACCGCATATCTACTCCGACGACATCATCGCCGTGAGAGGAGAAAACCATGAATAGGCTCAACGTCAAACCGGTTTCCGGGCGTCTCGTGCGCCACCCCGAGACGGGGGAACCCCTCCCGGCGGGAGGGCTTGCCGTCCCCCGCTCGCCGTACTGGCTCCGTCGCCTGAAGGACGGCGACGTCACCCTTGCGACGCCCGACACGGGCAAGGCGGTGAAATATGGCGATTAGCTTAGACAACATTCCCACGACGATCCGCGTGCCGCTCGCGTACGTCGAGTTCAACAACGAAAACGCGGTATCGGGCACGGCGGCGAATCCGTACAGGCTCCTCGTGCTCGGGCAGAAGACAAGCGCCGGGACGCACCCGAAACTTTCGCCCGTCCTCGTCACCTCAGCCGATCAGGCAGCAAAGCTTTTCGGCGTCGGCTCCATGCTGCACGCCATGCTTGCGGCCGTCAAAAAGGCCAACGGCTATGTCGAGACGTGGGCGCTCGCCGCCGAAGACAACGAATCGGGCCAGAAGGCGGCGGCAACGGTGACGC
>ERZ894240.674-NODE-674-length-30490-cov-9.938328_pt1 | contig 30490 bp, 25 predicted proteins | sample MGYA00380298_ERZ894240 | MGnify/ENA primary metagenome ERZ894240 (study PRJEB32331, sample SAMN06328419) | human gut metagenome | biome: human gut microbiome; feature: stool | host: Homo sapiens | collected 2014-06-27 ... | reverse complement strand
CGTGTTCCCGTGGCACGGGCATGAGAGGATTGTGGCGGGCATCGACTTCCTTAAGGCCATCAACAAGGGCGAGAACCCTCGTGTCGGCCGGAATGTCATCGTCATCGGCTGCGGCAACGCTGGCATGGATGCCGCAGCCGGGGCCTATGCGATGGGCGCGGAAAGCGTGACCTGCATCGACGTGCAGAAACCGGCGGCCTTTGCCCATGAAATCGCGCACATCGAAGCGCTGGGCGGCAAGCTGCTCTGGCCGGTGATGACCAAGGAAATAACCGATGGCGGACTCATCACGGCGGACGGGACGCTCATTTCCGGCGACATGGTCATCATCACCATCGGCGAATCCCCGGATTTGGGCTACCTGCCTGAAGGCGTGCGGAAATTCCGCGATTGGGTCATTCCCGGGGCGGATATGAGCCTTCTCGAAAACGTGTTTGCGGCGGGCGACGTGATCAAGCCCGGGTTGCTGGCGGACGCCATCGGAACGGGAATCAAGGCGGCTGAGGCCGTTGACGCCTCGCTTCGCGGTGTGGCCTATGCGCCCGTCGAGAAGAAACCGGTACCCTCAGGGCAACTGAGCACAGCGTATTTCACCCGTTGCCCTCATGGTGAGCTGCCTGCCGCGAACCGGGATTTTGACCGTTGTGTCAGTTGCGGGACCTGCCGGGATTGCAGAATGTGCTTGGAATCCTGCCCGGAGGGGGCCATCAGCCGGGAAACACTGGCGGGCGGCGCGTATCGGTATGTTTCCGATCCCGATCGGTGCATCGGATGCGGCATCTGCTCCGGCGTCTGTCCCTGCGGCATTTGGACGATGCATCCCAATGTTCCGCTGGAGTAGGGGAGGCACACGGAAGATTGGGGAGGGAGAAGCTTTCTGAAGAAAGTTTCTCCCTCCCCCAAACCCCCTTCTCTCCCGCTTCAAAGGCTTTCATCATTGAATCCCTGCCGACAGGAGGGGAACGGGGGAAAAGGCCTGTGATAGTGCATGATTGATGCAGGAATAGTGGCTTCCTACCCTCAAGCGCGTATATTCGGCTATGGGAGGAAACCTCCTTGCTTTTTGGGGTGACGGATACGGCTCATCCCGTGGGGATGAGCCCCCTATGTGGTGTATCCGCACGAGGGCAAGGTACAGTTCATCCCGTTTTTCCTTTGATCGGAATGAAAGCGAAACGGCGCCAAAATCGCCGTTGAGTTCGATCCTGCTTGGTACGCTCGCACGCGAACGGCCATTGCCGTAGACCGTTTGCCTCATGTTTAGAGGCGGGTGGATTTCGCGTATCTCGGCGAGAGCTATTTTATGCCTCATGAATTCCTGAAACAGATAAAGGGGTTGAAGTGCGACGTCCAGTTTTGGACTTTGATGCCGCCGCCCGGAAACTCCAGCATACCGTTTTCTGCGTCGATGACGTACCGTTGGCGTTCACCCTGAAGAGAAGCAGGTTCACAATGCCTATTGCGATGAAAAAATAGGGAAAAATGTCATGTATGCCTTGCTTCCATATGCCGTACGGGACAAGCAGGCCTATCACCGGAAAGGACACCACGTCTAGGAGCGAACGTGTCACCTTGTGCCAATCAACCACGCTGCGGCTGCAACAAAGATTGTCTTGCACCATGTCAGCCATGACACGCTCCCCCCTCACACGTGAAAGCATAAAAGCGGTACTATAGTATCTTATTTTGTTTGTTTCGGTACTATCGTATCGAATTTCTGTCAATACATTGTGTACCTTGATGGAATGAAAACCTATCCTCATTTATTGGAAGCCACTGGCATTACAATCGAAAAAATCCGAAAAGAACGAAAGATGACCAAAACGGCCCTCGCGGATTTTTCGGATTTGCAGGATTGCTATGTCCGTGGAATCATAAAAGGAAAAAGGAATCCCACCATCACCGCGATCTATTCCATCTGTGAAGCCCTTGGCCTTTCTCCTCTGGAGTTTTTCAAGAGGGTGACTGATGAATTGAACGGACTGAACAAGCCAAGAAAAAATCTCCAGTAAAGGCAAGCGACAGTACGGAAACGCCCTTTCATGATCACAGTATGTTGTGGAAAAAGGAAAAAGGCTCCGCATGTGTGTTCATGCAGAGCCTTTTTGCGGCGGAACTCTTGCCGCGCGGCCTCCCTGTCGCAGTTTTGCGGAGAGGGGCTTTTGGGAAAAAGCCTCTTTCTCGGTATCTGTTTACGCCTTCGCCTTGTGCTCCGCCGTGCAGGAGGAAATGGTGGCCTTGGCGACGTTGTTCGAATGATAGCCGATGTGCTCGATGATCCCGAGAATATCCACATAGACAAGGCCCGTTTCGGAGTCGCATTCCTGCTTGTCCAGCCGTTGGATGTGGCGGTTGCGGAGTTCGACTTCGAGGCCGCGCAGCTTCCCGGCGATGGGGGCGACTTCGCGCGCCTTGTCGGGGTCGTCGTTGATGAAGCCGTCCAGCGCGGTCACAATGGCGTGATGGGCTTCGGCGTACATGCCGGAGAGTTCCGTCATGGCCTGCTGGGAGAAATCCTTCGGCCTATTCTGGCGGTACGCGTAGTACTCAAGGAGCTTCTTGCCGTAGTCGCCGATGCGCTCGATGTTCCCGGAGCTGGCGACATACAGCGTCAGCACGCGGGCCGCGTCATCGGAGATCCCGGCCTGCATGATGTCTTCGGCATAGGCTTTGACGGCCTTGTGCAGTTGGTCGATTTTGGCTTCGGTCTCTTCGATCTTGGGGATGAGGTCTTTCTTATCGTTGAAGAATACTTCCTGAACCGAATCAAGAAGGTGGATAACCAAAAAGCCCATGTAGGCACATTCGTTTTTGACCGCTTCCACAGCGATGCCGGGGGTGGCTTCGATGAGCTTGGGATCAAGATACTGGGCCCCTTCGACGACCTTATGGGCCTTGTCGGGCAGGAGCCTGCGGATGAGCGCCGCGAACGGCTTGACGAAGGGCAGGAAGATGATGGTGTTGAAGACGTTGAACAACGTATGGGCGTTGGCGATCTGGTGGGCGATGCCCGTAGCCGTCATGGCGATCAGCTCTTGGTAAAGCGGAAGGATGGTGAGGAAAATGCATACGCCGATGACGTTGAAGAGCACATGGGCGGCACAGGCCTGTTTGGCGGTCCGATCCGTGCCGATGGAAGCGAGGACTGCGGTGATGGTTGTTCCGATATTGTCACCCAAGATGATGGGGATGGCCGCGTGGAGGGGCAAGAGGCCCTGTACGCCGAGGGCGATGGTCAGGCCGACCGTAGCGGCGCTGGATTGGACAAGGAGGGTAAGCAGCGTTCCGGCCAGAACCCCCATGAGCGGGTTGTGGCTGAACATGAGGAATAATTCCTTTTCATTCCGGAGGAAACTCATGGAGGATTCCATGGTCTGCATTCCCACGAAAAGCAGACCAAAACCCAAGAGGCCGTTGCCGGCGTACTTCTGTACCTTGGAGCGTCCGAAGAAGGAGAGAAGCACGCCTATAATAATGAAGAGGTAGGCGTAGTCTTGGACTTTGATGGCGAGGATCTGGCCCGTGATCGTGGTCCCGATGTTGGCGCCCATGATGACGCCGATGGCTTGCGTCAGGGTCATGAGCCCCGCGTCGACGAAGCTGACCGTCATGACCGTGGTGGCACTGCTGCTTTGGATGAGAACGGTGACGCAGGCACCCACCAGCACGCCCATGATCGGCGTTTTGGTCAGTGTTCCGATAAGCTGTCGCAATCGGTCCCCGGCTATCAGCTGTAGGGCCTCACTGATCAGCTTGATGGCGAAGAGGAAAAGCCCAACGCCGCCAAGAAGCTGAATGATGCTTTGTACAGACATGAAGACGCTCCTTAGAATTTGGTTCGACTCTTGCCCCATGAAAAGATGAACTGTCAAGGAAATTCCCGGCGAATTCGAATACTCGGCATTCCGAAAAAGGGGAACCGCATTTTTTTAGAGTATCATGATAATAAAATACCCTTTATTTATCGCGTGTTATTTGCCAGCGTCGTTCGTGGTGTGGAAAAAATGTCGATTTTTCCAAAAAAAAGCTTGCCAGCCATCCTGAATTTCGCTAGTTACATCGCTGCACGACGCGGAGAGGTGTCCGAGCTGGTCGAAGGAGCACGATTGGAAATCGTGTGTACTCAAAAGGTACCGGGAGTTCGAATCTCCCCCTCTCCGCCATAAATTTTGAACCCACTGGAAACAGTGGGTTTTTTGTTTTTGGCATGAGCTTTATTCCCGTGGATACAGTTCAGGGATACATTTGGAGCTCACCATGCCATCCGTCGGGGCATCTTCTCATACCCGGTACCGTTCCTATCTGACGACCCATCGCGGTATTCTTTACTTCCGCATTCTTGTACCCAACCACCTGCAATCATTGATTGGAAAACGAGAGATCAGACGTTCTTTGAATGGTCTGGACAGCCGTACCGCCCGTACCAAGGCGTTGCGGCTCTCGCTTGCTGCCCAACATTTTTTTGCCCTGGCTGACGATCTTGCCCATGAACGGATACATTCTGCACAGGAAAAATCTGTTCAATCATTTGGTATTACAAAAGAAAACATCAAATCCGTGGGTACATTTCTATTCGATTCCACATTGAAAAAAGACCTGTCCCCCGCTTCTTTGACCCTCCTGCTCCCTTCTTTTTTGAGGGAGCAGGAAGGAATTGTCTCCTCTACAAAAATTTTTTCTGAAAAAGTTGAGGCTACCGAGACTGACGGGGCAGGGAAGGAGGACTTTTCTTTTCCAAAAGAAGAAACACCTTCCGTGGAACCAACAGAGACAGTTCGCCGTAGAATCAAGTTGGAGGAGAAGGGTAGACTTCCGAATCTCAGGGAAGCTTTTGATGTCTACGTCAAGGCCAAGACGCTTACATGGTCAGCCGCAAGCGCCAAGGACATTCCTCCTCAGGTGCGGCAGTTCGTGGAAATCGTGAGGGAACTGGAGCACGGTCGGGATATTCGCGTGGATGAGCTTTCTCGTGAGCACATCCGAAGCTACTTCGATACGCTGAAACACCTGCCCTGCCGCCTTTGCGGGCAGAGGCCGTTTACAGGCAAGGGCTGGCTTCAGCTTGCCGATATGGGCCGCTCCGGGCAGATTGAACGGCTTTTAAGCGTGAAGACGATGGAAGTCCGCCAGACAAACGTGCGGAGTTTCGTCAACTGGTGCGAGTTGGAGTATCGCGGAGCTGTACAGGCCAAATACGTGAACTCAGGGTTCCCGAAGGTTCTCTCCGACAAGGACATCAGACGAAAAGGCGTGAAACGTGAGTCGTTCACACAAGATGAGCTGAAAGCACTTTTCGGGGATATGGGAAAGTACGTTCAGGCAACGGAAGGTGTGCCGTCACGCTTCTGGGCTCCGTTGATTGCGCTGTATTCCGGGATGAGACTGGAAGAGATTTGTCAGCTCCATCTTTCCGATATCGTGAAGGTGGATGAAGTGCTGTGCTTCTCCATCAATGAGGAAAGCGGGGGCTCCGGGTATGTGAAGCACGTCAAGAGCTCTGCTGGTATCCGCAAGGTGCCTGTCCATCCTCATTTGTGGGATGAACTCGGACTGAAGAAGTTCGTTGCTTCCAGATGGGCAAAAACGCCGGAGGAAAAGTACACATCAACCTTGCTTTTTCCTGATTTACAGGAAAGAGTAAACGCCGTGAACCATGCCACTGTGAAGCTCGGTTCCGCCCTGACGCACTGGTTCACACGCTATCGTCGTTCTGTCGGAGTAGGTGGTCAACATGGTGAGCCGAGCACCAAAGCTTTCCATAGCTTCCGCCATACGGTGATCGAGTATCTGCACAAAGAGGCCCGTGTGGACCTTTCCATGCTTCAGGCTGTGGTTGGGCATGAGATGATGGATATGGGGGTAACGGAGAACTATGCTGGTGACTGGCCTGTGAAGACGTTGCTGACGGATGTTATTCAAAAATTGAATTGGATTTCATTTCTCCAAAAAAGTGATCAATTATCCAATTAGAATAATAACGGAAAGTGTCCACAGTAACTGAACACAGGTACTTGACATTAGACATGTCACACATTATAAATAAAAAGTCAAAAATTTCATTTTAATTATGAGAGTCTACATGATGTAATCGTAATATTCTATTTTTATTATGGAATACCCAGATGCAACTTTAGCTGTTGTTAGGGTTTTCTGAGCCTCAATGAGCAATTTTAAATTGTTCTTTGGGGTTTTTTGTTTTTTTGGCTAGTTGTACTTCATGATGGTCTTAGTAATGTTTATTTTTATAAGGAGAGATGGTTATGAATGAAAACTACGACGAACTTTTAAGCTATTATAGTACACGACAACTAGTAGACAATCTTACTAGTTATGGTTGTAAATGTATTGAATCTAATCGGCTTTATTCTATTAAGCGTAAATTTTATATCAATAAGTTTCATGAATACAATATTTTCAAAAATTCTATAAAAATTAACCATGATTTTTCTGAAGAACTGATAAGAGCTTTGGGAAGTCACAATACGCAATATATTTATAATATTGATGATCCTCTTTACAGAATTTTATTTTCAGGATTGGTTGAATATGAGGCATTGCGCCAACTTCATATTAAAGATTATCATATTTTAGGTTGCCTGTTACTCTCTTGTGAGTCTGCCCGTTACGATCTGATGCCTGATAGATTTATATGGACTCTTGATCATAAAACAACTCATACATCTGTGATAGAATTTATACAAAATGTACTGAACCTTAGCTGGCTAGATGCTCTTGCTACGCTTGCTGATATTCTTGGTATGAATTACGAGAATATTTTTTTCTTTTCGTCGACAGGCTCTATCCCAGAAACCGTTGCAGCCTCTGGGGGGATACCGGGCACAATTAACCTTCCTCGCCAAAGCGGTGAGGCTATACGTACTGATTTGACTCAGGTTATGAGTCCCTCGGGGCAGAGCATTGGAGGCTTTGTCCAATACCGTGCTGGAGAGCATTTACTTTGCCTCCCTGCAACCCCTGTCGATGGCGTTTTGTCTATTGGCAAATGTAAGCCACCAGCTTTTTTTCTGAATCAGGACGAAATGGATCGAAATCAGAGTGATATTATCATTTTTTGTGCGGATATCCGTACCGCTACAGCGTTGAATAATGCATTGAAAGAATGTCAAAAGGACATAGAAGGTTTTATCGTCACTGGACATCTGGGGACAGATCTGTCTATTCTGCCGTGGAATTATCTGTACAATCATCCCGTTGTATTCGTACCTGCTCCCAGCACGGCAAGCTTCGCGTCTGTAAAAGCCTACAGGGAGTATATATTGGGGGCATCTAAAGAACGTTTCTCTGTTGCCAGCAATCTCCTCCTTCATGCTGCCCCGCCTTGTGATCTCCAGAGGGTGGCAGATCAGCTGGATGATATTACAGAAGCGGAATTGCTCCGTACGGCAGTCTATATCAACGGCATTGAGCGTCCTTCTGTTTTTTTGCGGAATTTAGCCAATAACGCCCGTGGATACGAGGAATTTGTCCAATGGGGACAAGAGGCTGGTATTTTTAGGCGAGACAAGTCAATGGATGCATCGGCATCTGCACATCCGGCATCAGAACTTCCGCCGGCCAATCAGACCATGATGCCTCCTACTGCCTTCCAATTGTCCGATGTGACGCTTTATCACTCCTTTCGACCGGGGAGTTTGGTCATGCTCTTGGGAGCAAAGGGAGCTGGCAAGACACAGTGTGCCCTTTCCGCCTGCCACGCTCTTCTTGCGGGTAATATTCCGTGGCCATTTTTTGCAGGATGTCTTGATGATGTTAGCAACATCGCTTATGTGGATGCGGAAACTCCTTATGATGAGTTCTGCGCCAATCTGAAACAACACCATCTTGATATGGAAAAGGGGAAACGCTTTTTGGGACTCTTAAAGTTCGCGCCAGAACTTCCGGAATTCTGCAATAGCTTCTCTCTCACCAATCAATCCTTTCGAGACGGGTTGCGTAGATACCTTATGGAACACCAGTGCCGTTTTGTCTTCCTTGATAACCTTACGGCATTGATGGGCGATAGCGTCCATCAGGGTAAATTTGCACAAGATGTTCTTACGTGGGTTGAAGAGCTCCAGAAGAGCGGTTTATGTGTTGTCCTTGTCCACCACAAATCAGAGTTTGAGTCGGCATCTCCCAATTCAGATAAGGCGAGAGGAAGCCAGATATTCACTATCAGAGCGAGGACGATCATCGCGCTGCTCAGCAGCAACGATATTTTGAAAAGTGATCTTGGGACTCCAGCTGTACGGGAGGCAGCGAAACAAGATGGCTTGACGGTGGGGATACGTTACAACGTAAGCAAACCGGCTCCTGTGCTGGAGAAGAAGACCTTTTGGCTGCATTTGCCTCTGGGTGCTTCCAACTGGCAATTTTTGGCCGCTACAGGGGTAGACGAGGAAGAAATTCCCTTTGAGCTTCAGCAGAACGAAGACCTGACCGAAGTTGAAATTGCGCCCGAGAGCCCTTTGAGAGCCTTTGATACAGAGCATGAGTTTTCGCCGGACGAGCGCAGCCTTGTGAAGGTACTGGAAGGGGGCAGTGCGAAACGCGAGGCCATCCAGCAAAAATTGAGGTTTGGTGAAGACAAGACTCGCGCTCTTTTGAAGTCGCTTATCGAGCGTGGGGTCGTCATCAAAGAAGGCCAAGGGAAAGCGACGTATTATACGTTGAAGTCAGCATCCTAGAACCACGCTCCAAACCGCTGGAGTAGCCCCCGAGATACGGCAGTGTATTCCGGGGGCTTCGTTTTTCCAGAGCATCAAGCGCCGGATATTCGGCGGTATTGCTCCGGTGAACGTGTTCCAAATCTCCTTCTTTTCGTCGGAATTACGCCGTAAAACCCACGCAACGCAACGAATTACATTTTAAATTTGTGTTATTTCAGTATGTTGAACTAGATCAAGAAAATCAGGCCAAACCAGAAGATGGGACTCTCTACATTCTTCCGGCGGACCTCTCAGAGAGGGGCGTTGACCATGATTCCAACTCACAAAAACAAGAGCAGATCAACCAATGCCTCAAGAAGAGCAAGCGCGTCAAAGTGGATTTTTCCATATGGATGTTCAAGGTGCTTTGGTGTCATTCGGCAACAAACGGTCTGCGCGTGCGCCCCTGTTCGGTTTTTCCGCCTGGATTAAGGAATGTGGAGGAATCGGGGACAGGGAGGTCGAAAAGACTTTGGAGCGGATCAAGACTTTCTTCCAGAAACATGCGGAGACTCGTTTTTGCAAGATCGATTCCTGTGGGGAGTTGGGGCGGTAAAGAAGGGAGCCTTCCTCAAGCTGGAGGGCTCCTTTTTTATCATGCGTGCGGGATTCTGTGCGTTTTGAATTTATCCGGACTGTCCAGAATACCCGTCCAGTCGAGAGAAAAGGCTGTCCGCACAACGCACCGCACGCACAACATGAAAATAAGTTACGCAGAAAAATTTTCGATCACTGTCCAAGTCCTTTCCCATGCCCGAGCGCCCATCCCCTCAAATTTCCGTACTGCGGGAGTAATGTCCAAAAGTTCCGAGCCTGAAACAAGTGTCCCCCGTTCCCGCTGATGTTCGGCCAGGAGCGTGATGTATTCCTGCCTCCATTCCTTGGGAATAATGATGGGGGGAAGCCCTGCTCGCAAAAGAGGAAGATTTGAGACAAGGCGGGCCAGCCGTCCGTTGCCGTCCGCAAACGGATGGATGTGGATGAAGTGGATATGCAGCCGTGTATATATGGATGGGGCATTTTCCCGCGTCACTTGCTGCTCGTTGAAGAAGTGTAGCCAGCGGGCTATAAGCACAGGCACGTCCTCAGGAGAAGCATACTCCATCCAGACGTGTCTCGGCTGTATGTCCCGTTTGGAGCGTTCTTGAAAGCCCCAACTGGAGCATAGACGTCAATAACGGTTTCGGTCTGTATGAAACGGTGCAGGGTGAACAGATGCTCTTGGCTAAGCGGGGCATTGGTGATGACAAGGTGTTCCATCCATTTGAGCGCATCCGCATGCCCCTTGATTTCGCAATGCTCTCGAAACGACTTCCCTGCGACGGTCAGCCCTTCCCGCAGGAAAAAGTCCGTGTCGCCAAGAGAGAAGGTATTTCCTTCAAGTCCGGCGGACGCGCATGTCCACTCGGCAATCAGGGCGTCTTGCAAGGCTGCCCGCCTGTATTCGGGAATGGCGTCCAAGCATTGGAAAAGGTCTGACATTACCGTCCATCCCTTTGTGCCCTTGAAGGGCTGTCTGGTTCTCATGGGAAAATCCCTATTACGCTTCCCCGCAAGAGTAGCCGAGATGGTCTGCGAACTCAATCTGCAAAAAAAGTTGTGCGTGCGGTGCGTTGTGCGGAATCCGCTTTTTCAACGTAACAGTGCCTGTTCGGGGCGTTTTTGTCGGTGGACGGGGCTTTTGGACAGCCCGGACGTGTCCAAAACGCACAGAATTTCGCACGCACGCCAAGATCTGTATTCTACGAGGGGATTTTATATACAACATATTAACTTTTCATAAATATTTTTTTGATTGTCTTTTTGTCTTCCTGTCTGTCCGGGGAAAAAGATGGTTCAGCTCTCTATAAGAGAGCTGAACCAGATGGACACGGAATATCAGATTTGGCTGGCTGGCAAACTCCACACGGTTTCGGATATCGGCAGAGTTTCTCGACAAAGGCAGCTGACGCTTCCCTGCCCTACGGTCATGCCCATTCGATTCAGTGTGGCGAAATGCCGGATATCGTCTCTTTTCGGTGAGGCTGTCTTCTTGATCTCCAGCGGATAGAGAGTGCCGTCTCTGACGAGGAGTCCGTCAAGTTCCTTCCCGTCCTTGTCACGATAAAAAAACAGCGGAGCTTCCTGCCCTGCGTACCACCAACTCTTCAGTATTTGCCCCATCACCCACGTCTCGAATAAGGCCCCTGACATGGCTCCTGCCTCTGCTGTCTCCGGGGAGGTCCATCCCGTCAGGTAGCATACCAGTCCTGTATCCAGAAAATAGAGCTTCGGTGTCTTGCCAACCACTTGTCCACGTTGCTGCGCCAAGATTGAAGAAGCCATACCAGCCTGATACTTCAAGGATGAAAAGCTAGCTCTTGACCGTATTGAGATGAACATCCGCACACGAGCCAGATCGGAAAAGTGAAAAATTGTGTAGAGAAAGTTGGGGGGTTGCGGCTTTTATACAAAAAATCTATATTCCATTACTGAATAGATAATTCTCTCTCTCTCTCTCTCTCTTTTTTATAATAGAGCGTTGCTTTGTAGGCTCTACCTTCACTAGGTGAAACGGAACGGCTTTCTCTTTTTGTGCAGGTGAACATATTAGTCTTGTAGCAAATACAAAAGGATACGAGATGCCTCTTTCTCATGTTCTCATGTGGACGGAAGAGCATGGTTATCGACGCGTGACACCTGACGAGGCTACCCTCTTATACCCTGAAAAGGTCTCGGCGCGTAGTGGTCTTTTTATCTGTGAAATATGCAAGGAAAGAGTAACATTTACGGCTGAAGGACGACAGGCTCGGCACTTTAGGCATGATTCTGCGGCACTGAATAAAGACTGTGAAGAGCGTTCAGTGCAGTACGACTCTGCCCGGTACGTCTGGTCATTTCAACGGGATTTACAAGTACTCCCACTTCGTTTGGTACAGACTGAGGGGCAATATCGGCTGGAGCTTGGTTTACTGGCGCTATCGATAGAGCAGCTGGAACAATACAGCGGGCAAATGCTCTATATTAAAGGACAGAGCATAACGAAAGTATTCTCGTATGATATTACGGAACGTTTTTTCCCTGACCAGTTGACGTGGCTTGGGGTGGGAGATGTTCCAGACTCCCGTTATAGCCTTTCTATATCGGGTGGAAGGGCATTACCTCCGCTATGGCCTCATCAGGTAGAGGGAATAGAGAATCCGACCTTGTTTGATGCTGAGACAGGAAAACGACTGCCACCTTCTCCCTATGTGGTGGTTGGTCGTGAATATATTTTGGCTATCAAGGACAATGATTTTAATACAGGAAATCCAGAAGATATACATGTAGTATATATTTTTCCTCAAGAGCATAGATGGAACGGGTGGAACTTGTACAGAGTGAAGGCCCGGCAATTCAACAGATCAGCGGCCTGTTTCTTCTTACAAGTCCGAGCAACTCTCACAAGACACCCACCGAGTATCTTTCCCTTGTGGCCTACTTTCGTGCGAACTCCGCATCTCATTTATCATAATGCTGATGACATATTCGTTTTTGTTGAAGGAGAAGGCTCAAATATTCATCTTTTTCCCGAAGGGAAAAAGTTCGATTGTGGTAATGAGCATGCACGAATTATTTGTTTTATGGCTGGAACACGGAAACAAATGCTTTCCGGAATCCACATGGAACAGCTTCTGGAGGTAGGCCCTTCCCATATACTGCGGTACGATTACTTCATCCGCAGAGAGTTGAATCAGACTGCCCCGCAGCCAGAAGTCTCAATTAAAGATCAGCGAGGCACGATACTTCAAGAAGATTGGATAAAAGGTATTCCCCCGAGAGGAAAAATCAGGATATCCGCTTCTTTTGATGGTGAAGTTTGGCTGGAACATGATGGTTTTCTAGTAAATCGAAAGAAATTAAAGGGTGGCGATGAGTTGGAACTAACAGTGAACACGGGACAGACTCTGACCATATTTCAGGGGCTGGATCGGATTCGTAGTATTGTGTTTGCTCGACCCAACCTTTCACGTCCCGGAGTGGGGCTGAATAAAGGCCTGTGGAACGATGCCCTGCTTTGCCGCCGTCTGCGGCGTCTAACAGGAGATGAGGTGCCGACAGTCCATGCGCTGACGGAGGCAGTTCGTTTTTTTCAGAGCTATCGGGCTACCGGAGCGTGGTTGCGTATGCGGAAGGCAGAGGGCTCTATTTCAGCAAGGGCATTGTCCCTGCTCCTGACTTTGATGAACAAATGATGGCATAGCCGGAGAGAAGACTATGTGTGAAGAAGATTCTTTGGTTTCAGTCTGTGTGGTGCGTGGTGGGGAGAATTTTATCACTCGTATTGCCGATGTTGAAGGGAATAAACTCGTTCCGCCAAGAGTAGACTATTCCAAGGAATTCAAAGGAGCCAATAGGGATAAACTCTATTACAATCCTCATAAGGAATCATGCTTGCCTGAAGGACACATGGGTATATGGAAATGGAGCGTAAGCCCAAGCCTCACAGATACGGATAAAGACTGGATAGCTAGTGAATACCAAAAGTTTTTGAGGCCGATTGAAGTTTTTTCTGGCTTTAGATACAGGGAAAAAGAGGAATTGGCGGCTCTCCTGCGAGGGGGAATAACTATACCGCCATGTGATCACCCCATTTTGATTCTGTTCCGCAATGAATCCCGTGATCAAGCTGTTCTGTGTGAGCCTTTCCAGTTGGAGGTAACGGGAGACGGTGTGCGTGTAAAAGACGATATTTTTAGAATGCCTTGTTATGATATCGAGGAAATCGACCTCTTTTATACACAATCGACGCAGGGGCTTCCTCGTCGATGCCTATACCGTTTTTTAGAGCTTCCTCAGAATAGCAACTGTTTTTTCATACGCTCTCCTGAAAAAGCTATAAAAAAGATATTTCAGGATCGGCTAAGTTGGAGTTTTATCAAAACTCACAACCTGGGTACTCGTAATGAATACAAAATATTCCGTAGTATAATAGAAGCATTGCCAGAAAATGATCTTATTGAAGAACTCTCAAACCAGTGTCAATGTTCTAAAGATGTAGCTGACAGCTACTGGAAGGTTTTTAAAGAACATATTGATAAATATGTGCGGGGTGAAGATATTGAGACGGAGGCGTTGCGTAGCCTTCTGGAGAGAGATAAATCTCTCAGCGACCGTTTGTACGAAGAGTGGCTACAGGCTCATCAGCAGGAACTGAACGAAGAAGAGAATAAACTTCAGCAAGCTCGAGCTGAATTCGAAGTACAACGGGATACATTGGAAAAGGAACAGGAAAAGCTGGAAGCTGATTTCACGGAATTTCAGAGGAATCAGAAAGTTGAACAGGCTAGAATACAGAACGAGACGAAGAAGGCTGAAGCCCGTCTCATCAATATTCGCGAAGAAGCGAAGCATTACGAAACACTGGGTCAGGAAAGTCTCCAGCTGGTACGGGAGAAACTCAGTCTCGCTCGGGAAGAAGCCGCAGAGTTTCTTGCAGACTTAGCATTGTTTGGCACACATGATTATGTAACAGCCTCTGTTTCTTCCGGCATAGAGGAGCGCCCCATTCCTATGGCTCGTTTCCTGCCGGGACGCTTACCGGCAGAATGGGAGACAGTTACCAGTGCGGAAGAAGAACTGGAAGAATTGGAAGAAAATTTGAGGCAGTCCGGGGTAAACAAAGAGCATCTTTCTGCATTAGCGGTATACTTGTACGGAGTCTTTCAAAGCAAGATACCGCTTCTATTAGCGGGGCCACAGGGAATTTCCATAGCAAATGCAATATCCTGCACTATGACTGGGCGTTATGCCGCCGTGCTGGACTGCTGTGGAGAATGGGATTCTACCATGCTGGATGAGGCTATAGGTAGTGATGATGTGGTCATCATTGTAAAACATCCATTTCAGAACCGCTGGATTGATCATCTTCTTCCTGAACTGGCTGCCACGGAAAAAATGTGGATTTTTGTCCATCCCTATGCAGATGACCTCCCTCTTGAGCCTTCCGGAATGTATCAATATCTTCTTCCTTTGGTACTGGATATTTTTATAGATCATAAAGCTACTCCCGAAGCCATACTCTGTAGTCGGAGGGGAGGGGAATACAAAGAGATTTCCTCTGCTACAGAAATAAGAAGAATGACAAGTCCGCTCAGAAAATTAAGTCGGAATCTTTATCTTGAAATGCAGGTTAACCGACTCATGGGCTTTGTCTGTGCTCTCTCGAAAAAAGGCAACGAGGCTTTTCTTCGTTGTGGCTGCCTGCTCTTCTCGCTGGCTATCGCGCTGGGCCGGAAAGATACCTTTCTCGAGATAATCCAAAATGAAGAGAGCCTCGAGCAGACAGATAGAACCTTTCTTGAGGAGAGTATCGGAGATATCCGATGAATATTAATTCTGTATTTGAACGCATGGCAGAAGAGTTGGCTATCAAAAGGGGAATAACGGAAGATATTTTGTCCTGGAAATGTCGTATTGCCTATAGCGTCACCGCTAAACGAGGATTAGACGCACTTTGGGAGCAGGATGTGGGAGAGCAACATGGTACGGTATCCTTAAGTCATCTCATGGGAACCATGAAACAGGTACTCAGGACGTTTTATGTACTCTGCCCAGATATCGAAGCATCCATACAAAATTTTATTCAAAATCCTATACTTCTTGGCAAAGAACCAGAAGCATTGCTCGGAAAACTTCTTCAGGAAGGCGGTTGTTTCTACCATGTTTCATATCGGGCCGCCCCTTCCCCCTTTGTGAAGGCACAGCTGGCCGGAGTAACATTCCTTCGCGGGGTACCATTAGGAGCTGCACGGTGTATGAGCGGGGCTGGTATGTATACGGAAATGCCTGCCGATGGTTCTCCCGAAGAGGTTGCGTCTCTGTTTGGCCTACGGAAGATAGTATCTGGAGCAGACTTGGATAGACTAGAAAATACTCTTCCAGAAGACTCTAGGGCGAGCATGGACGGCTGGGAGTTTTTGGAGCTGTCGAGAATAAACGGAAAATATTGGAAATCTCGTCCTGATAAGGGCGTGTCTTCTCTTGCACGAAGAGAGCATGACGTAGAAAAAGTATATACGCTGTATCGGTATGACGGTAGTAAATTTCTTTGTCGCACTCTTCCGGAGTTCTGGCATTCTGGGACACAGTATCTTGCACTGGCAATTGCCCTGCTCTCCCAGAGGGGGGCATTACCTCCCATCACATACAGCGTGAAAAATAGTGACTCTGTAGTATCCTTAAAAATTGGCTACCTGCTCCCGCCCGCAGAAGAAACTTTTTTCCGTTTATATAGCTGGCCTGATACGGTTCAAGATAACAATCCGTATTTTTTCCGTATCATGGCCCAGCCTGTATTCAAGGCTTTTCAGATTCTTATGACCTATCTGGGGTATACATTCTTGGAGGAGTCCCATGGCTGAAGGTATTCTTGCTACACATGAATCGCTCAGGATCGCGCTAAAAGAATATATTACGGCTCAGTATCTGCGAAGGATACCTGTCTTGCTGGAGGCTCTAGAGGGACGACTTGATCAAGAAGGTGTCCTATTCCAAGAACCTTATATAGAGTCTTCCCCGGCCTACGAAAGTGTATTGGATGGCCTGTCCCATGCTTCGCTCCCCGGCTGGATGAAGATTTTTTTCTCTCAATTGTCCGAAGCCGGGCTTGGTGTCTATGCCAAGCCTTTTCGGCATCAAGTCACTGCGCTGGAACAGGCTGTGGCAGGGAAAGACTTGTTTGTGTCTACAGGTACAGGGTCTGGTAAAACGGAATGCTTCATGTGGCCGCTTATGGCCAAGCTGGTTCAGGAAGCGCATGACTCTCCACGGACATGGGAAAAACGCGGGGTACGCTGCATCATCATGTATCCTATGAATGCCCTTGTATCCGACCAGATAAGCCGCCTGCGTCGGCTTCTTGGAGATGAGGCAGGCCGTTTCGTGGACTTGTTCCGGGAATGTGCCGATGATAATGCCCGTCGTCCCCAATTCGGCATGTACACAGGCCGTACCCCCTACCCTGGGGCGGAAGCACGTCTGGGAGAAGATCAGGCGTTGGCCAAAACACTGGCGCGTGTTATTGGAAAGGATGGCTTATCTCCGTATCTTGAAGGCCTGAAGAAGCAGGGAAGAATACCCGCTAAGAAAGACCTGTCCACCTTTGTAGCACACCTTAGGGACGGTCGCCATGTGACAGATCCTGAGGATGCGGAACTTATCACTCGTTTCGAGATGCAGACAACTAGTCCGGATATTCTCATCACCAACTATTCCATGCTGGAATACCTTCTGTTTCGTCCTCGGGAAAGAAATATTTGGGACGATACGCGCAAATGGCTGGATGCTTCCCCTAATAATCGTCTGCTTTTTGTTATTGATGAAGCCCATATGTATAAAGGTGCATCGGGCGGAGAAGTCGCTTTATTGCTGAGGCGTCTTTTTTATAAGCTGGGGATACCACGTGAACGGGTACAATTCATCCTGACCACGGCGAGTATGCCTGATTCTTGTGAGGAAGATCGTCTGGCTGTACGGGAATTTGCAGGTCGTCTTTCCGCCTCTGATGGAGAGAGCTTCTGTTACCTTACTGGCGAAAAGAGGGAACTGCTTCCAGCTGTTATGGATATCCCGATTGAGCATATCGCTCGGTTTCAGGTTTCAGAGCTGACGGCAGGGGAGAGATTGATAGAAACACTGAATACCTTCTGGCAGGACTTCAGGACGGAGCCTTCCTTCACTTCACTTGATTCGGCAAAAGCATGGCTCTTTGACCATTTGGCAGAGTACCGACCGTTCCGTGAACTCATGAAATTGTGCCGAGGGACAGCCATTTCTTTTCATGAGCTGGCTTCCGGCCTTTTTCCCGACAGCGTTCCAGAGAAATCTTTGCCGTACGTAGGCGTGCTTTTGGCTATGGTTGCGTTGGCTCAAAAAGAGGGGAATGTCCTTTTCCCTGTCCGCGCGCACATGCTCTTTCGAGGCATACAGGGGCTGTATGCCTGCTCCAATCCAGAGTGTTCCCATTCCCACGAGAAAGACGGACTCGTTTTGGGAGAAGTCTTTCTTACTGGCGGTCATGCCTCCTGCCCGCATTGCGGCAGCATGGTTTATGAGTTGTACAATGACCGCCGCTGCGGAGCCTTATTTTTTCGAGGGTATATCCTTGAAGAACAATTCCAACGCCGTGGGCGTACCTATTTGTGGCGTCTTCCCGGAAAATGGATGGATAAGGGCCTAAAAGAAATACATCTTTACATCCCTCCCAAGGGCTATATTCCACCAAAGACAACAGGAAAGCACAAAACAACGCCTTGCTACTTGGATGTTCGTAATGGTTTTCTTCATATTGGTGGTGATGACTCTCAAAAATATCGACCGGGCATGAGAAAAATATACTATTGCTCGGACTTTGAGGACAAAGGGCGTCCTGATTTGAAGACGTTTCAACGTTGTCCACATTGTGAACGCCGATTAGGTGCAAGGCAACTGTCAGGATTCAGCACTCGTGGCAATTTTTCTTTTTTCAGCCTTATTCAAGCTCAGTTTGAAGCTCAGCCTCCCGTACCGGATAAGGTAGGAAATCTGGAGCTTCCCAACGAAGGCCGCAAGGTTCTCCTCTTTTCCGACAGCAGACAGGGGGCAGCAAAGTTGGCCCGTGATATGTCGGACGCTTCTGACAGCATGGCGGCACGCCAACTCTTTGCGTTGGCTATGCAACGAATGGCGCAAGAGCAGGAACCGCATACCTTGAATGAAATATATGGATATTTTGCCTTAGAGGCGGCGCAGCATAACGTACGCATGTTTAGCGGAACGGATCGCTTGATCTTTTGGAATGAGTGCGAAAAAGCGGCTCGTCGGGCCAAGAAGAGACGAGAGCTTGATCTGGAAATCGAATCTGCGCCGCCGCAGATGCAAGTTCAATTCCTCAGGCAATTTTGCGGAGGATACAATACGATTACTGATACGGCGATGGCATGGATCGAGCCGGAACGGCGTAGCTTTAAGTACGCTCTGGATGATTTGGAAGATTCTGGAATCACAGTGCCCCCACAGCTCTTTCTTGAGCTGTTCAATGCTTGGATGCTGGATGTCTGCCGTGACAGTATGGCTTTGGGGCACCGGATAGGGAGCGAAGTTCGGGAAGAATTGCTCCTTCCCTTCCATGGTTGTGGTCTCCCGGAAAACTGGGAATTTTCTCGGACGATACAGGGCATCATGGGTTGGAAAAAAAATGATCCGGTTATGAAGAAATGGCGGAATGTGCTTGAGGATCATTTTCTTGACTGTGGAGTGATGGGCCAAAATAGAAAGTACATCAATCTCAAGCGGGTCCGTATTGGCTTTGATCTGGAGCATGCCTGGTTTCGTTGCACCCGCTGTTCCGAATTGACGGCCTTTCCTTTTCGAGAGAAGTGTCCCAACTGTGGCAGCCCCTCTCTCCATCCGCTTGAGGCGAAAGAACTTGAGGCCATGGAACTCTGGAGACGCCAGATGAAAGCTGCACTTGAGGGAAAATCCATTCGCATCATTGATACGGAAGAACACACGGCCCAACTCTCATACAAAGATCAGCGTGACGCCATGTGGTCACGTACAGAAGAATATGAATTGCGCTTTCAGGATATTTTTGAAGAGGGGGACGCCCCAGTAGATATCCTGAGCAGTACGACCACCATGGAAGTCGGTATCGACATCGGTTCTCTCGTAGCTGTGGGGTTACGCAATATTCCACCCTTGAGAGAAAATTATCAGCAGCGAGCCGGACGCGCTGGGCGTCGTGGGGCCGCGTTGTCTACCATCGTTACCTTCTGCGAAAACGGCCCCCATGACACACTGTACTTTCACGATCCTTCTCCTATGTTTCGAGGTGATCCCCGCCGTCCGTGGCTGGACACACTGAGTCCACGGTTACTGCATCGACATCTGGCCATGGTCTCTCTGCAATGCTATTTTGAACAAAACGGATTAGGAGGTCTGGATGAGTTCCCTGTAGTGGAGTTTATGGATTCCCATATGGAGACATTCTTGGAATTTTTGGACATCTGGCCTGTAGTACGGGATGGTATCCTGCTAGATCAGACAGCTGAGATAGCAAAGGAAGAATTCTACCAGAATCTGCACAAAGCTCTGACTCTACTTCGCGAAAAATGCCAAAAGCATCCTGAGTTCTATGTCTCGGAAGGATGGAACGCAAAACCCATGAGCATGCTCGATGCACTTTATGAAGAAGGTGTTATTCCCACGTACTCCTTCCCCAAAAATGTCGTGAGTGTGAACATCATGGATGAAAAGGCAAAGCCTTGCTATCAGGTCTCCCGTGGGCTGGATATTGCCATTAGCGAGTATGCCCCGGGGCGAGCCATCGTGGTTGACAAAAATACTTATCAAATTGGTGGATTGTATAGCTTTCACAGTGAACGGAGTATAAGCGGGGACAAAAAAAATTGGCGCAGTCCGGCCCGCCCGTTCTTTGAAGATCATACATATCTGAAACCCATTGTCCGCTGCCCGAGTTGCAACTGGTTTGGTTTGGCATCCGACGATGAAAAGCGTTGCCCTTTCTGCGGCGAAAAGCAGTTGGAAGAAGGTCGTCCCATGCTCCGACCATGGGGGTTTGCACCCGTAAACGCAAAGAATATTTCTGTATTTCAGCTCGATGAGACATTTTCATGGGCAGGACAGCCGTTGTATTCAACATTACCCGCTGACAACATGGAACAGGTAGACGGGTGTACTTGTCTCCGCATGTCCGTCCGCCCAGGACAACGCATCATCATGATGAACAATGGTAGGGATAAGGGGTTTGTGGTCTGTCAGGACTGCGGAGCTGCTGTTCCTGCGATCCACTTGGATTCTTTAAAGAAGATGACACGTCCCTATCTATTGCCGTTTTCTTCAAAACCGTGTCCGCATACTGACACCATGGAGGTAAATATCGGCTATGATTTTATTACAGACATGCTTGTCCTAGAGTGTGCACTGGATAGCCGGAAACTGGATACCTGTCGAAAGAGCCCATGGTTGGAACGGGCCGCACAGTCCCTATCCGAGGCTCTACGGCTCCAGGTCAGCCAGAAGTTGGATATAGAATTTACGGAACTCGTCAGCGGGTATCGTATTCGGGAGAATGGGAAGGGCGTTTTCGTCGATTTGTATCTGTATGACAGTCTCTCCAGTGGTGCTGGCTATGCTGTAGGTTTGGCACCTCGCATGGGGGAGATACTCAAGGATACAGAGGCATTCTTGCTGGCGTGTACCTGCGATGATGCCTGTCAGCATTGCCTACAACACTACCGTAATCGACACGTTCACGGAGTACTAGATCGTTTTGCCGCCCTTGATCTCCTACGATGGGGAATGACGGGAAAACGGGCGGAACCTCTCGGGAATGATATCTATGAGAAACTGCTCAGGCCGTTTTTACCCGTACTGGAGGAAGAACATCTCCGACTCGAAAAGAAGGGAGAGCAATACTTTTTGAACTCCGGTGACAGACTAAAAAGGCTGGAGATTTATCCGGCCATGTGGTCAAAGCCTAGTGGGGAGAATCTTATCAGTATAAGCGATGCAGAGATGAAACACGCTCGTCCACGGGCCTTGAACGAAATGTTGGCTTTTTGAGACAGGTATACGCGAAAAGGATTGTGCTGCCAATATGGTGCATTTGGCAGATAGTTGAGGAAATAGGGTATCCGATGGCATTCGGATACCCTGTTGTCGGACTAACGTGTCTTGATAAGAAGCTCCTTGATCAGGCTATCTGCCTCCCATCCCTTGAGGTCTTGTAGCTGTTTGCCAAAACGTGAAGAAGCAAGCTCTTCTGGATTTCTCCTCTGCGCCTGAGCCTTATTGCGAATGAGGGACAGTTGACTCCGGCTGGCAGGCTTGTCTCCTCCCCCCTTGAATCTACTTTTATCATCCTGAGAGCCATCTTGAGAGCTGTTTTGATGGTTTTTGATATAGGGTTCGGCTTTTTGTTTAATGGAGTTTATAATCTTGTTTTTGGCCAATTCAAGAGTATCTTCGTTTTCAAAAGGAGAACGAGGAGATATAGAACAAACATCACTTATGACTCTTCCATCTGTCATAATAATATTTGCAGACACAATTGCAGTTCTACCGTTTTTATCATTGGGAAGTTGAAGAACCTGGACATTAATTGCATCGGAAATCTTAAGCATGTAAAACCCCTTTTCCAGTAAAAGTGTTGATAAAAAGAGCACCATTCATCTAATCCAAGTCAAAACGTTCTGAATGGTGTTGAATCAGGCATATAATGGAAAGTATTTTCTTTTTTTACATGAGGAGCATCATGTTTCATTTTTCCTCGTAGCCATTGAAGAAATGAATCTCTTTCATATCCCACTTTCTTGCCGATCCTGACTTTCACAGCAGGCCCAGTCCCAAGAGCATCAGCATTCGACATGCTTTTCGCAGAAAAAATTCTTCCAATCTTTTCAGAAGCAAATTCTCTTGTAAAAACTGGAGGCAGTTCCTTACGCAATTGATCCAAGAATATTTCATCTCCAAACATGAGTTTTCTCCTTTTGTTATGCCCTTGGAAGTCTTGAATATCCATATCGCCATGCATGTTTATCAAGACCATCTTTGCTATAGGTTTTGGAAAGATAGCTTCCAGAACGAAACGCCACATCTCTTTTCATGGAGAAGTCTTCTTTATTTTTATCTATGACAATTCCATTGTCGTATTCAGGTTCTCTTCTTTTACTCAAACAATAATGAACAAGGCCATCTTCATTTGTATTTAAAGTATTTTTCCAAATCTTAGTTGCCATATCAAAAACAGTGAATTTGTTCTTTATGGCATTTGCATTGATCCAAAGAAGAAAATGGTAATGGGGAAAAGAAGAGTCATGAATCTCTCTGACCCAAAGGTAGAGAGGGTCAACTCTATGAGTTGCTATGACCATTCGTTTCAACCTTCGTGAAAGGTTATAACTGAAATTAGATATATGGTCAGGAGAAGGAAGAATAGAGCCATCAGAAGGATAGTGAAGATCAAAACGAAGTTGCATGATCTTGCTATGTTCTGCTAAAGAAAAATCCATAAGTTCTTTTTGCTTTCTCAAGATGTCAATAAACTTACTTTCAGTATCATCTCTTGAAGGAAGGATTTGCAATCCATCAAAAACATCTTCAAATGTAACCTCTCTTTTCATGAAAACTCCTTTTGTTTAGTTTCATATTCTCATGAGCATATGTCAAAAAGGAAATGTGATCTCGATCTCTATTCATCTCTCCACCTGTGGTGGGTCATGATGAGCTATGCTCTTATCCCTCTCACACCTGTGTGGTGTGAGGTTAATGTTCTCTCTCTCTCTCTCTCTCTTTATTCTTTTCTCTTCTTTTTGTTATTGTCTTTCTTCTTCTTCTTCTTCTTCTTCTTCTTCTTCTTCTTCTTCTCTTTATTTGTTATTATCTTTTTAGTAATACAATCAGACCTAGAATGAATATTCAAAAATTGTGATGAAAATTTTCATTGTAAGCATGTCCTTATCGTGAAGGATTATGGTAAACTGGGTATATTATATGATAAAAAACTTGGCGGATTTATTTGGGACAAAAAAGAAGGCCTACCCATCCCATAATGGAAGGCAGGCCTTCAGTGATCCATTGAAAAATGGATGCTATTGACAAAATCTATTACATATCAGCTTAACCCAAAGAAGCGCTCAAAAAAGGTGCACAGTCTGTCCAACACGGTTTGCTTTTTCTTAACGTGGTGGGGCATCGAACTTGGAACTGAGAGCCGCGATGGTCTTCGTATCCGGAAGGGCTGCGAAGGGCATCTTTATTCAGTTTTTTAAATAAAAAGCAAAAAAAGCTATAGTGGCAGCAATAAACGCAAATGGACCTAGAAAGGAAAGCACTAAAGCAACAACTGCTGCTATAATTAGTGATATAACCGCTTTACCAGGGTCCATGGCAATACACGCCAACAATGCAATTGCTGCTGCAAAAAGCACAATTAAAAACATATAAGCCTCTCCAACTTATTCAGCAAAAGGTGTTTTTACAGCTTGGATTCCATGCTCATTGCATTTAACAATAGGTACTTTGCAGACGATATTGTAAATTTTGCCATTCAGTTTTATATTATTAAATTTTTCTTCCTTTTGCTCCACAGTAGGGCATTTGGCTCCACAGATAGGACATTGATTGCATGTAGAGCTTGTTTCCACATCAAGTTTGACGAGAGCTTCTTTATCATACCCGTCCCATGAAATTTTTTTGGCAAGCCATCCATCGGGGATAATAAGCTCAGTGGGGCTACTTTTGGGAGGTTTAGGAATCAGGAAGAATAGTCCAAGCACGCTGAACGGACCCAGAAATCCAGTATAGAAACCTATAAGCCCGCTTCGTCCTCTTGAGGATGCAATGTATTTTCCAATTATTCCACCTAGAAACATTAATGCGAGGCCAATGGTGACAATAGGCATAAACTCCTCCAAGCTAAACTTGTTAAAATAATTAAAGGGTCATGGCTAGCACAGAGGTAATTCTCTGCACATTTTTAGGACGATTTTATACAACTCTTCGTGCTTAAAGGGAATTTTTTTCTGCACGAAATGCACATTCCTTCACCGTTTTCCTTCAACGATTCAAAGTTATAGGACATATTGGCCTCCTTAAAGGTTAAATTTTGTAAGTCAGATCACCGAGACGCATATACGGTTTTCCTCTGTATTGTTGCACTGTAGATCAATTTTTTTTGAGTTTCAAACTCATTTTTTAACTGAGTAAAACCTGAGAGACTTACCATTTCATACACAGAATTGGATGAAAGGTTGGTCTGCATGGCTACAGGATACTTAACGAGACAACTCGCTGAAAATATTGCAATTAAACGAAAACAGATGGGATTGACCCAAGCTCAAATTGCAGAGCGAATTTCAGTCGAAAAAGAAACTATTTCGCGCATGGAGAGTGGGAAAGTTGCCATCACGTTGGATCGTGTAGAGCAGTTCGCAAAGATATTTCATTGTGCTGCCATTGATCTTTTGCGTGATTCTTCCGAAGATTTTTTACTCCAAGCCGAATCAATAGCTGATTTGATCCGTCCGTTATCACAAAAAGAACGTGAGTTAGTAATTAAATTTATTTCTGAAACCGTTCAGCTTTTTTCTATGTGTAAAGAGCAGGCTTAAAATTTATAGTTAATATTTTGAACAAATTGTGGATAATTTTTAATATTATTATAATTAGTTTTACTCATTAAATTACAAATATATATTACTTAATTGAAAGAATACCTTTTTGAGACTCTGTTCCATTTTGGGATAGGGTCTTTTTGTTTTTGAAGGAGAACGTCATGTCCGAATACACGTCACAGGAAGTGGGAGAACTCGCCAAGGCCCTCATCAACGTTCAACGCCAGCTTCAACCCGCAACCAAGGATGCCAACAATCCGTTTACCAAGAGCAAATACGCCTCCCTCAACAGCGTCATGGATTCGTGCCGGGACGCCTTGCTTTCTAACGGTATATGGCTTTGTCAGTATCCGGTTCCTGCCGAACCGGGATATCTTGGGTTGGTCACGAAACTCACTCATGCGGAGTCGGGGCAATGGCAGGCGAGCCTTGCCGTAGTTCCTCTGCCCAAGGCAGATCCCCAAGGAGTGGGTATCAGCATGACCTATATGCGCAGGTACGCGCTTTCAGCCATGCTTGGCATCGTCACGGAGGAAGATACGGACGGCGAGCTGCCCCAAAATCGGTCAAAAACGGTCATGCCTCAAAAAACGCCCATAAAAGGGCCGCAAATCAAAAAAGAGATTTCACAAAGGAAAACACAAGCGGATTCGGATTCGAGTGCCTTAAATCGAACGTCAGAAGGACTTTTGAAACTGCCAGATCTGGAAGGAATCACCTATCAGGTCGTTCCGGCACAGAATGGCCAACAGTGCATCGTCGCAAGGGGGGATACGGTTCCTCAAAAAGATTCACTTATGGCTGCCGGATTCAAATGGAACCCCCAACGGAAAATATGGTGGAAATATGCCGCATAGCAGAAAGGGCTGTCCGTAATGGGCAGCCCTTTCTGTTTCTGGCATCAAATGGGAGGAATAGGGATGGATGGAGCGATCACAAATGTGGGCGCGGAAGGATTGTTGAAAATACTTCGCTGCGGATTGGAACGCAGTGCCGAACAGCGCACAGCCATTCAGCTTGGCGACCGCTCCCAATATGTCGGCATGTCGGATATCGCCAAGATGTTGGACTGCCCAAGGGCGGCCCTGGCTGGTAAGCTCTACATACCTGAATACAGGAGCACTGACGAAGCTCTCAAACACAAGATAACCTTTCACAGAGGTCATTGGTTCGAGAGGGGTGTTCATCAGGCTCTCGTCGGATATGGCTTATCTCCCCTCTCTCAACTGGAAATCGAGATCAGATACGGGGATGTGCCCATCAAGGCTCATCTGGATTTCACGCTGGTGACAGATCAACCACAACCGACAGTACGGATTCTGGAAGTCAAATCCACAGCAAAGCTACCGACAACCCTTTCTGAAAGTTACCTCATGCAGATAGGTGCTCAGACCGCGTTGCTCAAAGCCTACTGGAACCATCCTGTCTTCAGTATCATTCAGGAAACGGGGGAAGTTCTCTACCACAGGACGCTCCCTGAAATCTGTAAAGAACTCCTTGATGTATCCCTTCCTGATGATGATTCAGCTTGCGACATTCAGGGATGGGTTCTCTGTCTGTCCATGTGCGATGCAAAAGCCTTTGGTCCGTTTCTTCCTGAAGATATGGATGTTGCCCAATGTTTGGATATGGCTTCAGAATTCTGGGAGACGATGAATGACCTGAAAGAACACAGGCTAAATCTAAACGCAATTCGAACGGCCCAGGGACTTGCCCCCCTGTGTCCGTCGTGTTTCTGGAAGGAGGATTGCCCGCATTTCAAAGGTTCCTCGCATCCTGAGTGGGAGGATACCCTCGTACAGTTTATCAATCTGAAAACACAGAAAAAATCCATTGAAGAAGAGATCGGAGAGCTGGAATCTCGTTTGAAAGTCGCCTACCAGCTTTCCCATACAGTGAGAGGAGAATGGATCAATACAGGAAACCATACATTCCGGGTGATTCCTCAGAACGGAAGGGTAACGCTGGATCGAAAACGACTACATGAAGAACTTGAAACGCTGCTGGGAGAACAGGATGCCCAGATGTTTATGGCGAAATGCGAAAAACAGGGTGAACCCTTTGAGAGGCTGTATGCGGTTGAGGTATAAAACGGCTGAAACTCTTGACTGTGTACTTGGATAAACTATACATTACCAAAAAATATCAGGGAGTTGTTATGCCACTTTCACTAGAGGAAATGACTGCCGTCGCCATACGAAACCAGCATCTCATTTTGGCTGAGGAACTCAAAAAGGGGGTTCCATTAAATTATCGGGATGAGCTTGGCAGGAATATTTTGGAGTATCCTGATGGACATATTGAAATAACACAGGATGTTATCCCACCTTATATTCAGAATCAGATGAAGCCATGCAACCACGATTGATTTGCATCTGTGGCCCAAATGGTGCTGGGAAGAGTACCTATACTCGTACCATAGCAACAATGGAAAACCTGTTGGTCATTGATCCGGATAAGCTTGCGGCTGATGGATTGTCCCCGATTGCCGCCGGAAAAGCTGCTGCAAAAATGGCCCGCCTTTTTCTGGAAAATGGCGTATCTTTTGCTCGTGAATCTACTTTGACTTCACATTTTGATTTCACTTTGATGAGTGAGGCCAAGAAAAAGGGATATTCCATCGAATTGGTTTACATAGGGCTTGAATCTTCAGACCTGGCGTGGGCACGAGTCGCTTCGCGGGCCGCTCGTGGCGGACATTCTGTTCCTTATGAAGATGTTATCCGTAGGTTTACACGAAGCTTGGAAAATTTGCCCAAAGCCATTGCATTGGCGGATAAAGCCACAATTTTGGATAATTCAACGCAAGGTTATAGGCTCATTCAAGTAGCCAAGTAACCTTCCATACATAGGAAAACATAATCCCGGTTTCTCTTCGGAGAGGCCGGGATTTTCTGTTTTTGAACCCAAAAGGAGCATTATCATGGAATCACAGACCATTCAGGAACTGGAAGCCCTCACGCCAACAGAAATGGATGCGGGGCTTGTCTTCAGTGGCGTGCCGACCGGAAACAAGATTTGGGGATATCAAAATCCCTGCCTGTATACCCCTGCCATTGACCCGCACTACAGCTTTCACGAATCGGCACAAGATGCCGCCGTCTGGTTCATGAACAAACTTGATCCGCTTTACCTCTATGGCCCTACGGGTTCGGGAAAGACGAGTCTTATCAAGCAGCTTGCCGCTCGGTTGAACTATCCCGTTTTCGAGGTGACTGGTCACGGACGGATGGAGTTCGCTGACCTGTGTGGTCATATTTCCCTGCACGAAGGAAGCATGCGTTACGAGTACGGGCCGTTGGCCTTGGCGATGCGTTACGGGGGACTTTTCCTGATAAACGAAGTGGATTTGCTCTCTCCAGAGGTTGCTGTCGGTCTTAACGGTGTTCTGGAAGGTGCGCCGTTGTGCTTGCCGGAAAACGGTGGGGAAGTCATTCATCCGCATGAAATGTTCCGCATCGCCTGCACGGGCAATACCAACGGAGGCGGAGACGATACGGGGCTCTATCAGGGAACAGGCAGAATGAATCTCGCGTGGCTTGATCGTTTCATGTTGTGCGAGGTCAATTACCCGGATGCCGTGGTGGAAAAGGATTTGCTGGTGAAGCTCTATCCGGCCCTGCCTGAACATATTGTCGTCAAGATGGTGGATTTCGCCAATGAAATCAGGAAGCAGTTCATAGGTGCGTCCGATTCCTACACGGATACCATCGAGGTGACGCTCTCCACAAGAACGCTGCTCCGCTGGGCCGATTTGACCCTGCGTTTTCAGCCGTTGGCGCATCAGGGTATCCAGCCGTTATCCTACGCGCTGGACCGGGCCTTGGGCTTTCGGGCGTCCCGGCCTACCCGTGCCATGCTGCATGAACTCCTCCAGCGGATGTTCCCGATGGACTGCCATCTGGGGGAGTGAAAACGGTTCCGGCAATCATGCTGGAGCAATGGCTGACCTCAATTCTCGGGCATATAGAAGCTGACGATCCCGGCTATCTCGACACGCTTCCTCAGCTTCCGCAGGTCATTCTGAAAAACGAGGCTTCTTCACGCTTCTGGCGTGGGGAAGCCTTTTCTCATGCGCTGGAGCTTCTCTGTGGACGTTCTGGAAGGAGAGGCCGAAGCCTGACCATCTCTGCCGATGACTGTGTGGATGGAAATCCTGTCCGGGAACTGCTGGAACGCTCCCTCCAAAAACTCGCTGAGGGCTACCACCTTGAAGCTCTAACACCTTTAACCAACTGAAGGAGTTATCATGAATATCCCCATTCTTTCCGACATCAAGGTTCTCGACAATCTTCTCGCCCTGAATCTCAACGTCAATCTCTGGTCCGCCCGTAAGAAGATGGTGCTGGAAGACTTCGGCGGCGCGGAACTTCCTCCTGAAGATTTGGCCTCTCTGGGTTCCAAGCGTATCGCCGATCCCAATAGCCTCAAGGTCTTCGTCACTCTGAAAGCCCGTGCCTTCAATTATCTGGATCGGCACGGCATCCGATTCATGTCCGGCTGGGCCATCCCTGAAGGGAAGGCGGGAGACATCATCAAGGAACTCATAGGTATCCGGGATGAGTTTCTGAAGGAAAAGGATGCGTTCCTTGCCGATTACGATCAGTCTATTGAAAATTGGATCAACAAACACACGAAGTGGGCCAGCATCATCAGGGAATCAACGGTGGGTTCCGAGTATGTCCGTTCCCGCATGGGATTCTCCTGGCAGTTGTATCGGGTTGCGCCGCTCATGGATCATGCCGTTCCCGAAGCCGTTGCCGAATCCGGCCTCAACGAGGAAGTGGAAAATCTCGCCAAAACGCTTTTCGGAGAAATTGCCCGTTCCGCGGACGAGACATGGAACCGCGTCTACGCGGGCAAAACGGAAGTGACCCACAAGGCGTTGTCCCCCCTGCGGACGCTCCAGCAGAAACTGTCAGGCCTGACGTTCATCAATCCCCATGTGAGTCCCGTGGTGGACATCATCCAGATGGCCTTCAATCGAATTCCCAAGAAGGGCAACATTACCGGTGCGGATTTGGTCATGTTGCAGGGACTGGTGTGTCTGCTCCGTGATCCTGATGCACTTATTGCCCATGCCGAGCGGCTTATCGAAGGCTATGGACCCGCCAGCGTGCTCGATGCGGTAACGGCTCCGGTCATGCAGGCTATCCCGGCATCAGAACTGCCGGAGGTGCTTCCCGTGAGCCATGCCAACCTCCCCAACGTAGGGTTGTGGTAGCATCATGTTGAAACAAAAGGATATCATGGATTGCTTGCCGCTGCTGGCGAGCGTTTTGGGCAACCAATACGGCGTAACGGTGGAAATAGGCGGACGTGAAGCCTACACGGACGGCAAAACGATCCATTTGCCCGCGCTTCCATTGGATTCTGAACCGAAATTGATAACGATGATAAAAGGATATTGCGATCACGAGTCCGCCCATATCCGGGAAACGGACTTTGAGATTCTAAGAAAGGCGAATTTAACGCCTTTTCAGCATAACCTGTTCAATATCCTTGAGGATTGGCGTGTCGAAGAACGCCTTTCGGCACGGTATCCGGGGTGCCGGGAAAACTTCAGGCACCTGATTCAGAAACTCTTTGGAACACAAAAGGCCGGGGATACGAACCCGGCCTTTTCCATTTTGAACACCATCTTGC